>Ga0193743_1002449_pt1 | contig 13130 bp, 11 predicted proteins | sample L2c2metaG_FD_143038 | JGI IMG/M metagenome (GOLD analysis project Ga0193743, IMG submission 143038) | Soil microbial communities from a riparian zone of the East river system, Colorado, United States - L2c2 | ecosystem: Environmental > Terrestrial > Soil > Riparian zone | place: USA: East River... | reverse complement strand
AACTTTGCGGCCACGCGCAACTTCAGCGGCGGCACGCAAATCGCTCAGCCGGCTATTGGTGCACGACCCGATAAAGACCCAATCGACCGGCGTACCGATGATCGGCGCTCCCGCCATGAGGCCCATATAGTCGAGCGCAGTCTCGATCGCGGCGCGACGGGCCGGATCGGCAATCGCCTGCGGATCGGGGACATAACCATCGACACCGATGACGTGTTCCGGGCTGATGCCCCAGGTCACCTGCGGAATGATCGCCTCAACATCGATGACGACTTCGCGGTCGAACACTGCGTCGGCGTCGCTCGGAAGCTGGCGCCACGCTGCCACAGCCCGATCCCACATCTCGCCTTGCGGAGCGTAGGCACGCCCGCGGAGATAGTCATAGGTTTTCTCATCCGGCGCCACCATGCCGATCTTGGCGCCGAGTTCGATCGAAAGGTTGCAGATGGTGAGCCGCCCTTCGACGGGCATATCTCTGATAGCGCTGCCCGCATATTCGACTGCGTAACCGGTGCCGCCCGCGGCACCGACATGGCCGATCAACGCGAGAATGAGGTCCTTGGCGGTCACGCCAAATGGCAGCCGGCCCTCGAACATCACGCGCATCGTTTTTGGCCGGCGCTGGATGATCGCCTGCGTTGCCAGCACGTGCGTCAGTTCGCTCGACCCTATGCCAAAGGCCAAGGCTCCAAGCCCGCCATGCGTGCAGGTATGGCTGTCGCCGCAAACGATCAGGCAACCGGGAAGACTAAGGCCGAGTTCGGGTCCTATGACATGGACGATGCCCTGACCGGGCTCGTCGATATCGAACATCTCAATGCCAACAGCAGAGGTTTCGACCCTCAAGGCCCCCAGGAGTTCCTGTCCAATCTTGGTCGTGCCAGCCCGCCCGCGCGCGGTCGAAATTGCGTGATCCGGCGTCGCGAAAGTCAGCTCCGGATTGTGGACTGAAAGATCGCGGTTTTTGAGATCGAGCAGGCCGCGCGATCCGCCGAGATCGTGCAGCAAGTGACGATCGACATGGAGGAGATCGGTATCGTCACCGACACGAGCGATGACATGCTGGTCCCAAATTTTAGCCAGCAGCGTACGGCCGGGCTTTGCCAACAGCAGATCCTCCCGTTCGGCTTCTATGGCCGGCGGCATCCGCCGCTAACCGCCGTTTTGCACGGCTTGCTATTCAAGGCGTAAGTCCTTGTCTTGCCCGCATCAAAGCATAGCAGGCTACCTTTCGGCTAGCCTTCCGGCCTGCGATAGAGGCATACCGGCTGCCCTTCCGGGCCTTGCTCGATCCACAAATTTTGCTTGTCAAACGATGTTCGAAGTCATTGTCGTGACGTGGCCCGGTTCACGAATTCCCCGGACTGCTTCGCCAGAGCCACACGTCAAGCGAGCCCGAACGGCCACGAAGGCGGGTCTCGACCGGACCGGTGAGAGTGCCGCCTTCAAACGGTGAACGATCGCGGCCGGCTGCGCTAAACAATTCGTCGCTCACTGCGAGTTCGACCCCGTGACGGGCTGCCACTTCCATCAACCGGTTCGCCATGTTCACCGTGTCGCCGGTCGCCGTGATGTGATGATAACTTCCGCCGCCGAGTCTCGAGGCAACGATCGTCCCGAAATGAGCGCCGACCTTAAACCCTAGTCTCGACCTGATCGATTCCGGCAAGGAAGCAAGCCATCGTTCAGCGCTGACGCAAAGTCCTGTACAGCATTGCGCTGCCTTGAATGCGTCGTCCGGTCCGGCCTGCGGCAGTCCGAACAAGATCATCGCGCCGTCACCCAGAAAGCTGGTGATCATTCCCCCCGAGCTCACTACTTCCTTGTCGACTAGGGAATGAAAATCCTTCAGCAGCTCGCGTATCGGATCCGGTTCAAGCCGCTCGCTCAGCGAGGTGAAGCCGGACAGGTCGATGAAGACCACCGCCGCATCCTGGCGTACCGGCTCCTTGAGGAAATCGGGATCCCGGGTCAACCATTCCTGTATATCCGGAGCCTGAAATTGTTCGAGCAGTTCGCTGCGCGTGGCGAAATACTGGGCTCGCCGCGTGCCCGACCAGAGCTGCACGGCTGCAAATAAAATCGCGGGCGGAGCGGCCGCGGCGATCGGCAGCGCCGCGCTCGACCATATGCCTTTCGAAAACGCGAAGAAATTCGCTGCCGCCCATATCAGAACGACAACAAGCGTCGCGACCAGACCGACCGCACTCCGGCGCCACGCCAGCAAACCAACCAGGATCATCGGCAGCACGACGGCAATAATGCCGTCTGCGAGGCGCACCGATCGATCCCGCAATATCCCGTCTCCGGCCATCAGATGCGTGATCGCGGTTGCAATGACTTCTACCCCCGGCATTACCGGATCGAATGGGGTTGGAAAAAAATCTCCGCCGCCGGTGACTGTCGTCCCGATAACCACAATTCGATCCCGGATTGCATCCGCAGCAATCTCGCCGTCAAGTACCGAGGCAGCACTGACCGTTCGCACCGTCTGGCGCGGACCATAGAAAGTTATCGGAAGCGCATGATCGGCGTCGGTGGCGGCAGATCGATCGCCGATCACAAGACGGTTCGGCTCAATGGTGGGCTCTTTACCAATCGCCAGCGCCGCAACGCGGAGCGGAAACGACATTTCGACAGTGTCGCTGGTCCGAAACAGCATGGGGATCGAGCTCGGGGTGCCGTTCCGGTCGGTCGCCACATTGACGATACCGATTTCCGCGTGATCCGCGAATCTCTTGAGCGGCAGCAGAAACTTCTCGGCCCTTGGCAGGCGAGCGAGCGGTCCGTCATCCTCTGCCGTAATCGACTGACTGGCCTGCGTGAACACCGCAGCCGCCGCGATCGCGGTGGGGCGCCCCATCAGCGACTTTGCAAGCGCTTCATCGCCATCGTCAGGTCCCCGATCGACCAGCAGAAGATCGATCGCGATGGCTTTCGGCTCCAGTCGCGCAATCGCGTCGACAATCCTGGCAAGATCGATACGAGCAACCGGGTAAGTTCCATTTTGTTTGACCATCGTATCGTCGATCGCGACGATGGTCACGATGTCAGGCGGAACCTTCACGCCACGAACCAGCGTTCGAAGATCGGTCATCGTGGATTCGATGCGATCGAGAAACCGCAGGTGACCGCGCTCGTGTGCGAAATACACGGCCGCACCCCAAAACCCGCTCAGTAGCACGGCAATCAGTGTCTTGAGATGTCGACCACCCATCCGCCGTCTTACTGTCCGAGCCGCGCCAGCAATGCGGCGACGCGGGCTGGCGGCCAACGCTTCACTGTCAAAGGACCCGTCGCCTCTACGTCGACGCCCTCGCCAGGTCCTAACACTACACCACGGCCGGCGCGCCGCGCCACGCTCACTTGTCCGTTGACAACAAAAACCGAAGTCTTGCCTTCAGCAGTATCCACCGCCCATTTCGTGCCGCGGACCGCTGCAATCGCTTGCGGTGTAATGACCCTGAAGCGGTTTCCGCCCGGCTTCTTCGGAGCCTCGAGCAGCAAGGCTTTGCTGCTCAACTCGACCGAATCCACCCGGCCATTTCCATCGCGATCCCCCAGCGTAAACCGCGCGCCGCTTTCAGCGATAATTGTCACGCCGTCTTCGCAGCGCAGGGTTTGCGAGGCGTTCACCGAAATCTGCGGTGAACAACCCATATTGGCGGGCTGCGCCGCGCCGATTGCGGCCGAGAAAAGTAAACACGCCAATGCAACACACGCCGCTGCAGCAATCTTCCTCATGACAATGTCTCCGCATCAAATTCTGGCATCAATTCTAATTGCACCGGGGGCCGCACCGCACATTGAGGGTGCAGCGGATTCCGTCAACACTTTCCTGCAATAATTGCGTCACAAGCAAGGCGTCGATGCGGCCATCCGGCTATTCAAGAAATGGTCAAGCCAACTTGCGCCATGGCACCAGCATCCACAGCCGGTCCTTGTAGCGCCGGTGGCGCGATCTACGTCCGGGGTGGGTCATTTGCCTTGAACCTTATCCGTTTGCCAGCGACACATTTCGGTGTGCCTGCACGGCACCGCCGGACCGAAGAAATATGGCTCCAACCTACTCGTGCGCTGAAACGCAATGGCGCGTTGCGCTGCGACACGCAAGCATCAGATATCGATGGGCGCCAAAACAAAAAAAGGCCCGATGGCCATCAGGCCACCGGGCGGGTTGCGCAGTCTTCGGAGCGGCAGCGGAATATCCGCGCTCTCATTTAATGGGTGCCACTTAACGAACTTTCACCTGATGGATTTGAGCCAATACAGCGTGTTCGGCCAAGCCCATGGATGTGGCGGCTGGTACAGCCGATAGCCGGCCCGAATAAAATTGTTGGCGGAGACCATATTTTCGGTGGTATCCGAAACCACCGAGTTCCATCCATTACGTCGCGCTCGTGATTCCAGTGCGCGCATCAGGCGCAATTGAAGGGCGTTGCCGCAGTGTTTTTTCAACACGCCGACGCGGCAAAAATATCCCGCATTGTATGCGCGCGTCGACGGGACGACACCAGCAAAGGCCACCGGTATGGTTTCGTGAAAAACGAGCCACCAATGCCCCTGATCGAATTCCGGGATAGAAGCGCCGTCAAAGAATGTCAGGCGATGAAGGTCTGCCATCGTGTCCGCGGTTTCGTCGTCATGGCCGTCGACTTCGCGAATCCTGTACATCGGCCAGCCCTTCAAAATCTTGGTCCCGCGGCCATCAGGCGCCACCGATTTTCGCGAGTCATTTACCGAGCATCACCTTGATGCCGAGCCACACCGCGCCGACCAACCCGGTGACGATAATTGTAATCACGGCCTTGAACGTATAGCTCTGCGCCTGCTCGACGCTCCTGCGCCAGCGCCGCAGATGCTGAAGGTCCGCGCGCATCTCAGCGCCGACCCACTGCACGACCCAGATCGTGAAGGCATCGGCCGTCGCGCCGGAGCCGCCGATGTCGATGAAGGCGCGCAGCGGCAGCAACGGATCGGCGGCGACTTTGCCGATGCGGCCCTGTGATTTAGCCTCGATAAGCATCTGCGCAAAGTAAGCGCCCTCGAACGCCTTCACGTAATCGCCCTCCCAAACGTGGTCATAACGATCCGGATATAGCGAGAGGTCGAGCCGGCGTTCGTCTTCGAGCACGGCCGGAAACCAGGGATTGTCGCGCCAGTTGGCGTTGACGATGATGGAGCCCGCTGGCTTCTTGGCTCTGAAAAAATCGTCAGTCGCATCTGACTTACGGCGCGGATTCCAGCTTGCCCACAGCTCGGAGCCTTCAGCGCGGATGGTGGGGCGAAGCAATGACAGGCTGCGCGCGCTCAAGCTCTGTGCTTCGTCGACCCAGGCAATCCGGAATCCCTCCAGCGACTTGATCGACTCCGAGGTGTGATCCTGCATGCCGCGAAAGATGATGATGCCGTCGCCGGGGGTTTCGATCTTGTCGCTGAAAATCTTGAACTGGTGGCCCAGGCCCAATGCAGCGATCTTGCTTTCGATCAGGCGCTTGGAGGATTGCGCCAGCGTCCGTTGCGCTTCGCGAATGCAAACAGCCAGCGTGCCGCGCTCGGCCTGGCAAGTCTCGACCAGCAATTCGCCGAAGAAATGAGATTTTCCCGAGCCGCGCCCGCCATACGCGCCTTTATAGCGTGACGGCTGCAGCAGCGGCTCAAATATCTTTGCCGTTGGAATTCTCAGGGTGGACAATGACACGCTCGATTCTGTGGATCAACTCAAAAGCATCCTCGTCGTTGCCGATCGGTTGCGTGGCCTTGCCCCAGCCGCGGTCGAGAATGGCGTTGGCAGCGGCTATCCGCGCAGGCGGCGGCGCTTTGGTATTCCGCATCACACCGACAAGGCCATTGAGCGCGGTCTTGGTATGGCTTCGCGCTATGGAGCGAATTTCGGTGAGCGATTTAGCCATCTGGGTTTTCGATATCTTCGCGAGGCGATGTGTCGACATGATCCATGGTGAGATCGTCAGGCCTTATCACTGAGCGAAATGCAATCGTGGGGAAATCGGTTTGTTCGCGGTTGTGTTTCGGCCGTGAAACGAACTGAATGATCTCGGCGCTCATGAGACTCCTTCCAGGGCATCATAGCCAGCTTCGTCATCGGCGCGCGCATTCGCACGACCCGATGGGCGCCGACCCGTCGGCTCGCAATAACGAAATCAAAAATATGCGGCATGATCGCTTTCACGCGATCATTTCAGGCGCGAACCCTATCCCATCAAGCGCGAACCGCATGGCGGATCGTCGCACCGGGGCCGCTGGCGAACGTGGACTCGATGCCACGCCGCGTGCCGGCACGTTCGCGCGTGCCGGCTAATAGAGCATAATCCGGGAAAAGCATGCCCTCGGACTTGATCCGAGGGTGGAAACCGGTTTCCTCGTGACAAACGCAAAGCGTTTGCCCGCAAATGATGCTCAACTTTAAAGGCTCGGACGGCAACGCGCTTGAGACGCGTCTTGCGACAATGCGCTGACATGGGAGGATAGTGCGTCGCGAATGCGGCCGCCGTCCGATTCAAAAAGCCCGCGACCAGTTTCCCGGCGCGGGCTTTGCAATTCTTGCGATGTTGTCGATATGCCGGTGATTTGCCCGACGTGTCAAATTATTTGGAGTCGCTTCCGATTTACCAGTAGCGCTTCTTCAATCGAATCCCTGTACCGGCGGTGCGGCATTATTTCCGGCGACGCTTTCGGCAGTCTTGGCGGGCGGCGGCGAGCTGACCCTGGCGGCCGCTTGCTGGGCTCCAGGCTCTCGGGTTGCAAGCTCTCGGGCTCCGGGACTGGATCGCGTGGCACGCCGAACCCGGGATGACGATGCGGACCGCCGAATTCCCCAGGACCGCGCGATCGAAGGCCCTGCGGTATATCCAATCAACGCACCCGCCACCGCACCCACGGGTCCCAGCACTACGGCGCCCGATACCGCGCCCAAGGCAGCGCTTCCAGCACGTTCTTGCGCTCTCGCTTCGAACGGAAAAAATGACCCTGCGATCAATGCGCCAACAAGCAGTTTCTTCATCGCGGTTTTCCTCGGATGCGTCGTGAAGCGCACGGCACTCCGAAATTGCGGCACCAAGGAACAGGGTTCACAGCCCCACCCGATTCAAAGAAGCCTCCAATTGAAAAAACCCGCAGCGGTCTCCCGGCGCGGGCTTTTGAAATTCTTGCGACGATGAACATATGCCGGTGATTTGCCCGACGTGTCAAAAACTTTTCTGAAGCTCTAGTTCCGAACCGCGTAAAGCGGCGTTCTGACGGTCAACTGGTAAGATGGCTTCGGCACCCATGCGATCTGCGCCGTCACGCCAAACAGGCGGTTGTCGTTGTCATCCATCCGGTCCAGATCGAGCCTTACGATCGGCTGGGTAAAAGGGTGAAACGGCGTCAGGTTGAGGAGCTGCGCGCCGCCGAACGATTGAACGCCGACGCGGCCGGTGAACTTCCAGTTGTTGTCCCACTGATAATAACCGCCGACATAGCCCACAACATTCGCATCGACGCGCGCGAGTGCGGAGTCCACGGCGACCCCGGTGTGCTGGACACCGGCGAGCAGCCCTCGGGTTTCGTCCTCATTCAGGGCGTAACCGAATTCGGCGATCGTGTTGAGGGCCGTCGTGGGAAGCAGGACCCCCGGCACCGACCTCGTGAGCGTCGACTGCAGCGTGATCGTCGGGATCAATCCGCCATTTTGCTGATAGACGTCGGCCTGGAATCCGACACTCCAACTGTTGACCGCAAACGCCGACCAGTCGGACAAGTCGGTACGCGATGTGCTGGCACTGAAGCCGCCATACACCGAGACACGGTCGTTGAGATCCACCGTCAGCGGAACATCGAGCCCGACACTCCGGCTTGACGGCAACGACAGGGTCGGGAGCGTTGGAAGCGTCGTGAGGGTCGAGAGGGTTGTGAGCGTCGGAAGCGTTGCGAACAACGCAGAATGGCCGAATCCGATCGAGAGCGAATTGGCAGGAAAGCTGGCGTAGTTGGTCCTCAAGTCCAGATAGATGTTTGGGATCGAAGCCGCCTTTGCCGATTCATCGTCGCCGTCATCCGCGTCCTTGCTCAAAGCCAGACCGGAAAAAGAAAGCGACACTAGTCCAGCGAGCGCCACGCGACGGGCCGATCGGACCAGCGCAGCCTTTGAGCCTCGCTGCGCGGCACGGATACGCCTCCTGCACCAGCACGTGTCCAACGGCCTCAGCCTTGTCTGCCATTGGTGCGAACCGACGTTCTCCGACCCCATGTCGCGTCGTTGCCATTGCAATGTTTCCACCCGGCTTTGAAGGCTATCCCGGAGCGAGGACCGCTTTCAAGCGAAAGAAGGCCGGCATCTCCGAGACCGCAGTGGGATCCGAATCTGTGGGCCAGGCAGCGTTGCTGCCGTCGCGTACAGTCACCCGGAACGCAGGTGAACGTCCCGATCTGGGTACCCGCAACCGGATTTTTACGGCCACTCCCGTTTCAGGGAGTTCATCCTCGGAGGCGCCACCCGGAGCCTGCTCGCAAGACCCCCGCTTCCGATCCTGTTTTCACATTGATCCAGCTCGGACGACGCACCGCCTTTTGCTGCGAACTTCGCGGCACAATGGGGAAAGCAGCCTTAGCGAAGCTCCAACTCGCAATCGGCCTCCGGTGCGACGGTTTTCGCGATGGCCTCCGCAAGTTCTTGCTGGCGAAACGGCTTCGATAGCTTTGGCAGGCCTCTATCTGCTCCAGGCGGAAGCTCGGCAAATCCGGTCGCAAGGATAACCGGAAGGTCCGGCTTTTCAGCCCTGATCGCAGCGGCCAGATCGGAGCCCGTCATGACCGGCATGGCCTGGTCGGTGATGACAAGGTCAATTCTGTCCTCGCGCCGAATTATGTCGAGGGCCTTCTTCCCGGAGGTCGCCTCCAGCACCGTGTGCCCGAGGTCTTCCAGCATGGCTGCGGTATTGAGCAGCACCAGGCTGTCGTCATCCACCGCAAGGATGACAAGAGGCCTTGCTCTTTTGAGCGCCTCGGCATCCGCTTCTTCCCGCTTGAGATTGGCATCAGCGGCTGCAACCGGGAGCCAAAGCTCGGCCGTGGTGCCTTTGCCCACCCTGCTCTTCACGACAAGTTTGCCGCCGGATTGCTGGGTCATCCCATGAACCATGGACAGCCCAAGTCCTGTGCCCTTGCCGACGCCCTTGGTGGTGAAGAACGGCTCCAGCGCTCGTGCAAGCGTCGTTTCGTCCATGCCGGTTCCCTCGTCAGTCACTGAAAGACAGACATAGCGTCCGTCTTTCAGGTCTGGCGCGGCGACCACGTTCTCCTCCCTCGCGGAAAAAAAGATGGACCCGCCTTTGGGCATCGCGTCGCGCGCATTCACCGCGAGATTCAAAATGGCAAGTTCGAGCTGATTCTGGTCGGCCAAAACTTTATGCAGACTTTCCGGAAAATCCGCTTCGATCTCGACCGTGGGACCCAAGGAGCTGCGGAGGAGATCTGTCATGTCTCGAACGAGTCTGGGCACGTCGAGCGCCACGGGTTTGAGTTCCTGCCGCCGGGCGAATGCAAGCATGCGCTGAGTCAGTCCGGCTCCGCGCTGTGCAGCCTGCATCGCGTTGTCGAGCAGACGCATCATTTTGGCATCGTCCGGCAGACGCTTGCGGAGAAGTTCGAGGCTGCCGAGAACTGCCATCAGCAAATTATTGAAATCGTGCGCGACGCCGCCCGTCAATTGTCCAACCGCATCCATTTTCTGGGATTGGAATAATGCCTCACGGGCCTCTTGAAGCGCGTGCTCGGCCTCCCTGCGCTCGGTGATATCGCGGGTTATTTTGGCAAATCCCACGATCGTCCCGTCCGCCGCATGGATCGCATCAACGACGATGTTCGCCCAGAACTTGCTGCCGTCTTTGCGGACGCGCCAGCCTTCTTTTTCAAATCTTCCATCGCGCGCCGCAATTCGAAGCGCCTCCTGCGGGACTCCGGCTCGCCGATCTTCCTCGACATAAAATCTGGAAAAGTGCTCGCCGATGATCTGATGCGGAAGATAGCCCTTAATTCTCTGCGCGCCCGCGTTCCAACTCACAACCCGACCGTCCGGATCCAGCATGTAAATCGCGTAATCGGTGACGCTCTGTACCAGAAGCCTGAACTGTTCCTCGCTTTGCCGGAGAACCTCCTCGGCTTTTTTTCGCTCGGTAAGGTCGCGCGTAATCTTGGCGTAGCCCACCAAATCGCCGGAAGCATCCTTTATCGGGTCGATAACGATAGAGGCCCAGAACCGGGCGCCATCCTTACGGCACCGCCATCCCTCACCCTCGAATTTTCCTTCACGTGCTGCGGTCTCAAGAGCCCTTTGAGGCAGGCCCGCCTCCCGGTCGGCCTCGGTATAAAAGCGCGAGAAATGCTCACCCAGGATTTCGGATTCGTCGTAACCTTTAAGTTGCTGCGCGCCGGGATTCCAACTCGATATGATGCCGTCTTCATCGAGCATGTAGATCGCGTAGTCGGTAATGGCTTCAATCAGCATGCGGGCACGGCCATCGGGAGACATCGATGCGTCGAACCGATCTTTGCGCTCCATTGAAGCCCCCGGCCTGGCCATTTTTACCCAAAATGCACGAATTAATCTGGAAGGAACGCCCCTACAGCCAAACGGTTCCACCTCCAAAACCGGTCCGGGATCGCCCATCCTTCGGAGATGGGAGACGAAGCCACTTCCGCTCTCCAACAGGAAGCGGCGTTGGCACCACCTGTTTTGACCCCAATGGCTTGGTCTGAATCGATGCTTGGGGGCCGCTTTGAAGGCGGCTGTTCTATCCGCCATCCGCAGAAAAGTATTCTTCCGGTCGGGTTACATTTGGAATGGACCGGCCGCCAATTCTGACGGCAGGTTGACGCCATGGGTCAGGCCGAACGAGCGACTTGCCCGAAGTGCGGGGCACATCTGATTCTGGCGCTGCCTCCCGGCGGCGAGGGACGGCGCACGTTCCGTTGCGAGAACTGCGAACCGGGCGATCCGCTCAAATCCGACAAGGCGTCGGGATGGATCAGAGGCGAGTTACGGCCACCGAAGTAAGGCCGCTTCAACCGGCTGCTTCAAATCGCGTTCAGCGCGCCGACCCGGTTGTCGTCCCCCCTGACGGACTGGGAGCCGGAGGCGGGGCTGAATTGACGGCGGTCGATCCAGGGGTGCCGCTCGGCCCCTCGTTAATCGCCACATGTTTTCCACCCCACGGGCCCCACGCGAACAACGCAAATAGGAGGATAAAGGCACCGACAATGGCTGCGAGCGTTCCGCCGCTGACCTTGCCTTCTGTATCATTGTCCCGCATGCGATTCTCCTTTTGACATGCTGCTGCAATCGGCGGCGCATCTCTTATCGCGGTGCCTCTAGAGCTAGCCCTCGCGCTGGTTTCAAACTCATTGCTGCAAGATATCCTCGCAGCGAAACCCGCCGAACATGTGTCGGCGGGTTCTCCGCGGCTTTTTAAATGCCGGATCCCTGGAATTACCAGCGATCGCCGCCGACACCGATGCTCACGCCAGGGGCCCGGATGCCAACGCCCGGACGGTCATCCCAATCACGATCACGATAGCTGCGACGCTCGATATATCGCTCACGCGGTGCGTAATTGTAGGAATCCTGGACGATCACGCGACTGCGGCCGCGGGTGCGATAGCATTGTCCGTCCTCATTACAGACTGTGCGAACTTGCTGCACGAGATCCGGATTTGTGTATTCTTCGCTCATATAAATGTCAGAGGCATTTGCGCTGCCAACAAACAGGGCACCAGTGCCCGCCAACAGTGTGACCGTGAGTTTCCTCATGGGTTCCTCCTTGTTCGTCTGAATGCTTGCCCTGAGGCTAAAAGCCTTGCGCTGCCTTTCGTTCCCGAAATTTCCAGAGGTGCGGCGAGTTCCGGTCACCGCAAGCGGGATTGATGTGCCCCAACGGGAACAGCGCTGAACTCATTTGAGTGGAACCTGAACGATCTTACGATCGCCATCGGCCTGATTGACTGGAACCGGTGCGTTCGCCCACTGATGTGAGCCCTCGAGGACCGGACGTCTGGTTCCGCAGTTGCCCGGATTGATTGGGGACGCGAAGTATCGTTCCTCCCTTGCCTTTGGGATGGGGTTTCCCGTGATTCACAAAGGCGTTCAATACACCGTCGCGGCCCACGGTCGGAACCGGATATCCGGCATGGCGATTCCAGATCGCGATGATGTCAAAAACCGGCAAAACCAAAACAAGGCTCGCCACCACTGCACGCCGCGCTCAAATAAAAGCGCTCAGGGCATCCGGCTCATCGTCCGCAAACGCTGGAATCTAGCTGGCTTGTGAGTTGGCTTGGCTCGCGCGGAGTCTGTTTAAATTTGCGCGAACGTCGCGCCAGTCCATATCCGTAACACATCATCACATGATCGTTCATATCATCACGTCATTATTCACATGATCGGCATCGTCATCTTCTCGAATTGAATGACAATCATACTTCAACACGGTCCCGGCGCAGTGCATTTCTATCTCCCGCAGGCGCCAGAGAGAATTGCTTTGCTTTTTTCTCGCGTTGATGGCGCGGCGATACCCGATGTCCCATGTCGATTTCGGGACTGTAACCAACACAGGACTGTAACCAACACAGGAAGAACAAAATGAAACAGCTTTTGAAAATGACCGCCGCGCCCGCCGCGGCGTTGCTGGCATTGGCGTTTGTCGGAACGACAGTGCCCGCTAATGCTAGGCCGGGGGAGTATTGCCGCACGGACGTCACTTCCGGAATGCGAAGTTGCAGCTTTTCGACGATGGAGGAATGTCAGGCGACGTCTTCCGGCCGCGGCGGCGGTTGTTACCGCGATCCATTTATGGCCGACACCGACAGCGCCTATGCCTATCACCCGAAGCAGCCCCATTCGAAAAGCGAGCGGCATCCTGCGAAGAAGCCGGTTGGGAACCAATAAGATCGTATCGCCTCTCACGTGAAATCTGCAGCTCGCGGCCTTTGAAGTCGGATTTTCAAAGGCCGCGAGAAGCACCAATGCATCGGCGCGCCGAAGCTATAGCCGGCGTTGAGGCGGAAGCGCACGACAACGCCGCGCGCAATGGACTTTTTGAAGCTGCTGGCCACGAAGACGCAAAGGACAGACGCCA
>Ga0193743_1002448_pt1 | contig 13130 bp, 13 predicted proteins | sample L2c2metaG_FD_143038 | JGI IMG/M metagenome (GOLD analysis project Ga0193743, IMG submission 143038) | Soil microbial communities from a riparian zone of the East river system, Colorado, United States - L2c2 | ecosystem: Environmental > Terrestrial > Soil > Riparian zone | place: USA: East River... | reverse complement strand
CGAACCTGCTTGTCTGTGACCAATCCGCCTCCGCCTCAAACGCATCGGAATCCGCTTGGCCTGATTGTCAATGTTCGGGAATTTTGGTTGTCGTCGGTCGAACTTTCCTATTGTCGCCCGTCAGGGTAGTATGAAACCACGTTGTAGTGGACACGCCAGCGCTCGGCCAGCACGCGAAGCTCTTTGATGGAGTAGAAGATCTCTCCGTTCAGGAACTCATCTCGCAACTTCGAGTTGAAGCTCTCGCAATAGCCGTTCTCCCAGGGAGAACCGGGTTCGATGTAGAGTGTCTTTGCGCCTGTGTCCGCCAACCACTTGCGTAGGTCCTTGGCGACGAACTCCGGGCCATTGTCCGAACGGATATGCTCCGGGATAGGGCTGTAAATCAATTTCGTACGCGGCCGGATCACGAACAGGTTAGGACCATGCTCGCGCGATTTCACAATTTGTCAGGCTACGGCAACTCCGGAAACTTCGCTTCCGCGCTTCCAAACCTTCTTTATGGTCAAGGTATCGGCAATATTCGTTGTAGGGTCGCCAGCCACCAGGACCAGATCGGCCCGCAATCCGGGAGCGATACGGCCACGATCGCGCAGATCGAAGCGCCTGGCCGGGGTGGATGTGGCGGCGCGCAGGGCTTCGACAGGCGTGAGGCCAGCTCGCACCAACTGCTGCAATTCGTCGTGAAGGCTGGCGCCGTGAGCAAGGCCGCCGAGGCCGGGGGCAGGCACGGACGCGTCCGTGCCTGCGAGTATATCTACACCCGCCTTGTGTAGCGCAGCGACAGTCCTGAGCACGTTTTGGAAGGAAGCTTTGCGCCAGGTATCCATGCCGCTGGAGAGCGAACTACGCCAGGTCGGGCTCAGTTTGCTCGCGACGCGCGGATCGTCGGCCAGGGCTTTCCCGTTGCCGCCCATGATCGAAGCGTTGAGCGTCAGGCAGGGAGTGACGAATGTTTGACGTTGCGCGATCAATTGCACGATCGCTTCGGTGTGGGGCTTGTCGATGAAAATGTGGGCTAGACCGTCAACGCCGGCGCGCACGACCCGTTCTGCGGCAGAGAGGGTCAGAGCATGGGCTATGGCCATCCTGCCATGATCGTGAGCCGCGGAAACGGCCTCTTCGATAATCGGATTTGAGAGTTGCGGAAGCCCGGGATGGCCGAAGACCGTCCCTTCTTCGACCAGGATTTTTATATAGTCGGCCCCGCCCGCTACGATAGAACCGACATATTTGCGCGCCTCGGCGGGTGTGGAGGAGCTGGGACCTGTCCTGCCCGGAGGCAGCAGCTCGGCGGGGTGCCCGCCAGGGGCGGTAATGCCATTATAGGAGGTGCGAAAGTCTGCAATGCTGTCATTGGCCGTAGCCTGCTTGCGGGTTTCCGGTTGCCAGTTCCCCCCCATTTCCAACTCCGTCGTGACGCCGAAGAGGAGGGCGTCGCGCAGGCTCGCCACGTTGGTGTGGGTATGAGAGTCGATAAGACCGGGCAGCAGAGTGGCGCCAGCGCCATCGATTACCGTCCCGCGTGCCAGAAGGCCTCGGCCCACCGCGGCGATCGTGGATCCCTCAATGATTACCGTGTCAGCTTCGAGAAGCCAGCGTCCATCGAAAACTTTGACACCTTTGATGGTAATGGCCTGGTCCGATGATCCAGCTAGTGCTGAAGCCCCCGGGCCAGCCAGCAATACGCCGCCGCCCAGACCCACGGTCTGCAACAGGCTGCGCCTGCTCACCACTGGAGTCCGCTGTAGCGTATTATCCATTTCCCACTCCTTGCCGTCCAAAAGCACCAGTATGAGCCAAGTCGAAAATTTAGACCGCCCGTCGAAAGTTCTCAAATGAACATAGGCCTTCATCCGCCAGATCCTTCACCAAAGCTTTTAAGAGAGTCACGGGCTGTTCGCCGCGACAATATAGCAGTGGCTAGAATTTCGATTCCTCTGCATATAGCGAGCGACACCAGTCGAGACCAATCACTTAGGAAAAACCCTAAACGACATCTTGGGAAGTTGGGTCAATTCCAGTGGTGCCGGAAAGAACGTGCCCATCCGAGCAAGCACAGGATTGACGGCAGGGGTGTCTTGCCGGCGGGTTACTTTGCGCTCTTGACGGCGTAGGCGGTGGGTGTGAGCTGGGCGAGGGACTGGATGGAACGGTTGGCGAGGCCCGGCAGGACGACAGCCATGTAGTTGCGGATGGGCACACCGAGCCGGCGGCAGCTTTCGACGACCGAGAAGATGGCTGCGATCCTGGGACCGGCCTCCTTGCTGCCGAGGTGAAGCCAGTTGCGACGGCCGAGGGCGATCGGCCGCATCGAGTTCTCGGCCAGATTCGTACTCAGCTCGAGCTCGGGGTATTTGAGGAACATCGTCAGTTTCTGCCACAGCGACAGCGTGTAGCTGGCCGCCTGGCCAGCGATGCTTTTGGGCAACGCCATCTTTTGCACTGACAGCAACTCAGCGCGAAGTTGCTCCAGCAAGCGCGGAGCCTTCTCCATACGCAGCGCATGCCGTGCGGCGTGGTCCATCTTCTTCTCGCGCCCCTCGCGATCGATGGCGAACAGCTCGTCCATGAGCGCGACGATGCGCGCCGAGTCCTGGTCCTTGGCATCGACCTTGACGGCGTCGACGAACTTGCGGCGCGCATGCGCGAGACAACAGGCATGCACCATCGTCGGTCCGCCAACGTTGGCGTACGCTTTGTAGCCATCCGTTTGGAGCAGCCCGTTGAACTGGCCGAGGAACTGCTTCGGCCCATCGCCGTCGCGGCCCATGCGGAAGTCGAAGACGACGCCTTTGCCAGGCGAACCATACTGCCACATGTAGGCTTGATGATTCTTGCCGCGTTTGTCGTGCATCTGCACGCCGATCGGGGTTTCATCGGCCTGGATATAGGTGCCTGCCAGTAGCTCGCGCTTCATCGCAGCAGCGATCGGCATCAGCAATTCGCCGACGCGCATCACCGCATCGTCGATCGTCGATAGCGCGATCACAACGCCGGCGTCGCGCTTGATTGCGGCCTGCTGGCGATAAAGCGGCAGCGACTCGCAGTACTTGTCCACGACGATGTCGACGATGATCCGGTCCGAGAGCAGCGACTTCGGCACGATGCGTTCCGGCACGGCGGCCGTGCGCACTCCCTGCTCCTCGCAGCTCTTACATGCGCGCTTCTCGCGCTTGATGACGGTGACGAAGTACTCGGCCGGCTTGACGTCAAGCACCTCGGTCTCTTCGTATCCGATGACCGGAGTCTCTTTGCCACACTGGCCGCAGGCGCACTGCTCGGCCGTGCAAGCGACGATTTGCTCGACGCGCTCCAGATGCGCAGGCAGCGCCTGCCTGCCTGGATGCTTGCGCCGCGACTTATCCTGCGGCTTGTCTTCTGGCTTGTCCTGCTGCTGATCTTCAGGCGGCGCCACGATCGGGTCGCGCTCGCTCTCGGCCTCTACCTCTTCGCTCGATACGCCAGGTTCCAGATCGAGTAATTCAAGCTGTAAGTCGCTGAGCTTCTCGCTGCGATTGCCGTACTTTGCGATCCGCTCCAGACGAAGACGCTCTTCGAGCATGCGGATCTTCAGCTGCGCGTATTCTAGCTCCCTGACTTTCGACTCAAGCTGCCGTTCCAGTTGCCCAATGACTTCGGCAACAAAGGCCTCGGAATGCGGCGGAAGCATCGGTTGGAGAGGCGCACTCACGATGCTGCTTGAATAACAGATCGTCTTGTGGATAAACGAGCGAAATGCGCAGTGTTTATGCGCTCTTCAGTGACTTATATGATTCCTCTGCCACGGACTTGCGATACCACTTGCGCGGCTTGGTCTGAACCAGGTCGATGCCCCCGATCAGAAGCGCAAACTGCTCCCGGCTCAACTGCACCTTGCCGTCAACCGACTCAGGCCAGTGAAGACGGCCAAGCTCCATTCGCTTCGAACACACCCATAGCCCTGAACCATCGAAGAAGACGAGCTTCAAGCGGTCACGACGCGCATTTGCGAACAGGAAGATGTGACCGCTGGTCGGGTCGCATTCCAACCGCTCCCGGATCAAACCGTATAGACCATCGAAGCCCTTGCGCATATCCGTAGCCCCGGTGCAGACATAAATGCGCGTCGCCGCGCCCATGGCGAACATCGCTACGCTTCCAGCACTGCGACCAGCTTCTTCAACAGGCCGGCATCGAAGCCATCTTTCACTTCGATCCGCCGTCCGCTGGTCAGCACCACCGCAAGCGGAGCGCGACCTGAAATCGATGTCCCCACCGACGCCATCCCCGGCTCCAGCAACTCCACCGGCACGATCAAGCCTGAACCAGCGCCCTGCCTGCTGCGCCGCTGATGACGATAATAGTCCAGCGTATGCTGAGCAATCCCATGCCGCTGGCAAAATGCCTTCCGCGTCAACCCGCTCTGCTCAAACTCCAAAACAAGCCCATCTGCTTCCACTCGACTACGACGACGACGCACTTGAACCACAACCGATTCGCTCATGCCTATACCTCAACACGCACAAGATCGCGTGAAAAGGGTGGCGTTGCTCGGATGCGTACGAAAGAACCGCTTCGGTCCACTGCACGTCGTCGGCGAGAGAGAAGCGTCCGCCCCCTGGTCGGCACAGGGTTAGCAGGTTCAAACAGCATATTCATGTGGTGGGTCAGCACCCAAAAGCGGCCTGGATAAGCTCTGAGATAGATACGATGTCGCCAAACTAGCTCTACCCCTCGTCTTCTCCGGTCACTGCATCGCACAAGCTGCCCTCACCCAAAAAATGGGGGATACCATGGATACCGCTTTTTGTGGAAATTGGTTCCCCAGGGGAGAATCCATAGACAACAGGGGAAGCCAGAGACTTCAGGGAAATAGCTTAGTTTCAGCGAGTTGCGACAGAAGTACCGTGAATTCAGAAACATGGCGGACCACGGAGGCTAGTCTTCGACACCACCGTCCCCTGGTTTCCTCAGAAAGGGCCAGTCGCCCCGCGCATGCGTTGAGATCTTTACGCCACTGCAGACGGCTGCGAGTGAATCTCAAAATACAGACCCTGCCCGGACTCAGCGGGTAAGACATACCGCCTGCCGCGCATGATCTCCTGCGATCTCCACTCGACGGAAACAGTAGGTTGCATATTCGCTGACACGTTGTTCCAGCGGAAAACCTCCCGAACCTCACATACAAAAGGCGTATCCGGGGGTAATGCGCGAATACCGAGTTGCTTCGCCGTCTTCACTGCGCCAGGTTCGTACTGCGCTTGATTCGCCATGTACATGGGATGTGCGAAGCCGGGGCCGCGTTGGAAGTTGGCTATTCCACGAACAAAGTAATGTCCACGCGTGAAGCGCCGTCGTCCTGCACGTAATGGAAATCTCGTTGCACCACGCGCTTCGATGCGTTCTGATTCACATCAATGTAATCGCCAACCATCGGCAGCACGAAGGATACTGCGTTTTCGACTGTGAACTGATAGCTGAAATCGTCATCCATGGTGTCTGCTCTTCTGACAGTAACGATCGCCTGCATTCACTCTCCCCGAACTACTCCGCCCGGAACTACTCCCTCGGCATTCTTCCGATCCACGCCGTACCTGCTCCGATACAAATTTCACCGTAGCGGATGCCGCCCCTCGGAATGTCAATAAATTGACAGAAACCTGCTTTCATAATGAGGTTTTGTGTTTTGAGTCACAAATTACCCGGCATGGTTGGACGACCTGCCTGGGATGGCCCGATTGCACGGCCCGACACTTCGGAACTTCTTCTTTGGATGGTGGGCGCTACAGGATTCGAACCTATGACTTCCACCGTGTGAAGGTGGCGTTCCAGGCGTTTTTTGTTGACGGCAAAGGGCTTATAAGCCGGAGGAGTCGGCAAAACCGGCATAATAGGCGCTATTTGCCACAAAAATGCCACAAACTTTTTCACTGACCTAACCAAGTGGGCCGGGGGCTGGCCGTGGCGGAACAGCCCCGCTTTCCTCCCCGTTCGAACGACATTGAGGAATTGATCACGGTTCTGCAAACAGCGAAGTAGCGCCGCACTCTCTCCAGGCCATTTGAGACAAACTGACGGATAGCAGGGGCCGGACCGGCCTCGAAAAATGCCGGTGGTCCACACTGCCTCTCGAGCGCATGGATCCGTCACGAGGCTTTTTTTGCGTTCCGATTTGGACGCGCCAACAATCCGAATCAGACGCGACCATAATCTGCCCCGATATCATGCCTCTGGAATTGAATTCCATTCCATGCCATGGAACGCATCGAACCGCAAATTATAGACGGAACAGCACTTACGAGTCGGCGTAGTCGGCAAAACCGGCACGATCGGCGCTATTTGCTGCCAAAATGCTGCCAAATTCACAACGGGCCACCGGGCTGATCGTGTGGATCAGCCCGATTCTTTCATTCCCGGCACAAGCCAGCTCTCTCGATTTGCCTAGTGCTTTTCACAATCAGGAAAATTAATGTCAGCCCGGTTCGACGCGTTAAAGCTCAATCCTGGAGAGACCTGCATGGGAAGTCTACCTTGCAATTATGGCACAATAGTCCATGATTGCAAGGATGATCAAGAGGCGGATACATAAGGAACTTTTGGCGGTGATCGGGGAGAATCCTGCGGTCGTACTGCTGGGACCACGTCAGGTCGGTAAGACGACCCTCGCCCTGGAGGTGGGAGCCACCCGTCCGTCGCTCTATCTTGATCTGGAATCCGTATCCGACCGTGCAAAACTATCCGATCCAGAGCGTTACCTAGCCGAGCACGAGAACGAACTCGTCATCCTCGATGAAGTACACCGGGCCCCGGAACTCTTCCAGAGCCTCCGTGGCCTCATCGACCGGGGTCGTCGACACGGCAAGCGCGCTGGCCGGTTTCTGTTGCTCGGCTCAGCTTCAATGGACCTGTTGAGGCAGTCAGGAGAGAGCCTCGCTGGCAGAATCGCCTATCTGGAGCTCTCGCCGTTCGATGCACTCGAAATAGAGGCGGTTCAAATCGACCAGTTGTGGCTGCGAGGCGGCTTTCCTCCCAGCTTTCTAGCCGCGAGCGACTCGGCCAGCTTCAAATGGCGCCAAGACTTTATCCGGACGTATCTGGAACGGGACATTCCGCAGCTCGGTCCTCGCGTGCCAGCGGAAACCTTACGGCGTTTCTGGACAATGCTCGCCCACACACAATCGTCAGTACTCAACGCAGCCACGCTTGCACGAGGTCTCGGTGTGGACGGCAAGACGATTGCTCGTTATTTGGACTTGCTCGTCGATTTGCTTCTAGTGCGGCGCCTGCAGGCATGGCACCGAAATGTCGGCAAGCGCTTGGTGCGCTCCCCCAAAGTTCTGGTCCGAGATTCAGGACTCGTCCATACTCTCTTGGGCCTTACGAGCAGAGAACAATTGTTGGGTCATCCGATTGTCGGCCATAGTTGGGAGGGTTTCGTGACTGAGACGCTTCTAGAACTCGCTCCGGCCGGCACCGAGGCAAACTTTTATCGCACCTCGGCTGGCGCAGAAATTGATCTTGTCCTCTCCTTGCCAGGCGGCGAGTTGTGGGCCATCGAAATAAAGCGAAGTTCGGCTCCCACGATCGAGAAGGGGTTCCATTTCGCGTGTGCTGACGTAAAACCGGCGAAACGGTTCGTCGTCTATTCCGGTGAGGAACGGTTCCCGCTGGCCGCCGAAACCGAAGCGATCGGGCTTCGCGGGCTGGCGCAATTGCTGCGGGAGAGGGCCGGATGAGTTAGTGCGTAACGCCGCAGACACGGCATACGGCATTGTTTTTCATCATGATTGCGTCGTTCTGAATCAAATGCGCGCGATTGGTTCTGTTCCCAACAGCAGCTTCAATATGCCCTCTCAGTTCTTCTGCCGACGTTGGCATGACGAAATACCGGGCATAGCAGTTGTCTTGCTGGTTGAAATTCCAGTTTTCGGTCAATCTGCTGGGAATTTCTGGCCATTTGACTTGTTCCGCCTCACTTTCGTCCAAATCGTATTCCGAATCGGACGAATTGCTTGGGTCAGGTCATCAGCACCGTGGCGATGGCGGATCGGGTCATTCACTGCAACGACTCAGGCGCCGGTCGAGCGCATCGGCGCCATGCTAACGATCTTCTCACCGAGGAGGTCTGGGCTTTTTAGATGGGTTATTTCTGGCTTGGACATTTTCACTAAATATGCTATTTTCAGCAAATGCTGAAAGTGTCCAATTCGGTGAAAGAGGTTGAGGAGCGAGGAGCGGCCGAACTGGAACGCCTGCTCAAACGCATCCCTCGGATCAAGCTTAAATCATTGAAACTAGGGCCAATGCAGAAAGATCCGGGATTCGATGTGCAAGTCCGCACGGAACTCGATGGAAAACAGCATACGCTCATCGCCGAAGTGAAAAGCAGTGGACAGCCACGCTATGCCCGGGAGGCGATTTTGCGGTTGAAGGCCATCGCCGCACGTTCCAATCCGCCGGCCATACCGGTCTTCATCGCTCCCTTTCTCACCGAATCGACCAGAGACCTCTGCTTTCAGGAGGGGGTCTCCTACCTCGATTTTGAAGGGAACGCCCGTATGGCGTTTGACTCCGTCTATCTCGAAATAGCCAGCCCCCATCGACCGTCATCCCCGCGGCGAGAGTATCGCTCACTCTTCAAAGGCCGCTCGGCAAAGGTGCTTCGCGTTCTTCTATGCTCCCCGGATCGCAGTTGGAAACTCACCGACCTTGCGCAGGAATCGTGCGTCAGCATTGGTCATGTCAGCAATGTTCAGTCCTCTCTTTTGGATCGAGAGTGGGCCGAACGGAATGACTTGGGACTTTCTCTGACCGCGCCACGCGCTCTTCTCGACGCCTGGAGCGCAGCCTACGAAAGACCCCTCGCCGCAGAGCGCAGGTTCTACACCACGCTGCACGGATCGATGTTGGAAGAGGCGCTCCGCGACCTCTTCCATTCGGCCAAAGAAACTGCTCATCTCGCGGTGGCGTCCTTTTCCGCAGCGCAATGGATATCGCCCTTCGGGCGGACCACGACGCAGTATTTCTATGCGGACGAGGACAGCGTGGACCTGCTCAAGGGCTCCCTGCGCTTGTCCTCGGCTTCCAAAGGGGAAAACGTCGTCGTGTGGATACCGAAAGATCGAGATGTCTACTTCGGGAGCACTGAACAAGCGCGCGGGATTTGCTGTACCAGCGCATTGCAAACCTACCTTGATCTCATGCAAGGCGGAGAACGCGGACGCGAAGCCGCCGATCATCTGCGGAGGACCACACTCTCATGGACCCTGTAATTCCTCAGAAACCTCAGTCGGCCAACGACTATGACGACCGCACCACGAGAGCGGTGAAATCTGTCCTCGTCGAAATCGGTCAAATCCTCGCCAGCTTTCGCGGCAAGTTCGCAGTCATTGGCGGCTCGGTGCCGTGGCTGCTTCTGGAGAACGCCGACAATCCCCATGTCGGCACGCTGGATGTGGATCTCAGTCTGGACGCAGATGCGCTTCAGGATGGTCAATATGCGGATTTGATCCACGAGCTGATGGGACAGGGTTACGACAAAACGAAAAACACACGAGAGTTTCAACTGCAACGGACGGTTCCGGCCACAGATGGTGGTCAGGCCATCGAAATTCTTGTCGATTTTCTGATGCCCAAGCTCGCGGATATTGAGAAGAACAGACCGAAGCTCATCGAGAACTTCCGGGTACAGAGAGCCGATGGCGCCGACCTTGCCGTTCACTTCCATCAACTCGTCGCGGTATCCGCAGAGACCCCGACCGGCGGTCGCAACACCGTTGAAATCGCGGTCTGCTCGATCCCGGCGCTTCTGGCAATGAAGGGCTATGCCGTGGAACTTCGCCAGAAGCGCAAAGATGCGTATGACATTCACTACTGCATTCGGAACTATCCAGGCGGAGCCGGGGCGTTGGCAGAGGACTGCAGGGAGCTGCTCGAACATGAAAGCGCCCGGACCGGCTATGAGTTCATCAGCGCGAAGTTCGAGACCGTTGAAAGCTATGCACCAACCAGTGTTCGTCTCTTCATGGAAGAGTCGGCGGTGCTCGGCGATCAGACTCCCGAGCAATGGCAACAAGATGCGTATGGACAGGTCAATGAATGGGTCATAGCACTCGGCTTGCGGAAGTCCCAATAACGAGATGGGCGGCAAAGAGAGGTGAACGGCGACGTGGCGAAGCTAACAACCAACGAGAAGGAGATCCTCGAAGAGCTATTCCAGATGCGCGGCGGATACGTGCTTAATTTTTCGGATCAGACGTTCGGGAAGTTCTTCCAGAACGACATGGCCCTCAATATCTTTGATCCGAAATACAACTATGCGAGCGGGTCGAAAGCAAATCGACTGCGGCGGTTCTGGCAGGTCGCAGACGACTCACTGGTTTCCGTGAGCATCAACCACCTTCTGACCTATATCGATACCCAAATCGCCATCGGAAGGCTCCAGTCCGGACAATTCTCCGACACTTTGATTCAGCGCGCGCGTTCTATTGCGGCGCGCTTGTCAGGAGTATTGCCCGGCAAGGCCGCCGATTCCGCTCACAAAAGCCATCAACCGGAGAGCGCGCAGGCTGCGGTGGTCGATGCCGCAGCCGTAGGGCGTTTGCTGGACAGCTTGATGGGACTGCACACTATGCCTCCACAACAGCGGGGATTCGCCTTCGAGCGATTTCTGACTGATCTGTTCGAGTTGTTCCGGCTCGCGCCCCGGCGCTCTTTCCGCCTGGTCGGCGAGCAGATCGATGGGAACTTTCAACTGGGGCAGGATGTGTATCTTGTCGAGGCAAAGTGGCAGAACGAGCCGACCGGGCAAAGCGATCTTCTCAGCTTTTCGGGGAAGGTTGAGGGCAAAGCACAGTGGTCCCGAGGAGTTTTCATCAGCTACAGCGGTTTCTCACAGGACGGTTTAGAAGCCTTCGCCCGAGGAAATCGACGAGAATCGTTCTGCATGGACGGTTTCGATCTGCATTGTGTGCTGACACATGGGTTGAATCTCGGCGAGGTGATTGCAGCGAAGGTACGCCGAGCCGGGGAAACGAACGACGCCTTCGTCTCTGTCAGGGATCTCTTCCCGTCACGGGTCTTCTGACCGATTCGAAACCAATTCGACTTTGAGATAGTAGCTTCATTGCGCCATCATGTTCCTGCTCTATCACGGAAGTGGTTCTCACGAAGTCCAGCTCGTCCACGAGCTGAATCCTGCCGTCTGGGCGCTGTTGCGCAAGAAGGCACTGAACTACCTCACCCTGTTGGGCGCTCGCGAATCCGCCAAGCTTTTGTCCGAACTGCCGTTTGAACATTGGAAAGGGACCAACAGCTTCTGCGACGAGTTCGATCTCTTGTACCTGCGTTTGAGCGTCAGAAAGTATCTCGAATTGAAGCTCGATGCCGAGAGCCACGAGAACCGGCAACGATTCAGGATGATTGCAGATGCAATGCAGGAAGGCGGCAACGCGATCCGCTTCATTGCCGTCCATATGCTCGATGATGAGACCGATGCCGTGACCACGCCAACTCTGGAGATTACTTCAGCGGTTGTCGAACGCGCTCTGCTGGATTTCGAGACGCTGACGAACGCACTTGGCGCGGTGAGCGGGATCGACCGTGTCCATACCGCTCTTCATGGATATCTCATCGCGGTCTGCCGCGAGGCCAGCATCGCTGCGAAAGAGAGTGCCGATATCACCACTCTGTTTAATCTGATCCGCCAACAGCATCCGAAGCTCCAGGTCAACCCGCCGGGCGCGGAGCCACAAAAGATTCTTCGTGGACTCGCCCAGATCATCGATGCGATGAATCCGGTTCGTAACCACAGCAGCATGGCCCACCCCAACGAAGATCTGTTGGAAGAGCCGGAAGCGATGCTGGCGGCAAACGCGGTTCGTAGCCTGCTGCATTATTTGAATATGAGACTCCGCTGACGACAAAGTCTTCCTTCCGTTCAATCCCATTCGTCTTCCGGCTCCACCCATCCTGCTCTGGTGCAAAGGGGACGGCGCAGACCTTCAGGAACGAGACCGTCGATGAGGCCGAGCTTTGGCCCGCTGGGCTCGTTCGATGGCCCGCTGGGCTTGCTGGAATAAGAATTGCTCTGTCGCGACGGTTATGACGATCGGCCTGCCCACCCCTCGAACAAAACAGTATTGGCTGATCCGCTCCGAAATGTTCTTTCCAATCGTGAGCACAAAGCTGAATCCGGGAATTGGAAACTGGTAGGTGCTGATGTCCGGCCCGCCACTCCCAGCCGGCGTGTGAGTCAGCCGGTCGATTGGGCCGCCCTCCCGGACCAATACGGCAAGCACCGCATCCTTCGGAAACTCGGCTTCGCCAAGCAGGAAACGGCGGAACTGATCGTCATATCCGGCCAGGTTGACCGGAATCGATCCATCGGTGTTCCAGCCATAGACGGAAGCCTTCCAGAAGATGCCAATGGCAAAATGCGTTATAGCCGTAGCATTGATCTCTGGGATGCGAGCGGCCTCGTAGAGCCGCGTATGTTCCCCTAGCGTACCCACCGAGGGTTGCGACCTCCGCAGCAGTTCGGCTAACAGGAAACTCCCATCCTGCTTCATGCCGTGACGAAAGACCCAGTCTTCGCCCTCGCGCGACAAGAGTGCCTCACACGACCGGCAGAGGAGGTGCGCCCATTGCTGTTGGTTCGATTGCACCCTCCCCTCCGGTGTAATGAGGACGGGATTCGGATTGGAAGCGACCCCGTCATCCCGCAGAATGCGGTAAACCGCCGCCCACAGCAGATGGCTCCGCTGCAATTCCATTCCGTCCCGAAGACGAAGACATAGTTTGCACGTTCCGATCATGACAACCCCGATTTCTATTGTCGCGGGTGGGTCAAATTCTCCTCAGGGAGAAGCTGCGATCCTCGCTGGTCTGCAGCCGTTCCGCGTCTTCCGCCATCTCCATAGCGGGCCGTTTCTGCCCGCAACGCCAACCACTGTCAATCTTCTGCGGGGAGGCCCACGACGTCGACCAATAAAATCATGATGGGTGAGAACCGAATGGACGATATTTCAACGACAAAAGACCTTACCGACCAGCCGCACTTTGCAGTCGACGCCGGAGTCGGGTGCACGCGCCGGATACGACGGGGCCAAGCGGAGAAAGGGATCGAAGGTGCATGCGGCGGTGGATAC
>Ga0193743_1002446_pt1:10000-13139 | contig 13139 bp, 5 predicted proteins | sample L2c2metaG_FD_143038 | JGI IMG/M metagenome (GOLD analysis project Ga0193743, IMG submission 143038) | Soil microbial communities from a riparian zone of the East river system, Colorado, United States - L2c2 | ecosystem: Environmental > Terrestrial > Soil > Riparian zone | place: USA... | reverse complement strand
AGCGAGATTCCCAGGGCGAAGAGCACCGAGAAGGTCCCGACCAGCGACACCGGGATGGCGATGACCGGGATGATCGCGGCCCGCCAGCTCTGCAGGAACAGGAAGACGACGGCGACGACCAGCAGGATCGCCTCGAAGATGGTCTCGATCACCTGGTCGACGGATTTGCCGATGAAGATCGTCGGGTCGTAGATGACCTTGTAGTCCAGGCCCGGCGGGAACTCCTTCGCCAGCGTCCCCATGGTGCCCAGGACTTCGCTCTCCACCGCCAGCGAATTCGCCCCGGGCTGCGCGAAGATCAGCAGCGGCAGGCCGGGCCCCCGGTCCATGTAGCTGGTCGAGCCGTAATCCGCGGCGCCGATCTCGACCCGGCCGATGTCGCGCACACGGGTGACCCGGCCCTCGTCGTCGGATTTCACCACGATATCGGCGAACTGGTCGGGCGTGGACAGCCGGCCCAGGGTCTGGACGTTGATCTGATACGCCTCCTTCGACGGCACCGGAGGCTGGTTCAGGATGCCGGCGGAGACCTGCAGGTTCTGCGCCCGCAAGGCGGCCAGCACCTCGCTGGCGTTGAGGTTCCGGGCCGCGACCTTGTCCGGGTCGAGCCAGATGCGCATGGCGTATTCGCGGGCGCCCATGAACTGCACGTCGCCGACGCCCGGCAGCCGTGCCAGCGCGTCCTTCACATGCAGCGTCGCGTAGTTCGAGAGGTAGAGCGTGTCGCGCGAGTTGTCCGGCGAGTAGAGGTGGACGGCCAGCAGGATGTTCGGCGTCGCCTTGCGGACCTGCACGCCCAGGCGCTGCACGTCCTCGGGCAGCCGCGGCAGGGCATCCTGGACGCGGTTCTGCGTCAGCATCTGCGCCACGTTCAGGTCGGTGCCGATCTGGAACGTCACGGTGACGGTCAGCTTGCCGTCGCCGGTCGACTGGCTGCTGAGGTACAGCATGTTCTCGACGCCGTTGATCTGCTGTTCGAGCGGCGTCGCCACGGTGCGCGAGACGGTTTCGGCCGACGCGCCGGGATAGGTCGTCGTCACCTGCACGGTCGGCGGCACGATCTCGGGATACTGCGCGATCGGCAGGATGAAGAGGGCGCCGAGCCCGACCAGGGTCAGGAAGGTGCTGAGGACGGTCGCGAAGATCGGCCGGTCGATGAAGAAATGGGTCAGGCGCATGGCGGCCGCCCTCCTAGCTCTGGCCGTCGGAGGCGGCGCTGTAGTCGATGGCGCCATCCTGCGGCGCGACCTTGCCGCCGGGGGCCGCCCGCACGATCCCGTCGATGATCACGCGGTCGTCCGCCGTCAGCCCGGACCGGATGACCCGCAACCCGCCGCGCAGGTCGCCGGTCTCGACCGGCTTGGGCACCACGGTGCCGTCGGCGTCGACCGTCAGCACGATGTGCTGCGACTGGTCGAGCAGGACCGAGGCGTCGGGCACCAGCACCGTCGGCGCGGCCGGGGCGACCGCCAGGCGCAGCCGGGCGAACTGGCCGGGCGTCAGGAACAGGTCGGGGTTGGGCACCAGCGCCCGGGCATGGATGGTGCCGCTCGACCGGTCGAGCGCGTTGTCGACGAATTCGAGCATGCCCTGCCGGGTAAAGCGGGTCTCGTCGCTGAGGCTGATGTCGACCTTGTCCGCCAGCCCCCCTGGGCTGCCCGCGCGCTGGCGCGAGAAGGTCAGGAAGTCGGATTCGCTCATGTCGAAGTCGAGATGGATCGGATCGAGCGAGACCAGGGTCGCCAGCTCCGTGGTCGGGCTGCTGGCGAAGCGGCTGCCGGCGATCAGGTTGCCGACCGAGACCTGGTGCGCGCCGATGCGGCCGCTGAACGGGGCGACGATGCGGCTGTGGTCGATGTCGAACTGGGCGTCGCGGATCTGCGCCTTGGCATCGTCGATGGCGGCCTGCGCGGCGCCGACCTCGGAGGTGCGCTGGTCGACGGCCTCGGCGGTCCCGAAATCGCTGCGCTTGAGCGTCTGGGCCCGGACCAGCTGGCTGCTCGCCAGCGCGAAGCTCGACTGTGCCGCCTCGAGCTGGGCCGTCGCCTGGGCGAGCTTGATCTCGTAGGGGGTGGGGTCGATCACGAAGAGCAGGTCGCCCTGGTGGACGATCTGCCCGTCCTGGAAATGGATCTCGGCCAGCGTGCCGCCGACCTGCGCCCGCAATTCGACGCGATCGACGGCCGAGAACTGGCCGAGAAAGCCGATCCGGGTGTCGACGTCACGCACCAGCGGCCGGCTGACGGTCACCGGCGCCGGCGGGACCGCGGCCTGGGCCACCTGGCCGGTGTCGCGGCCTGACAGCTCGAACCATGCGGCCCCGGCCAGCGCGATCACCGCCACGCCCGCCAGCCAAGGCCAGGCCTTGGGACGCGTGGTGACGGACTGCTCCAGCTCCTCGGCCTCCGGCAATCTGCTGAATTCGTTCATGTGCTGGTCCCGCTGATCCCCAAAGACCCGCCCTCCGCCCGTGGAGGACGATCGGTGGCCTGTTCATCGATCGGAATTCCGTGCGGCCCACATTGTTCAAAAACCCGGACCGACGGTGTATTTAAGATGTTATTCGACATCTATGTCGGGCTTAGATGATGATCGCCATCCAAGGCGTCAAGTGGTCACGCGAAGAGTCAGGGAAAGATGCCTCGGCGGCGGCCGATCCCATGGCGGCGAGGCCGGACACCGGTTGATTTGGATGTCGTTCGACATCAACTAAGATGCCAAGTACAATCTAAGTGCCGGCGAGCATCGCCGGCCCGACATCGTCGAGGACATGAACGCGGGATGAGGAAATCCAGGAAGGAAGCCGCTGAGACCCGGGCACGGATCGTCGACGCCGCGTCGGTCGAGTTCCGCCGCAACGGTATCGGTGCGACCGGGTTGTCGGAGCTGATGGCCGCGGCTGGGCTCACCCACGGCGGCTTCTACCGGCATTTCGGCTCGAAGGACGAGCTTGTCGCCGAAACCTGCGCATCCGCGGCGGAGGGGCTGATCGCATCGATCGCCACGGCCAGGGCGGAGGAGCCGGACCAGCGCGGCCTGGAAACCATCCTGGGGGACTACCTCTCATCCGACCGTCGGGACGACCCTTCGGGGATCTGCCCGTTCGCGGCGCTCGGCGGCGAGATCGCGCGCGGCAGCG
>Ga0193743_1002446_pt1:0-7500 | contig 13139 bp, 5 predicted proteins | sample L2c2metaG_FD_143038 | JGI IMG/M metagenome (GOLD analysis project Ga0193743, IMG submission 143038) | Soil microbial communities from a riparian zone of the East river system, Colorado, United States - L2c2 | ecosystem: Environmental > Terrestrial > Soil > Riparian zone | place: USA: East... | reverse complement strand
CTGTCTGCCGGACTGTACTCACGGGTATTCGGAGTTTGGTTAGGTTTGGTAGATCTCGCGATCCCCTAGCCCATCCAGTGCTCTACCCCCCGCGGTAATCATCCGACGCGCTACCTCAATAGCTTTCGCGGAGAACCAGCTATTTCCGAGTTTGATTGGCCTTTCACCCCTAGCCACAGCTCATCCCCGGCCTTTTCAACGGACGTGGGTTCGGTCCTCCAGCGGGTGTTACCCCGCCTTCAACCTGGCCATGGCTAGATCACCCGGTTTCGGGTCTAACGCGTGCAACTCTGACGCCCTATTCAGACTCGCTTTCGCTGCGCCTACACCTCTCGGCTTAAGCTCGCTGCACACGCTAAGTCGCTGACCCATTATACAAAAGGTACGCCGTCACGGGACAAGCCCGCTCCGACTGCTTGTAGGCATCCGGTTTCAGGTCTCTTTCACTCCCCTCGTCGGGGTGCTTTTCACCTTTCCCTCACGGTACTGGTGCACTATCGGTCACTGAGGAGTACTTAGGCTTGGAGGGTGGTCCCCCCATGTTCAGACAGGATTTCACGTGTCCCGCCCTACTCGAGGATCACATCCGGTTTACCCGTACGGGGCTATCACCCGCTATGGCCCGACTTTCCAGACGGTTCCGGTTATGTAGATGTGATCACTGGCCTGGTCCGCGTTCGCTCGCCACTACTAACGGAGTCTCGGTTGATGTCCTTTCCTCCGGGTACTGAGATGTTTCAGTTCCCCGGGTTCGCTTCCGTCACCTATGGATTCAGTGCCGGATACCGCTTGCGCGGTGGGTTTCCCCATTCGGAAATCTGCGGATCAAAGGGTGCTCGCCCCTCCCCGCAGCTTATCGCAGCGTGCCACGTCCTTCATCGCCTCTCAGTGCCAAGGCATCCACCAGATGCCCTTAAACGCTTGATCTCAGCTTCTTCTACAAGAGAAGCACCGCGCACAGAGGCAAGCACCCTACCGGGCCACTTGACCTGCATGCATCGACACCTCTCCCCGCAGCCGGAACCACCTCTTGATCCATCTTCGACCAGCCGGAGCGAGAAACTCCTTCGGTCAAAGACGGAGAGATCGTTCCGTCTTCGCATTCTCTTCACAATGTCCAATATCCGCGACCGCCGAAGCGATCTGCCGCAAGCCCTGAGGCTTGCGATCCCTTACCTCCTCACGTTCCAGCTTTCCCGCGCTTTCCAAGCAGCTCGTCGCGTCCATCATCCTCTCACACCAAGTTCTTGGTGGAGGCGGACGGGATCGAACCGACGACCTCATGCTTGCAAAGCACGCGCTCTCCCAACTGAGCTACGCCCCCGGATGGTGGTGGGCCAGGGAGGATTTGAACCTCCGACCTCACGCTTATCAAGCGCGCGCTCTAACCAGCTGAGCTACTAGCCCGAAAGCAATTCGATGACACGGACGGCCTACCGCTTCGCTACTTGAGGCCGACCTCGTAAGGTCAGCGCCAAAGTGGCGATGCTGTCTGGCCAACCGGTCATCGGCTGGAACGGAGAAGGGATACGTGGCCGGCGGCTTTCAATCTCGTTGCCGAGATCTAGGCCCCCAATGTCGGGCATCCTTAGAAAGGAGGTGATCCAGCCGCAGGTTCCCCTACGGCTACCTTGTTACGACTTCACCCCAGTCGCTGATCTCACCGTGGCCGGCTGCCTCCATTGCTGGTTAGCGCACCGTCTTCGGGTAAAACCAACTCCCATGGTGTGACGGGCGGTGTGTACAAGGCCCGGGAACGTATTCACCGTGGCGTGCTGATCCACGATTACTAGCGATTCCAACTTCATGCACCCGAGTTGCAGAGTGCAATCCGAACTGAGACGGCTTTTGGGGATTAGCTCCAGGTCGCCCTTTCGCTGCCCATTGTCACCGCCATTGTAGCACGTGTGTAGCCCAACCCGTAAGGGCCATGAGGACTTGACGTCATCCCCGCCTTCCTCCGGCTTGTCACCGGCAGTATCTCCAGAGTGCCCAACTGAATGATGGCAACTGAAGAGGAGGGTTGCGCTCGTTGCGGGACTTAACCCAACATCTCACGACACGAGCTGACGACAGCCATGCAGCACCTGTGTGGAAGCCAGCCGAACTGAAGGACCTGATCTCTCAAGCCCATACTTCCCATGTCAAGGGTTGGTAAGGTTCTGCGCGTTGCTTCGAATTAAACCACATGCTCCACCGCTTGTGCGGGCCCCCGTCAATTCCTTTGAGTTTTAATCTTGCGACCGTACTCCCCAGGCGGTGTGCTTATCGCGTTAGCTGCGCCACCGAACAGCAAGCTGCCCAACGGCTAGCACACATCGTTTACGGCGTGGACTACCAGGGTATCTAATCCTGTTTGCTCCCCACGCTTTCGCGCCTCAGCGTCAATACCAAGCCAGGTGGCCGCCTTCGCCACTGGTGTTCTTCCCAATATCTACGAATTTCACCTCTACACTGGGAATTCCACCACCCTCTCTTGGATTCAAGCTCGCCCGTATCAAATGCAGTTCCCAGGTTGAGCCCGGGGCTTTCACATCTGACGCAACGAACCGCCTACGCGCCCTTTACGCCCAGTCATTCCGAACAACGCTTGCCCCCTTCGTATTACCGCGGCTGCTGGCACGAAGTTAGCCGGGGCTTCTTCTCCCACTACCGTCATCATCGTCGTGGGTGAAAGAGCTTTACAACCCGAAGGCCTTCATCACTCACGCGGCATGGCTGGATCAGGCTTGCGCCCATTGTCCAATATTCCCCACTGCTGCCTCCCGTAGGAGTCTGGGCCGTGTCTCAGTCCCAGTGTGGCTGGTCATCCTCTCAGACCAGCTACCGATCGTCGGCTTGGTGAGCCTTTACCTCACCAACTACCTAATCGGACGCGGGCCCCTCTTCCGGCGATAAATCTTTCACCCGGAGGTCGTATACGGTATTAGCCAAAGTTTCCCTTGGTTGTTCCGTACCAGAAGGTAGGTTCCCACGTGTTACTCACCCGTGCGCCGCTCCCCTTGCGGGGCGCTCGACTTGCATGTGTTAGGCCTGCCGCCAGCGTTCGTTCTGAGCCAGGATCAAACTCTCAGGTTCGACTTCAGATCCAATCAGCCGAAGCCAACCAGACCCTACTAATGGAGCGCTCCACCCCGATCTTGCGACCGAGGCTGCACCTCATACACCTGAGCCATCCACGTCGGCTCGGCTTGCACCAATCCGACGCTCATGACTCTACTAGCGTCCGAGATACCGCGCCCGCTTGTTTGTGCCTCCCACCAGAGACCAAACCGCCGGCCGCGTATCCCTTCTCCACTCTCATCCAACTTGTACAAGATCCGTGGCTCACCACCCAGTTTCCCGAGCTTCAGAGCCGCATCCGCCCGCCGCGCCTTCCCTTACCAGGTAGGCCCGCCAGGGCAGAGGCAACGATGTAATCTCTCCGACTTCTTAGTGCAACCGAATTTTCATCCGGCCCACCGTCTCGACACCGCCGCTTCGCTTTCGCTCGCCGCCGTGTCGCCGTCGGTGAAGCGGTTTATAGGGAGGTCACCGACCCCTGTCAAACGCTTTGTGACGAAAAAAATGCGGACAGCGATTTCTCCCCGCGGGGCGCTTTCCCGCGCAAGGCAGAAGGGCCTTCTGACATCGACGGACCACGCCGATGCGGCCCGATCCGACCCTTCCTAGATGGTTCTCTACGCGGGCGCGCGCAAGGGCATGCGCTTGGCAGGCGAAAACGGCCCCATCGGTTGACCTCGATCCCCCGGTCCCGCATCTTCGGCCGTCGATCCGGGCGCGCCCATGCCGAACGGGCGGCGCCCCCACCCTGCCCCATTGGAGACCGGCCCATTGCGACTCGCGCCGATCGCAGCCTTGTCCTTTCTCGCGCTGGCCGGATTCGGCATCGGCGCGTTCCTTCTTCCCGGATCCCCGCCTGAGGCCGATGCGGCCACCGAGGCCCCGTCGCTGCGGTCCGAGCTGCGCGACCAGGTCGCCTATCAGGTGCTGCGCCCGGCGCCGGCCGGGCTGTCGGACTGGATGCTGTCGAATGTCGCCGACGGGCTGCTGGCCCGCCGCGGCCGCAGCGGCCCGGAGCGCAAGGTGCTGGAGGTCGCCGAGGGCGACACGCTGGGCGGCCTACTGACCGAGGCCGGAGTCGATGAGGGCGATGCCCATGCCGCCGTTTCCGCCCTCGATGGGCTGTACGACCCGACCCGGCTGAAGATCGGCCAGCCGGTCACCCTGACCTTCGACCGCCGCGGGCATGACCGTGTGCTGCGCGCGGTGACGCTGATGCCGGAGGTCGACCGCACCGTCACTGCCCGCCGTGCGCCCGATGGCGGCTTCCGCAGCACCGAGGCGGAGATGGAGCTGGAGAGCCGGCCGGTCGGGGTCCAGGGCCAGATCGAATCGAGCCTGTATGCCGACGCCACCGCCGCTGGGGTGCCCGACGCGGTGGTGCTGTCGCTGCTGCAGACCTGGGCCTATTCGGTCGATTTCCAGCGCGACCTGCAGCCGGGCGACCGATTCGCGGTGCTGTTTTCCCAGGACCACAGTGCCGACGGCAGCGTCGCGCGACTCGGGCCGGTCGAGATGGCCCGGCTCGAGCTCACCGGCAAGACGCTGACCATGTACCGGTTCGAGAGCCGCGACGGCACGGTCGATTATTACGACCGCGACGGCACCAGCGTGCGCCGCCTGCTGCTGCGCACCCCGATCGACGGGGCGCGGCTGACCTCGCGGTTCGGCGCCCGGCGCCACCCGATCCTGGGCTACACCCGGATGCATCGCGGCGTCGATTTCGGGGCGGCGCGCGGCACCCCGATCTATGCCGCCGGCGACGGGACGGTCGAGATCATCGGCACCCAGCGCGGCTATGGCCGCTATATCAGGCTGCGGCACAGCAACCGGCTGTCGACCGCCTATGCCCATATGAGCCGCTTCGCCAAGCTGGCGAAGGGCGCGCGGGTGCGGCAGGGCGAGGTGATCGGCTATGTCGGCGCCACCGGCCAGGCCACCGGCCCGCATCTGCACTACGAAGTGCTGGTCAGCGGCGCCCAGGTCAACCCGCTGAGCGTCGACCTGCCGACCGGCAACACGCTGGAGGGCCGCGACCGCGCCGAGTTTCGCCGCCGGATCGAGGAGATCGACCGCCGGTTCACGCGGCTGACCGAGCAGGTGCCGGTCGCCGCCAATCCCCGCGCCGGCGGCTAGGCCGCTTCGGCGAATCGCAGCGTCAGGCCGGTTCCCGGCAAGGGCGGCACCACCACTTCGCCCTGCTGCCGGACATGGGCGACATGGCCGGCGACCAGGCAGGCCTCGCAAGCCGCAAGATCGCGGCTGGCGATGTGAAGCACCGGCGCGGCGCCGAATCCGAGGGTGAAGCCGCCGCCGATGCCGACCGAATCGCCGTCGCGCGCCGCGCCATCCAGCGCCGCCCAGGCCGCGGCCGCCGATTCGGCGAGAGGTCCGGGCAGGTCGAGACCGAGGATCCCGATGGCGCCGTTGGGATGGCGCTCCCACTCCGACCGGCGCAGCAGCTCCGGCGTCCGGTGCTCGCAGGCGAAGAGCGGCAGGCCGAAGGCGTCGCGCCGGGCCGGATGGGCCAAGCGGAAGGCGGGCTGCACCGGACCTTCGGGCAGGTCCAGCAGCCGGGCGAGGTCGCGCGGCGGCTCCGCCCCTGCCCCGGCCGCCGCGAAGGCCGCCGCCGCCGAATCGGCCGATCCGGTCGCCAGCGCGATGCCGAGCAGGCCTTCGCCCTTTCCCGCCAGCCGCTCGCCGAGGCCATTGTCGAACTGCGTGGGGTCGAGCACGCCGAGCAGCTCGACGTAGTCGGTGGCGAGCATGATGCAGTAATTCGCGGTGCCCCAGCCGATGTGCCGGCCCCGCGGCGTCACGGTGAAGCCGAGCCGGCGCCAGGTGTCACGCGCCTGGTCCAGCGCCGCCACCGCCAGGATGACGTGGTCGAGCCCGGTGATCCCCGGCATCAGAAGCCCCCATGTTCGGCCAGGTGCGTCGCCTCATCCGGCGTGCTGTCTCGCCCCAGAATGGGGTTGCGGTGCGGGAAGCGGCCGAAGCGCTCGATCACCGCGAGGTGGCGCCGGGCGAAGTCGACATATTCCGGATCGCTCAGACCCGCGGCCGACAGCGCGACGCAGCGGTGCTGGTCGGCCAGATCCTCGCTGTGCTCGAAGGGCAAGTACAGGAACAGCCGGTGGTCTTCGCCGATCGACGGATCGCGATCGAAGCCCTGGGCCACCGCCGCCTTGGCGGTCGCCAGCGCCCGGGCATCGGTGGCGAAGGCGCACGGCGTGCCGCGGAACAGGTTGCGCGGGAACTGGTCGAGCACGAGGCACAGCGCGACGGCGCCCAGCGGCGTCCCGCCCCAGTCGTCATGCCGGCCGGCCGCGGCCTCCTCATGCAGGGTGAGGAACCGGGCGCGGATCTCGGCGTCGAAGCCGGCGTCGCCGCCGAACCAGCGCTCCTTGCCGGGCGGCCGGAACCAGAAGGCCAGGACATCGCTGGCGGCGACGGACAGAAGGGTCATGCCGGGCACACTCCGTAGCCGATGGCGTCGTCGAAGACGGCATGCAGCGGATCCTCGGCCAGGTCCAGCCCCGCGACCGGATCGAGCCGGCGGGCGAATCGATCGGCCATCAGCGCCTTGCGCCGGTCGCCGGCGGCGAGGTCGGCCGCGGCCTCCTCCAGCATCAGCGCCGCGGCCAGCAGTTCCGCCGCGGGCTGCAGCAGCTTGCGGGCCAGTCGCGCCCCATCCTCGGGCTGTGCCCGCAGATGGGCGAAGCCGGCGCGGCACGAGTCGAGCGTCGGCCGCAGCCGGGCCGCGGTTCCGGCCAGGGCGGCCGGCGCGGCGTCGAGAATGCCGGAGACCCGGTCGAGGAAGACCCGGTCGCCCGGCAGCTTGCCGATGGCAGCGCGCAGGAACTCCAGCGCCTGGACATTGGCCGGCCCCTCCCACACCGCGGTGACCAGGGCGTCGCGATACAGCCGCGCGGTTGGCCATTCCTCGGTGTAGCCGTTGCCGCCGACGATCTCGACCGCCCGGGCCGCCGCCTCGGTCGCCTGCTCCGCAGTCCAGTATTTGGCCAGGGCGACGATGGTGCGGCGCCAGCCTTCGACCGCCGGATCCTCGCCCGGCGCCTCGAAGGCCTCGGCGGCCTCGAAGGCCAGCGCAGCCGCGCCCTCCTGGGTCGCGGCGAGGTCGAGCAGCGCGTCGCGCATCATCGGAGTCGCCCGCAACAGCGTGCCGCCGACCGTGCGATGGCTGGTCCAGGCCAGCGATTCGAGCAGGGCGCGGCGGTGCATCCCGGCGGCGCCGAAGGCGTTGTGCACCCGGCTGTATTCCAGCGCCTCGAGCATCGCCTTCAGCCCGTGCGGCGGCGGCGCCACCTCCAGCGCCCAGGCGCCGTCGAGCACGGTTTCGCCGGTGGCCAGGCCGCGGGTGCCGATCTTGTCCTTCAGCCGGCGGACATGCAGCCGGTTCGGCGTGCCGTCGGG
>Ga0193743_1002445_pt1 | contig 13144 bp, 12 predicted proteins | sample L2c2metaG_FD_143038 | JGI IMG/M metagenome (GOLD analysis project Ga0193743, IMG submission 143038) | Soil microbial communities from a riparian zone of the East river system, Colorado, United States - L2c2 | ecosystem: Environmental > Terrestrial > Soil > Riparian zone | place: USA: East River... | reverse complement strand
GGATCATCATCTGATGATAAGATCAAGAGATCAAGATAAGATCGTAGATCGTCGAGATAAGATCGCCAAGATAAGATCGTCAAGATAAGATCGATATGATCAAGAGATCAAGAGATCTTCATATCTATAAGATAAGATCAAGTAAAGTTCAAGTGTTCAAAGTAAAAGTAAAAGTAAAAAGAGTGTCGTAACAGTATGTACAGGAGAAGCATCCTGTAAACCATATTTGGTTAAGATCACATCAATATAGTTGGTTTGTGCGATAGTAATTTTCTTCTGTGCTTGATCATGTGTGATCTCGATGCCAACTATTTTACTCGGTTTGCCAAGATCTGTTACCTCAAAAGCTCCCAAGATATCACGCTTGATAATTTTCATAGTTTCTGTAGAGGTCGAAAATAACATCAAATCATCAACCCATACAGTTATTATTGATATCTGATCTGCAGTTTTCTGTAGATACACACATGGATCTGAATGTATCTTTTTGTACCCACATTTACTGAGCTGATTATTAAGCTCAATATTCCATTCACGTCCTGATTGTTTAAGTCTGTATAATGTTTTAATTAATCGGCATGCCTTATTTGTGCCATCTGAGTACCCATCAGGTTGTGCCATATATATTTCCTCTTTTAGGGTACCATTTAGGTAAGCGCCCTTTAGGTCCATTTGCTGGATTTCCCAATCTTGATCTGTGGCTAAGGCTAACAATGCCCTTATTGTTTCAAGACAAACAACCGGGGAAAATACATCAATATAATCCATACCCGGTATTTGGGAATACCCTTTCGCCACTAATCTGGCTTTGTATTTAGTTAATATTCCCAGTTTGTCATATTTCTTCACAAAGACCCATTTATTTTTAATTGGCACTTGTTCCTTTGGTGGATCTACTAATACCCATGTATTTTGTTGTATTAATTGATCCAATTCATTTTGAATTGCTTTTTCCCAATCAGGCCATTCTGGTGATTCCCTAGCTTCTTGTAACAATCTAGGATCTTCAGACGCTAAATTTGCCTTATTAAATGCGGCATTTATTAATTTGCCTGATGATATAATATGATGGCCTTCCTCCGGATCACATGCCAAAGATGCTAATTCCAGAGCTGGATCAAATGTCAGGAATGGATTGTCTAGCAATCTGTAATCTTGTTGTATTCTGGGTCTATTGCTTCGCCGCAAAGTTTTGTTTGGGTCGTCATCCTTTGGACGCTTCCACTTGTTATTTTGAGCGGTATTATTTATTGTTCCTGTAACAATTTGTTCTCTTTCATCCTCCCCTTCAAATTGGACAGGGGATTCTGAAAAATAATAATTCCTGGAGGTTTTGATATGATGTGTATTTTTATCATAATATTTGATGGCCTTCGGTCCATCTTCAAAACCTACAAAAATTTGCTTAAATGATTTAGGCTCGAGCTTTGATATATTTTGTTGTTCTCGGAGTATCCATACAGGTATTCCGAATTCTTGTAAATGAGCAATGTTTGGACGTTTATTTGTCCATGCTTCTATGGGAGTTTTTCCCTGTAATGCCCACGTGAATGATCGGTTCCTGATATAGGTGGCGTGATTGATTGCCTCAGGCCATATGAATTTAGGTAATTCGCAGGCAATAATCATAGCTCAGCTTAATTCAATAAGCATTTGGTTGAAGCGTTCGGCTACACTGTTTTGGGAAGGAGAATATGGTGTGGTAGTTTCTATGATTATTCCTTTGTCATCACACCAGGTACAAAATCCCTTAGATAAGTATTCTCCATCTTTAAAAATGGATTCTTTTTGAGATATAATTATATTGATGCTGTATAAGTACAATATATTGTTGTAATTTTTGTGGTTTAGGGAATGGCGCCCAGGTTTGTTTAGCCTGGGTGCATGTGTCACAATCTTTGATGGAAGAATTCTAATCGATGTCCAATCCTTCTACAAGATTATCATTATGTAATCGCTGTAGACCCAAAATACTGACATGACCAAATCTTCGGTGCCACTGATCCCAAGTATTATTTTTGATGGTAGTAATATTGCTTATTTTGGCATTTCTCTTGTAAATATTCAATTGATATAGTCGATTGGATGTCAATTTGCCATCGACTACTATATTGTTTTTACTGTCAGAGAGAACAACCTTATTTTTGCCAAATATTATTTTACCACCATTATTATCAATTCTTCCAATTGATAATAAATTATCAGGGTGATCCGGTGTATAAAATGTTTCTTTTAAATAAAATGTATGATATTTTCCTTCCTGGAAACTATATGCTTCTACAGTTCCTTGACCATATGCTAATACATATGCTTTTCCCAAACCATATATAGGTATTGGTTCTATTGGCTTATAGTCAATGAAGGCAGATTGTACATTTGTTAAATGTGATGTAGTTGCCAAATCGGCATACCAAGGTAAAAGGAAACAATATCATCATTTTGAGATAAAACAGGACTAGTTACATAACTCATTTCTGCATCATCCTCATCTTGCACGATATTAGTGCGTTCCTTTCCCTTTCCAGGTGGTTTGTCACCCCAACACTTTTCGGTTTGATGACCAAATTTTCTGCACTTGCCGCATTTGGGTTTCCCCTTATAGCGGCAGTTTTACATAGTATGGTTTTCCCTTCCACAGATATTGCACTTATTTTTCATGCTTTTATTAGTGGTAATATTATCTGTATTTTTAGATACTTTGCGCTTTTTGAAAGATCCTGTGGGTTGGGCATAAAATGATTGATCTTTGTCTTTTGTTGCCATATCGAGACGACACTGATATTGGTCAATAAGAACCGAGATCAGTTCTTGCGATGTGATGCCATACTCTCCTTCCTTATCGGGTCTAACATGCGTTTCTTGATAGGAAGCAATGAAATGATCCCATAAAGGAGGAAGTGACATAACAAGAACCGATTTAAATTCTTCATTGGAGATCTGACATCCCATCTGATGAAGTTTGTTTTGTTGTTGGTGCATATCTGCGATATGGACAGGAATATTCATGGTGTACAGTTGGTGAGCAGGCTCAGGTCTGTTTTTGCCAAGAGATCTTAAATCTTGACAGGTATTGGGGGTCCTCGACACCGCTATTATTTTGTGTGACATTATATAATACTCTCGACTTCATCATGCAGTGTAAGTCCGTCATAACCCTACACGTCAGGACACCCTCTCACCCTTCCCACTGCCCATTTGACTTGCAAGCGGTACCAACACCTGTACACCGGGACATCTGCAGGCGTGTCCTCCCCCTCCCCCTCCTTTTCCATGGCCTCACCCCCACCTTTCCTCCTGCAAACAAGCCTCCAGTGCAGCCAGTGCCAATCACATAACATTCCAAAAGTGGTGAATCGTCAATCAAGGCCTATCAACAAGATATTGTCACCTCACCTCAGTTGTGTGTCTCCTCCCTCACGGCCTCAAAAAATGTATTGGTAAGTGTTTTGTTTGATTAACATTTGCTGTTTTTACCAACTAACTGTCTTTTTCTTGCCTCCTAGGTGCTATACGATGCAAAATGAGTGTGGACAGAACCACCATGTTGTGAGCTTGGGCCGACTGGTGCCGACTAGCAGCAGCAACAGCACGGCACTGATGCGGCCCATCCGTCTGTGTTTTTGTCCTCCATTGACCTCGTAGTCATCTTTCCTACCCCTGGTCCATCCACCATTACTGCCTCCCATAGCAGCAACTCAATGTTTGCGGTCGACGCTGCCACCTCCATCACCACTTCTCTCATTTGTAACTGCGAGAAGGTGGTGCCACTTCAAACTTCATACTCAATGCCGCCACCTCCGCTGCCACCTCCTTCATTTGTGTCTGCAAGACTGAGGTGGTGCCCCTTCAACACTCACATGCAACACTGCCACCATCGTCACCAGCACCACCCTTGCACCTGACAGAAAGGAGGTGGTGGCCCCCCAACATTCACATTTGACTCTGCCACCTCCATAAGGTCACACGTCAGTGGAACTGACATGTTGCAGCCAACTTTTGAGGGACTTTATAATAATTACTTGACAATCTATATACACTGAATGCATTATAAGTTACTAAACAGCTAATGTGGTCCATTGAGCATGAACGAAACATCTGCCTCGTTGTATTTAGCTCTCTTCCGTGGTGGTGATGATGAAACCGATAAGTCTTGATTCCACTGTTCCTCCAATTCATTTCCTAACGGGTCAGTGGTGGTGGTGATGTTGGCGAGGTTCAACATATTGCAGACCCAGTTGGTTTGACAGGCTTCCTTGTGCTGGTCAAGAAAAGCGAAGATGGCCTTTTCCCCCTGGTCCCAATAATGCTCTGCTTTCGTTGTGAACTATAAGAATCATTGATGAAGACATTCATGTAAAGTGCAGTTGGTAGTTGCCTGTGACTTTGGGGATCTATAAGACACATGGTTCCTTGCATGTCAAGTGCTCCTACCAGTTTAACATTCATCAGACTCATCCCACTACGTGAATTGGGAATATGCATACCTTGAAGATCGCATATGAGAAGGTTTTTTTGGGTATATAGCTGAAAAATGAGCGAAGGCATGTATGGCTTTCGTCATATGATCACTAGCTGGGCCAATGTCTCCATTCCCAGTGAACTTCTCCACCTTTGGATCTACGGGTCCACAAGGAAGCAGTGGAGTTGCGATGAAATAAAGATGGGGGAGTGGTCGACTATTTGATGTTGGAGACGGTATAACCTGTCCAAAAATGGACATCTTGAAGTTGAAATAAAACTCTGCAATAGTTTCATATCAAAAATAAGTGTTTGCTGATGGTTCACAATTACAGTTTGTGAAGTAGAATATATTAAAGACCTGACATACTTGGAATAGTCATGGCTCCTGAGTCCTTAGCATGCTTATCGAATGCCGCTTTGAACGAGTCACATAGGCAAAGAAGCTTGTATTCGGCTTCTAGTACAATCTTCATGCTGTCTTTGGTCATTGTTGAGTCGACCATGTCACGACATATTCACAACCTTCAAACCTGGCCTTGTAGCTTGCGGATTAGACGCCGTGTGCTTGTAAAATAGGAAAAAGAAGACAAACATATATCCTGCATTTAGTGAAGCCTTCACCAATGAAACCAACGTCTCCAGCCTTTTCAAACTCAGATGCAGTTGCCACTGAAATAACTTCCCTCTTTGTTGATACTTCTGTAGAGACTTGGCCACTGAGAGGCCCTTCCGAAATGAATTTGGCAGAGACTTGTTTGAAGTTGCATTCAACTGTTTTTGGATTGCGTGACCACTTGTTACAACTTTGAACAATTCAGACTTTACAGTCGTGATTGTAACAGTTGGTTCTGCATCTGGGTCCTTAAAGGCTGAGCCTAAAGAGTGCTTAACTGGTAAAGGTCAAGTATTGTCTAAAGGTTTGAGCGGAGAGGATATAGCAGATGGCTAACTTCAATATTATTGCTAATAAATATTGTCTAAAGAGTACAATCGTCTATGCTAGGTATATATACTAAAGTAAGCATGTAAGCAGCAAGGTGAACATGCGTAAGTCATAAGTAAAGCATGCTGCAAGCATGAGATGCGCAGCATCAGAAATGATTGGCGTGCGTAAGCCGTGTGTAACACATGTCTAAAGCATGTAAGTAATATCCAAAGTATGCGGCACATGTTGAAGAAATGTAAGGAAACATAAGATCATCTGTTAGATAAGATCATCTGTCAGATAAGATATGATCAAGAGATAAGATCAAGAGATAATATCAAGAGATATGATCAAGAGATATGATCAAGAGATAAGATCAAAAGATATGATCAAGAGATCAAGAGATCGTTGTTCCTATAAGATAAGGTTCAAAGTATAGTTCAAAGTATAATTCAAAGAAAAAGAGTGTGTGAAGGAATAAAAATTGTAACACCACTTTTCCATTCCAACAAGCCTTTGGGGAGGTTGAAAGGTGCTTCTGAGGACAGTCAATCGAGAGTTGAGTGTTGTCGCTGTGAAGACAGCACGAGAAATTTTAGGAAGGGCAGATGATTTGCCAGCTTTCATAGATCCAGCAATCTTTCGGCTCAATGATTGGTTGGCCTGGCAGTTTCCTGCAATGAAGCTCGAGTCTAATTGATACTCATCGTCATAATCTATTGGAAACTATTTGATCATGAGCAACAAATAAAGGCTGGGTAATGATACATATGCACCACCTTGGCTGACTTGAATATAAACCAAATTCCTATCATGCAATCCTTCACCTGCCGCTCTGAGATCAACTTGTTCCTAATGAATTCACTTTTGAAGAGGTGGCCAATAGGCTGATCTTGATCAATGTGCTGGAGCGAGGAATATTTTGTCTGGTTTTCATGAGCATAAGCTGAAATGTTGAGCCTGTCTGAACCTCAGGGTTCTATTCAACCTTTCATAGAAAATTATGACTATTACCAGTTTAATTGTTTGGCATTGGGATAATCGGTCTCAAACTGTTTCTGGATTCCTCCCAGAAGCAAGTCTAGGGCATTGCGAGTTTTCTCAGACTGCTCAAATCGATGAACAACACGGAGAGTTGGCTTGAACTGGTTTAGAAAGTTAGTTGTGAGATGTTAGAGAAAATGAACAGGCTTACTTCCTTTGGCGCTTTTTCAACATTATCAGCAGACCAAAGTGTTGCACCCACTCTAATCCCATCATCAAGCAGCTTTGCCTCATTATTCTTTACCTTCCTTTCTTTGACAACTTTCTGCGCCTTTCCAAGGTTTTTGTACAGAAGTTTGTTCAGTCCATGCTCCTCCAATTCTGGCTTTCCGACAGTGCAGACTTTATTGTGAAGGCGTTTGTCTGATGCTTTGGACTGGTAGGTCGGTGCAAGTTGCAGAACAGCTGACGCTAGTGGACTTTGACCTGGGGGTGTATCAATGTCCAATAAGTTTCTGTCATCTTGTGTATCAGCAGAAAGGATCTCGGCCATTCTGTGCATTCTCAGGATTGCTTTTGGGATGTCATGGTCTTCTTGTAAAAAAAACTTTGAGGTTAGAGATGTGTTGGTCTCTGGAAAAAAATGACTAACTGTAATAATTGATACATGCTTTGCACAGTGGTTTTTCAAGCTTTTGTGAAATCAAACCACACCCGCCACACTGAGGAATCCCCTGCAAAATGGTCAGTTTGAGCAAGTCTAAGAGTTTAATAGCTCACATTTATAGCTGCCAGTTCTGTGACCGACTTTCCAGGCTTTCTGGCTAGACATTTACTGCAAGTAGTTCCTTCTTCAACGCATGCAAAGCTGTTCTTGCATGAACTACACTGAATCATTGGTAAGTTCTGAGATAATGCAAAGAATGTCGTACCATTTATCATTTATTTGTGACAGACCTGAGCCTCCTCAAGAGCTGAGCCTAACCCTGCTGCAAATGTTCAAAAGCGCAGGGACCCAGCCTTGAATTCTTTCTTCCCTCATCTCTTGTACCACTTACTGTGTCAATCATGTGTGGTAAGTGATAATCCTAAACTTGTTATACGATGACAAGGATAACTTACTCCATTATTTTCAGCTAAACAAGCTCCTTCTACACCTGTTACAATTTCATCCTCAACACATACAATTCCATTTTTACTTTTAATATATCTTCTTGAACAACATGCCATGAACGCATGTTCATTTATTTTTACTTTCTTCCATGCATAACGTGCATGTTACATGCTAGCGATGCATGTCTTTCATTCTTGACGCTGCGCATCACATCTTTACTTCTTTATCAAACACATGCAGAACATACTTTGACCATGCATTATACGCATGTTTTACTATATATATACTTTAGCCAATTACCATGTAACTTTAGCTAGTCTTTGTTCGAATACAAAGACATTCTTGATACGCTAAGAACATTGGCTCAACTTAAGACAATACTTTGGTTATACCAAAGCATTCTTATAGTCAGATTAAACAAACGAACTTGGAACTAGTCAAACGACTGTTACTGATCACGTCTGTAAAGATTGAATCGGTCGAAGTCGTAACAGCTGGATTCTACAGCCAAGGTCATGCTCAGGCTATCTTGCATATGTCATTTTTACAGGACCCAACACTGGAGTCTTCTACAATTGGTCAGTTAAGCACATTCAGCTTGTATTTCTTTTGAGCTTACTACTTACTTGGACTAGGAATGCTGCATCTTCTGCTCGTATGGGAGATGATGAGGTCGTTTACAAAGGGTTTCCATCTACCGAAGAGGCTCATGGAGCTTGGGATGATTATTGCATGAAAAAATTTTTGCCTCCTGGGTTGGCTGCACCTGCAAAGGGCAGTCACACTCCAACTTATCATGGAAGTCCCTCCCGGCAAGTTGCCGAGAATTCTTGCACCCTTCAATATATTCCAGCTGTGCCTCGTGAATATCATTCCACTGCTAGGACTCCGCCTCCTCCCTACTTGTCTCAGAATGCAGCTGTCAGGGCCCATGGCCATGGAAGTGTCTCATTGCCTTGCCAATTTGATACCGCTGCAAGGGCCAATGCTGTAGGAGGCGCACCATTGTCCCACCCAGTTCATCAACATGCAGTCAATGCTCCCGTTTTGACCAACAACTTTGCCGTTAGGTCTAGGAACTTTGGTAGTGCCTTGTCAACAAACTTCTATGCTGTATTGACTGGCCTTGCCCCAGGTGTCTACAATGGTCGGTAAGTAGTACACTGTGATGTAAATTTTCACTGCTAGATTTCTGATATCTTTATTGTCCAGTCATGCTGCTGAAATGGCATTGGGACCTCTCGCTGCAGCCACTTTTGAGAGGACAGGAACTCGAGAAGAAGTGAATGAAATCTTTGTTGCAAGGTATATGGCTGGAGCAGTTGCTCAATTTGTATAAGAATCATACCATTTCAAACTCTCTTTTTCAGTAAATACTGGCTCTTGGACTTTTGTGCCATCCTTCCTCTATTCTTGCCGGTAGACTGTCAATAAATGATCAATTACATGCCCCCTGGTGCTCATTTTACAAAGTTCTTCATACTTGATCAACTGGTCAAATTTATGACTGAAAGTACAAAAGAGCAAACAGATTTAAGTAGCTGTATTTACAGGACATCAAGGGGAGCTATGAAGTCCAAGGAAGCATATTTACAGGAAAACCAAGGAGAGAAGCTTGTGGAATACAACCCAGACATTCTCCATGGTGAGTTTTTCAATTTCAGGAGTGATATAGGCTGATTCTGCTTGTTCAGAAAATTCAGTGGAAACAAATTCCAGGATTGCATCCCCTCCCATGCTAGTCTTCAACTCTCGTATCAAGTCCATATTATCAATCAGAAGAAGACAGTCACTTAAATCATATTCCTGATACAAACTGAATGCGTCATTTTGAGAGCATCCAGATGGGCCAGATTTCTTAGTGCCTCCGCGCATGTGCACACCATTGCAAAACTCAACAAATTATTCTAGTTCTTGTTGGAGTAGCTTTGGCCAGAGCCACTGGCAGAGTTCACTATGGGTTAATTTAAACGAGCCCAGGCAATAATAAGATATACTAACTGGTGATTTGGATCAGAAGGATTGTATAACCCCGACTCTTCCCCATGTCGAAACTGCAGGACAGCATTGTTGCCCCAGTCTAGGCGCAAACACAACCATGAATGTTCAATTGAGATATTATGAACACTTTGTAGATAGTGATGTGGGGGCAGTACATCATTGTCATACTCTGGATGAAAGATTTCACTGGAGTATTACAAACACATACGATAGGTCGTGTGATGATGAAACATGAATATACCGTAAGGCTGAGACTAAACCAAAGAGCTGGGTTGTCTCAGAGCTGCAATCCATGATGAACTAGAGAGGGATTCCTAGCATCAAATAGTGAGTTTGAATGTAACCAGAACTGGTGTCAAAAGATGAGAATGTACCACCATATTTTTCCACAAGAGTGAGGAAAAGATACTCAATTATATTTCCCATCCTGCACTGCTGGTACTGGGTGGTGTTTCCCCCAGAAAAACCCATTTCTAGACATGTTTTGTGATTTATAAAGGGTTTTTCCCATGGAAACACAAAGGGTGTTTCTGAAAGGAAATTTTGAGAAACACATTATGTGTTTCTTTCATGTTTCCCATAGATAGATTTTTTGTTTTTCTCAAGATTTATCTATGGGAAACATGCTTTCTTTGTTTCAAACAAAGAAAGAAACACTTATCATGTTTCAAAAAGATAAATTTTGAGAAAAACAAAAAATTTATCTATGGGAAACCTGAAAGAAACACATAATGTGTTTCTCAGATTTTTCTTTCCATGGGAAAAACCCTTTGGAAATCACAAAACATGTCTAGAAATGGGTTTTTCCGGGGGAAACACCACCCAGTGCCAGCAGTGAGTCATACCTAAGGGTAATGTTGTACTCTGCAAGAAGACGCCGTGAAATTTCAGCGTTATTGGTCTTGCCCTCGTGGTGATATTTTTGCAGCGCCTCTTTGAGGACCGGATCATCAGCCTGCACTGTCAAAATAAAAAAAATTAAAGAAAGAAAATTGAGAGAAAAAATATCAACAACTTACACCTATCAAGATACTGATTCCTTCCGGTGGGGTTTCAGTTGTGCTCTTCAGACATTGGAAATTGCAGACCCTGCTATGATATGAAGTAAGTTTGAAAGAAGTTCAAGATTCAAATGGCTGCGTCTGACTTGCGAGTGGGATGATTGACTGGGTCGAAACTAGGTGGAAGTATCTGAGTATAAATACAAAACAGCAAGCTATATCAAATTTCAAGTTGTAGATGTGGGGCAATGGGGGCACCTTTGCGTGAGCTTATGATGCTGCTTGGATGTTCTCAGTCATCCTGGATGTCAAGATATGTATTCAAGCCACTGTTCTCAGGGGTTTTTCCAAGTCTTCAGTGCTATACGATAGTGGAGCTGCCTGGCCTCTCCTTCGTCATTTAGATGCCACCAGCAGCTTTCTTATTGTTCCTGCAAGGCTGCAAATGATCTGAATTTGAATAGTAAATTCTGGTGGCTCAGCTACAATATGGTATCAGAGAAAAGGCTGGAGCTGGTGGTGTGAATATATATGTGGGGCCAGGCAGCAACATTAAAATGTCATACTGAAGAAAGGCACCAGGCAGCCACAACAAATGCCTAGGCCACTCCACTATGGTATAGCGCCAAAGAAAAGGCCTCAGTGGCACTCCACTACGATATAGCACTTGCCAATGCATGTATATGTACATGAGGCTATAAACAGCAACACACAGAGTCCACTCCACTAAAACAATGGGTGAGTACAAGTCACCAAAAATTGCAGGGTATGTTACGTTGGAAACCTGCTTGTCAGTACAACATGTTTGCCACAAGATCACTTGGCTTGTGAGAGGGGAAGTGGCAGGAAGAGTAGACGTTGAATGCAGTCGCAGGGCTGCAATGGGGGGAAGGGGGGACCATGGCACCTTTAATGCAGGAGCCATGGGTGGTGGGGTTGACAGGGTGCACGGCACACGTGCGGCGAGACTACCATTGCAGAGGGGCCTGGTTAGTGAAGGGGTTGGCTGGATCATCACAGGAAGCGAGGTGCAGGGAATGGCAGGTGCAACGGTAAGCAGCTAGGCGAACATGTGTAAGTCATAAGTAAAACATGCTGTGAGCATGAGATGCGCAGTATCGGAAATGAATGGTGGGCATAAGCCATGTGTAACACATGTCTAAAGCATGGAAGTTATATCCAAAGTATGCGTCTAGCACAAGTTGAAGAAATGTAAGGAAACATAAGATCATCTGTCAGATAAGATAAGATCAAGAGATAAGATCAAGAGATAAGATCAAAAGGTATGATCAAGAGATCAAGAGATCATTGTTCCTATAAGATAAGGTTCATTCAAAGAAAAAGAGTGTGTGAAGGAATAAAAATCATAACACCAACCGCTATTTTTAGTCCATCAAATGAAATTGACAAGTGAAAACAGACCTGAGCCTGCTCGCCAACCGTAATGGTGTCTTCGGCTCATGTACCATAGAAGGTCCGCTTAGCGGCTGTGATGGCACTTTGCCCACGCACTTCTTGAACTGCCTTGAGGCTATTCCACATTTGGGCGGCCGTGCTAATATTAGCTTGGTTCACATGAACCATTTGCTCATCACTCATATTATTTTTGATGAGTATTTGAGCTAATAGATCACGTTGTTCCCATTTAATTTTAGCAGTATGCTCGGTTGGTTTTGGTACAGTTCCTTCTATATGACCGAATGCGTGATGAAACTGTAAGATTGTAATCATATGGCTTCTCCACACAATCCAGTTTCCCTCTTTTAGGGATTCACTCTTATATGTAGAGACTGCACCAATATTGATATCCAGCTCTGCATTGATGGGAACTGAACCATCGGCCTGAGAATCTGTAATCAAAGGTAGTGATGCCAAAGTTCAGTTCTGAACTGATGCAAGAACCGAGAATTGAAAGAACCGAACTGTCGGTTCAGGTTCAGTCCGGTTCAGTCCATGATTATTGGGCTGTCGGTTCGGTTCTCGGTTCTACAATTTCCAAATTTTTGAGAACCGGCTTCGAACCGGTTCGAACCGAACTTTCTACTGATATTTTTTTTGTAATTTTAGGGGCACAATTGACTATAAAATATGTTAAATACTTCACGAACGAGTGTTCAAAATCGGAGTTTGAAAGTGATTGATTAGTCCGGTGTCAGCTGTTTTTCAACTTTATTATTTTTTCAACATCAACACGACATCAACAAACCACCCACTCCTCAATTCACCATACGAGATGGAGTCTGACACTCCTGCCTTCAATGCCAACAGACACTGAAAGATTAAAAGGTATGTTTAATCATTTCATTCAGTAAAAATGTATTAACTGTTGAAATATATCGAGTATGACTTATCTTTTGCTAAGTTTATCATTCATTTATTGCTTTCTTTTATTATGTAATCTCATACATTTATTTTGTTTCATGTCGTTATTTAGACATCTCATCTTTGTATCGAAGTTGAGACGTGAGTACATATACTATACATTTACTCATTATACTAATAGTACCTGGTTACTTGTTTATTCTAGGTACATAGTCAATAATACGATCTTCATATCAAAGTTGAGACTTACTTGTTTATTCTAGCTGCGAAATATCTCAACAGGTTATGGGCCCCGGAGACACAATGTCTACCATCACAATGAACTCCAATTCTGAT
>Ga0193743_1002444_pt1 | contig 13146 bp, 10 predicted proteins | sample L2c2metaG_FD_143038 | JGI IMG/M metagenome (GOLD analysis project Ga0193743, IMG submission 143038) | Soil microbial communities from a riparian zone of the East river system, Colorado, United States - L2c2 | ecosystem: Environmental > Terrestrial > Soil > Riparian zone | place: USA: East River... | reverse complement strand
GTGCAGGTACGCGGCCCGCGCGGTCTCCCCCGGTCGCAGCACCCTGGTGTTGCCGTCGGTAGCCCGGTCCAGCGCGTCGGCCACCGAGTAGGCGGCCAGCCGCGCCGCGTTGGTGTCGATCACCGCCTCACCCACGTAGTCCTGGATGGTCGGGTAGTCGCACACCCGCAGGCCGGTGTCGTCGTGCACCTTGCCGGTGGTGTGCCGCTTGGCGATGTCCACCGCACCCAGCGCGATGCCGTTCCACACCGACGACGAGCCGAGCAGGAACCACGGATCCACCACCTCGTCGTTGGACTCCGCGCCGTCGCCCACCGGGCCGATCAGCTGCTCGGGCGGCACCAGCGCGGCCTGCACCTCGACCCCGCCGGACTGGTTGCCGCGCAGCCCCATGGCATCCCACATGGACGGTTTGGCCAGCACCACGTCGGCGTCCACCACGAACACCGACAGGTCGTGGTAGCCGGTGAAGTCGGGGCTGGTGGTCTGGATGACGTAGAAGTCGGCGAACCCGCCGGAGGTGGTCCACGACGAGCTCTTGCGCACCCGGAACGAGCCGTTCTCCCGCTCCGCGCCGGACGACATCGGGTACCAGAAGTGCCCACCGGTGCGCGGGTCGGAGTAGGACAGGGTGCCGATCCGCCCGGTGTTCAGCGGCCGGATGTAGCGCTCCACCAGCTCTCGCGTGGGCCGCAGCATGATCGCTTGCACGGCGGCGATGTGCATCACGTAGCACATCGCGGTGGACGCGCAGCCGTACCGCGCGATCGCCTCCGCCACCAGCGCGAACGCCAGGTGGTCGGCGCCCAGCCCGCCGTACTCCTCCGGCACGGTGAGCGCCAGGAAGCCGTGCTCGCCGAGTAGTTCCAGGTTGCGCCGGGGGAACCGCAGCTCGTCGTCGGAGCGCTCGGCATTGGCCCGCATCTCGCTCGCGCACAGCTCGATCACGGTGGCCCGCAGCTCGCGGTGCCGGTCGGTGATCAGCCAGTCCGGGTTCCAGTCCGATGCCACTCCCCAGAAGGGCTCCCCCCGCCATGTGGTGGGCTCGGCCGCGCGGGGCGCCGTCACAGCTTCTTGACGAAGGTCCGCGCGTGGTAGAGCGCCAGCGCGGGGAGCCCGACGAACAGGATCACCATCAACACCGGCCCGAACGAATAGGCGAAGAAAGAACTCACGCCGTCACCTCCAGCAGGCCGGACTGGCGCATCCGCTCCCGGCCGAAGTCATTGAGTCGGAACTTGAACAGCACACGCTCCACGCCGCCGGTGCGCTCCGGGTCGACCGTGGTGCCCACCTCGTCGAGCAGCCCGCCGGAGAACAGGTCGGTGAGGGTCAGCCGGATGGTGCCGCGCCAGTAGTCCCCGGTGAGCCCGTACTCGGCGCATACCGCGTCGCACACCTCGTCGTCCCAGAGCGCGTCCCGCTCGGCGAGCAGCCGCAGGATGTATCCCTTGATATGCAACTCGGACATCAGGAGTCACCTCCGGGAACGGCGCGGGTGGCGCCGGAACGCGCTGCCGGTACCGCGCGGATCACCTCGAGCACGTCGCGTTTCTCGGTGAACAGCACGAAGCTGCCGACCACCGCGATCACCGCGCCGATCACAAAATTCAGTCCCGGCGGTTTGAGGGTGAAGATGTAGAGCCAGATCAGCGCCAGCGGCCCGTACAGCGCGGCGATCGCCTGGCCCCGGCCCACCCCGATCAGCGGGAACGACTTGTACCAGGCCACGTAGCAGAACCCGAAGGTGAGCCCGAGCAGCGCGAGCAGCAGCAGGTTGTTCGGGTTGGTCAACGCGGCGCCCACGGTGCTCCAGAACCGCGCGCCGGCCAGCCCGGCCGCGATGGGTACCGCCACCACGATCCACAGCGCCACCTCGGCGGTGAACCGTAGGGTGATCCCGATGTCCGGATCGCTGACGTCCAGCGCCCGGCCGGCGATGGCCCCCTCGATGCCCCAGCCGATGATCGCCAGCGCGCCACCGAGGTAACCCAGCCAACCGCCGGTGCCCGCCCCGGTGAGCTCGCCCACGATGCCCGGAGCGAAGATCACCACGCCGCCCAGGACGATGACCAGGATGCCGAGGGCGGCCCGCTGGGTGATGTTCTCGTGGTACCAGACCCGGGCGGCCAGGGCTCCGACGATCGGGTACAGCAGGGCGGAGACGGCGGAGAACTGCGGGCCCACGTAGGCGATCGCCAGGATCGAGCCGAAGATCGCCAACATGCCGGCCAGCCCGGCTGGGCCGTACCAGCGGGAGATCTTGAACTGCCGCAGGGTACGCACGTAATCCCGCGACTTGCCGAGCACCGCCACCCAGATGAACAGCGCGATGAGCACCGCGATCGCGTTCAGCGTAGTGATCACCATTGCAGCCAACAGATAGTTGTCGCTGAGGTCGACGAACGGCGCCTCCGAGTAGATCACCGTGCCGGGGACGTACCACGCCCCCCACAGCACGGCGCACCACAGCGCCCAGATGAAGCCCCACCGCACCTGCCGGTTGCGGTAGTCGAGCCGAAGTTGCTCGACCCTTGCTGAATCCACCATGACAACTCCTCGCGGAGCTCGACGCACTCGGCGGCGGGGACCGCCGGCCGACGCGCGTGATGGGCCGGATGTGACGTCCATCATGTTGGTCAATGATCGCGCTGTAAACCCCCAGTGGAGAGACTGTTGCCAGAATTTACGGCCGGCGACCTCGCGTTACGTGATCGAAATACCCCCACCCGGATTACTAGTCTCCACCAGGGCAATTAACGGCTTTGTGGCGGTCGCGCAGACCTGGTGCCGGTCGCGCAGACCGTGCGGGGTCTGCGCGAGCGGTAGTGGCTCTGTGCCGGCCGGAGGGTTGCGACCGCGCTCAGTGCGGGCGGGGGCTCGTTGGCCGCGCTCAGTGCGGCCGGGCGAACGCCTCGGCGGTTCGCACACAGGCCCGGGCATCGGCGAGCGGGGCGCCGTCCAGCTCGCCGTGCCGGACGTTGATCCCGACCAGCTCGGCGGCGGCCCGCACCCCCGCCTCGGCGAGCAGCACGGCCACCCGGGAGTCGCCGACCAGGTTCGCATTGCCCTCGGCAACCAGGCGGGCAGCCAGCTCGGCCACCTCGACGCCGGCCCGCGCGACCGCCAGCGGCACCTCGGTGGCCGTCCGGAACGCGGCGGCCATCCGCGCGGCCCGATCGGGCGCGGAGGCGGGCAACCGCGAGGCGGCGAGCACCTGGGCGTAGGCGGGCCCGTCGGCGTCGGCCAGCTCGAGCAGCCGGGCGCGCAGTACATCCGCCGGCCCGGCCAGCCCGGTCAGCTCGGCGGAACCGGCGAACCGGGCGGCCATCGCGGTGAGCGCCGCCGCCGAGGCCACCGTCACCGCTGCCGCCGCTCCCCCGGACGGGGCCGGACTCCGAGCGGCCAGCGCGTCCAGGAACCCGCCCACCGTCAGATCCCCGTACCGCTCACTCATCGCGCCCACCCTCGCTCGTCGAGATCGACGTCAGGGTCGCCGGCACCGTGATCAAATGACCCTCCTGTCGATCTCGACGCGCCGCGGCGACCAGGACGAGCCGCCCCGTCACCCGCGCAGACCGCGCATACGCCGCACAGCCCGTACGTGGTCTGTGCCGGCTACAGCCGGTCTGTGCGACGCGGATCCGGGCGGCACCGACGGGTCAGGAGAGGCCTACTATCTCGCCGTTTTGGTCCAGGTCGATGTGGTGCGCGGCGGGATCGGCGCCCAGGCCGGGCATGGTGCGCATGTCGCCGCAGATCGGGTAGATGAACCCGGCGCCCACCGAGGCGCGTACCTCCCGCACCGGTAGCCGCCAGCCGGTCGGCGCGCCCTTCAACGACGAGTCCGACGAGATCGACAGGTGTGTCTTGGCGATGCAGACCGGCAGTGAACCGAACCCGTTGCGCTCGTAGCTGTCCAGCTGCCGGGCAGCGGCCAGGTCGTAGTCCACGCCGTCCGCGCCGTACACCTTGGTGGCCACCGTCTCGATCTTCTCCCGCAGTGACGCCTCGTCCGGGTAGAGGAAATGGAAGTCGGACGGCTCGTCGGCCGCCTCGGCCACCGCCTCGGCCAGCTCGGTGGCGCCCGCTCCGCCCTTGGCGAAGTGTGTGCACACCGCTGACCGGGCCCCCATCGAGGCCGCGATCTCAGCGATCGCGTCATGCTCGGACGGGTGGTCGTCGGGGAACGCGTTGATCGCCACTACCGGGGACACCCCGTGCAGTCGGATGTTCTCGATCTGCTTGCGCAGGTTCGCCCCGCCGATGTGCACCTCGTCCGGGTTCTCCCGAAGCAGCGCCTCGGGCAGCGGCTTGCCCGCGACGATCTTGTGCTTGCCGGAGTGCGCCTTGAGCGCCCGGACGGTGGCCACCACCACCGCGGCGTCCGGGGTCAGCCCGGAGGCCCGGCACTTGATGTTGAAGAACCGCTCGGCGCCCATGTCCGCGCCGAAGCCGGCCTCGGTGATCAGGAAGTCGCCGGAGTGGATGCCGATCAGGTCGGCCATCACCGAGGAGTTGCCGTGCGCGATGTTGCCGAACGGGCCGGCGTGCACCAGCACCGGCGTGTTCTCCAGGGTCTGCATCAGGTTCGGCTTCAGCGCGTCACGCATGATCACCGCCATCGCGCCGGCGCCGCCGATCTCGTCAGCGGTGATGGGCAGGCCGTGACGGGAGTAGCCGACCACGATCCGGCCCATCCGCTGGCGCATCTCCACCAGTGAACGGGACAGCGCGAAGATCGCCATGACCTCGGAGGCGGCGGTGATGTCGAACCCGGTCTGCCGAGGTATGCCGTCAATGTGCGTGCCCAGCCCGACGATCACGTTGCGCAGCACCCGGTCGTTCACGTCGAGCACCCGCCGCCAGGTGATTCGGTGCTGGTCGAAGTCGGCCTGGTTGCCCTGGTAGAGGTGGTTGTCCAGCACGGCGGAGAGCATGTTGTGCGCCGAGGTGACCGCGTGGAAGTCGCCGGTGAGGTGCAGGTTCAGGATCTCCATCGGCACCACCTGGCTGTACCCGCCGCCGGCCGCGCCGCCCTTGATGCCGAAGGTCGGCCCCATGGACGGCTGGCGGATGGCCACGGTGGCCCTTTTGCCGATGTGGTTCATCGCCTGGCCGAGGCCGACCGTGGTGGTGGTTTTGCCCTCGCCCAGCGGGGTCGGGGTGATCGCCGAGACCACCACGTACTTGGCCTTCGGCCGGTCGGCGAGCTCTTGGACCGCCTCCAGCCGGATCTTCAGCACGTCCCGTCCGTACGGCTCCAGCAGGTGGCCGCCCAAGCCCATCTCGCCGGCCACGTCCTCGATCGGCTTGAGCTGCGCGTGGCGGGCGATCTCCAGGTCACTCGGGAAGGCCATCGAACAAGTCTCCTAACCAGCGGTGGTGATGCCGAACTCCGCGCCGGCATCCGACAGGGCGTCCCACAGGTACTGCCCCGACGATCGTTCGCAGTGCAACAGGTAGCTGGGCACGCCGTCCATATCGTCACGCACCAAACCGGTGACCAGTTTGGCTGTCGAAGTGGACAACGCCGCGCCGTCCGGGGTGACGTCGTCGGCCAGGTCGATCGCGCAGACCTTGGCCAGCAGGTCGGCGGCACGCGGCCCGGTGAGCCGCACCAGCGCCCGCCCGTGCGTCACGTCCACCACGCTGACCAGCTCTTCCAGCGCGGCCAGCCGCGCTCGCGGCTTCTCCGTCCGCCCGGAGTCGGCGCCGGCGGACAGCACCAGCCACTCCCCCGGCGCCGAGCCGACCACCAGCGCGCCGTCCGCGTCCCGGGCGGCCCGGCCAAACCGACTACCCAGCGCGGCGCCCACCGGTCCGTCGACGGCGGCCCGGACCAACACCTTGGCCAGCGCGGACTCATCGATCAGCGCGACCTGCCCGCCGGCCCTCGCAACGGCGGCCCTCGGCACGGCGGCACTCGACACGGCGGCGGCAGCGATCGGGCTGGCCGGCGGCGGCACGGTGAACTCCCGGCAGGGGCCTACCGGGCCGCTCGACCCGACGCGCTGCCGCTCGCCCGACGGATCGACGGCGGCCAGCTGCTCGGTGACCCGGGCGCGCGCCTCATTCCCGTCGCGCAACCGGACGGTGACCTCGGTGCCCGGGGCGGACAGCGACACGTCCAGCTGCGCCAGGCACACCGCCCTGCCCAACGTCGGCGACCGTCGGCTGGAGGTGACCCGACCGACGATCCGGTGCCCGTCGGCCACGATCTGGCTGGCCTCCTTCGGCACCACCGACGAATCGACCATGGCCAGCCCGACCAGCCGTGGCCCGGACGGCTTCGCCTGGTCCCGTTCGTGCTGCCAGGCCAGTTCGGGGCGCCCGACGAAGTCCGGTTTGTCCAGCTTCACCGCCCAGTCCAGGCCGGCGCTGTACGCCCTGGTCAGCCCGTCGGTGTCCTGGCCGACGATCAAGTGGCCCTTCTCCAGCCGCAGGATGCGCTGCGCCTCCACGCCGAACGGGGCTACGCCGAGGTCGGCGCCGTGCTCCAGCAGCGCCTCCCACACGTGCGGACCGTAGCCGGCCGGCACGTGCAGCTCGTAGGACAGCTCGCCGGTGAACCCGATGCGCCACAGCACGCAGTTGTCCACGCCGGCCACCCGCCCGGTGCGCACATGCATGTACTCGAACGCCTCGGGGCTCAGATCGACGTCGGTGAGCCGCCCCAGTAGTTCCCGCGACCGGGGCCCGGCCACATTGATGCTGGCGTACGCCGTGGTCACCGGCGTCACGTGCACCCGCCACTCCCGGTGCTCGGTCTGCAGCCAGTTCTCCACCCACTCCCAGACCGCGCCGGCGCCGGACGACGTGGTGGACATCAGGTAGTGGTCCTCGCCGAGCCGCCCGGTGACGCCGTCGTCGAACACCACGCCGTCCTCGGCACACATCACCCCGTAGCGCACCCGCCCGATGCCGAGCTTGGACCACTTGTTCACGTAGAGCAGGTTGAGCAGCTTCGGCACGTCCGGGCCGCGCAGGTCCAGCTTGCCGATCGGGGTGACGTCGATGATCCCGACCCGCTCGCGCACCGCGCGCACCTCGGCGGCCGGGTCGCCGTAGTGCTCGGGGCGGATCCACTGGCCGGCGACCAGCGGTGCCGCGCCGTGGCTGGCGTGCCAGGGCTGCATCGGCGAGTAGCGGACCGGCTCGAAGATCCGCCCGGCCAGCGCGCCCAGGGTGACCGGCACGTGCACCGGCCGCCAGGTGGTGGTGCCGGTGTCGGCGATCGAGCGGCCGGTGGCCTCGGCCAACACCGCCACCGTGTTCACCGTTTCCAGCTTGCCCTGGGCCGGCCCCATGGTCGACGTGGTGTACCGCTTGACCAGCTCGACGGAGTCGTAGCCCTCCCGCGCGGCCGCCTGGATGTCCTTGGACGACACGTCCTCGGAGAAGTCGACCATGCCGTGGGTGCGGCCGCGGAACAGTGCCGGGTGTTCGCCCACCGGCAGCTCGGGGATCTCCACCGCGTCGTCGCCGGGCTCGGCCGAGGGCGGCGGCTCGGCCCGGGTGGGCAGCTGGGCCAGTCGGGCGGCGCGGCGGCGCAGCGCGCGGCGGGCCGCCTCGGCGCCGACCGCGCGGGCGTGCCCGACCAGCTCGTCCCGGCCACCGTCGCCGGCCAGCCCGCCGGCCACCATGACGTCCTCGCCGTACCCGCCGCCGGGTAGGAACCGGGCCGCCCGCGGCGAGTACACCGGCCGGTCGCCGGCCATGTTCAACAGCGCGGTGGGCGCGGTCCAGCCGGTGGCGGTGACCAGTAGGTCGGCCTCGATCCGCCGCCCGTCGGCCAGCTCCACCGCCCGCACGCTCGAGTGTCCGTGCACCCGCACCACGTCGCCGCCGCGCCGGGCGTCCACCACCTCGGCCACCTCGACACCGATCCGGCGCAGGTCGTCGGCCGCGGCGTCCCCGGAGGCGTTCGCGGTGAACACCACCGCGCGCTCCCCCGGGCGCACCGCGTACAGGTTCACCAGCCGGCGCGCCGCGGTGGACAACAGCACCCCGGGCACGTCGTTGCCGGCGAACACGTACGGCCGCTCGATCAGCCCGGGCGCAACCACCAGCGCCCCGGCCCTGGCCTTGATCAGCCGCTCCGGCACGCCGGGCTGCCCGCGCTGCACCACGGCCACCCAGTTGTCGTCGTAGCGGCCCAGCACCGCCGAGTCGGTGAGCACCTCGATCCGGCCGTCCACCGCCGCGGCCGCCACCGCCTCGCGCAGCCGCGCCAGCGCGGCCAGGTCGTCGGTGTCGCCCCAACGCAGGTGGCCGCCGAGTTGGTGGTCCTCGTCGGCCAGTAGCACCCGGGCACCGGCTTCGGCGGCGGCCAGCGCGGCGGCCATCCCGGCCGGCCCGCCCCCGGCGACCAGCACGTCCGGGTGGGCGTAGCGCTTGTCGTAGTACTCGTGCGGGGTGTCGCGGCCAACCGCGCCGCCGTGCGCGAACCTGGCGAGCACCTGCTCGTAGGCCGGCCACAGCCAGCTCGGCGACATGAACGTCTTGTAGTAGAAGCCGGCGGAGAGGAACCGTCCGGCCAGCTGGTTGACCGACTTCACGTCGAAGCGCAGCGACGGCCAGGTGTTCTGCGAGCTCACCCGCATGCCCTCGGCGAGCAGCCGGTGCCCGGCCCGCACGTTCGGCTCGTCGTCGACCTGCAGCGTGGTGCCCGGGTCGTGGTAGCTGGCGGTCAGCACGCCGCGCGGCCGGTGGTACTTGAAGCTGCGGGAGAACACCCGCACCCCGGCGGCGGCCAGCGCGGAGACGATGGTGTCCCCGGGGTGGCCGAGGTGTGCGCGGCCGTTCCAGGTGAACCGCAGCAGCCGGGTCCGGTCGATCACCTCCCCGGGCTGCTCCGTCAGCCGGTGGCCGGTCGCCGAGCCGGGCAGGGCGCGGACGGAGGTCATGACGGCGCTCCCGGCGGCTGGATCTGATTGCTGACGGTGTCCCGGGTGAGCCGGAGGAACCGGCGGCATCCGGCGGAGTGGTACCAGGTCTCCTCGGTCCAGCCGCGAGCGTTGCGCCGCAGGTAGAGGTACCCGCGCCACTCCTCGGGGCTGGCCGTGGCCGGGTCCGGCCGAGGCGTCGCCTCGCCGACGTGCCGGAACTCCGCCACGTTGCGCGGCCCGCACCATGGGCAAGGCAACTCGATCACCTAGGGTCCTCCCTCATCGCTAATGACCAACCGCGGCGGCGCCCTTTTCCCCGACCAGCTCGCCGCGTTCGAACCGGTCCAGGCCGAAGGCGCTGATCAGCTGCGCTGGGCGGCCGGTGGCGATCGTCTCGGCCATGGTCTCCCCGGACACCGGGCCGGCCTTGAAGCCGTAGGTGCCCCAGCCGACGTCCAGGTAGAAGCCCTCCACCGGGGTCGGGCCCATGATCGGCGAATAGTCCGGCGTCATGTCGCACAGCCCCGCCCATTGACGTAACAGTCGCATCTTCGACAGTGCCGGCATCAGCTCCAGCACGTGCCCGGCCAGCCCCTCGATGAAGTCCAGCGAGCCGCGCATGGAGTAGGAGGTGAACGGGTCCACGCTGGCGCCGAACACCAGCTCGCCGCGGTCGGTCTGGCTGACGTAGACGTGCAGCGTGCCGGACACCACCACCGCGTCCAGGAACGGCCGCACCGGCTCGGTGACCGCGGCCTGCAGCGGGGAGGTCTGCACCGGCATGCGCACGCCGGCCATGTCGGAGATCAGCGTGGACCAGCCGGCGGTGGCGTTCAGCACGGTGGGCGTGGCGATCCGCCGCCCGTCGGCCAGCTGCACCCCGGTGACCTTCTGCTTCGACACATCGATGCCGACCACCTCGGTTTGCTGGTGCAGGTGCACCCCGAGCGCGTCGGCCGCCCGCGCGTAGCCCCAGTTCACCGCGTCGTGCCGGATGATCCCGCCCGGCGGGTGGTACAGGGCGCCCAGGATCGGGTACCGGGTGGCCGCCGAGGTGTCCAGGTACGGCACCAGCTTCTTGATCTCGTCGGGGTCGATCACGCTCGAGTCGACACCCTGCAGCTTGTTCACCTCGGCCCGCCAGTGCATGGTGCGCAGCGAGCTGTCGTTGTGCGCCAGGGTCAGGTGGCCCTTGCGGGAGAACATCACGTTGAAGTTCAGCTCGGTGGCCAGGTTGCGGTAGAGCTCCAGCGAGCGGTCGTAGAACCGGACACCTTCCGGGGTCAGGTAGTTGGAGCGCAGGATCGCGGTGTTGCGCCCGGAGCCGCCGCCGCCCAGGTACCCCTTGTCCAGCACCGCGACGTTGCTGATGCCGTGATTGGCGGCCAGGTAGTAGGCGCAGGCCAGCCCGTGCACGCCACCGCCGATGATCACCACGTCGTAGCTGTCCCGGAGCTCGTGTGTGCGCCAGGCCCTTGGCCACTCCGCCGAGCCGGGCAGTCCGTGCCGCAGCAGGGAGAACGCCGAGTACCGGGCCGAGCGGGCCAGCCCGCCGTTGCGCCGCGCGCCGTTCGCCGAGCCGTTCAGTGATCCATTGCGTGCGCTGTTCCACCCGCTCCTGGCCGACCCGTTCCGTCCGGGTTCCGACACCGCACCCGCCTCCCGACCGAGCACCCGCCGGCACCCGGCCCCTCGGCCGTCGGCAGGCTCCGACGGTTCTGGAGGCTACGACATGCAGTTGACTTTTTCTACTGCCAGTTGACGTCGCGCACAGGAACATCGGGCCGGTGCTGCCACACCGGCTCCGTGTTACCCAGCTGCACGCCAGGCAGACTTGCGAGCCGCCTGACCGGCCCAGAGTTACCGAACTACACACCACGCAGGTCGGACGCCGCGTGCCGGCGCCGCCCCGCACCCTCCGCGCCAGCCCTTGTTCAGGTGCTCGGGTTTACCGATTTGACCGCGAGGAACTGGATCGGCAGTGTGATCAGCTCGCCCGGCCCGTGGGTGACCTCGCCGGTGAACTGCAGCGCGTCGCCCGGCTCGAGCAGGTAGCGGGCGCTGCCGCAGCAGTACTCCATCTTGCCGGCGATCATGAAGATCAGCTCGGTGCCGGCGTGCTGGTAGAGCGGGAAGGCGTCCGCGTCCCGGGTGGTCAGGGTGACCAGCATCGGCTCGAGGCTGTCGTGCGGCGCCCGCATGGTGCCCAGGGTTTGGTACCGGTGACCCTGACCGGAGCGTCGGTGCTGGATGTCCAACCCGGCGCCGGCCTTCACCAGGATGACGTCCTGTTCTTCGGAAAGGCCCCGGAAGAACGCGGTGACCGGCACCGACAGCGCCTCGGAGAGCCGGGCCAGGGTAGCCAGGCTGGGCGAGGTCTGGGCATTTTCGATCTTGTAGAGCATGCCCTTGGACAACCCGCTGGCCTCGGCGAGAGTGCCGACCGTCCAGCCGTGGCGCAGCCGGAACTCCCGCACCCGGTCCGCGATGACCGCGCCGAGAGCTTCCTCCACACCAGAACCGGAAGAGCCCGAGTCCGGCCGATCAGCTGACTGTCCTGAAACCGCCCCGATACTCACAAGTCCCACATCCGACATCTAACCCAAACAGACTGTTGTCACCTCTTACGGCACAGAGTTTACTGCCCGTAGAGTACGTGACCCACCACACATGCGCGACCAGCCGGGGAGACCTCATGACGACCGCGCTCGAAGAGTTCCTCGCCCAGGATGGACGAGACGACGCCGTCGAGCGGGTGCGCCGCCAGATCGACGAGTCAGGCGTGTCCTACATCTACTACCAGTTCGTCTCGGTGACCGGCCGGATCATGGGCAAGGGTGCCCCGGCGGCGCACTGGGAGCGGTTCGCCGAGAAGGGCTTCCAGCTGGTCTACGGCTCCACCGCGAACCTGTTCATCGACCGGCACGGCGACTACATCGGCTACGGGCCGGAGTCCCGGGAGCTGGTCGGGCTGCCGGACGTGGACACCTTCTGCGTGCTGCCCTGGGACCCGAAGACCGCACGGGTGTTCTGCACCCTGTTCCGCGGCCGCGAGGAGGAGACCGACCCGGGCGGGTACCTGAGCTCGGACTGCCGGGGCAACCTGAAGCGCATCCACGCCGAGTTCGAGGCGGAGACCGGGCTGCACCTGCGGGTGGGCACCGAGCCGGAGATGATGTGGCTCAAGCTCAACCCGGACGGCACCCCGTCGGTGGAGGGCAAGACCAAGCCGTACTGCTACCACATCGACCAGTTCTCCGAGCTGCAGCCGGTGATCCACAAGGTCATCGAGTACGCGAGTGCGATGGGCCTGGACATGATCCAGGGCGACCACGAGGACGCCCCCGGCCAGCTGGAGCTGAACTGGCAGTTCGACCGCGCCGAGGCCACCGCCGACCGGCTCACCACCTACCGGCAGATCTGCCGCCAGGTGGGCCGGGAGATGGGCCTGTTCCCGTGCTTCATGCCCAAGCCGTTCATGGGCGTCTCGGCCAACGGCTGCCACCACAACATCTCGCTGTGGCAGGGCGATGGTGACAGCGCGGAGAACGCGTTCCTGCCTGAGGGCGACAACCCGCGGATGCCCAGCAAGCTGGGGCTGGCCGCGATCGGCGGCGTGCTGGGCCACCTGGACGCGCTGACCTGCCTGACCTCGCCGACGGTGAACTCCTACCGGCGGATGTGGGACACCGGGTTCTGGGCGCCGCTGTACGCGGACTGGGGTTTCCAGAACCGCACCACCGCGCTGCGGGTCAGCTCGCCGGACCGGTTCGAGTACCGCTCGGTGGACTCCTCGGTCAACCCGTACCTGTCCATGGCCGGGCTGCTCAAGGCGATGGCCGACGGCATCCAGCGCAACCTGGACCCCGGCCCGCCCGAGGAGCGCAACATCTACGAGGCGATGGCCAGCGGCAAGGACGTGCACAAGATCCCGATGACGCTCGGCGACGCGCTGGCCGCGCTGGAAGCCGACGAGGTGATCCGGAGCGCGCTGCCCGGCGAGATGTACAACGTGTTCCACCACTACAAGCGGGACGAGTGGGAGCGGTTCTGCGCCACCGTCACCGACTGGGACGTCAAGGAATACCTGGACATCCTGCCCTAGCCCGCCCCCACCCGACGCGCAGACCCACCACCGAAGGGAGCACCGCCTCATGTGCGGTATTGCCGGCATCATCTACCGAGGCCGCGACGGCGACCTGGGTAGCGATATGACCCGCATGCTGCACTCGATGCGGCACCGCGGCCCGGACTC
>Ga0193743_1002443_pt1 | contig 13155 bp, 10 predicted proteins | sample L2c2metaG_FD_143038 | JGI IMG/M metagenome (GOLD analysis project Ga0193743, IMG submission 143038) | Soil microbial communities from a riparian zone of the East river system, Colorado, United States - L2c2 | ecosystem: Environmental > Terrestrial > Soil > Riparian zone | place: USA: East River... | reverse complement strand
GCTCGATTTCTTCCTGATCGAGAAGGCGGCCTACGAGGTGACTTACGAGGCGGCCAACCGGCCGACCTGGCTCGCCATTCCGGTGGGCGGCCTGGCGCGCATCGCCAACCGTCTTCTTGCGTCTGCACCGAGTGCCGCGCCGTGACGGCAGCGGCGCCCAGTCGGCTGGATCGCCCGGACGCAGAAGCGCTGGCGACGGCACGCCACCGCGATCCCTTCAAGGTGCTGGGTCCGCATGACGGCCCGGCCGGCCGCGCGGTCCGCGTCTTCCTGCCGGGCGCGCAATCGGTCGAGGTGCTGCGTCGCAGCGATCGTGCATCGCTGGGACGGCTGATCGCAAGCGAGATGCAGGGCCTGTTTGAAGGTCCCGTGTCCGACGCTTCGCCCTATCTGCTGCGCATAAAATGGCCGGAAGCGGAGCAGGAGACCGAAGATCCCTACTCCTTCGGCCCATTGCTTGGTGAGCTCGATCTCCATTTGTTCAATGAAGGGCGGCATTTCAAGCTGGCCGAGTCGCTCGGCGCCAACGTCGTGACGATCGAGGGCGTCCAGGGCGTGCGCTTCGCGGTGTGGGCGCCCAACGCCGAGTGCGTCGCGGTGATCGGCGACTTCAATTCGTGGGACGCGCGCCGCCATCCCATGCGTCTGCGCGTTCCCTCGGGCATCTGGGAACTCTTCGTGCCGCGTCTGGACGCAGGCGCGGCCTACAAGTTCGACATCGTCGGTGCCGGCGGCATGCGCCTGCCCGGCAAGGCCGACCCGGTGGCGCAGCAGGCCGAGCCCGCGCCGGCCACCGCCTCGGTCGTGGCCTCGCCCCATCCGTTGCGCTGGAGCGACGATCGCTGGATGGCAAGCCGCGCCGAGCGGCAGTCCGCGTCGGCGCCGATCTCGATTTACGAGGTGCACATAGGATCCTGGCTGCGACCGGGCGACGACGACCGCGGCTCGCTGTGGGACCTCGCTATCGAGCGGCTCATTCCCTACCTTGTCGATCTGGGCTTCACCCATGTCGAGCTGCTGCCGATCACCGAGCATCCGTTTGGCGGCTCCTGGGGCTACCAGCCGCTGGGCATGTTTGCCCCCAGCGCCCGCTTCGGGCCGCCCGAATCCTTTGCCCGTTTCGTCGACGCGCTGCATGCGGCGAACATCGGCCTGTTGCTCGACTGGGTGCCGGCGCACTTCCCGACCGACCCGCACGGCCTGGCGCGCTTCGACGGCACGGCGCTCTACGAGTATCTCGATCCGCGCGAAGGCTTCCATCGTGACTGGAACACCTACATCTACAATTTCGGTCGGCACGAGGTTCAAGGCTTCCTGATCGCCAGCGCACTGCATTGGCTGGAGCGCTTTCACGTCGACGGTCTCAGGGTCGATGCGGTGGCGTCCATGCTCTATCGCGACTACAGCCGGCCGGCCGACGCCTGGATCCCCAACATCTATGGCGGGCGCGAGAACCTCGAGGCGGTTGGTTTCCTTCGCCATCTGAACGCCGTGGTCGCGGAGCGCTGTCCCGGCGCCATCGTCATTGCCGAGGAATCGACGGCGTGGCCCGGCGTGACCACGCCGCCGCCCGACGGGCTGGGCTTTTCCTTCAAATGGAACATGGGCTGGATGCACGACACGCTGCGTTACATCGAGCATGAGCCGATCCATCGCGCCTTCCATCACGACGACATCACCTTCGGCCTGCTCTACGCCTTCTCGGAAAAATTCGTCCTGCCGATCTCGCATGACGAGGTCGTGCATGGCAAAGGCTCGCTGCTCGGAAAGATGCCGGGCGATCGTTGGCAACGTTTCGCCAACCTGCGCGCTTATCTTGGCTTCATGTGGGCGCATCCCGGCAAGAAGCTTTTGTTCATGGGCTGCGAGATCGGCCAGGAGCGCGAATGGAATCACGATGCCGAGATCGACTGGCCGCTGCTCGGCGATCCGATGCATGCCGGTGTGCAGCGCCTGGTGGGCGACCTCAACCGGCTCTATGCCGGGGAGCCGTCGTTGCATCAGCGCGACGCTCTCGCGTCGGGCTTCCGCTGGCTGATCGGCGATGACCGCGCCAATTCAGTCTTCGCCTTCCTGCGCTTCGGTGAGGCCGGCCAGGCGCCGGTCCTTGTCGTTTGCAACATGACACCGGTTCCCCGCCACGGCTATCGCATCGGCGTGCCGCGCGCCGGCCGCTGGCGCGAGATCGCCAACACCGATTCGCGTTTTTACGGCGGCAGCGATCTCGGCAATGACGGCGGCGCCCATGCACACGACCAGCCCTCGCACGGCGAGTCCCATTCCGTCCTGCTCACTCTCCCGCCCCTCGCGACCGTGATGCTGCGCGCCGAGGATTGAGCATGGTGAGCTGGCCTGATCGATTGCTGCCCGGCGCGCCATATCCGCTGGGCGCCACCTGGGACGGACTCGGCATCAACTTCGCCGTCTTTTCCGCTCACGCCACCAAGTTCGAGCTCTGCCTGTTCGACCCGTCGGGGCGGCGCGAGATCCAGCGCTTCGAGATGCCGGAATACACCGACGAGGTCTGGCACGGCTATCTGCCCAATGCGCGCGCCGGCCTGATCTACGGTTATCGCGCCTATGGTCCCTACGAGCCGCAGCACGGCCATCGCTTCAACCATCACAAGCTCCTGCTCGATCCCTACGCGCGCCGCCTGGCCGGCGAGCTGCGTTCGTCCGACGCGCTGTTCGGCTATCGCGTGAACTCGCCGCGCGCCGACCTCTCCTTCGACCGCCGCGACAGCGCACAGCTTCACCTGGGCCGACGACCGGCCGCCCGTCGTGCCGTGGTGCGACACCGTCATCTACGAAGTCCATGTGCGCGGCCTCAGCATGCTGCGCCACGACCTCAGGCCGAATGAGCGCGGCACCTTCGCCGCGCTGGGCGATCCGCACTTCATCGATCACGTGCGGCGGCTCGGCGTCACCACGGTGGAGCTGCTGCCGGTCCACGCCTTCGTGCAGGACCGCTCCCTGCTGCAGAAGGGCCTGCGCAACTACTGGGGCTACAACACCATCGGCTTCTTCACGCCCGAGCCGCGCTATCTCTCCGATAATACGCTGGACGAGATGCGCATCGCCGTCCGCCGCCTGCACGCCGCCGGCCTCGAGGTCATCCTCGACGTCGTCTACAATCACACCGCCGAGGGCAGCGAGATGGGCCCGACGCTGTCGTTCCGCGGTCTCGACAATGCGAGCTACTACCGCCTGGCCGCCGACAATCCGCGCCATTGCGTCAACGACACCGGCACTGGCAACACGCTCAATCTCTCCACGCCGCGCGTCCTGCAGATGGTGATGGATTCCCTGCGCTATTGGGTCACCGCCTTCCATATCGACGGCTTTCGCTTCGATCTCGGCGTCACCCTGGGCCGCGAGGACAACGGCTTCGACCCGCGCTCGGGCTTTTTCGACGCCATTCGCCAGGATCCGGTGTTGTCGCGGGTCAAGCTGATCTCCGAGCCGTGGGACATCGGACCGGGTGGCTACCAGCTCGGCCAGCATCCGCCGGGCTTCGCCGAATGGAACGACCGGTTCCGCGACGGCGTGCGGCGCTATTGGCGGGGCGATCCCGGGCAGCGCGCCGATTTCGCCGACCGGCTGGCGGGCTCGAGCGAGCTCTTCGACAAGCAGGGGCGCCGTCCATGGGCATCGATCAATTACGTGGCCGCGCACGACGGCTTCACCCTGGCCGACGTCGTGAGCTATGCCGAGCGCCACAACGAGGCCAACGGCGAAGACAACAAGGACGGCACCGCGGAGAATTGGTCGGCCAACTGGGGCGTCGAGGGGCCGACCGAGGATCCCGCGATCCTCGACACCAGACGGCGCCTGCAGCGCGCGCTGCTCGCCACGCTCTTCCTGGCGCAGGGAACGCCCATGCTGCTGGGCGGCGACGAGTTCGGCCGCACGCAGCGCGGCAACAACAACGCCTATTGCCAGGACAACGAGATCTCCTGGCTCGACTGGAAGCAGGCGGCGGGCGTCGAGGGCAGCGCGCTCACCGCCTTTGCCGAAAGGATCATCGCGCTTCGCCACCGTCACGTGGTGTTGCGCGCGCCGCGCTTCTTGCATGGCCGGCACGAGCTGGCGCCGGGCATCAGCAACATCGCCTGGTTCGAGGCCTCGGGCGAACCGGTCAGCAACGACTCATGGAACAATCCGGAGGAGCGGCGGCTGGTGGTGCGTCGCGCCGGGCGCAACGGCGATGGCAAGGTGTCGATCCTGACGGCCTTTTTCAACGCCACCGCCGAGGAGCATAACTTCCGGCTGCCGCCGCCCGGCCTGCCGGCACGGCTGTTGCTGGACAGCGCCCAGCCCGACGCACCCGAGCGCGATCTCGACGGCGAGGAGATCGTGGTCGGCGCGCGCAGCGTCGTGCTGACGCAGAGCCTGCACAAGGAATAGGGGCCGTGAGCGGCTTTGCTCGCGACCTGCCCTTCGGTGCGACACTGATTGCGCCCAACCTCACCCGCTTTCGCCTGTGGGCACCGTCGCAGCAGCATGTCGCCGTCGAGATCGAGGGCCAGCCGGCTGTCGCCATGATGCGATCGCCCGAGGGCTGGTTCGAAGCCGAAGCGCCCTGTGGCGCCGGTGCGCGCTATCGCTACCGCCTGGCCGGCGGCCTTGCGGTGCCCGATCCCGCGTCGCGCGCCCAGGCCGATGATGTCCACGGGCCGAGCTTGGTCGTCGATCCGCGCGCCTATCGCTGGAAACATCCCGCGTGGCGCGGCCGGCCGTGGCACGAGACGGTGCTCTACGAGCTGCATGCCGGCACTCTGGGCGGCTTCGCCGGCGTGCAGGCTGCGTTGCCCGGCCTCGCGGCACTGGGCGTCACTGCCGTCGAGCTGATGCCGATCAACGATTTTCCCGGCCGGCGCAATTGGGGTTACGACGGCGTCCTGCCGTTTGCTCCCGATCGCAGCTATGGCACGCCGGAGGAACTGAAAGCGCTCGTAGACGCCGCCCATGGCCTGGGGCTCATGATCTTCCTCGACGTCGTCTACAATCACTTCGGGCCGGACGGGAACTATCTCGCGGCTTATGCCCCCGGCTTCTTCCGCGATGACATCACCACGCCGTGGGGCGGCGCCGTCGACTTCCGGCGTCCCGAGATCCGCCGCTTCTTCGCCGAGAATGCGCTCTACTGGTTGATGGAATATCGCTTCGACGGCCTGCGCTTCGACGCCGTGCACGCCATCTCGGAAGCCGACTGGCTCGACGAGATGGCGGCCGAGGTGCGCGCCACCGCCGAGCCCGGCCGCCATGTCCATCTCGTGCTCGAGCATGACGGCAACGTCTCGGCGCATTTGCGCGGCGACTTCGACGCGCAATGGAACGACGATGCGCATCACGTCCTGCATGTCCTGCTGAGCGGCCAGCGCGACGGCTATTATTCCGACTATGCCGTGGCGCCGGCCGACATGCTGGCGCGCTGCCTTGCCCAGGGCTTCGCCTATCAGGGCGAGCGCTCGGCCTATCGCCAGGGCAAGCCGCGCGGCTCGCCGAGCGACGACCTCGCGCCCACCGCTTTCGTGCTCTTCCTGCAGAACCACGACCAGATCGGCAACCGTCCATTCGGCGACCGGCTGGTGGAGCATGCCGATCCCGAGGCGCTGGAGGCGGCCATCGCCTTGCAGCTCCTGTGCCCGCAGATTCCGCTGATCTTCATGGGCGAGGAGGCTGCCAGCCGCACGCCCTTCCTGTATTTCACCGATCATCACGGCGAACTGGCGAAGGCCGTGCGCGAGGGACGCCGCCGCGAGTTCGCGGGCTTCGAGGGCTTCCAGCCCGACGAGACCGCCGATGCGATTCCCGATCCCAATGCGCCGCAGACCTTCGAATGCTGCCGGCCGGAGGCCGATGGCGAGCAGGGCGTCCGGCGGCGGGTGCTCTACGCCAAGCTGCTGGCGTTGCGCGCGGCGGTCCTGATGCCGCAGCTCGAAGGCGCCCAGGCCATGGCCGCCCACGCGGCAGGCGTTGCGGGTGCGCTGGCGCGCTGGCGGTTGGCCGACGCCTCGGTGCTCACCATCGCCTGCAATCTCGGGCCCGAGCCTTGCCCGATCGAGCCGCCCGACGGCCGCCTGCTCTTCGAATCGCGTGCCGGTGCGGGCGAGCAGGCTTTGCATGGACAGCTCGAGGGGCGGGCGACGGTCGCCTTCCTGGAGCCGCCGGGATGAGCGAGCAGGCGGTGCGCGCCCGCGCGCGCGAGGCGGGCCTCGCCGTCGACTGGGTCGATGCCATGGGCCGGCCGCAGCAGGTGAAGACCGAAGCACTGCGCCGTATCCTCGATTCCCTGGATGTCGCGCAGGACAGCTCCGACGTCCGGCCGCTGGTCACCGCGCGGGTCGACGCGCGCATCGAGTTGCCCGGCCTGTCGAGCGACGCCGACATGCCGGCCGAGCTCGTGTTGGAAGACGGCAGCGTCCGCAGCGTGACGATCCGCGGCGGCAAGGGCGCGACGGTGCCCGCGATCGGCAAGGCGGGCTACCACCGCCTGCGTTTCGCCGGCCGCGAGATCACCCTGGCCGTGGCGCCGGCGCGCTGCGTCACCGTCGAAGAGATGGGCGCCGGCCGCCGCATGTGGGGCGTGGCGGCGCAGGTCTACGGCCTGCGCCGCGCCGGCGACGGCGGCATCGGCGATGCCGGCGCCGTGCGCGACCTTGCCGTAGCGGCAGCGCGCCATGGCGTCGACGCCGTCGCGCTCAGCCCGGTGCACAGCCTGTTCGCCGCCGACCCGGCGCGGCATGGTCCGTATTCGCCGTCGAGCCGGCTGTTCCTCAACCCGCTCTACGGCGACCCTTCCATCGTCTTCGGCCCGGAGCGCCTTGCATCCCACGCTGTCGTGGCGGACGAGCCGACGGCGCTGATCGACTGGCCGGCGGCGGGCGCTGCGAAGTTTGCCAGGCTGCGCCGTCTGTTCGACGACTTTGTCGCCCGCGATCTTGCCGCGGGAACGCCTCTCGCCGCCGACTTCGAGCGCTTCGTGCGCGAGGGCGGAGAGGCGTTGCGCGAGCATGCGCTGTTCGAGGCCGCGCATGCGACGCAGCCCGGCAACTGGGCCGACTGGCAGGCGGGCTGGCGTCATCCGGCCGATACGGCGGTCGCGGATTATCTCAAGAGCGGAGCCGCGGCGGTACGCTATCACCTCTTCCTGCAATGGATCGCCGCACGCTCCTTCGCCGCCGCCCAGGCGGCGGCGCGCGCGGCCGGCATGAGGATCGGCCTGATCGGCGACCTGGCGATCGGCATGGACCGCGCGGGCAGCCACGCCTGGGCCCGCCAGTCTGATCTGCTGCTGGGCCTTTCCATCGGCGCGCCCCCCGACATCTTCAACCCGCGCGGCCAGGATTGGGGCCTCACCGGCTTCTCGCCGGGGGCGCTTCTCGCCCGCGGCTTCGAGCCCTTCCTGGCGACCTTGCGCGCCGCCTTGGCGCATACCGGCGGCGTGCGCATCGATCACATCATGGGCCTGATGCGGCTGTGGCTCGTGCCGCGCGGCGCGCCGGCGTCCGAGGGCGCCTACCTCGCCTATCCGCTGGAAGATCTTTTACGCCTGCTGGCGCTCGAATCGCATCGCCACGGCGCGGTCGTGATCGGCGAGGACCTCGGCACGGTGCCGCCCGGCTTCCGCGCCCGCCTGCGCCGTGCCGGCATCGCCGGCATGGACGTGATGTGGTTCGAACGCACCAGGCTCACCTACCGGAAGCCCACGCGTTGGCGCCGCGATGCCGTGGCCATGACCACCACGCACGATCTGCCGACGGTCGCCGGCTGGTGGAGCGGCGAGGATATCCGCACGCGCCGGGCGCTCGGCTTCGGCGCCGCTGGTGAAGAAGAGGAGCGCAAGCGGGATCGCGTGCGACTGTGGCGCGCCTTCACCGCCGCCGGCATCGTCCAAGGCGCGCCGCCGCCCGTCGACCGGCCCGGCGCCGCCGTCGACGCAGCCCTGGGCTACGTCGCGCAATCGCCGTCGCCGCTGATGCTGGCACCGCTCGAGGACCTGCTGGGACTCGAGGCGCAACCCAACCTGCCGGGCACGATCGACGAACATCCCAATTGGCGCCGCCGCCTCGTGCCCGCAGCCAAGGACCTGTTCGCCGTGCCCGAGGTCGAGGCCCGCGCCAGGATCATCGCCGGCCATCGCCAATGATCCCGCGCGCCACCTTGCGGCTGCAGTTCCATCGCGGCTTCACCTTCGCTGATGCCGAGGCGCTGGTGCCCTATTTCGCGCGCCTGGGTGTCAGCCATCTCTATGCCTCGCCGATCGCCGTGGCGCGGCCGGGCTCGATGCACGGCTACGACGTGATCGATCCCACGACGGTCAATCCCGAGCTGGGCGGCGAGGCGGCGCTGCGCGCGCTGGCGGCCACACTTGCCGCGGCGGGCCTCGGCCTGATCGCCGACATCGTGCCCAACCACATGGCGGCCGACCCGGCGAATGCCTGGTGGGCCGACGTGCTGCGCCACGGCCGCGCCAGCCGCTATGCCCGGTTCTTCGATATCGACTGGGAGGCCGACCCCAAGGTCCTGCTGCCGATCCTCGGCAAGCCCCTGGAGGAGACGCTGGCGGCGGGCGAGATCGAAGTGGGGCGCGAGAACCTGCGCTATTTCTCCCATCGCCTGCCGCTGGCGCCCGGCGCGCCCGCCGCCCTGCGCGACGTGCTGGATCGGCAGCACTATCGCCTGGCGTGGTGGCGCACCGCCGGTGACTGCATCAACTGGCGGCGCTTCTTCGACATCAACGAGCTTGTCTCGCTGCGCATGGACGAACCCGCCGCCTTCGACGCGGTCCATGCCTTGCCGCTTCGGCTTTGTGCCGAAGGGCTTTTGGACGGCCTGCGCATCGATCACGTCGATGGCCTCGCCGATCCGGCAGCCTATTGCCGAACCCTCCGCCAGCGCTTGGGCAAGGATGCCTATCTTGTGGTCGAGAAGATCCTGCTGCGCGGCGAGACGCTGCCCCGCGACTGGGGCTGCGACGGCACCACGGGCTACGACTTCATGAACGACGTGAGCGCGCTGCAGCATGACGCGGCGGGCGAGGCCTGCCTGGCCGATGCCTGGGCCGCGCTGAGCGGCCGGCCAGCCGACTTCGCGCCCGAGGAACAGGCGGCGCGGCGCGAGGTAGTGGCCAGGAGCTTCTCCGCCCAGCTCGAGTCCTGTGCGGCCGCCTTGCCGCGCGGCGAGATTCCCCTGCCGACCTTGCGCCGCGTGCTCACCGAACTGCTGGTGCACTTCCCGGTCTATCGCACCTACGGTCCCGGCGGCGCGGTATTGGAGCGCGCCGGCCGCGCGGTGCTGCAGCATGCTGCCGAGGGCGCGCGCAAGACCTGCCTCGCCACCGATCGCTGGGCTGTCGATCTTGTCCTGCGCCTGCTGGCGACTCCGTCCGGCGATGCGCGTGGCCTCGTGCGCTTCCAGCAATTGAGCGCGCCGGTCGCGGCCAAGGCCGTCGAGGACACGGCCTTCTATCGTTACGGCCGCCTGCTGTCGCGCAATGATGTCGGCTTCGATGTCGAGACCTTCGCGTGCGATGCCACGGCCTTCCATGCCCGCGTGGCGCAGCGCGCCGCCGGCCATCCGCAGGCGATGCTGGCGACGGCGACGCACGACCACAAGCGCGGCGAGGATGTGCGCGCACGCCTCGCCGTGCTCGCCAGCATGGCCCGCGAATGGGCAGCACTTCAGGCGCGCTGGATCGATGCCAGTGCGTCGCTTCGCGGCGCCGGCGCGCCTTACGCCGGCGACATCGCTTTGCTGCTGCAGACCATCGTCGGCGCCTGGCCGCTCGATCTCGATCCCGGCGATGGCGATGCGCGCGCGGCCTTCGCCGAGCGCCTGGCGGCCTGGCAGCAGAAGGCGTTGCGCGAGGCCAAGCTGTTCAGCGACTGGGCGGCGGTCGACGAGAGCTATGAGGGCGCCGCGCGCCGCTTCACCCTGGCCTTGATCGCCGAGGCGGCGCTGCCCGATCTGTTGCAGGAGATCGCAGCCCTGGTGCGCCGCATCGCGCCGGCCGGAGTGGTGAACGGTCTTGTTCAATGCCTGCTGCGACTCACCGTCCCCGGCGTGCCCGACCTTTATCAAGGCACCGAGTTCTGGGATTTCAGCCTGGTCGATCCCGACAACCGCCGGCCGGTCGATTTTTCCGCGCGCGCCGCGGCGTTGGGTGATGCCGACCCATCCGCCCTGGCCGGCGCGTGGCGCAATGGCCGGATCAAGCAGGCCCTGATCGCCGAGCTTCTGGCGCTGCGTCGCCGCGCGCCTGCACTCTTTGCCGAAGGCAGCTACGAGCCGGTGCCCGTCGAGGGCCCGGCGGCCGAATCGATGATCGCCTTCGTCCGCCGCCAGGGTGAACATTGGCTGCTAGTGGCCGCGCCCCGCCTGCCGCTTGACCTGCTGCAGGGCGACGACGGTATCGCCTTGGCGCCGCACATCCTGAAGGACACGGCGCTTCGGCTGGACGGCCGCGTCACTCTGGACCGTCTTTGCCCGACTCTGCCGTTCGCCCTGTTGACAACCCGGCCTAGGCAAATCCCCGGCTGACGTAGTAAGCGGGCGCACTCGCGGCGGCGTGGAATGCAGACACGCAGCTCAACGCACGGGAGCCGAACGGGGAGGAAAACGACCCAACGAGCGGAAATCCGAAAGCAGCGGCCATGACCTCACGGTGCGTAGGTAGCAAACATGGCAAGCCGGAGTGGCGCCCGGCCCGCGAGACCATCTGCCATTCTGCCGGTTCGCCGTCTCAGTCCGTGGGGAAGATCCCGCTCGCGCGGCAGAGCTGGCTTACCTCGGCGCGCTCGCGCTCGGACGAACCAATGCCGACCAGGACGAAATCGGCATCCCCGTCCGGTCCCATCAGGACGCCGACGAACGGCTCCATGCCGATCTGGCGACCTGCCGTGTTGCGGCCGCTCACTTCGCCGCACACCGTGACCAGGCCGCGGCTGTTCTGGACGCCTTCGATCCTGCGGAACTGTACCGAGACCGGATCCTTCATCCATTTCATCACGCCCGTCACGATGGACTCCTGCTGACGGCCGTTGAGACCGACAGGCCGGCCGGGCTCGATCGGCGTGTTGGCCGGCGCAGGCGGCCACGTGTTGTAGGGCGCCGTCAGGTAGATGGGAGTGTGCGCCGCGTCGTCCGGCGTGCACGCGGAAATCGCGACGCAGGCGACAAGCAGCAGATAGTCGCGCATAGACCCCCCCCGAGCGCAGGCGGGGAGCGTAACCCGCCGCGAGCGCTCGGTCGACCGCGCGCGGGCCTTTCAGATGAGACCGCGCGGTCTCAGCGCCAGAATAGCGCCAGCAGGATGATGATGGGGATGGGAACGCCGAGCAGCCAAAGCAGGATGGAACGGCCCATGACAATCTCCAGGGGTGGCGGTTGAAGGGAAGGTTGACGCGCCAGGATCGATAGAGGTTAGCGGCCGTCGCGCGCCGCACCGCCTTCGGTGGCGGCAAGGCCCGCGGCGAAGGCACCGAGGAACATCGCGGCAACCAGCCAGAAGGAAAGCTGCATGGCGATGCGCCGCGCATTGTCGAGCGCGGTGCGCACATCGGCCTCGACGGCGGCGACCCGGCGCTCGGCATCGGCCTGGGGCAGGCCAGTGCGTGCGGCCACCATCTGAGCAAGGTACTGCCGGTCGTCGGCCGAGAGCTCGGTGTGGCCGCGTTCGCGGAAGGTGAGCAGCATGCGCCGCGCCACGTCGCGGTCGGCGGCGAGGTCGCGGCCGGCGGCGAACACGCCGGCAGCCTGCTGGCCGGTGCCGCCGGTCAATGCCGCGTAGTTCGGCCGGAACAGGCGATCGAGGTAGGGCGCGGTGATGTCGTTGCCATTGGTGGCGCCGGCGGGAGTGGGGTTGGCGGCGGCGCCGCTGCCGACGACGGTCGCGGCCGAGGCCAGAAGGGCCGCGCCCATCACGGTGGCGAAAGCCCATGCCAGCACGCCATGGGCGGTGTCGCGAAAATAGACTTCGTCGAGCGGCGCGCGCGTCCAGCGCACGCGCAGCCGGCCGGTGACGTAGCCGCCCAGCGCCGAGGCCATGACAGCCGTCACGGCCATGTAGATGCCGCCGACCAAGGCGGCCTTCGTCGTGGTGATGTCGGGCAGCCCGGACCACGGCGAGATCACGCTGAAGCCGATGCCGGCGCCCAAGGCCAGCAGGAGCAGGGTGAACGCGGCGGCGACAAAGCCGCCGGCAACGATGGCCGGCCAGGAAACGGCCGGAACGGCGGGTGTTTCGGCTTCTACGATGACGGTGTCGACCATTGCGGCTCCTCGTGTGTGCCCGACAACGAGCAGTTGTGCTCGAGGTTCCGAGAGGAAAGCCGCCCGCCACAGGCCTGCTTACGGCATCGTGCCTCATGGCATCGTGCCCGCCGGACGGCGCGGGTTACGCAACCCGCGGCGCTTGCGCCCGTTGGCAGCTCGCAACACAGGAGAGACCCGTGAAGTACCTGACGCTTGTCGCCGTGGCCGCCTGCGCCCTTGCGGCCGGTTGCGCGTCCTACACCCAGCGGACCGTCGTGGAGAAGCCGGTGCCGGCGCAACCCACCGTCTACAGCACCGCGCCCGCGCCCACGACGACCACAACGTCGGTTTCGGTGAACTAGCCCCGCCGCCGCGAAGCGGCTAGGTTCAACCACGCCAACAGGTTGAACCGGGGGCGAGATGGCACGATGGCTAGTGGCGGCGCTCTCAGCGCTCGCTGTTTTTCCGGCCTGCGCACAGAACCGTGCGGCCGATGCTCCGCCCCTTCCCCTGTCGTGGCCGGTGACGATCAATCAGGATACTTTCCTCAAGAAGTTCTGCCTCTACGACAGTCGGATCTATTCCACGCAATCCTACATTTGCGTCGGCACGAACCAGGCCCTGTTGTGCGTCGCCGGCGATCCCGCCAGCTGGTCCCTCAACCCCAGCGCCAGCTGGTGCAAGTAGTCCGAAGACACGAAGCTTCGCCACGCGGTCCTGGGACGCGAGGACGTTTTCGCCGCCGCCCAACCGTCTGATATCGTTCGGATCGAAAATCTCCGGAGGATGTCCGCCATGAACGCTTCCAATGCCCCGTCCCGCCTGCGAGCCGTGCTGGCCGAACCGGGCCTCGTCGTCATGCCGGCGGTCTATGACGGCCTTTCCGCCACGCTCTGC
>Ga0193743_1002442_pt1 | contig 13155 bp, 14 predicted proteins | sample L2c2metaG_FD_143038 | JGI IMG/M metagenome (GOLD analysis project Ga0193743, IMG submission 143038) | Soil microbial communities from a riparian zone of the East river system, Colorado, United States - L2c2 | ecosystem: Environmental > Terrestrial > Soil > Riparian zone | place: USA: East River... | reverse complement strand
CGTGGGCGAGGAGCCAGGTATTCAGCGACTCCTTACCGCAGTCGAATCCTTCCAGCGTGTGGGCGTCAGTGAGTCGCGCGGACTCGAACATTGTTCAACGCCGTGTGAAGGCCGCTGGTTTGCGTGCGGCTGCCGCCAGCCGCGGCGCGTCGTCAGCAGCATCGAGCGAGGACATCAGTTTGTCGAACTGTTCGGGCTCCATTGCCGTTACCAGCTCCTGACGCAGGATGTCTTCGGCCCGTTGCGTCGCAGCTTTCCGCACGAACTCCGACGTCTGCTCATGGACAAGGTTGGCGGCGCGCTGGATGCGGTCCAAGGTCGCTTGCTCCGCGCGAAGCTCGATGCGCTTCGTTTTGATTGCCACAGCGACACCTCCGTCCTTCAGTCATCTCTGCTCGCAGCTGACGATCACTCCATTGTACGGTGAATGTACGTACAAGGCTAGTGAGGGTTGCGGCCAGTGCCGGGGACCACCCAGGGACCACACGTCATGCACGATGCCGAACGACCTGCACGTCTATGAACGTCACGCACGCGCTTTCGGCGCCGAGACCGCGAGCGACCTGGGAAAGCGTTCTACCACTGCTTCCTGGGGGTCAAGTGGTCGCAGGTTCAAATCCTGTCAGCCCGACCGAAGTTAGAGCAGGTCAAAGGCGGTTTCGGAGAAATTCGAGCCGCCTTTTTCATACCACCAGGGGTATGGATGGCAACGCGGATGGCAACGCGATTACCGTGAGTTCAAATCCCCAAGGCGCCGCTAAACCCCTCTACGGCGGCCCGTGCGGCGTCGTCGCTGGTGTGCCCGTACCCGTCGCCAGTGACTGGATCGGCCATGTTTATTCCTCTTCCAGAATATGGAATTGAACACCATAGCGACCGTAGAACGAGATCCGATCCGTGTGTCAACGGTGACAGGTGGGAGTAACCATTACAGTGACGTCGGTCGCAGCACCGGCAGATCATATGAAATATACTACCATATAGTGAAATATAGGCGCCACGAGCATGTTCGAGCCGGCATTTTGTGGCTCGCAAACCGTCGGGCGTTCCGTCGGAGTCATCGCGGGAGGATCGGACATGTCACAGAAGCTGGAGTCGACCGAATCGGGCGACGTCGCCGCGTCGATCAGTCGCCTCATCACCAATGCTCGCGCCGCGCAGGCGGTGCTGGAGACCTTTTCCCAGGAGCGGGTCGACGATGTGGTGGCCGCCGCCGCGTGGGCGATCTACGAGCCCGAGCGCGCCCGGGCGCTGGCCGAGCTCAGCGTGCAGGCCACCGGTCTCGGCCGCGTCGAAGACAAGGTCACCAAGAACCAGCGCAAGACCATCGGCACCTTGCGCGACCTCACCGGAGCGCCATCGGTCGGGGTCATCGGTGAGGACACGGCACTCGGCATCACCGAGTACGCCAAGCCGGTAGGCGTGGTGGCGGCCGTGTGCCCCTCCACCAATCCCGCAGCCACTCCAGCGAACAAGACGATGATGGCGCTCAAGGGCGGCAACGCCGTGATCCTTTCGCCGTCACCCAAGGGTGCCTCCACGTCTGCGCTGTTGGTGCAATACATCCACGCGGAACTCGACAAGGTGGGTGCACCGCGCGATCTCGTGCAGTTCATCGCCGAGCCGAGCAAGCCGCTGACGACTGAGTTGATGCGGCAGGCGGATCTGGTCGTGGTCACTGGTTCTCAGCGCAATGTGCGGGCGGCCTACAGCAGTGGTACCCCGGCGATCGGGGTGGGGGCCGGCAACGCCCCGGTGATCATCGCCGGCGACGCGAATCTCGCCGATGCCGCCGACAAGATCAAACGCAGCAAGGTATTCGACTACGCGACGAGTTGTTCCTCGGAGAACTCCGTGCACATCGACGCCGCCGTGTACGACGATGCGCTGACGCAGTTGCGCTCTCAGGGCGGCTACTTGCTGACGGCGGAGGAGAAGGCGAGGCTGCAGGCCGTGATGTGGCCCGACGGCAAGCTCAATTCCGCGGTCACGGCCCAACCGCCGGAGAAGATCGCCGCGCTGGCCGGGCTCGACGCGGCCGATGCGCGCGAGGCGGACTTCTTCATGGTCGAAGAGGACGGCGTCGGTCCGGAGCATCCCTTCAGCGGCGAGAAGTTGTCCGTGGTGCTCACCGTCTACCGCTACCAGGACTTCGACGCGGCGCTACATAGGATCCAGCAGCTGCTCGACTTCCAGGGAGCCGGCCACTCCTGCGGCATTCACACCTGCAACGAGGAGAACATTCGGGCCGTCGCAGAGCGGTTGCGGGTGGCCCGGGTGCTGGTCAACCAGGCGCACTGCTTCGGTACCGGCGGCGGGTTCGACAACGGCCTCGGCTTCACCCTGACCATGGGTGCCGGCACCTGGGCAGGCAACAGTATCAGCGACAACCTCTCCTACCGGCACTTCCTGAATATCACCCGAGTGGCGCGGGTCATTCCCCCGCGCGTTCCCACCGCGCAGCAACTGTGGGCCCACTACTTCGACACCTACGGACGGTGAATCGTGAAACTTCTTGAATACCAAGGAAAAAGCCTCCTCTCCCAGGGAGGGCTCACCACTCCCGACGGCGCGGTGGCGAGGGACGCGAGCGAGGCCGCGGCGATCGCCGGCGCCCTTGGCGGACGGGTCGTCATCAAGGCGCAGATCCCGACCGGTAAGCGCGGCAAGTCCGGTGCCATTCGATTCGCCGACACCACGGCACAGGCGCAACAGGCCGCGGCGGACCTCATCGGGACGCCGATCAACGGGTTCCCGGTCACCGCGGTGCTCGTGGAGCAGGCGTTACTGATCGCTCGCGAGCTCTACGCCGCCGTCCTCAACGACCCGGCCAGCAAGGGTCCGCTCGTGCTGTTCTCCGTCCAGGGCGGGATGGATATCGAGGAGGTCAATGCCGACGCACCGGAGAAGGTGCTGCGGCTGCCGATTGACATCCGAGCCGGGCTCTCTCCGGTGGACGCTGCCGCGCTGCTGTCCGGCACCGACCTGACCGAAACCGAGCAGGCGTCCGTCGCGGCCGCCCTGATCGGGCTGTACGCGGTGTACCTGCAGGCGGAGGCCGACCTGGTGGAAGTCAACCCATTGGTGCTCACCGAGGACGCGCGTGTCGTCGCGCTGGACGCGAAGGTCAGCTTGGATCCGGGCGCGCTGGCGCGGCAACCCGCCGAGTTTCTACAGAGCCTGGAAAATGGGCAGGCCGCGGACGGCAGCGTCCTCGAAGACGAAGGTGCCGAGCTGGGCCTCCAATTCATCGAGCTCGACGGCACCGTGGGCGTGCTCGCCAACGGAGCCGGGCTCACCATGGCCACCCTCGACGCCGTCAACCATTACGGCGGTCGCCCAGCCAACTTCCTGGAGATCGGCGGCGACGCCTACACCAAGGCCACCCCCGCGCTCCAGCTCGTGCTGAAGAACCCGAACGTACGCAGCCTGCTGGTCAACTTCTGCGGGGCCTTCGCCCGCACCGACGTCATGACCGAAGGCGTCGTCACCGCGATCGAGGCACTTCGGCCCGACGTCCCGGTGTTCTTTTCCATCCACGGCACCGGCGAGGACGAGGCCATCGCCATCGTGCGCGATCGGCTCGGGTTGCAACCCTACGACCACATGGATGACGCGGTGCAGGCCGCGGTGGCGGCTGCCGGGCACGAGCACGACCTAGTCAACGAGGGAGCGCGCTGATGATTGTCACCGGAAACGAGACCGTCGTAGTACAGGGAATCACCGGCAAACAGGGATCCTTTTGGACCGAGCGAATGACCGAGTGCGGCACCAACGTCGTCGCCGGGGCAAGCCCCAACAAGGGAGGCCAGACAGTGGCCGGGATACCGGTCTACAACTCGGTCGTGGAAGCTGCGAAAGCACACCAGCTCGACGTGGCCGTGCTGTTCGTCCCGCCGTTGGCCGCCAAGGGCGCGGTACTCGACGCAATCCATGCCGGCGTTCGCAAAGTCGTGTTCCTCACCGAGCACGTGCCTTACCACGACGTGATGTACGTCCTGGCTGAGGCACGCGACAGCGGGGTACAGGTGCTCGGGCCAAACACCGCCGGCCTCGTCGTGCCCGGTGAGGCATCGGTGGGCATCATGCCGGGCTTCGCCAAGAACATCTTCCAACCGGGCAACATCGGGGTTGTCTCCCGCAGCGGCAGCCTTGGCACCTTGCTCGCGCTCAATTTGGTCACCGCAGGCTACGGGCAGTCTGCGTTCATCGGTATCGGTGGCGACCCGATCCTGGGTACCACCACCCTGGACGCGGTCCGCATCCTCGACGCCGACCCCCGCACAGACGCGATCGTGCTGGTGGGCGAGATCGGGGGGACCATGGAAGAGGACGCCGCCGAGCTGATCGCCAGTATTGCCAAACCGGTGGTGTCCTTCATTGCCGGTCGCAGCGCTCCGCCCGACCGCCGCATGGGTCACGCAGGCGCCATCGTCACCGGCCACCGCGGCAGTGGTCAGTCCAAGGTCGACGCACTGACCGAGGCAGGAGTCGTTGTGATCGATGTCCCCAGCCAGGTGAATGACGCTTTGCAAGGCTTCGGTGTGACGCCGACGGCGGCACGGGTGTAGCACCTGAGAGGTACTGCCGTGCCGCGTGCTCTCGGCTACCCCCAAATCACTGCCAGAGTCCGCAAAGATCCGATGGGCTCTTGTTAGATTGCGGTGACCATGCGGGAAAGGGGACAGGCGTGAGCACGGCAGGTTTCGGGTCACCACCAGAGTTGCCCCGAAACGAACAGGTCGCCGGTACGCAGACGATCGCTCGGGCACTGTCCGTCCTGGGGGTGTTGCGCGACGCCTCGAGCGATGTCGGAGTCATCGAGCTGGCGCGGGCACTGAACCTGCACGCGAGCACGGCTCACCGGATTCTTCGAGCGTTGGTTGCCGCGGGTTATGCCGTGCAGAACGCGCAGACCGAGCGTTATCGCTTGGGGCCTGCGGCGTTTCTGCTCGGTCGGGCGGCGGAGCGCACCCTGGGATTCGATGAGGCGATGCCGCTTTTGGAGCAACTGGCGGAATCGACCGGAGAGTCGGTCAACCTGGTCATCCGCGACGGCGACGAGGGGCTGGTCGTCCTGCGGGTCGAGTCTCAGCATCCGTTGCGATTCATCCAGCCGGTTGGCGCGCGGATCCCGCTGTACTGCACCAGTACTGGCAAGGTGTTGCTCGCGTTCGGCGGTGACCTGCATGAGGAGGTGGCTCGGCTCGGTGAGCTGATCCGACTGACACCGACGACGATCACCTCACCGCGGGAGCTACTGCGCGACCTTGAAGAGACTCGGGAACGCCGGTTCAGCATCAACAGGGGAGAGCGAGTCCCTGGCGTCTATGGCGTTGCTGCTCCCGTCCTGACTACGGAAGGGATCGCGTCCACCGCGCTGGCCGTCCAAGGCCCCGAGATCCGGATACCCGACGATCGGGTCCCGCAGCTGGGACAGCTCGTGATCGAGACGGCCCAGGCGATCGCCGCCATCATGCCATTGGGCTACCGACTCTGAGGTAGTCACCACATCGCGATCCGTTGCATAGCTCCTCTCACCCAGACCAGCTCCTGCGGGGACTAGGGGCAATCTGTTTTGGCCTCAGGTAGGCCGGTGGCAGGAGCGTGGGCCCTGGCGGGCGGCTGTTCGCGGTTAGGCGGGTTCGTGGCCGAGCAGTGTTGCGCGGCGGTAGTACTCGTAGAGGCCGTCGAAGACCGGTGTGGTGTGGGTGAGCGTTTGTTCGTCGGTGCACACCATGGATAGGCCGCGCAGGGTGATGTCGAGGCCGGGGGCTTCGGGGGCGTCGTACCGTTCGTCGTCGAGGTCGGCTTCGTGGATGATTTCGGCGATTTTCCACAGCACGGGGTCGGTGAGGTCGTAGCGGCGCAGGATCGTTTCGAAGCTGCAATCGCCGTGGTGATGGGATAGTTCGACACCGCGCATGTCGAAGGGTGTTGCGTCGGCGGGCAGCTCGGCGGGGTCGCTGATGAAGACGAATTCGGCGTCGGGGTCGACGTGGCGGCGGATCAGCCAGGCGCAGGCGGCGCGGTCGATGTGGATGTTGGCGCGGGTGGCCCATTTCACGGGGTGATCTCCGGGGCGTCGGCGGTGGTGCGGGGCTCGGCGAGGGCTTTTACTGCCTGGCGGGCGGTGTCGCGTTCGGTGGGTGGGAAGTAGTCGCGGCGGTGGATGCGGCGCAGTTCGTCGCGGAGCCGGCGCACGGTGCGGGTGCGGTCGGGTTGGCCGGCAGCCACGGCGGCGGTGGCTTGGTCGATGACCGCCCGGTATTCCTCACTGCGTGCGGAGGCCATGGCGGCGGCCAGTTCACGTTCCTGGGGGAGGGTGGCGGGTTGGGCGAGCCACACGGTGGCGGTGCCGCCGGACTCGACGATTTCCTCCGCGATCCAATCAAGCTGCTCGCGGGTGCGGGCATCGGCCGGCAGGGCGATCAGGCCGTCGCCGAGTTGGGCAACACCGAGCCGTTTCAGCTTGCGCCAGATCGTGATTCGGGGCGTGGAGGGTTCCCGCGGCATCCGGTAGGACAGCAACACCCAGTTGCCCGGCCCGTTCGCCGGTTGGCGGGTCATGAGACCTCCATCAGCCCGCGGCTCGGGCCTCCGCAAATGCATTCCGACAAGAGTACTGAACTGTAACCTCGGTTACACCGTAGTACGGGAAGGGGTGTTCTGTTAAGAGAGGCCGGGAATGGGGACGACGTTGAGGATCTGCCGCATCGCCGTGTCGCGCCGGACGTCGATGCCGGTGCCGATCGCCGTTGTGGCCATGGTGGTGTCGATGCTGGTCGTCGCCTGCTCGCGGGCGCCATCACATCCCGCGTCGCCGCTTCCGCTGCAGCCGGTGGGTGAGGTGGCGTTGCCCGGCGATGGTTCCCGGTTCGATTACGCCAGCCTGGACAGCGCCCGGGGGTTGTTGTTCATCGCGCATCTGGGTGCCGGCGAGGTCATCGAGGTCGATGTGCACGCCAACACGGTGGTCCGCACCATCGCTAATCTGGCGCAGGTGCACGGGGTGCTGGTGGTGCCCGAACGCAACCGGGTGTATGTCACCGCCACCGGCGATAACCAGATGGCCGTCTTGGACGAGGACACCGGCGCGGTTTTGAACCGGGCACCGACCGGCCAGTACCCGGACGGGTTGGCCTACGACCCGAAACGTAGTGCGGTGTGGACCACTAACGAGACCGGCGGCTCAGAGACGGTGATCGATGCCGGCACCGCCGCGGTGCGCGGCACCGTCGACCTCGGTGGCGAGGTCGGCAACGTCGCCTACGACCCGGCCACCGACCGGATGCTGGTTGCGGTGCAGGGCCGTGGCGATCTCGCGGTAATCGACCCCGCGACCCTGGCCGTCACTACTCGAATCGGGTTGCCGGGCTGCGATCACCCGCACGGTCTGTCGCTCGACCCGGCGGCCGGGGCGGCGTTCGTGGCGTGCGACGGCAACGCGACGCTGGTGTCGGTCGATATCGGCAGCGGCCGGGTGACCGGCAGCAACCCGGTGGGTGACGGCCCCGACGTGCTGGCCTACGACCTGGGCGCGCACCGCCTGTATGTCGCCGCGGAAAGCGGGGAGGTCAGCGTCCTCGACGAACAAGACGGCAAGTTGCGGGTCGTCGGGTCGGATCATCTGGCCGACGGCGCGCACGTGGTGGCCCTCGACCCGGCAACCCACCACAGCTATTACCCGATCCCGGCGGGGTCCAGCGGACGCCCTGCCTTGCTCGAACGCGCACCTACCCCCTGACACCGGACGAGGCTTGGGCATCCTGCGCTGGTGCGGTTGGTCTGATGGCGATGGCGTTGATGGCGAGGACCCCCGGGGTCGCCAGAATCCGCAACCGCGCCAGGCGCACGCGGCAGAGAAGGTGGATGGTTCCCGTCGATGGCATGTTGTGTCGTGTCCGCCACATTTCGCACCGGCGCAGATTCAGTACCCTGTAACCAGGGTTGCATTCCTTGGACGGTGTCTGCGCGGGAAGGGTCGGGCAACCCGGTCAGGAGGGTGTAGTGAGTTTGAAGGATCGGCTCGCCGGGTTGTTCGGCCGCGATGACGGTGTCGGCGCTGGGCGAGAACGCTTTAATGCGGACCGTCGGCGGATTCGGGCCGGCCGCGGCCGCTATCAGAGCATGCTCGACCGGGAGGCGACAGCCGCGGACCTTGACCAACTGCGCGAGTTCATCCGGACCCGCCGCGGCGTCGAGCGGTACGTCGAGCCCGAGACGAGCGCGACCGACACCACCGCCGTCGCGGTGGCCTACGACGGGGAATGGATCCGCCGACGGGTGGGCTCGCCGCCGGTGGCGCGCGATCTTGCCGTCGGGCTGGGCGTCCCGATCTATGACGCCGCGATCGTCGGGTATCCCGCGGCCATGCGGCGATACCGCCGACCCGACCACCCCAGCACCTGAACCCGCAGATATGTGCGGCTTGGGAAGGCGACCGGGCGTGGGTCCGTCATCGGATGTGGGGGGTCGGGCGGCTCGTTCAGCAGTGGCCCTCCATCACCCTTCGTCGAGCTGCTCCCGCATAGCGTCAAACGTCGGTTGCCGATCCCGCTCGATATGCGCATACGCCACCGACTCAGCGACCCGATCGTTGCCCGACGCGATCGCGTCCCGCAGTAGCACATGGTCGTGGAACGCTTCCTCAGCCGGCAGACCGCTGGTCAGGTAGAACAGCCAAGTGATCCGGCCCGAGATGGCTTGCATCAACCGCATCATCAGTTCGTTCGTCGACGTCTCGACCACTGCTTCGTGAAATGCCGTGCTGCTCCGGGCGATTGCGTACGCATCGCCAGCCTCGACCATCCGCTGGGCCTCCTCAAGCGCAACATTCAACGGATCCATCGACCCGCCGCGCGCGACCTGCCGCGCTGCGTAGCGGGCCGCGCCCACCTCGAGGGACAGTCTCGCGTCGAACAGGTCGTCGATGGCCTTCGCGTCCCAGCGGGCCACCACGGCCCCCCTCCGTGGATAGGAATGCACAAACCCGTCGCGCTCCAGCAGCGGCACCGCCTCACGCAACGGCACCCGCGAGACATCTAGCTCCTCCCCGATGCGTTTCTCGGGAAGCCGGCTGCCCTGCCGGTAATGGCCGAGGATGATCCGCTCCCTGACCGTGGAGTAAATGCGCCGGGACAGCGACAGCCGCGCTTCGGCTGTGCTGGCAACGACAGTGCTCGACATATATTCTCGCTTTCCCAAGATGGACGGCAGAACCGTTGGGACGCACGCCCTTACGTGCGGTCCAACCATCTCACTTGGCGATACCGAGCAACGAGAAGTTCAACTCGTTGGCGCCGATGTTCTGACTCTCCGGCACGTTGGTCAGCCACTTCTGAGCCACCACCCAGTCCCGGTTGTAGGACAGGTTCAGGAAGCACCCGGTCTGTCCGTACAGGTCGCCGGCCTTGACGAAGGTGGCCATGTCGCCGGTGCCGAGCGCCTGGTTCAGCAGGCCGTTGACCTCCGGCGACTGGCAACCGAAGTAGTTGATCCCGCCGGAGGCATCCCAGAAGACGTGTCCCCACATGTACGGATCGCCGCCATCCGGGCCGTTGTTGCCGTCGATGAACGCGTCTGGCCCGCTCGGCGGGTCGTTGATCCAGCCGAACACGGTCGAGGTGTCGTAGCCCTGCGCCGACGCGTTGAGCCCAATGGTCTGCAGGTTCGCCACCACGATGTTGGCCATCGACTGGGCGTTGACGTTGCCGTTGGCATACCCGATCACCAACGTCTTGTTCGCGTTGGCAGGCAACGCATCGACATACGACTTGAGCGCGCCCGCGCCGTAGGAGATCGCCTGCTTGTCCGCATCACCGGGGATCATCCCCTTGGCGTACATGGTGGTGGCCACCTCAGATCGCTTGCCCAGCACCTGATTCACCAGCGTCGCCTGGTCGATCGACTTCAGGAACGCGACTCTGGCGTCGGCATTCTTGAAGAACTCGTGGCTCGGATTCACCGTCACCAACGCGCCCTGCAGCGTCGGCAGGAAGTAGTTCGACACGTTGGCCGCGTTCTCGTACTTGCCCAGGCTCGAGGATGGCAGCGCGGCTGCGATCACGTCGACGGTGCCGTTGTCGAACGCCAACTCGAGCGCGGACTCGTCGGTGTAGACCGGCAGTTCGACCTTCTTGAACGGCGACTTGGGTCCCCAATACCCGTCGTACTGGGTCATTTCGTACTTGACCCCGGTCTGCGCAGTGGTGAGCGTGTACGGACCGGTGCCCAGATCATGTGAGGAGAGGTAGGTTTGGGCGTCATCGGAACCCGCGTTGGCCTTCAACCCATCTGGCGATTCCATCTTCGGACCGAATGGCGACGCAAGGTAACTCAGGAACGCGGTGTTCGGCTGCTTGAGCGTGATGACCGCCGTGTAGTCGTCGGGCGTCTCGACGCTCTTGACGACGTCCACCATGTATGCGGCACCGCCTTTCACCGCGATCCGGCGCTTGAACGCGACATCGACGGCCGCAGCGGTAAACGGCGTGCCGTCGTGGAAGGTCACACCGTTGCGCAGATGAAAGGTGTACACGTCATGGGTGGGGTTTTCCTCCCACGATTCGGCCAGGCGCGGCGCGATCTCGACCTTGTCGGTGTTGTTCTTGTATTGGACCAGCCCTTCGTAGGCGTTGATCATGATCGCGGTGCCGTTGTTGGCGTAATAGATGTCGGGGTCGGGCGGCTGCCCGATGTCGCCGAGCAGACCGACGGTCAAGGTGCCGTCGGTCGGTGGACCGGATGCCTCACCGCCGCCCCCGGATTGGCTGGGGGTGCCGGAACTACACGCGCCCAGGCCCAGGGAAAGGGACAGTGCGGCGCAGACGGCGAGGCCTCGCAACAGTCGGGTGTGCATAGCGGACTCCCTTGTTCGGTTGACGGGTGGCGCAGAGGAAAAGGTGGGGCTGCGGCGCTTCATTCGGCGGCCACCCTCGGGTCGGCGAGCGCCTGCAGCAGGTCGACGACGAGATTGGACACGACGTAGATGGCCCCCAGCACCAGCGTGACCCCGGCGATTGCCGGGAAGTCGGAGACCGGGATCGAGGCGGCCAGGTAGTTGCCGATGCCGGGCCACGAGAAGACCTGTTCGACGACGACGACACCGGCGAACATGAATCCGAGCTGCAGCCCGCCCATCGACAGGGCCGGCCCGATGGCGTTGCGCAGGACATGGTGGGCGACCACCTGCGGCTCGGTCAGCCCCTTGGACCGGGCCGTCCGCACGTAGTCGACGTCCAGCACGTCCAGCAGCGACGACCGCAGGACCCTGCCCATTGCGACCGCCGGTGCAATGGACAGCACCACCGCGGGGAGCACCAGATGCCGTAGCGCATCGACGAACGCGTCGGCCTGGCCGTGCAGCAGGGTGTCGACGGCCTGCATACCGAACGGCCCCGGATCCTCGAAGTTTCCGACTCCCCGTGCCGGTAGCCAGCCGAGTTGGCCGAAGAAGATGATGATGCCGACCAACGCCAGCAGGAACGGCGGTGCCGTCGCCAGCAGCAGCAGTACACCCCGGCCGATCCTCGCGCCGGGCCACCGCAGCGCGCCGGACATCGCATACAGCCCCGCCAGCACCAGCGCGACGAGGAACGCCGTGACGACGAGTTCGACGGTGGCCGGTAGGTAGGTGGCAAGGTCGGATGTCACCGCCTGCCGGGTGCGCAGCGACCGGCCGAGATCCCCGGTGAACAAACCTCCGAGGAAGCGTAGGTACTGGGTGAAGAACGGGTCGTTCAGGCCCAGCCGCTGGCGCTCCGCCGCGACCATCGCGTTCGAGGCGTTGGCCCCGACGTACGCGCGGGCTGGGTCTCCGGGCGAAACGTATTGCAGCACAAAGATCACCAGCGACAAGGTCAATATGATGACCACGGCGGCCGCGAGTCGGCGGGTCAGAAAGCCCAGCATCGGCTACCTCCGGACCGGCATGAGGTTGCGGATGGCGTCGCCGCCGACGTTGGCGAGCAGGCTCAGCAGCAGCACCGTGATGCCCGGGATGCCGGGCACCCACCACTGACTGAGCAGCTGGCTCAAAGTGCGGGCGGTGTCGGCGCCGAGCTCGGGGGCCGGCGCCCGTTGGCCGAGCCCCAGGAATGACAGCGCGGCGAGCAGCAGGACGACGTTGCCGATGTCCAGACTGGCGCTGACTACCGCCGTGGGCACCACGCCGGGCAGCAGGTGGCGGGTGAGGATCCGCGGCCGACTGACCCCGGACAGCCGGGCAGCCTCGACGTGCGGCCGGGCGGCGAGCGCCTTGGTCTCGCCGCGCACGATGCGGGCGTAGTACGGCCACCACACCAGCGACACGCCGATCAGCGTGTTGACCAGACCGGATCCCAACGCGGCGACGATGGCGATCGCAACCAGTGCACCGGGTAGCGCCAGAAACAGGTCGGTGATGCGCATCAGGAGAACCGAGTCGACCCAGCCACCGGTGGCGCCCGCGATCAACCCGATGGTGCCGCCGATGAGCAAGCCGATCGCCACCACCACCAGCGCGCTCAGCCAACTCACCTGGATGCCGATCAAAGTGCGGGACAACAGATCTCGACCGATCCCGTCAGTGCCGAGCAGGTGCCCAGGACTCAGCGGCGGCAGGTTGATGGCGCCGACGGGTTGGATCGGGTTGTACGGGGCGAGCTGGCGCGCGAACACGGCGACCAGCGTCACCAGGGCAAGCAGCCCGACCAGGGCCCACGCCATCGGCCGGGCCAGACGCGCCCCACCGACCGACACCGGCCGCAGCCTTCCTCGGGGTATCAGGATTGCGGTCACGAGACGGCTCCCTCGACGATCTCGGGCACCGCGGCGAGCAGGGTGCGGGTGTAGGGCTCGCGGGGTTCCCCGATCACCTGCTCCGCAGGACCCAGCTCAACGACGCGGCCGGCCTGCATGACGGCGATGCGATCACCCATCAGCCGGGCGACCGCCAGGTCGTGGGTGACGAACAGCACCGTCATCCCGATCCGCGCCCGCAGATCGCGGATGAGGGCCAACACGCTCTTGGCCAGCGAGGCGTCCAGGGCGCTGGTGGGTTCGTCGCACAGCAGCACCGCGGGCGGGATCATCGTGGCGCGGGCCAGCACGACGCGCTGTCGCTGCCCGCCGGACAGCTCACCCGGGCGGGCCTTGGCGACCTCCGGCGGCAAG
>Ga0193743_1002441_pt1 | contig 13156 bp, 17 predicted proteins | sample L2c2metaG_FD_143038 | JGI IMG/M metagenome (GOLD analysis project Ga0193743, IMG submission 143038) | Soil microbial communities from a riparian zone of the East river system, Colorado, United States - L2c2 | ecosystem: Environmental > Terrestrial > Soil > Riparian zone | place: USA: East River... | reverse complement strand
TGCGGCATCGAGATCCTGTACGGGTTTGGAAGTCGATCTGAGGTCCTTTAGCACTAGAACACGTTCTACTCTGGGACACCCTCGACCCTAAACTAGAACGTGTTCTACCGACCATAAACCGTGTGTGACCTGCGAGGTTCCATGATCGCTGTCACGATGTGTTCTAGTTTGATCTCTCGACCTGGGTATATAAGCCGATGGTTATACAACGTCTTCACAGGTCAGGGGCTACATCGTTAAGGGCTCTCGCGCCCCTTAGAACCTTAGGACTCTGTGTCCTAGAGTGATGCTGGTCACAAAAGAGTAGAGTGTGGCCCTTGCTGACAGGTATTACTTAGTAGAGAGCAAAGACAGAGAGTCCCTTAGAACACTTGATCGCTTACACTGGAGTCCTCCCCTTCGGTCCGGACGAGGGTGGACAAGGAGCCAAGATCCTAAGGTTCTAAGAGGGTCGATAACGACGAGATAACGAGGTGCCTGATGCCGTGGGACTCGTCGGACAGACTCGCGCGGCTCCCGAAGAACTGGGACGCCATTCGATCTAGGGTCTTTAAGACCAAGGGTACGAAGTGCCTGATCAAATTCGACGGCTGCGAGATCGATGCAACCGACGTCGACCACATCGTTCGAGGCGATGACCACACGATGAAGAACCTCAGGCCGGCGTGCTCGAGGTGTCACCAGAAGAAGTCATCGGCCGAAGGCAACGAGGTAAAGAAGAAGATGAAGGCGGTGGGCAAGCGTCCGGTTCGAAGACATCCCGGAGGCCAGTAACACAGCTTACGAGCATCCAGGCGGTGCTCCTCGACTCCAGGAGGGTCATCATGCCGGGTCCGATCCCGAAGCGCTCAGAAGAGCGTGTGCGACGCAACAAAACCGGTGAAGATGGCCTGGCTACCGAGACGATCGGTATGACCGGAGCAGTCGAGGTCCCAAAGCTGAACCTGGGGAAACTGACTCACCCACTGCTCAAAGACTTGTGGGATTCCCTTCCCGACTCAGGGCAAACCAAGTTTTGGGAACCTAGTGACTGGCAGTATGCGAGGATCACATTCTTCGCTCTGAACGAGATGCTCATGGCCGATAGAGACATGCCGGCGATGAAGCTGTCGGCCGTCGACGCGATGATGTCGAAGCTCTTGCTGACCGAAGGCGATCGTCGACGAGTCAAGATCGAGGTTCAGCGCACCGAGGCCGAAGGCAAGCTCGTCAACGCCGAGGCTCGGTTCAAGGCACTGTTCGAAGCCCAGAGAGATACTGGGTCCTGATCTCCGAGGGTCCCTCTCCCCTCGGTGGCCGGCTTCGGCTGGCAAACCCATAACCGTGTGTTGGCCCGAGCACGAGCAAGGCATCCTGACCCTCGCCACGGGGTCTCTGGGGAGCCATCGGGACCCAAGCTTTCCGATCCTTAAACTCCTGGACCGTTGGTTCCAGTGGGTCGGTCAATTCCAGGCGCTGCGTTTCGCGACGTGGGGTAAACGGCGGTGTGTCCTTCGAGGGCTGGTACCAGTAATCCCAGGGTACTGAGGTCGACAAGCCACCTGGATCTATGGTCACAGTCCCCCTGGGCGGGGGAGCGAAGCTGTTAACTTCGACGCGGCTGGTTCGAATCCAGCGTGGCCAGCTCCGCCTCAGCAAGCGGGGTGACACGAAAGTGTCCGTAGCCGAGGCCTGGCGTACCTTGTAGGTACGCCTCTGGGGGAGAGCGATGGCTGTGCCGACCGGCCTCCAACTCCGTGTCGCTCGGGTTCGAATCCTGACTCCCCCGCGTACGACCAACGAGAGAGGGAACGATATGAGCTTGAACTGGAACGCTGTCAAAGCCAGGCTGCTTCGCCGGAAGATCGTTGACGTCGAGCTGCCTGAGTTCGTACCGAACACCCTTCGGGGGCCGGGCGCACACTACAGCGACGGTCTGACCGAATCCGAGCGGCACGCTGACGCACAGGCCGACAGCCACCGTCGTGCGGAACTGACTAGGGCCGGCGTGACCGACCTGGCTACCGATCGCCACATCGTCCGGAGTCACTACCGGTCGTTCTTCGGCCAGCCGTGAGCTTCAAGATCTCTTCCGGAGGCATCTGAGCAGGCGTTCTCCACATAGGACAGATCAACAACTTGCGTCCGGGTACCTCGCTACCACCTGGTCGCAACTCAGCGGGGCGGTGCGATGGTCGCACACGGGTCTCATACACCCTCGTTCGTCGGTTCGATTCCGACCCCCGCGACTATAATCAGTTACTAACTGATCTGGCTTGGTGTCCAAGCACCAAGAGGCCGTGGTAGGATTGATCCCCTGCGTGACGGCCACCTACAAGCTCACTTGGAGGAGCGATGAAGACAGATACTCGGCTATGCCGGACGTGCGAGGCCTCGATGGCCGGAAAACGGCCACACGCGGTCTACTGCTCTCGGCCTTGCAAGGGCAAAGCGTCTAAGGCGCGCCTGTCCGGCAGCGTAATCCCGGCTGGAGAATACACGGGGTTGGTATACGGGTCGTCGGATCATAACCAAGCCCGGTACGAGCGCGAAAAAGACCGTCGGAAGGCTTATGCCCGTGCCTACCACAAGACGCACCCCGAAGAGTCCAAGGTAATCAGGGCTCGGCGGAGAGCACGCAAGCGCAACGCGGTTCATTACACCTTCACCGATCGAGACTGGAAGCGTCTGGTCCATCGGTACCGAGGATGCTGCGCTTACTGCGGGCAGAAGTCCGAAGAACTTCAAAGAGAGCACGTTATCCCGCTCATTAAGGGCGGATCACACGGCGTGGGTAATATTCTCCCAGTATGCCCAGACTGCAACTACCGGAAACACACCTCCCTCCTGGCGGTGTTTAGATACAGGAGAGGAGGTGGTCATGCCCTACCCCGAAAGCACCCTAGTCAGGCTTGACAGTCCGAAAGCAACCCCTGCGCACTGCGTGGGCCCAAGTTGGCAGAGACGTCGTGACGGTCGGTGGCACCTGCCCGAGAAAACTCTCGGGTGGGAGGTCCTAAACTGGCTGTCGACGTACGTTTTGTCACCAGCAGGCGAAGACGCCGATGAGCCGTTCATTCCGACGCCAGAGCAGGCTAGGTTCATCCTGTGGTGGTTCGCCGTGGACGAGAATGGAAGATTCTCGTACCGCAACGGCGTCCTTCGCAGGTTGAAGGGGTGGGGTTGACCACCCGGAAAAGATCCCTTCGCCGCTGCACTCGCTCTCGTCGAGCTGTGCGGCCCTGCGAGGTTCAAGAACTGGGACAAGAACGGCGATCCGGTCGGCAAGCGCGTCCGGTCCCCATGGATCCAGATCGCAGCGGTGTCTCAGACCCAGACGGGCAACACGCTGAAGCTCTTTCCGAGCATGGTATCGAAGAAGTTGAAGGAAGAGTTCAAACTCGACATCAACAAGACCATCATCCACTCGACAGACGGCTCAGGCGGTCTGATCGAGGGCGTTACGTCGTCTCCGGCCACCCTCGAAGGTGGTCGCCCGACGTTCGTGATCATGAACGAGATCCAAGAGTGGGTTGAGCCCAACGAGGGTCACGCTATGTACAACGTGATCAACGGTAACATCACGAAGAGTCGCAAAGGCGTCTCGAGGTATCTGGCGATTTGCAACGCGCACATCCCGGGCCTCGACTCCATCGGCGAGCGGATGTGGGACAACTTCCAAGCGGTCCTCAGCGGCAAGGCGGTCAACACCAAGCTGCTGTACGACTCGATCGAAGCACCCGCCGGCACCCCGGTCTCCGAAATACCTGCAGAGTCTATCGACTCTGAAGGCTTCGCGGCCGGCATCGAGCGCCTGAAAGCAGGCCTTGAGATTGCTAAGGGCGACGCCTGGTGGTTGGACACTGAAACCATTCTTGAGTCAATGCTCGACGAGAACAACGCCATCACTGAAAGCATCCGGAAGTTCCTGAACTGGGTGAACGCGGCTGAAGACGCTTGGCTCGAGCCGTTCGAGTGGGATCGCTGCGTGGTAGAGGACTCCGAGCTAAAGCCGAAAGACACGATTACCCTCGGCTTCGACGGATCGAAGTCTGGCGACTTCACAGCGCTGGTAGCTTGTCGTGTGTCCGACGGGTTTCTCCAGGTCATCAAGATCTGGGACCCCGCGAACTACGGCAATCAGATACCCCGCGAGGATGTCGATGCAGCCGTTCACTGGGTATTCTCGCGGTACAACGTCGTTGGCTTCAGGGCAGACGTCAAGGAATTCGAAAGTTACGTCGACCAGTGGGCTGCCAAGTACAAGAAGCAGCTTAAAGTCAAGGCGTCGCCGGCTAGCGTCGTCGGCTTCGACATGCGGGGCCAGACCAAGCGGTTCGCGCTCGACTGCGAGAAGTTCAAGGACGCCGTGCTTGAGCAGGCTTTGTGCCACGATGGTTCGAAGCTCCTTCGAGTCCACATCCTGAACGCCCACATGAACCCGACGACGTACGACGCCATTTCTATCCGCAAGGCGAGCAAAGACTCGTCCCGTAAGATTGATGCTGCCGTGTGCTCCGTACTCGCGTTCGGCGCAAGGCAGGATTACCTCATGAGCAAGAATAACAGGACTGGAGGGGTGGTGGTGATGCGGTGAGTACCGAACTTGAGCTTGTCGAGCGGCTGATTACCTCGTACGAGGGTTCGAAGAACGACTTGAAGTCGGGCGGAGACTACTACGAATCAAGGCATCGTCCGACCGCTGTAGGCCTGGCTACACCCCCGGCCATGCAGATGTTGCTTTCCGACATCGGATGGGCTCGGGTCTACCTGGACTCGCTGGAAGAGCGCCTCGACCTTGAGGGCTTCCGAATGGCTGGCGAGGACGCTTCGGACGAGCGGTTGTGGCAGTGGTGGCAGGCCAACAACCTGGACCAGATGTCCGGGCTCGGGCACCTCGAGGCTTTCGTCCATGGACGTGCGTTCGTCGTCGTCTCGGCGCCCAAGAAGGGTGACCCGCTGGCGGACCCGACGTGCCCTGTGATTGACGTCCTGTCACCTAGGCAGATGCATGCTGACATTGACAGGCGTACTGGCAAGGTCCTCCGAGCCATCCGGTTCGTCAAGGGTTGGGGCGACCCGTCTGACACACGTCCCGACTTCGTCACGCTTTATCTTCCGAACGTCACGGTGGCTTATGAGCGCAGCCCGCAAGGCTGGACCGAGCTGGACCGCGTACCCCACAAGCTGGGCGTAGTCCCGGTCGTCCCGCTCCTGAACAAGAGCCGTCTCGACCAGGTTCTAGGACAGTCTGAGATCAAGCAGGAGCTTCGCTCGGTCACCGACGCAGCTGCCCGCACGATGATGAATCTGCAGGCCACCATGGAACTCATGGCCATCCCGCAACGCTACATCTTCGGGGTCGACAAGGACGAGTTGATGTCCCAATCTGGCGGCTCGACCTACCAGGCGTACATCGCGAAAATTCTGGCGTTCACAGACGCTGACGGCAAGGCGGGGCAGTTCATCGCGGCCGAGCTTCGAAACTTCACCGAGGTTATGACCGAGTTGTCCAAGCAAGCCGCTAGTTACACAGGATTGCCGCCCCAGTACCTGAGCTTCGCATCTGAAAACCCGGCGTCCGCCGAGGCCATCAGGTCGTCCGAGACCCGCCTGATCAAGAAGGCGGAGCGGAAGGCCAAGGTTTTCGGGGCTGCGTGGGAGCAGGTCATGCGACTCTGTCTTCTCGTTATGGACGGCTCGGTCAGCTCGGATGCTCACCGGATGGAAACCATCTGGCGCGACCCAGCGACCCCGACGTTCGCCGCTATGTCGGACGCAGTGGTCAAGCTTGTCACGGCTGCAACGCCGGACGGCAGGCCGCTGGTTCCAGTGGAGATGGGTCGAGTCAAGTTGGGCTTCTCACCCGAGGAGCGTAGGCAGATGGAAGCGTGGGACAAGGAAGCCCCTCGGCAGCAGCTTGCCAGCCTCCTGACGACACCTCCGAAACCCGCGTTCAGCGACAACCTAGAGCAGGAGTAACCAATGACGGCCGAGGAGTACGCCGCAGCTCAAGCGGTCATAACGACCGAACTGATCCGCGACGTACTCCCGGTTGTTTCGAGGTTCCAAGGACCGGGCTTGACGCCTTCGATCTGGTACCAGCTACTTCAGCTTATATTCCCGTATGTAGTCCGCGCTCGAGAGGCGTCGGCCGAACTAGGCCGACAGTTTTACGACTCGCAACGCGAAACTCACAACCCCGAGATCCCTCGACACGATGTCTTCCTGGCGGAGTATCAGTTTGAGTGGTTCGTCGAGGCGATGGAACCCGCTCGTATCGAATTCAGCCGGCCGGGAGCCGCTGATTATGCTGCCGATCAGGTAGCACTGCGAGCCATGAAGGAAACCGAAAACGCCGGCCGTCGGACTATCATCCGAGCGGTCGAGTCTGACGACCCCAAAATCGCTGTAGGCTGGGCCCGAGTTGCAACCGGGCGCGAGACTTGCGGGTTCTGTATGATGCTGGTGTCTCGAGGACCTGTGTATCGATCTGCTCACGACGCAGGTCAGAACGCAGACGGTACGATGAACAAGTGGCACGCGGGCTGCGATTGCAAGGTGGTTCCCGTGTTCGACCGAGCTGACTGGCCGGGAAGGGACGCGTACAAGCGTGCTGAGGCCATTTGGAAGAAGACGACTAAAGGCTACGGTGGTAAAGACGCCATGAACGCCTTCCGTCGAGCTATCGATCGGGGCGAAGTCGACCTCATTCAGATGTCGATCGCTGCCTAACCCAGAGCGAGTCCAGGCGACTCGCCTACACGTCCCAGGAGGACAAATCATGACCGCACCCGCCGATGGTGTAGAGGCTGCAGCTGTAACAACCGAAGTTACTTCGGTTGATGGGCTGCCCGACTTCGCCAAGACGATGATCTCCGAGCTTCGTTCCGAGGCTGCCAAGCACCGCACCTCCAAGGGGGAGGCTGTCGAGGCTGCGAAGACTGAGGTTCAGGCCACGCTGCAGGCAGAGTTTGATGCCAAGCTGGCTGAGGCGGTCAAGGCGACCGAGACGGTAAAGGCAGAGGCCAGCCAGTATCAGACTGAGCTGACGAAGCTGAAGACCGCTCTGGGAGCAGTAGACGAGACTGTGCTGGATCGGGCGACCAAGTTCGCGGGTCTCCTGCATGGTGTCACCGAAGACGAGATCAAGGCTCAGGCCGAAGAGGTCAAGGGCCTTCTTGGTGGAGACTGGGGCCGGACCCCAGCCACCGATCCGTCTCGAGAGGGTAAACCCCTCGCCCTGAACGATGACGACGGCCTGCTCGGAGCGCTCAAGCGCGCCGTGGGCGCCTGACTCTTCCAACATCAATCCGAATGGAGGGTAGCCAGATGGCTATCACCGCCCCCCGTAAGACCACCGACTCGGACCTCGCGGGCTTTCTGAGCCCGGACGAGGCTGCGGGTTACTTCGACGAGGCCGCGAAGGTTTCCGTCGTGCAGTCCCTCGTCCGTCGGGTGCCCCTGGGTATCAACGGCGAGACCATCCCGGTTGTCACCTCGAAGATGCAGGCAGGCTGGGTTGCCCAGGGTGCCCAGAAGCCGGCCTCGCAGGCTGGTCTCGGCGTCAAGAGCCTGGCCCCCCAGAAGATCGCGGCCATCGCCGTGGTCTCCGCTGAGGTCGTCCGGGCCAACCCGGGTAATTACATGGCGCTGCTCCGCCCGCAGATCGCGGAGGCTTTCGCCAATGCGTTCGACCTGGCGGCCTTTTACGACCGTGGGCCGGACGGCACCGCTGGTGGCGGACCGTTCGCGACCTGGCTGGCGCAGACCACCAAGGTCCGGGCGCTGGGCACGGGCAACACGCAGGAAGGTTCTGCCGCATCCGCTGGTGGCGTTCACGCCGACATCGTCGCGGGTCTGAAGCTTCTGGTCGACGATGGCAAGCGCCTGACGGGCTTCGCCTTCGACGAGGTCGTGGAGCCCACGTTCCTCGGGTCCGTCGACACCACGGGTCGCCCGCTGTACATCGACACCCCGCTGACCGAGACTGTTGCCGCAGCGGCGCGCCCCGGCCGGCTGATCGGACGTCCGAGCTACATGTCCGACGGCGTTCAGGACGCCCAGGGCGCTGCTGGTACCGACTACACTGTCGGCTTCGGTGGCGACTGGACCAAGGCCGTGTGGGGCGCCGTCGGCGGCATCTCGTACGACGTCTCGACCCAGGCGACCGTCACCATCAACGGCACGCTGACTTCCCTCTGGGAGAACAACCTGGTCGCGATCCGTGCGGAGGCCGAGTATGGCTTCCTCGTGGCCGACCCGGAGTCGTTCGTTGAGTTCCAGTTCGAGACCGCTGCGTGATCTGAATGACAGCTCGTGTAAACGAGCTTGAGGTTGTACAGGTCGTTTTCCCTGGCGGCGGTAAAACCCAGTGTTCGGCTGCTCAAGCCAAGCGCTGCGGCTATACCGTCGTTCGGGAGACGCCCGAGCCTCAGGTGACGCAGGAGAACCCCGTAATGGTGCCCAGCGTCCACGCTGAGGCGCGCACCACCCCTCTCGAGGGTCAAGACCCCCCAGCAGCGTCGGTAGTTAGGGCTTGGGCTCGAGAGAACAACGTACCGGGCGTCCGAGCCAAGGGCAAAGTCCCGCAAGCCGCGTTCGATGCGTACAACAAAGCACACTGACTTGGAAGGCGGGCCCGATGGCTTACGCAACTGCTGAAGACGTCGCGGCCCGCCTCGGTCGTGAGCTGGAGGATGGCGAAGTCCTCCTCGTAGACACCCGGCTTGGGGATGCCGAGCTGCTTCTGAAGCAGAGAATCCCCGACCTCGACGAGCAAGTCGCAGCGTCAGACGACTACGAAGCCCTGGTCACCATGGTCGAATCCGAGATGATCCTCCGGCTCGTGCGTAACCCGGACGGGTACTCGCAGGAGTCGGATGGAAACTATTCATACGCTATCTACCAGGCAGTAGCTTCTGGCAAGCTGGAAATCACGGCCGACGAACTTCGGCTCCTGGGTTACAGTTCGTCTGGCATGTTTGAGATTACCCCCGTACTCCCGACGCCGTGGACCACCGAGGGCGAACCCCTGGTGCCGTTCACTCCTCGTGGACAGTGTGGTGATTGGACATGAGCCTTCTGGACCGCGCGAAGCAAGACATCATCATCTACCACCAGGTAGAAGTGGTCAGCGACGACGGCAACATCATGATCCGGGCCTCGGGCGTCGGGGTTCCGGCGAAGGCTGAGATCCAGGCGGCCCGGCAGTCGGGCACCAGCGCCAGGCGCGCGGAGCAGGACAACGAAGGGTTCGAAACCGAAGAGGTCTACCGCCTTCGGTTCACCAGGTCGTATCTCAAGTCGAACCCGGCCCTCGGCCCGGCCGCTGAAGTCGAATGGCGCGGGGCCCGCTGGTCTGTGGTCGGAATGCCGACGTACTACATGGGCAGCAGCCGCACAGCTCACGTAGATTTTCAGATTCGGCGGACCTGATTATGGCTAACAAGGTCACGATCTACAAGAACATCGAAGGCATCATCGCCCACCAAGATGGCGTCCAGGCTGCTGTCGTGGACACCGGCATCGAGATCGAGTACAAGGCCAAGGTCAACCTGGCCAGGACCCGAGACGAAGGCCGGCACCACATCGAGGGCGATAGGCCCCTTAACACAAAGTTTGGGACGCTCGATTACATGGTGTCTCTCGTCGGCCCGGCACCCAAGTCCGTCGAGTTCGGCCACTTCATCCACAACGCTGCTTGGCCTCGATACGTCGCCGGCAAGTACATCATCATGAGAGCGGCGGGTCTGCTATGAGCCTAGCAAGGCGAAAGATCCCGCGCATCCAGGCTGTCGTACTGCCGTATCTCCGGGCCGAGCTGGCAGCAGACTACCCGGACATTACAGTCGGGTCGTGGATCCGCTCGGTCGGCACGAACGATCTAGACCCGGCGAAGCGTACGTACCCAATCATCAACGTCAGGCGCCTCGGCGGTATGGCTCACGCTACCCGACCGGATCTGCTCGACCGTCCAGTCATCGAACTGACGGCTTACGGGGACAAGCGCCTGCTGCTCGAAGGCACCGAGGATCTGTACATGGACGCTCGGTTCCTACTGCAGGAAATGGTTGACAAGCAGGTCGTCATCCCGGGCTCAGGTCACCTGCACTCGTACTTCGAGACGATGGGCCCAACGCAGTTCGACTCACCATACGATGGGACCTGGAGAATTCAGGGGCTCATTCAGCTCGGGCTGCGGCCCGTTCGCAACCCATAAGGAGACGCCATAATGGCTCTTAACGATGACGCGGTCTTCACGGCTGCGAAGGGCTACATCTTCCGGGGCGCCGTTGACGCGCTGCCCCCGACCCAGCAGTTGGTTTTCGATTATGTGGATGCGGCCAGTACTCTGACCGGCTTCACACTGATCGGACACACGTCGCGGGATGACCTTCCGGAGTTCGGCTTCGACGGCGGTGACACCGAGACCAAGGGTACCTGGCAGTCTGCGGCTCTCCGTACTGTCCAGACCGACCCGCCGGTTGACTTCGTGACCTTCAACCTCGTGCAGCTCGACGAGGACACCCTGGAGCTGTACTACGGCGCAACGAACGAGGCGGCCGTCACCGGTACATATTCCGTCAACGGCGCCGTGGGCGGAGAGACCAAGGCTTCGCTCGTGGTTCTTCTCATCGACGGAACCGAGAAGATGGCCTTTTACGCCAACAACGTCGGCCTTCGACGTGAAGATGCCATCGCCTTGGCGACGGACGACTTTGCGGTTCTGCCGATGCGTGGAACGGTTCTCGACCGTGAGGTCGCAGCCGTGAACCCGAAGTTTGCTTGGGTCCCGGGTATCGACACCCCGTGACCCTCTGATCTAGGGGCCCCGAGTTCTCCTGGCGGACCGGCTCGGGGCCCCGCTTTAATTTGGTCCGCTGAAATTAAACACTTGAGAGGTTCGCCATCATGCCTAACGTCTTTACGCTCGAGGACCTTGAGTCCGCGATTGAGCGGGAGTACGCGCCCCTGACTTTCAAGATCGGGGAAGACGAGTTCGTCCTGCAGTCCCTGCTCCGCGTTGACAAGAAGATCCGCGAAGCGGTCATCGACAGGCTTAACGCCCTCGACAAGACGGGTGAGGTCGGCCCTGATGGGAAGACCATCGAGTCTTCCGAGCCGAGCGAGGACGACACCCTGGCCGCCGTCCAGTTCGTGCTGAAGTCGGTGACCAAAGGCCCTGGTGGGCCTAAGCTGGTCCGACTCTTGGGTAACGACCTGATCCGCAACATGACCCTGATGCGTAAGTGGTCGGAGGCGACCCGGCCGGGGGAAGCTACGGACTCGCCGGCCTGATTGACGAGCACGGCGAGTCCGTGCTGGCTGATCTGCAAGAGTACTACTCCCTGAACCTGGTTGACATGCTTCGACCGGGCTCGGGGTACTCTCCTCTTCACATCCTGACATTGTTGCGGCAGCTCCCCGTGGAGTCGCGCACGATGTCGGCCCTCAGGGGGGGTCCGCAGTTCAGGGGTTGGGACACCAAGCAGTATTTCTTGGCGTCTTTGATTGACGCGGTCCGGGAAAACACGTACGCGTTCATCTGTTCGAACGTCCAGAAGAAATCTGACCTACCGCCGGCACCCGAGCCGGTTGAAACCCCAGATCATCCAGCCAAGAGTAAGAAACCCAAGCAGAACGCCTTTGCGCAGATGGCAGCTCGACAGCTAGCCGCCGCGCGAAAGGCGAAAGAGAACAAGGGAGCGTAGTCATGGCAAACGGCCCGGGTGGTGATGAGGTTGCACGGGTATCTGTCCGGGCCGTGCCTGACACCTCGAAGTTCGGACCCGATCTCAAGCGTGAGCTGAAAGAGATCATCGCAAGCCTCGAGCTTACGGTAGACGTCGACGGTAATGTCGCCAAGCTCAAGGCCGAGATCAAGAAGGTCACAGAAGAGGCTAAGAAGAAGATCACCCTCGACGTAGATGTCGATAGTGACGACGTGGTTAAGAAGACCCGTCGAATCAAGAACCTCGCCCAAAAGGCCGTCGGAGCTATCAACCTCTGGGCCAATATCGACATGGCCAAGACAATAACCACGATCCGAGCCCAGCTAAAGATCATCGATAAGGCGGTTCAGGGCTACCGAATTTCGATCCCGGTGGACCTGGTCGGCTGGGCAAAGCTGCTTGGCTACGCCACGGCCCTCGGCTCCGTACTGCTGTCTATCCCGCATATCCTCGGAGCTATCGGTGGAGCGGTTCAAGTCCTCGGCGGTCTGCTGGCTACATTGCCGGCCATCGCAGCGGGCGGCGCTATTGCCATCTCAGCGCTCGTCGTAGGCACGCAAGGCTTCTTCGCGGCTCTAGGTGCGTCCGGAGACGCGGCGGCCTTCGAGGAAGCGCTCAAGAAGCTTTCTCCGTCGGCCCAGTCTGCTGCACGGGCGTTGACAGAGTTCAAAGAGCCGCTCGGTGAGATCAAAAATCTTGTGCAGGAACGACTGTTCGAAGGCATGGACGAGTCGTTCCGTAAGATGAAGGGCCTGCTCGGCCCAATCAAGTCTTCGCTAGCCGGCGCAGCGGGCGGCATTCGGGACATGGCTAAGGCCTGGATCGATATGGCCACCACGCAAGAGTCGCAAAACGACCTGACTCAGATCGGTCTAAACACCACCCACGGTCTAAAGGCCATGGAGCCTGTTCTCGCGAACATAGGCTCAGCGCTAAAGGACTTTGCGGTTGTCGGCTCGAGCTTCTTCGTAGAGTGGGGGTCCGGTCTTACCAACGTCACAGACAAGTTTAAGAACTGGGCTGCCGAGGCGCGCAAGACCGGCGAGATGCGCGAATGGATCGAAAACGCTGTCGAGAAGATCAAGCAGATGGGCCGCGTAATCGCGGACGTCGTAGCCGGATTCCGAAGCATCTTCGAGGCGTTGCGCGGAGGCGAAAGCTTCGGAGATATGATGGAGCGGATCACTCAGTCGTTCCGAGAGTTCGCAGCCGATAAGGACACGATCGCTACCTTCCAGCGGATCGGCGAAGTGATTCGAAACATCGCCACCGTCGGTATAGAGGTCTTCAAAAAGCTGTTCAGCTCGATCGGAAACATCTTGAAGGACGCGATGCCGTTCATCAAGGCCTTCGTGGCTGGGTTGGGCGTTGCGCTGGTCGGTGCAATCAACATTCTCGGACCGATGCTACAGGCTCTCGGTCGATGGCTGTCCGAGAACAAG
>Ga0193743_1002440_pt1 | contig 13156 bp, 13 predicted proteins | sample L2c2metaG_FD_143038 | JGI IMG/M metagenome (GOLD analysis project Ga0193743, IMG submission 143038) | Soil microbial communities from a riparian zone of the East river system, Colorado, United States - L2c2 | ecosystem: Environmental > Terrestrial > Soil > Riparian zone | place: USA: East River... | reverse complement strand
CTACCGGCTGGAGCGACCTTGCCGGGCGGGATTCGCACCCGCTGAGAAACCGTGCCTTCGCACGGCGCACCAAAAATAGTACGCTAGCGATTTTGGAACGCTCACTTGCTTCCCAGAGGGCAATTTTGCTGGGCACCAACCTGAAGCTGTAGACTTTGGTTCAACCTTTTTTAGGGTTCATCGAGGGCACGAATGCGGCTTATCTCACTCGCTCTTTTGCTGCTGCAGACCGCCTCCCTCACTGTTTTCGCACAAGCACCCGTCGCGTACACAAAGAACGATGTAGTCCCCGGCTCAGAATGGCACTGGGAGAAGCCTGAAACTCTGGGGTATTCCAGTAAAAGGCTGGCTGCACTTCGTACCTGGGTCGAGACGGACGAGACCTCGTCTATGATGGTTCTCGTACACGGACATCTCATCTTTTCTTACGGCGATGTAGCTCACTCCAGTCACGTCTACTCCGTCCGCAAAAGCATCCTGGCCATGCTCTACGGAAACTATGTGGCGAACGGCACGATCGATTTAAGCAAGACAATCAAGCAACTTGGCATCACCGACAAACAACCATTGCTCCCCATCGAAGAAACAGCAGCACTCGGCCAACTGATTGCGTCGCGATCGGGTGTCTATCATCCTTCCGGCAGTTTCGGCCAGGCAGACTACATGCCTAAGCGCGGCTCTCATCCCCCTGGAACCTATTATGTTTATAACAATTGGGACTTCAATGCTGCCGGCGTCGCTTTCGAAAAGCTCACCGGGCATAGCATTTACCAGGCGCTCCAAACCGATCTCGCCAACCCTATCGGCATGCAGGACTATAAGGCCTCCGAGCAGAAGAAAGAGTTCATGCCAGAGAGCAGCCTCGGCGAATACGACATGAGTCTCTCTACCCGCGACATGGCCCGGCTCGGCTTGCTCATGCTCGATAAAGGCAGCTGGGATGGCAAGCAGTTGATCCCCGCCGACTGGGTAAAAACGACCACGTCAACCGTCACTCCCAACCGCGATATCCACCCGGACTCCCTCCACAACGGTTTCGATCCAGCGCGATGGGGATACGGCTATCTCTGGTGGGTGTGGGACTATCCCGCTCCGCTCAACGCCCGCGAAGGAGACTACGACGATTTCTTTCAGGGAGCCTATTCGGCGATGGGCACGGGGGGCAACTTCATCACTATCTTGCCCGCGTTCTCAATCGTCGTCGTCAACCAAGTCGATAGGGACAAGAATCCGCATGCATCGGTCACGCCCTCCAGCTATATAGCTATGCTCTCAATGATTCTCAACTCCTACTGTGGTGGAGATTGCCAATGATTTCTGCCAAGGAGTGACCCCGGATTGGCAAAAGTGGCGAGTGTCTCATAAGCATGAGCAACGCGCCGCTTGGCGATGAATTGCTCATGCTCCAAGATGGCAAACATATCGGATACACCTTCTTTGCGTCTGCTTATTAATTGACCGCCTTGCTCAAGGTGTCTGCGGTCTTCAGGCTTACCCAACGCTCGATAACTGTTTCACAGCGGGGAATCTCACTGTCGCGGCGCTCGATGTCGCTTGTGAATCGCGGGTGGATGGTAAGAGCGCGAAGGGCTTCGATCTGTGGCAAGAGACGCCGTGGAACATCACAACGCATGAACTCTTCGCGAGTGGACCCGCTGAGGTCATGGCGGTTCCAACTGGCGGTGTCGATGACGGAACGAATCTGGCTGATGGTCATTGGGTAGGCTCCTCGGCTGTTGCTTTTGAATGGTTCGGCTGTGGCTGTTCTCACAGACACGCCTTGGCCATGGCCCACGCCATCGATGGGTAGCAAGTGCAAGAGGAGGGTTCCCTACCCGAAGGGCGCCCGTAGGGCGGTCTGCACAAGCGCAGCGCGGAAGATTAGAGGTGCCTCTTGCGCGCGCGTGGAAGCAGAGCTTCCTAGCAGGCTTGGCTTCGATATCGTGCGCCAGCACAGGGAATCGCTCTCGCTTCGTTCTTGGGGTGACTACACCTTCCCGGAGTTGGCCGACCAAAAACCCGAATAGGCTACCAAGCGGGCGGCGTTAGCCGACCAGTAAGGGTGCGAAGCACGATGGCCGGGGCGTTGCGGGTATCCCCGCTGTGATGGTAGCGGAAGAGTGGGCCGGTTCTTTTCGCCGGCGCACTCTGAAGCGCGGAAGAAACTTCTTCCACTAGATCCTGCTCTTGAGTTTGTAATCATTTTTTGCTGGTTTGCAGAAACTTCTTGGTAGCCTCGGACGGCGTATAAAGTTCGCCATCGACAAGCATTCGTCCGGTGTATGAACCGCCTCGACCGCCAAATTCCCACGCGATATCATGCCCTTCGCGAGCCAGCTTTCCCCATTTCGATTGTTTGGAGGAGTTCTGTTCGAGCCAAAAGTGTCCCTCATCATCCACAAAAGAACGTAATTGCGCATGACCGATTAATTCTGTCCACGTCGCCATGTCCTTCAGCTTTGGAGCCATAGACCTATGATTGCTTGCAACCCTAATCTCGTAGCCTGCCTTGTTCAAAAAACTCCTCTTACAGATTAAGCATCTCTGCGCCTTGATTCCGAATATTTTCAACTTGAGGATGCGCGTTGTACTGATACATCTTGTGCGTTGGATAAGGAAAATTGAGGAGATTACTCACGGCGCACCTTATGAATGATTAGAACGGCGGTCAGTGCGAAGATCCCGTAGGAAACGGGAAGCAAGTAGAGCCACGCAACATAATCCTCCCAGGCGGGATACATCAGCGTTGTGTGAAGTTTTCTAGCTGTTTGGAGGCCGTGGAGACGGGCTTCGCCTTCTTCAGTTCGCCAGAGATGCATCGCAAAGGGATGTCGGCTCATGGATGAATTAGGGTCGCCGTGTTCGACGTGGACCAGCTCATGAGCGAGTGCAACTGCGCGACCTTCGGAGGTCGTCAGCCGATCTGTGTTGAGGAAGATGGTTTTGGTCCCGACGGGGTTGTTGGAGTTCATTCTTCCAAAACAGTGGGTGAAGGTTGCGCCATCTAGCGGTGTTACGGTGACGCCCGCTCTACGGAAGTATGTGACGGCTTGCGAATCGGCCTGGGCAAGTAGATTCAACTCATCAGTGAGAGGGAAGGCCCCTATCGTCGGGTCTGAAAGGGCCACGCAAGAGAGCCCATGGGCTTTCAACGTAGTTCTCGGCCGTAGTTCGCTTGAAGATATGTGTGACATCAAATAGAAACACGCAGAACGAAATGGCTAAGAGGGTTAACGCAAGATTCCGAGTGGACAGTTGTCGGGCTGCACTTAAATGCCGGAATTTCACCTTCCGACCTGATTTACTGCACTTAAATCCCGGAATTCTATCCTGTTTATGTACTTTAATCCCGGACGAAAGAACCTGCTCCCGAACGGCGAAGATCGTGAACGACCGCGTTCATGTTGATCGAGTGCCGAGGCGAGGCGGTGACGAAGAGCTGGTGGCCAGAGCTGACTGCTGGTTGAGATTAAGTCCGCCTCGCGGTGAGAGATGAGCGCCAAAACGCGAAGCCAGAGCGTGCAACCCTCTCTAAATTTGATTGTTCTACTCTTCGGGTCAGAGTTCGGAGCCGCATTCATGACGATTGCTCCGACGATTGCAAGTGTTTTCTTTTCTGAAAGCAAGATGATGGTTCTGCGTGCGGAGATCCTCCTCCATGAAAGTGCAATGCCATCGCTCTCGAAGAACGAAGGCTATTTTTGCCCAACCCCTCGAAATGGTCTGATTGGCGTCATTGCGGGCCTTCCTCCTCTCCTTCGATCATGGAGCGGCTTCATCGGCCTGGAGCACCGGCGTTTTGCCACGTCGCTGCGAGTGCTTCGGCCCACGCACCGCGTGAGCGGGATTAACCGGTACGATTATACGCATGATAAAGGACCTTATCATGCGTGAAAATAAATATATTGCTGACTGAAGGTATAGTGTATATTTCCGTTCATTGCTGCCGTAGAGCTTCTGATCCGACGACTGCGCGATCGGGCCCCCAAGACAATCCTAATTTCTAGTGAGCACTTAGTTTCAGGGTCTCTAACAGAGCCGTTACTAGGCAAGCGATACGTGAACAACGCGCAGCTTCCCCCGCACCTGCTCGGCGAGGGTTACATCGGCCTTCAGTGTCACACGGACGTCGTGCAGTTTCGCAATATTCGAGGAGAATGTCATGCCACTCGACTTGACGAACCATCCGGGCCCCCTGAGCCCGACGGACGCGAACCTGCAGGACGTGCTCGAAGACTTGCAGGGGAACATCCTCAATGGCCACGGCCGCGATCAAGCGATTCATGTATTCATGCGCTTTGAACCTGACCGAATTGTCGCGGTGAAGAAATGCATCGCGGCACTGGCCACGGGGTGGATCACGTCGGCGAAGGCGCAGCTCGAAGCCTCGGAGGCGTTTAAGCGCACCGGCAAGGACGACGGCTTGTTTGTCCACTTTGCGCTCAGCGGTGCCGGCTTTACTGCGCTGGCCACGGCCGCCGACAAGATGCCGGCCGGCGCAGCGTTGCGCAGACGTTCCCCGACGGTCGAAGTGAACGGACAGGCTGTACCCTTCTACGACGCGGGGATTTTTGCATCAGGCATGAAGGCCCGCCGCGGTCTGCTGCAGGACCCTCCTATCGACGAGTGGGATGCGTCGTTCCGCGGCGCGATTGACGCGGTGATCATCGTGGCTGATGACAGCAACATCGACCTGCTGAACGCTGAGAAGCGCATCCGGGAGATCTTCGAGACCGACAGTGCCACGCCGCTGGCACGAATCGTCGGAGTAGAACGCGGCTTCGGCTTGCGGCGACGCTTCTATACCGGTGAAGGAAATCCGAAGTTCGGCGAGAACGTCGAGCACTTCGGCTACGTGGACGGCCGCAGCCAGCCGGCACTTTTGGACACGCAGTTGGAAGCGGACAGACAGCGCGACGGCATTAACATTTGGAACCCCGTGGCCGCGCCGAGCCTAGTGCTACTGCAGGATCCGAACGGCACACCGAATGTGAGCTTCGGGAGCTTTCTTGTCTTCCGCAAGCTCGAGCAGGACGTCCGGGGCTTCAAGAGGGCGCAGCGCGAACTGGCGGCGGAACTGAAGCTGCCGCTAAAGCTGGTGGGCGCGATGGCCGTCGGACGCTTCGAAGACGGTACGCCAGTGGTGCTGCAGCCCGGCGATGATTCGCAACCCCCGGTACCAAACGACTTCGACTATTCGAGCGATAAGGCGGGGCTGCGCTGCCCGTTCCATGCGCATGTGCGCAAGACCAATCCGCGCGGGGAGTCGGTGGACCCAACCGGCAGCTTCGCGCAAGATCTAGAAGAAGAACGTGGCCATCGCATTGCCCGGCGCGGCATTCCCTACGGCGGCCGCATTAGCAACTTCGACGACATCGAGATGCTGCCAGAACGCGGCGTGGGCTTGCTTTTCATGTGCTACCAGAGCGATATCTGGGAGCAGTTTGAGTTCCAGCAGCGCTTTTGGTCGAATAACGATAAGTTCCTGCAGCCGGGGCTAAGGGGTACGGCAGAAGGCGCGCCCGATTACCTGCTGAACACCGGCATGGACGCGATCATCGGTCAGCAGGACGCGCGAACGCTCGACCCGCTGACCGGCTTTGCGGCACCACCGACGAAGTGGCCGTGCGAATGGGGCAAGCAGACTGCGCTGACGACGCACTCGATTGCGAGATTCGTGAAGATGCGGGGCGGGGAATATTTTTTCTCGCCATGTATCTCGTATTTGAAAGGACTGGCAGCAGCACCGAAAGAGATGGCGGAGCCGCCGAAAGACCTGTACTCGGCGGAGCTTGACAAGCTGTCCGAAAGAATCGGTGACTCACGTCGTGCACCGAGCATTCCGTTCTTCGCAAGTTTGTGCGGCACTGAGCGCGCTCAACCCGTATCAGGCCATTAAACAGCCCGTTCGCACCGAGAGAAACCCACATGGCTAACAATCCGAATAGTCTTCCTTTCCTACGCGAAGATTTGTCAGCAGAACCGGTCGCAGTGCAACGCACCAGGTTTACTCGCGACAGCATCGGGCGCTTTTTCTGCAATACGTGGGACGAAGCCACTCGAGCCCTGCAAGTTAGTGATCTTGAGAACGCCGTCTCGACGTTTGATGCCATCATCGTGGGTTCCGGCATGTACGGTGCCTATTGCGCGCACCAAATCTGGCGGCGTGGAGGCAAGGTTCTTGTTTTGGAAGCCGGCCCGTTTTTTGCGCCGGAGCATGGGCAGAATCTGGCAAGGGGCTTTGGCTTCAATCCGCCGGACGAAGCTATTCTTCCAGAATCACCCGAAGGGGCGAAAACCCGAAAGGAAGTCTGGGGAATCCCGTGGAGAGGAAATCAAATCTTTCCCGGGCTCGCGTTTTGTGTAGGCGGCAAGTCTATTTTCTGGGGCGGGTGGTCTCCTAGGCTTACTGATGACGTGCTCGAAGACTTTCCCTCGCGCGCACGTGACTTCCTGAAGCAGACGTACGAGAGAATTGAATTGCAGCTCGGGGTAAGGTCGTTAACCTCGACCGGAGGTACTACCACGACTACCGGCTTCATCGACGACACTGGTCCGGCAGGACTAACGTCAGTGTTACGGACCGCCATTGACAACCTTGTCGCCACAGGTGCGGTGCCTAAGTCTGTCGAAACAACACAGACAGCCCCGGTTGCCGCGCAGGGTGACAACCCGACGTCCGGCTTATTTAGCTTTGACAAATACTCTTCGGTACCGCTGCTAACGGAAGCCATTCGCGAAGACATCGAACGCTCAGGGAATGACGATTCGCGCCGCAATCTCTTTCTCGTCCCGCTGTGCCGGACACTACGCCTGAACTTTAATGGCTCGACTGTGGACCGCATCGAAGTCTTTACAGATGGTCAGCGTAAGAGCCTCGCTATTCCACCGCGTTGCGCTGTTGTGCTCGCGGCCAGTTGCATCGAATCCACACGGCTGGCGCTGGAATCGTTTCCCACATCGATCATTGGTCGCAATCTCATGGTTCACCTGCGAAGTGACTTCGCTGTCCGAATTCCAAGGTCACTATTTCCGATCCTGAAGACCGGCTTCGCGGACACTGGCGCTCTGCATATTCCCGGTCGTACTCTCAAAGGAAGTCGTTATCACATTCAGGTCGTCGCTGGGGCAAACCGTGAGAACAATGGAGAGGCTGTGTGGTTTCGAACGGTGCCCGACCCAGACATTCTCGAAGGTATTCTGCGGAACGATAATCCCGATTTTATTTCCATCGTAATGCGCGGGACCGGCGAGATGCTTGGCGTGAAAGATAAGGGCACGCCTGACCTGAACGTCAGTTGGATCGACCTAAGCCCTGAATTGGACGAGTTCGGAATGCGCCGAGCTTACGTGCATCTAAAAACTTCTCCGACAGACGACGAGCTGTGGGACGAGATGGACGATGCCATGTTCCAGATTGCAGAGAAACTGGGGTCGGGCGCTGCCGAGTTCTGGGTTAGCGGCCAGTGGAAGAAGTCGCGCCATATTCAAGGCAAACTGAAAAGCGAGGGCGGGATTCGGGATCCGCTCGGCACTACCTATCACGAAAGCGGAACGTTGTGGATGGGTGAAGATCCGTTCCCGTCTCCAACGGATGGTGCCGGACGTTTTCGGCACGTACCGAATGCATATTGTGCGGACCAGGCACTGTACACCCGATGTGGATCTGCCAATCCAGTTCCAACTGGAATGGTGCTCGCCCGCGGCGTGGCTGCAGCAATTACCGGACAGGAAGAATCGTTCGTCACCGAAGCGGGGTTTCGGTCTATCCTCGATTTTGCCGATCGCACCGTAGCGCTGCCGGACGGATGGTCGCAGCTAGGCTCTGGCTTCTTCCGCCGGCACGGAAGCACGGTGGAGGCTGTAGGAATAGACGGAATCGGACTTCTCGTCTACACCAAGGAGCAGTTTACGGATTTCATTCTGCGATTGCAGTGGCGGTCACCTACCATCCGCAACAATTCTGGGGTCTATGTTCGCCTACCTAAGGAGAGGTTAGGAAACTTTGATTCTGCGCTGACGTCAGGCTACGAGGTACAGATCGACAACACGGGAGAGAGGCCCGGAGATGCATCGAGCTTTCCGCAGGGGTTCAATATTCCGCATCATCAGACGGGCGCCATCTACCCTGTACACAAAAGCGGCTCGTTTCCCAATCCGAATGGGAAACCGACGAAGGGGACGATTCCCACCCGGTCGCTCGGCGAGTGGAACGATTATGAGATCACCGTCAAAGGAAACAGCATCCGGGTAGTTCTCAATGGCTTCGAAACACTGGACGGAGGAGACTATGTGGATTTGAATTCCACATACAAGAGGGGTCATGTCGCTCTTCAGAATCATTTCAAAGGATTTGGTGTCCAGTTTCGTCGGGTGCGCATTAAGATCATCTAGCCTGAGTTCCATCCCATGACCGTGCTGCTGCATTGACCTCCCCCGCAATCTGGCTCTGTTGCATTAACTCTGTTGGTCGCAGTTCGTCCGTTGCGCGGTTTGGGAGCACCTCAAGAAAGGGAAATTTACGTAGTGCGCCGGGAGACCGGTAAGGAGTAGATGGTGCAAGTCCATTACGGTGAAGGTGTAGCGAACCACACCGACCCCGAGTCATGCGCAGCATACCGCGAGGTGTGCGGCGAAGCGTTGACAGGGGAGCGTGTAGGGGTCCCCTCAGAATACGGACATTAAAGCACGTTTAGGAATTTGTGCGTCAATAAAATCAATGATTTACGGCAGGGCGCTTCGCAGTATGGAAGTGCAAAGGGTGCGGCGCAATAAGTTGTTTATCTTCAGAAAGGGCTGCTGCTTACCGTACTCTATGATCCGTATCCTGAAGCGACCCCTAGGTGTGGTGCCGCTTGGTACCGGTAAGCGCCAAATAGCGCTCAAACATTTACGCCACATTGCGATCCAAGCTACAACCCCCGAAGTCGCAGCGCGCCTGGTTCGTATGACCGGAGGCAATTTGCGACTTCTCACACGGCTGCTCACCCAGGTTGTAGCTTTCAGAATTATTTGGCGTAGTGACGCGACCGCGTTAGACAAAACAGGGCGGCGGCATTGTTCGTCATCATCGACTACATCTCTGCAAAGCCAGTGATCTTCACGGGCGCGCCGTCTGGGAACCTGGCAATCAGTTCCAGCTCGCCGCCCATCGCCTCGATAGAGCGCTTGAGTGTCGAAATATGCAGGTCCGTGCGCTTCTCTATCCGGGACACCTGCTCCTGCTTGATACCAAGCTCCTTGGCCATACTCACTTGTGTCATAGCGCGCGCCTTGCGCAGCTCGCGCATGGTCATCTCTTCCGCGATCAATTCGGCGGTGCGCTTGGCAATCTTCTTCCGTCGGCCCGCCGGCAGCGTGCTGAGTTTTTCCTGTAAAGTCGTCATGCTATTTCCCCTTTTTCAATTTCTTGTCGTCAGCCTTGAGCTTCATCAAATGACGCTCGAATCGGCCGTCCGCGATAGCGATCAATCGCTTGTAAAATTTTTTCTCGCTGCCGCCCGTCTTATCGCCTGCCACCAACAAAATAGCTTCCCTCCGTGGATCGAATGCGAAGGCGAGGCGCCATTCGCCGTCTGCCGCCTCGAAACGCAGCTCCTTCATGTTGCTGTAATCGGAGCCTTTCAGCGTATCAACGTGCGGCCGGCCGGTTGCCGGGCCAAACATCTCGACAAATTCGAGCTCCGCGTAGCATTCATCCTGCACAGCCGTCGGCAACGCATCGAATTCCTGCTCGAACTCTTCATGGAAAATCACTGTCCACTTCATTTATTATGCTCCTGAACGCATATGCGTGCAAGTGCATTATTCGCTCTTCCGCCGATGCGTATTATCCTCTTTATTTTGTCTAGTTTAGCTGCCCGGTGCCAAGCAGCATGGCCGGTCAACCGACTCCAGGCGGCGCGATTCCTTTGAAGAGAGGTGGAGCTTCGGTGAGCATCAGAGGCTCAGACACAGAGATCAAATGGCTAACCTTATCAAAGTGTCGATCGAAACGCTGTAGAACCGTGCACTTCCGAGCTAGCGCAGACGCCGCATGGATTGCATCCGCAGGCTTCAATCCGACGTCTCTGGAAAGATCGCTGGCGTATCCAGGCTGTGCAAACTGTAACTGGTGAAAGTGCTCGTGCATCAGCGTGATTTCCCACGGTGTAGTCGTTTTGCTGGCGGTTGCCCCAGGTTCTCCAGCAATCACGCTGGGAGGTCCGAATGGAGTGAAAGTCGTCTGAAGTTGTGCGGGGAACTGGCGGTTGCGTATTACAAATCCATCTCCCGTTGCAATGAAACCCTCCAGGATCCCCGGGAAACGAGTGAGGTATTCCTTATCCTGGGTGATGAGCAGCAGAGGCGATACGACCTTACTCCATTCAGGCCATATGCCGTCGTCGATCTGTGAACTCAGGCGATAGAACTCCGCAATGCGGACAACACCTGACTGCGGTAGGGCCTCCGCACAACAAGCGATGCTTCCAGACAGAGTTGTCAGAATAATGACCCTAGTAAGAAAAGTTCGGCTGCTTGCCATGAGCAATTCTCGCTCATACCGAGCATTCATGCCATTCTGTGAGCGGGAGCGAAATGGAGAGAGTGCCGATTCATTCTGGGCTCCAGACGTGGGCTTGGGGTGTTATGTATGGTTGGTCGGCAACTCGTCAATAACCCGCCGCCGTCCCCCGACCGATTCGGACCGGAAGACAGGCAGTAAGGTGCGGTTTGCCCGTGATCCGCCCAGAACTCCGAAGGCCAAAATTTCTCCGCCCGTAGTGTTCGCTGTGTGTGTGTTGGCGATTTGCACTAGATTTATCACTCACCGAGCTTCAGACGCGTTGCTAACTTCTCCGATCAAGATAGCTCCCTGAAGATCGATAGAACGCCAGGTGTACCCAGTCGATTTTCCCGAAACGTCCGATAGGGACTGTCCATGCACCTCAACCGTGGCCGTCGGCACCGGCTCCGTCTTCGCTCCGTGCCAGCGGCCACCTAACCGCGGTCCACTCAAACGGTTCCAACAGAACCTGCCAGCCAAGCGTACGGAACGCGTTCTCATACGCGTGATACAGCAGCCACCAGTGTTAACGTGAACTCTGTACAGGAGTTCGAGCCATCTTTGTCTACTTTTTGCAGTTCAAAAGATGGCCCGCGCCACTCAGTCTCCGTTGCGATCGTTCACTCCTGACCCTACCTTGGTGAAGTGAATCGTGATTACCTGGGAAGTATCGTTATTCATCAGGTCCATCTGCTTTCCGCCATCAATAATGACGAACGAGTGAGGACCAGTCCCAACAACGTCAGCAATGCCGGTGCAATCCCGATTCACCGTATACGTTCCGGTCAGGTGCGCTTGAATGACATTGCCGCTGAGATTGACCGTCTGGTCCGCGAGAAAGTGACCTCTACCGTCGAAGGTCGACACCCCGACCGCTACGATCGGTCCCACATTCAGGACCTGTCCTGTGAGCACCAGCCCATAAGCTCCGTTCAGGGTAGCTACGGAGCAGCCTTCGCTCCTCTCATGCGCCTGCACTCTTGGCAAAACATGTTTATTCGAGAAGGTGAGTAGAGCCAGGATGCCTGTACAGCCGATTACGCTCAGCTTGAAAGCAGAAGGAATATTCATAAGGAACTCCTCAGAATGCGACCTGCGGTGGAAGTGCATGGGAGCACGCAAGCGGTCAACGATTTGCATGCGTGCGTCGTCGGAGCGCCTAAACGCGTCCGAGATTAGGGAGACGACAGGAAGGCCCGTTATCTCGCCCGTGAGCCTCCTGTGAGATAAACGTGAACCAAAGGGTGATCAACCGGCTTCAGCAGGGCCATCAAAACCCACCCGGCCATGAAGGTCAAAGGAACTCCCCGTGAAGTCTTTGTTAACTGCTAACTTCATGTCTCTCAGGCGAGTAGGGATGGCCTGTGAACCGTAGTGATGCGGTGATAGACTCGACTCCTCATCGATCCTCTACGGCTTGGGGCGCCCAGATGTGCAGATACATCCCGGAACCGTCTACCAATTCGGCCCGTTTGAGGTAAACGCCGCCTCGGGCGAACTCCTCAAGAACGGGAGACCCATAAGGTTGCAGGAGCAACCCTATCGGCTCCTCCTCGTGCTCCTCGAAACTCCCGGAGAAATCATCAGCCGCGACGAACTTCGCAGCCACCTCTGGCCCGGCGATACCTTCGTTGACTTCGACGGCAGCCTCAGGGTGGCGGTTCGCAAACTCAGGGAGGCGTTGGACGATAACGCCGAAGATCCCCGATACATCGAGACCATTCCGAAGCGTGGATATCGGTTCCTTCTTCCGGAGGTCCGGAGAACGGATACCGCTCCGAAGATCGCGGAGCCGAACAACGATCTGGCGCGTTTGCAAACGCACGCGAGTCCGGTCGCCACCCGTCAAAGCCACAAATCTCTACTGAAGTATGGGATCGCTGCGGTTGCCGTGTTTATTCTGACAGCTGGCGGGGTCTTCCTCTGGCAACATCGCACGCGAGCAAGGCTGCTCACCGACAGAGATGTATTGGTCCTCGCCGACTTCGCCAACACCGCCGGCGATCCAGTCTTCGACGGCACGCTGCGCCAGGGACTTGCCATCCAGCTGGAACAGTCACCCTTCCTCAGCATCATCGCTGACGAGAAGATCCAGCAGACTCTCGGTCTGATGGGCCAGCCCGCCGATGCAAAGCTGATACCGGCAATTGCGCGAGAAGTCTGCCAAAGGACGGAGAGTGCCGCGGTGCTCGATGGTTCGATTGCCAGGATCGGCGCCCAGTACCTTCTGACGCTCAAAGCAGTCAACTGCGAAACCGGAAAAACGCTGGCGAGCACGGAGGCACAGGCGAGCGACCAGGACCATGTGCTCGATGCACTCGGAAAAGTGTCCGTCGAGATTCGGAATAAGCTGGGCGAGTCTCTGAGCACGATCCAGAAGTTTGATACCCCCTTGGAGCAGGCGACGACACCCTCGCTCAAGGCCCTGAAAGCGTACAGCTCCGGCATGCAAGCTCTCAGGACAAAAGGACCGGAAGCGGCGACGCCGTTCTTCAAACATGCGGTCGAACTCGACCCGAACTTTGCGGTGGCATACGCCTACCTGGGCGTTATGGCAAGCACTACGCTTGAACCCAGCCTCTCCGTGGACTACCGCACAAAGGCGTATGA
>Ga0193743_1002439_pt1 | contig 13163 bp, 14 predicted proteins | sample L2c2metaG_FD_143038 | JGI IMG/M metagenome (GOLD analysis project Ga0193743, IMG submission 143038) | Soil microbial communities from a riparian zone of the East river system, Colorado, United States - L2c2 | ecosystem: Environmental > Terrestrial > Soil > Riparian zone | place: USA: East River... | reverse complement strand
CGGTGTGGCGATCGCGCTGACGAGCGCGGTGGGCGACTCGAGCCCCCCCACCCCCGCGCCGAGGACGGCCCCGGCGACTGCGACACCGCTGTCGTCGAGCGTGGCACCACCACCACCACCGCCGCCCACTACCGAGGTGGTGCAGAGCATCGTGACCGTGACGAGTGAAGCCCCGCCGCCACCGCCCCCGGAGACCGTCACCGTGGAACGGCCGGTGACGACCACCACGACGACGCAGCCGACGACCACCACCACCACGACGTCGCCGACTACCACTACGACTACGACGACGACCACCACGACTACGACCACCACGACGCCGACGATGACGACGAGTTACATCACGGTGCCGTTCGTGCCGGTGCCCATCCCGATCCAGGTGCCGGCCAGTCCGACGCCGGAGTATCAGCCACCGCCGCAGTATCCGCAATATCCGCAGTATCCGCAGCAGCCACAGCAGCCACAGTTCCCGTACTAGAGGTTCACAGGTGGCAGCAATGTCACAGCTGCGATCCAGCGATTCGTAGACCACGCGGGCCACTATCGGAAAATGAAACAGAAGAACACGCGATTCAATCGCATACGCGTGCAGGTGCTCGGACTCCTCGGCAGCGGCGCTCTTGCCGCACTTGCGGTGCTCGGCATTGCCTATGGCGGAAGCCATTTCGGTGCCGGCAGTGCACTGGCGGGTTCGGGTGATGCACCGGCGAACACGACCTACGTCCAGCCCACGGTTGTCGGCGCCACGATGGGTGCCACGGCCACGTGGACGACACCGTCGCCGTCAGTCCCCACCGGGAAGGCCGTTCCTGCGGTCAAGGCCGGGGGCTGACATGGGGCACCAAGGTCTAGGTGCGGCGCTCGTCGTGTCCGCTACCTCGGCGATGCTGCTGCTGCTCAGCAGCGGTGTCGCTCAGGCCGGATCAACACCCAACGTGGTTGGTCAGAAGTACAGCGACGCCAGTTCGGCGATCAGCGGCGCCGGGTTGCGGCCCGTGGTGTCGACGATCGTCGGCGACCAGAAGGCCTGGCCGGACTGCCTCGTCGCCAGCCAGGAGGCCAAGACCGTGCCTCCGCCGGAGAACAGTGCCGGGTCGGCGACCAACGAAGTGCTCGTCTCGCTGAACTGCTATTCGGCGGCGGCGTCGGCGAAGGCGCCGGGATACTCGGCGGCCAGCCCCGAGGCGAAGGCGATCGCGGCGGCCGCGAAGTCGGCCAGTTCGTCGGGCTGATCAGGTCTGCTCGACCAGGTTCCGCGGATGGTGGCAGGCGGCGACGTGTGCCTGTGCGAGCTCGCGTAGTTCGGGCTCGTCGGTGCGGCACTCGTCGGTCATCCACGGGCAGCGGGTGTGGAAGTGGCAGCCCGGTGGCGGATCGATGGGGCTGGGAGGGTCGCCCTCGAGGATGAGGCGTTCGCGGCTGGCGTTGAGCTTCGGATCGGGGATCGGCACCGCCGACAGCAGCGCGGTCGAGTACGGATGCAGTGGCTGCTGGTAAAGCGCTGCGGCACGGGCACTTTCGACGATCTTGCCGAGGTACATCACCGCCACCCGATCCGAGACGTGCCGGACCACGCCGAGGTCGTGGGCGACGAACAGGTAGGACAGCCCGAACTCGTCCTGAAGGTCCTTGAGCAGGTTGACGATCTGTGCCTGCACGGAGACGTCGAGTGCGGAGACCGGCTCGTCGGCGATGATCAGCTTGGGCCGCAGCGCAAGGGCCCTGGCGATGCCGATGCGCTGGCGCTGACCGCCGGAGAACTCGTGCGGGAAGCGGTCGGCGTGTTCGGGGGGCAGTCCGACCCGGTCGAGCAGGTCCCGCACGCGTGCATTCGTGTCGCGGCCACCGGACAGGCCGTGCAGCTCCATCGGCTCGCCGATGATCTGGCTCACCCGCTTGCGCGGATTCAGCGACGCGTACGGATCCTGGAAGATCATCTGCATCTGGCGTCGGATCGGCCGGAGCTGGCGCCGATTCCGTCCGACGAGTTCCTCGCCGTCGAACCGCACCGAACCCGACGTTGGCGCCGTCAGCTGCAGGATGGCCCGGCACAGCGTCGACTTCCCGCAGCCGGATTCACCTACCAGGCCGAGCGTTTCGCCTTCAGCGAGGGTGAGACTCACGCCGTCCACGGCGCGTACCCGGCCGACCTCGCGGTCGATGAGGATGCCCGACTTGATCGGGAAGTGCTTGACGAGGTCGGTCACCTCGAGCAGTGTGTCGCCCTTCACGGCGCCACCGGCTTGCGTAGGCCGATCCGGCCGTCGACCTCGCGGAGGCGGCGTTTCTCGTCGAGATCGAGCCAGCATCGGTCGCGGTCCAGCGGTGGCGGCTCCGCGCACTTGTCGAACTCGTGCGGGCAACGCGGGGCGAACCGACAGCCGGTCGGCGGGTTGAGCAGGGACGGCGGTTGACCCAGGATCTGGGCCAGGCGTTCGGGATTCGGTCGGTCCAACCGGGCCAGCGACCCCAGCAGTCCCCAGGTGTAGGGGTGCAGCGGGTCGTAGAACAACTCGTCGAGCGTCGCTTCCTCGACGATCTGGCCCGCGTACATCACGGCCACCCGATCGGCGATCTCGGCGACGACGCCGAGGTCGTGGGTGATCAGCACCACCGCCAGGCCTCGTTCCCGGTTCAGTTGGTCGAGTAGCCGCAGAATCTGTGCCTGGACGGTGACGTCGAGGGCGGTGGTCGGCTCGTCGGCGATCAGCACGTCGGGATCCAGTGACAACGCCATGGCGATCATCACGCGTTGCCGCATGCCGCCGGAGAACTCGTGCGGGTAATCATGCACTCGGCGTTCGGGATTGGGGATTCCCACCGACCGGAGCAGGTCGACCGCGCGCTCGCGGGCCTCGCGCTTGGACACGTCGCGGTGCGCCCGGATCATCTCGATCATCTGGTCGCCAACGCGGTAAACCGGATTCAGCGACGTCATCGGGTCCTGGAAGATCATCGCGATCCGCTCGCCCCGCACACCCCGCAATCCGTCGTCGTCGAGACTGGTGAGTTCGGCACCGTCGAACCGCACTGAGCCGGAGATGGTCGTGTTCGGTGCGCGCGTCAGTCCGATCAACGTCTGAGCGGTCACGCTCTTGCCCGAACCCGATTCGCCGACGATGGCCAGGATCTCGCCCGCGGCGAGTCCGAACGAGACACCCGTGACCGCGCGGACCACCCCGCCGTCGGTGGCGAAGCTGACGGTCAGGTCGTTGACCTCGAGAATCATGCCGGTGCCGCCTCTCCGAGCCGGATCCGCGGATCGAGGAATGCGTACAGGACGTCGACGATCGTGTTGAACAGCACGATGAAGAACGCGCCGAACATCGTCACACCCATGAGCGGCGGCAGGTCGAGGCTACCGATGGCCTGGCCGGCGTAGAGCCCGACTCCGTTGAGGTTGAACACCGTTTCGGTCAGGATGGCTCCGCCGCCGACCACCGCACCGAAGTCGAGGCCGAAGAGCGTCACGATCGGGATCATCGAGTTGCGCAGCACGTGGCGCAACCGCACCTGACGCTCGCCGATGCCCTTGGCCCGCGCGGTCCGGACATAGTCCTCGTTCATAACGTCGAGCATGTTGGAGCGCAGCACGCGGCTGTAGAAGCCGACGAACAAAACCGCCAACGTGATCCACGGCAGGATCAGGTGATACGCCCAATCCACGGGGTCCTTGGTAAACGGCACATAGCTGCTCGTCGGGAACAGCTGGGCCTTGAAGCTCAGGTAGTACAGCAGGATCGCGGCAAGCCAGAACACCGGCATCGAAATACCGGTCAACGACAGGATCGTCAGCGCGCGGTCGGTGAATTTGCCGGAGTGGACGGCGCTGAGGTAACCGAAGATGACGGCAAGGGTCATCCACAGCACCGCGGCGCCGATGCACAGCGACAGCGTCGCGGGGAGGCCCTTCCAGATCTGCTCGGTGACGTTCTGCGAGCTGGCATACGACGTGAGCTGGCCGGTGAGGATCTTCCTCATCATGGTCAGGTACTGCACTGGCAGCGGTTGGTCCAGACCGAGATCGGCGGTCACCCGGGCGATGAGCGCCGGGTTGGCGTTCTTGCCTGCGATTCGCTGAGCGGGATCGGAGTTCGGAATCACGTTGAAGATCAGGAAGACGACGACCGAGATCGCGAACAGGACCGCGATCATTCCGAGTACGCGCCGGGCGGCGAAACGGAAGCACGCTAGTGCTCCAGCCGGATCTTGGCCCTGGGATCGAGCGCATCACGCAGCCCGTCGCCGAAGACGTTGAGCGACAACACGGTGAGCACGATCAGCACGCCCGGCACGATCGTGAGATGTGGTGCGGTGTAGATGGTCTGGTAGCCGTCCGCGATCATCGTGCCCCACGACGCGTTGGGTGCCCGCACGCCGGCACCGAGGAACGACAGCGAGGACTCCAGCAGCATGTTGTTGGCGATGTTGAGCGTGAAGAAGACGATGATCGTCGACACCACGTTGGGCAGCAGTTCGGAGAACATGATCCGCAGAGATCCCTTGCCCTGGGCGACGGCGGCTTCGACGAACTCCTTCTCGCGCAGCGCCAGGATCTCGCCGCGGATCGGGCGGGCCATGTATGGCACGTAGACCAAACCGATGATCAGGATGGGGATCCACAACGAGTCACCGGCGACGACGATTGCGCCGATCTTGAGCCCGCCCAACGCGAGGGCGGTGCCAAGCGCGATGCCGAGCAGCAGCACGGGAAAGGCCCACACCACGTCCATTACGCGGGACAGCACCGCGTCGATCCAGCCTCGGTAGTAGCCGCACAGCAGGCCGACGAGCACCGCGAGCACGGTGGTGACGATTGCCGCGATCACCCCGATGTAGATCGAGGTGCGTCCGCCGTAGAGCAATCGCACCATCACGTCGCGGCCGTTCTGGTCGGCGCCGAGCAGATAGCGACCGTGCAGTCCCGGCCCCAGCGGCGTGCCGTCGGGGGAGACGACGTACGTCTCCTGCCCGTCGATGAGGATCTTGTCGGTGATGTGGTTCTCGTTCGGTCCGGTGTGCGCGACGTTATCCGCCCACAGTGGCGCCGCCAGGCAGGCGACCACGATCAGCAGGAACAGCACGCCGAACGCGAGCCCAACCCGGTTGCGGCGTAACCGCAACCAGGCGAGGTACCAGGGACTTCGGCCCCGAATTTCCTCGGCCGCAACGCCGGTTGGCATCGGTGGTTCGCCGGGGGCCTCCAGCTCGCCGATCGACGCGACCATTACTTGAGCGACAAGGCCGAGTAGTCCTGGCTGAACAAGAGATGTCGATACGCCTTGCCGAAGTCAATGCGGTCCGACACGAACGTGGTGTACTCCTCGTTGCCGTACGGCGCCCAGACCGCTTGCTCCATGTACGACTTGTCAAGCGCCGCGTACTGCTCCGCGACGCCGCCGTCGCCGATCAGCTGCTTGAGCAATTCGTCCTGCTTGGCGTCATTGGCGGGGATGGCGACCTTCGAGAAGTTGTTGCTGTTGGTCGGCAGGATGTTCTTGCCGTTCAGCAGCGGACGGAAGAAGTCGTCGGGGTGCGGGAAGTCCTGGAACCAGTCCGCGAAACCGGTGTCCAGATCCGGCGTCGACTGGTTGCCGATCGTCGTCCAGTACACGTCGCCCGCAATGACCTTCAGCGTGGCATTGAAGCCCAACTGGGTGAGCAGGTCGTGGTAGTACTCACCGATCCGCTTGCGGTCCGGCTCGTCGTCGGTCCAGACGGTGATGTCCTTGTCGGTCGGATTGGCTTCGGCGATCAGCGCTTTCGCCTTCGTCATGTCAGGCCCGGGGTAGAGCTTGAACTCCTCGTAGCCAGGCATGCCCGGTGGCAGGATCTGCTGCGTCGGGTGCAGGCGGCCGCCGAACACCCGGTTGAGCGCCTCGGGGTCGATCGCGTAGTTGACCGCCTGGCGGACCCTGAGGTCGTTGAACGGCGCCGCCTGGGTGTTCATGAAGAAGTAGTACGTGTTGATCGACTCCTCCATGCGGAAGCGCTCGCCGAACTTCGCCTTGACCTCGGGCAGCCGGTCGGCGTCCGGCGGATCGTGCATGAAGTCGATGGTGTTCTGTTCGATGCCGGTCACCTGGGCGCTGTTGCTCTTGTTCTGGGTGACGGTGATCTTGTCCACCTGAGCCTCGACCAGATTGCTGGCGCCGGCATCCGTGAGCGTCTTGAACTGAGGGTTGCGCTCCATGGTCAGGCTGCGGGGCGCATCGACGGCGGAGATCATGAACGCCCCGCTGGAGGGCGGCGGCGAGTTGGTCGCGTCCTTGTCGAGTGGCGTGGTCGGGGGAACGGGAGCGGAGAACGGCAGCCCGAGCAGGTCGTTGAAGGTGCCGTTGGCTTCGGTCAATTGGATCGTGATGTCACCGGTGTTGTCGTCGGTGGTGATACCGGAGATCTTGTCGGCCTTGCCCTCGGCGTAGTCGGTCGCGCCGACGATGGGCTCGAAGAACACCGAGCCACCGGAGTCGGCCTTGAACAGCCGCTGGATCGCGTAGGTGAAGTCGGACGCCTTGATCGGCGTGCCGTCGGAGTACTTCATGTTCGACCGCAGGGTCAGCTTGTAGGTCTTGCCGTCCTGCGACACCTGGGGCATGTCCTTGGCCAGGCCGGGGACGATCTCGGTGCCAGCGTTGTCCTTCGCATGCTTGTAGGTGAGCAGCGGGGTGTAGACGTTGTACAACGTCTCCCACCCCTCGGTCGTATAGGAGAGCTGCGGATCGACGTAGTCGGGGAACGACGTCAGCGTGACGTTGATCTCGCCGCCACCGCCGCCACCGCCGCCTCCGCCACTGTCGGAGCCGCCGCACGCGGCCACTCCGAATGCGGTCAGTGCGGTGACGGCGGCAACCGTCACCGCCTTGCGCAACATGCTCATCTGGCTCCCCTTGATCTCTGTCCGGCCGATGTCCATAACCTGTACGCCACCTGTCGGGTCCGCATTGCATCTTTTCCGAAATACGGCGGATGGCAAGTCGGAGTCTCAGGAACGGGCGCGTCGCCGCACCCCCTGGCCTGCGAATTCCCAGGACGCGGTGGCCCTGCCGTGGACCGGTTTTCGCACGTGCGCCGTTGCTGAGCGGGCCGATTCGCGCAGATTGCATACACGCTCCAACCGGAATTCTTACTGCTGCAGAGCCAATACACAGGAAAATTGACACATGCGCAGATGGTCGGCCGAGGTAGCGGGCGGCGAGCCCGCGGCACGCCCAAGAAAGTTTTCAGAAAAAGTGTGCGTGTCGGGGTCGTTCGCTGCTCCTAGCCGGTGAACGCAGCCCATCGGGGGCGGCGAAACACCTCCAAGGAGCTCGACATGACCACCATCAAGCAGACGTCCCCCAATCGGATCATCGCCGCACCCGTCGGGCCGCGTGAAGTGAACCAAACGCGTCGGCCCATCGTCCTCATGGATGGTGGGCCGACGCGCGCGTGGCTCGTCTTGTCAATGTCGACAACCCGAAGGTGACCGATGACGATCGCCCCGCTCGAGCCCGCCGACGCGCTCGACGACGCCGAATTCGCCGTGGCCGCGGCGGGTGGCAACCAACTCGCGTTCTCAGCGATCTACGACCGGTACGCCGATCGGCTGTACGACTTCTGCGTCGGAATGCTGCGCGACGGCGATGCTGCGGCCGACTGCGTGCAAGACGTGTTCGTCACCGCGGCAACCAAACTGGTGCAGCTGCAGGATCCGAATCGGTTGCGGACGCGGCTGTATGCGATCGCCAGGCACGAGGCATTGGCGCGCATCCGCGACCGTCGCCGTGAGACGCCGAGCGAAGAACTGCCCGAGACCGCCAGTGCTGAGCCCGACTTGGCGACGGTGGCCTCCCGCAACGAGTTGGCCGCGCTCATCGCCGAGGCCTGTGGCGGCACCAGCACGTCGAGGACGGCGCCGAACAACTCGTTCGCCCTCGTCCACCTCGTCGTCCACAACCACTTCGACGTCCACGACGTCGACGCCCAGCGACCCGATCGAGTGACCGGCGGTTAGCGACCCAGCAGTTCGTCGACTTTCGCGTTACCGGTGTGGCCGGGTTTCACGCCTTCGACGAGGGCGGCCATCGAGGTGGAGTTGTTCAGCCGCAGCGGAAGGATGCGTTGGTAGTCGGCCGAGTCGTACCATCGGGCGGCCGAATCGCCGTCGGGGAAGCGGATGACCACCAGCGATCCGTCCCACCGACCCTCGCGAGCGTCGAGTGCGCCACCGTGGACCAGGAATTCACCCCCGAACGGTTTGAGGGTGTCGTCGATCTCGCGCATGTAGCGGATGATGTCGTCGCCGAATGCGACGTCCCGCAGGTAGGCCACGGCGTAGGCGGGAATCGATTCGGTCATGACTCGAATCCTCGTCCGCGGTGTGCGGCGCGTCGATTACCTGGCAGGTAGTGGAAACGATGATGCTCGGTAAGCGGGCCCGCCGGCCCGCCCGGCGCGGCATGAACGTGTTTCACTCGTTGCTGGAGCCGGGGCGGGGCGGCAAGAGACGCCGCAGTCAGCTCCGCTCCAGCAAATACTGTCGACTGCGAAGAATTCCGACACGAACGCCTGTTTTTCTGTACGGTGGGCCTAGTCACAGTTAAGATCAGCAGCGCCTGCCGTCGGCCGAACGAGCCGAGTCGGGGGATACGAGTTAGGACTTGGAACATGAATTCACGTCGTTTGGGTCGCCGCGTCGCGGCCGTTGCCGGCGGGGCCGCGATCATTGCGATGGGCGGGCTTACAGCAGCGTGCGGCGGTGGGGGCGGTGAAGGCCCGTCGAGCACGACCACCACCACGACCACCACCACGGCGCCCGCGACCACTGCGCCAAGCAGCCCGCCCGTGTCGCCGACCGAGAAGAGCATCAACCCCACGGGTGGCAACCTGTTCACGCCGCCGGTCTACGCTCCCCCGGCACCGACGCAGCCTCCCGGCGTTCACCGCAACAACTAGAAGCAAGCGGTCGTGGACGTCTCCGTCGGGGGCGTCCACGTCCATTCACCAATTGGCTGGCGCCAATTACAGATAAGGACTGTATCCATGAACTCACATCGTTTCGGTCGTCGCCTCGGGGTGATTGCCGGCGGGGCCGCGATCATTGCGATGGGCGCGCTCACCGCGGCGTGCGGCGGCGGTGGCGGCGAAAGCCCGTCGAGCACGACGACAACAGCCACCACGACCAGCGAGGCGCCCGCCAGTAGCGCGCCGGCATCGCCGACCGAGAAGAGCATCAACCCCACCGGTGGCAACCTCTTCACGCCGCCGGTGACGGCGACGCCCGCGCCGAACGTTCCACCAGGACAACATCCCGGAATCGGCGGCATCAACTAGACCTGTGATCGTGGGCGCCCCGAGAGGGGCGCCCACGGCGCGCGGTCTGGTGGACATACGAAATGAGTGCGCGTTACTGGCCGGTGGCCGTGGTCTCGGCACTGCTACTGCTGTCGGCATCAGACCTGCCGCGTCCGCCGAATCCCCATGGCCCGGTGGACATCACCGGTCCCTATGCGTCGTTGTTGGGCAGTTCTAGCGATCTCGGGCCGTCACGCGCTGGTGATGCTCAGCTCACCGTCACCTTGCCCGAGCCGACCCGGCCTATTCGGCTGTTCGAATGGTCTGATGCGCATGGTCTTTCGGTGCGTTGGCGACCGGGCGAGACGTGGGCGATCGTCGAGGGTGCCGCCGAGGACGTGGCCCGGGCATTCGACGTGCCGGTACGTGACTACCGGGGCCGCAAGGGGCAGGTGTTCTATGCATCGCCACAGCAACCAGACGTACCAGCGCCGCTTCGCGACGGCGTTAATTCGCTGGGCCGCATCCTCGGATACACGCCGCACCACATGGCGAGGCCGGGAATGCTTCCCGAGGACGTGCCGAAGCAGGGGCTGACGCCGGATGCATTGCTGACCGCCTACAACGCGACACCGCTCGCCGAGGCCGGCTTCACCGGCAAGGGTGCCACCATCGTGTTCTTCGAGTTCGACGGCTACGACCAAGGTGATCTGGACGACTTCTCCGAGATGTCGGCGTTGCCGAAGTTCACGCCCGTTCTGATCGGCGGGCAGCCCGGACCGTCGCACGGTGAAACGGTGATGGACCTCGAGGTGGCACACGCCATCGCCCCCGATGCGCAAATGGTGGTGGTGAACGCCCGTCCGACCGTCGAGGGGGACGGCGCCTACGAGAAGATCGCCGCAATGTTCGACGACGCCGATCGCCAATTCCCCGGCGCGGTGTGGAGCCTGTCGATCGGATGGGGCTGCGACAAGTTGATCCGCGCGGCCGACCTGGTCCCGGTGCGGGCGGCCATGGCGAATGCGCAGAAGCACGGCACGACGATCTTCGACGCCAGCGGGGACACGGGCGGTCTGGAATGCAAGGGCGGCGAGGACTGGTCGTCGCCGCCGGGACCGGATGACGTCGGGCTGGACGCGGTCGCGTCGGTGCCGGAGATCATCTCGGTCGGGGGCACCACGTTGTCGACCGATGCGCAGGGGCAGTGGCTGGCGGAGCAGGCGTGGGGCGACGGTCCGCTGCAGCAGGGAACCAGCGGCGGCGTGTCGAACTTGTTCCCCCGCCCCGCGTATCAGAGTTCGGTTTCCGTCGACCGGGATTTGGATCACCGCCTCACGCCCGATGTCTCCGCCGTCGCGGACCCGTTCACCGGGGTGCGGATCGTGTACGACGGGCAGCCGAGGATCGGCGCGGGAACGTCACAGTCGGCGCCGATCTGGGCAGCCATGACGGTGTTGATGAACCAGTATCTGCAGGCGAACGGCGGCAAGGCGCTCGGCGACCTGCACCCGCTTCTGTATCGGGTTGCGGCTGGTTCCAACCTGCCCGGCTTCCGTGACGTGAGCCTCGGCTCCAACGCCGTCGACGTTTCCGTTCCCGGCTACGACCTGGTGACCGGGCTCGGCAGTCCGAACGTCGCCAACCTCGCCCGCAACCTCCTGGATCTGCAGAAGGGGTCGGCTCGCCGATGACATCCGCCGACCCACCCGCCGGGCAGGAGGCATTGCACACCACGGTGTGCCCGGCGTGCGGAACCGACGTCCCGGTCGGCGCGTTCTGCGGCTCCTGCGGCGCGAATCTCTTCGCGGCCAGTGGGGACGGACGCGGCCGGCTGCGCATCGGTTCGTTCGCGGCGGCGGCCAACGAGCACGTGTTGCGGCTATCGGTGGCCAGTTCGCTCTTCCCGCAACTGCCGCACCGGTCGCGCACGCCGTTCCGCTTCGGATTGGTCGCACTCGTCGTCGCATTGTCCGCGTTCGCGGCGCTCCGGTGGCAGGCACCGCTGATCGCGACCGCAGCGCTCGGGTTGCCGCTGCTGTTCGTCGTCTACCTGCGCGAGACGGATGCCCACCGTGACCTGCCGGCCCGCACGCTGGCGTTGACGGCGGCCCTGGGCATCGCACTCGGTGCCGGGTGGGCGTCGATCATCGGCGTGATCGTTTCCCATTCCTACGATGTCGCAATGGATTCCGGTGAGGACCTGGGTCACGCACTGCTGGAAGGGCTGACCATCCCGGTCAGTGGTGTGCTTCTCATGCTCGTCCCTGCGGCACTGGTTCGGGCGCTGCGGCCGCGCACCCGGGAGTCGCTGGACGGGTTCGTGATCGGGTCGCTGGGGGCGACCGGCTTCACGGTCGCTGCGACCCTGGCCCGCTTGGCTCCACAACTGGCGACCGGCCCGACGGCACAGGACAGATCGGTCGTTGCGCTGCTCGTCGAGGCGGGCATCCAGGGTGTTGCGGTGCCCACCATGGCACTCGCAGCCGGTGGTCTGGTCGGTATGGCGTTGTGGTCCAGCAGAACACGCGTGCTTCTCGCGAGTGTTCTGGCGGTGGTCGTTCTGTACGCCGGATTGGGGTTGTCGGAAGCGGCTCCAATTCCGGACGCCCTGCATGTGGGTTTGCACCTTGCGTTCGCGGCTTTGGCGTTGCTCGCGTTGAGGATTGGGTTACAGGCGGCGTTGCTGCGCGAGGAGCACGACACCACCAGCCCCACCGAGCAGGTGCTGTGTCCGCATTGCGACCACGTGGTTCCGGACATGGCGTTCTGCCCGAACTGCGGGGTCGCCGCCCGGTCGGCATCGCGAACGTCGCGGACGGCTCGGCGCCTCGAACGTCCGCGCCGACAATCGGGCGACGCGGGGGAGTCCACTGCGCGGGCCGCATACGCGGTGCCGCCGGGGCCGTATGCGGCGGCGCCCCTGCGCCACACCACGCCCCGCCGGGTCTTGCTGACTTTGGGCGGCGTGCTGGGCGCGACGGCCGTGGCTGCGGTCGTGGTGTCGATGGTGATCACACCGACCCCTCCGCGGTACGTGTGCCCGCCCGATTGCGGGCGACCACCCCTTGGCTCACCGATCGCGACGAACCCGCGATTCACCTCGGCCGACGGCAACTTCTCCTTCTCGTATCCCGGTGCGGGCACGGCGTACGAAGCGACGGTGAACGAGGACGGGGTGGTGCTGGACTTCGTCGCAGGCGACACCGGCACCCTCGTACTGTTCGGCGAGCCTGCCCGCAACCGCACACCGCAGCACATCACCGACGATCTGATCGAGGAGAACTACCCCGACGCCACCGTCGACTACGAGATCCCCAACGCGTCAGTCGGATACCAGCCGGGGTACGGCGTCGTCGCCGACGAATACCCCCAGGACTCCACGGGCACGTACACCCGGCTCCGCTTGCTGGTCATGGTCGCGGTCAAGAACGACCTGGCACTGATCGCCGCGGCCGTCGGCCCGTACCACGAGTTCAGTCCCGATTTCGGCACCGGACACCCCTCGGGCGCGAACCTGCAACTGGCGATGGACATGGCCAAGTACGTGAACAGCTTCGCGTGGCGGGGCGATCCCCCCCGTTGATTCAGGGACGGGCATAGACCGCGGCCGTCGCGTGTTAGTAAGCTTGCATAAGTAATTACCGCGCGAAAGAGTGCGGTCGGGTCGGGAACCTGAAACGGAGGCAACACGGATGAAGCGATTTAGCAGACTCGTCGCCGGTGTCGCCATCGCGGGCAGCCTGGCTGCGGGCGCGATGGGCATGGGAGCGGGAACCGCGAGTGCCGATCCGCCACCTTGGGCGCCGGGACAAGGGCACGACGGCGGATACGGGCGCGACAACGACGGTCGCTGGAACAACGACTGGAACAACAACAACGACTGG
>Ga0193743_1002438_pt1 | contig 13167 bp, 14 predicted proteins | sample L2c2metaG_FD_143038 | JGI IMG/M metagenome (GOLD analysis project Ga0193743, IMG submission 143038) | Soil microbial communities from a riparian zone of the East river system, Colorado, United States - L2c2 | ecosystem: Environmental > Terrestrial > Soil > Riparian zone | place: USA: East River... | reverse complement strand
GCTGGTGCGCTCGCATTTCGGGGCGCGGCGTAAAGCGTTCAACTGGGGTCTGGCCCAAGTGAAGGCCGACCTGGACGCGAAAGCCGTTGATCCGACGCACGAGCCGGTGGGCTGGGATCTCGGGTCACTGCGGTGGGCGTGGAACCGCGCCAAGGACGAGGTCGCGCCGTGGTGGGCCGAAACTCCAAGGAGGCCTACTCGTCGGGGCTGGCGGACCTGGCAAGGGCCCTGGACAACTGGTCGGCCAGCAAGAACGGCAAGCGCAAAGGCCCCAAGATCGGCTTCCCCCGCTTCACCTCCAGTCGCCGCGACACCGGCCGGGTGCGGTTCAGCACCGGCACCATGCGGGTGGAGGCCGACCGCCGCACCATCACCGTGCCGGTCATCGGCGCTCTGCGGACCAAGGAGAACACCCGCCGGGTGCAGCGACATGTGGCATGCGGGCGAGCCCGGATCTTGAACATGACACTGTCGCAGCGGTGGGGGCGGTTGTTCGTCTCGATCGGCTACGCGCTGCGAACACCCGCCACTGCGCGCACGGTTACCCAGCCGCTCGTGGTCGCCGGAGTCGATCTCGGTATACGAACCTTGGCCACCGTCGCCACCATCGATACCGCCACTGGCGTCGAAACACTGACCGAGTATCCGAACCCGGCCCCACTCAAAGCCACCTTGGTGGCGCGGCGGCGGGCCGGGCGTGAACTCTCCCGACGCATCCGCGGATCGCGCGGTCACCGGGCAGCGAAAGCCAAGCTGTCCCGGCTGGACCGCCGGTGCGTGCATCTGCGCCGGGAAGCTGCCCATCAGCTCACCACCGAGCTGGCGGGCAGCTACGGCCACATCGTGATCGAAGACCTCGATCTAGCGGCCATGAAGCGCAGCATGGGACGGCGCGCCTACCGGCGTGCCGTTTCCGATGCGGCGATGGGTGCGGTCAGGCCGATGTTGGCCTACAAGAGCGCCCGCCGCGGCGGGGAGCTGGTCGTGGCCGACCGTTGGTTCCCGTCCAGCCAGATCCACCACGGCTGCACCGCACCGGACGGCACCCCGTGCCGGCTGGTCGGCAAAGGACGCATCGACAAGTCACTGGTGTGTCCGCACACCGGCGACGTCGTCGACCGCGACCACAACGCGGCACGCAATCTCCGTGACTGGCCGGATCACGCCAGTTGTGGTCCAGTCAGGACCACGGCCCCATCGGTACCCAGGCCAACCACATCGGTTGGTACAGGCCATGGCGCGGACGCCGGATCATCCGGCGCCGGCGGAGCACCCAGAAGACCTCACCCACGTGGGGCAGGAAGCGGCGAGGCCAGAACCCAAACCCCGCAAGGGGACGCCGCATGAGCGTGTCACCAAAACACACTCAACGGCAACGGTCGGACTGAACTGCACGATCCCCCGGTCCGCAAACGGCGCATTGCGCACCATCTGGATCTGGACCGCCCGGGTGACCGGTTGCAGCCACAGATGCTTGGGATCCCACTGCGGATGGAAGCAGTCCCAGGTCTGCCCGGACGAGCGCCGCCTCCATGTGCTGCAACGCCAGGACCGGGTTGCGTGCGGGCAGACTGACGTCTTCTGCCGGTTCCGTGACGGAGGCGCTGACGTCGTCGATGGGCGTGAGCTGGACCGATGTTCCGCGAGGGCTCACCATGCCGTACAGCCTCACGCACCGGGTCCAGGCATGTCGGTGGTATTGGCGATGCCGGTGTCATCGATGGCTGCCGCCGTCAGATTCGCAAGGATGAGTTGGGCGGCGGCGTGTCGACCGGTACCGGCGTCGGCAGCCTGGGTGTCGAGCTGCCCGTGGGCTTGCTCGGGGGTATGGCCGCGGCCGATGAGCACACCGATGGCTTGATTGATGACCGACGCCGCATGCAGTTGGGTTCCGGTGTTCGACGGGATGGGGATGGTGAGGTCCTGGTCGAGGACGAAGTCGCTCAGTGGGCGTGCGGTAAGCCACGCCAGGTCGGCGGCGAGATCGACGAACGCCCCCGGCGATCCCGCATACAGATTTACGGCGACCGTCAGGCGGCCCCCGCCATCGCCCACACCCGGCAACTCCACCCGCAGCGAGGTGCCGATATCGTCGGCCGCGACCCCGTCGGCCATGGCGGTGAAGGCGAATGGCGGATCACTGCGGCCCACGAGGACGCTCAGACCGAGGTAGGTCGTTACTCCGGCCGTAGCGTTGAGTGCCAACTGACGCACACTGCGCGCGACGTCGGCGCCGGGTTGATCCAGTGCTGCGGTGAGGATTTCGAGTTCGGCGGCCAGGGCTGCCTTGATCGTCACGAGGTGCGTGCTCCGCTGGGCGCTCCCGAGCGCGGATCGAACCTGCCAAGGCCGCACAGGGCGAGTCGCCTTGCACGGTGGGAAAATACGGGACGCTGGGTCAGGACCCGCCCGTGAACGTTCCCCCCACCAACCTACGCGCCTACGCCGTGCGGCGATAGTTCGGCCGCGGGCTTGACGTCGCGGTACGGGTTCAGTTCGGGTTGTGTCGGGCGCGGGCGCGGCGGACGGCTTCATCCACGATCCGTTGGGCGACGTCGGCCAGTTTGCGGTGTTCGCTTTGGCTCATCGACCGTAGTTGGGCGAATGCCTCCTCGGCGCTGCGCCCGCTGCGGCCCCGGAGCAGACCGATCGCTTGGTCGATCACTGGGCGCGTCGACAGCGCGGTCTGCAACTGAGCGGTCAGCGTCATCGCCTGGGCGAGGATCTGGGCGTTGTGGACTGCCACTGCCGCGGGTTTTGCGAACAGTTCCCCGAGTTCAGCCGCGTGCTCATCGAAGACATCCTTGCCGTGTGCGTAGACGTTGATCGCTCCGATCACCTGGCCCGGTAGCAGCAGCGGCAGCGACAACGCGCTGTGCACACCCATCCTGCCCACGCGCGGACCGAACCGCGGCCACATCTTCTCTCCACCCAAGGACCCCGACCGCACCGTGCGGCGTTCCAGTGCTGCGGTGATGCAGGGGCCCTCGTTGAGGGTGACGTACTGCACGTGGTCGATCTCGGCGACGAACGGCGAACTGGCCGCCAGCTCTTCGACCATGTTGTCGACCCTGTCGAGTCGCAACAACGTCACGCCTGCGCCGTCTGCGCCCGGGATCGCGCGTACCGCGAATCCCGCGACTTCGGCGAGCAATTCCGGCAGTCCGAGGCTGCCCGCGACCAGGCCCGCCAGGGCGCCGATGCCGGCCTGAAGGTCGGCGGCGTCGGCAGTGGACTGCTCAGGGGTCAGAGACGCAAAATCTGAGGGGTGCACTTCTCCGGTGAACTCCGTCATCGCCGATACCTGCGCTCACCGTTCCGCCGGAGACCGGCGCCGTACCCGCGGCGCACCCGCCACGGGATCGTTTCCATCCTAGTCGGGTGGGCCTCCCCGCCGGGCTGGTCATGCCTCGTACTGCCCAAAGTCTCCCGGCTCCGGTCGCTCGGCGGACCAGAATTTGGTGGTGAGAAGATCGGGCACCCACTGGATCGTCGGGAACAGGTCGAACCGGTGTAGCGTCAGATACAGCTGAGAATTTCAGCTGGTCCGGGATGGGTTCCGCCGTACGCTGCAGAACTCGAGGAGCATTGGCTCCGAACCCCGACACTCCGGTGATCGTCTGCACACCGGGATCACCATGGCTGCTCCACCACGCGGTTACCCGCTCGCCGGTCTGCCCGGCTGCGGCCTCCAGCGCGACCATGCGTGTTCATCGGCAAGCCGATTCCTGCCACCTTCGCCCTTGATCCGGGCAAGAGCGCACCAATGAACAACCGTCCCCGACGCGCAGCAGCGAGCACTCCGCGGGTAATGCTCCCGCTACGCCGCGCGTATCGCGATGAAGTGTCTGACCGCAACGACCGTCATTCGGGCCGAGCCAAACCCACCAGGCCCCGCTACCTCATCCACTCCATCAACATCGAAACTAGGTAAACGTCATGATCATTCTTGGAATCGTCCTTCTGGTCGCAGGATTCCTGCTCAACATCTCGATCCTGTGGACCGTTGGCCTCATTGTCCTCGTCATCGGCCTGGTACTGACCGTCATGGGATCAATGGGGCGCGCGATCGGCGGCCGCCGCACCTACTACTAATCCGACGGTCACTCGTACCTCACGGGCTCCGCGCTTCGGTGGCGCACCATGCGCTGTTATCGAATTCTCCAGTCCCACACTGCAATCCATGCCCATAACTCATCACGATCCACCAATGTAAGGAACCGAAATGGCTACAAGTACCATCATCGCCGTCATCTTCGCGGCGGTCGCCGCGGTCCTGATTCTCACCGCCCTCGGGTTTGTCTTGGTGCACAAGCGCACCGACCGGCGTCGCGTCGAAGCTGGGGATATCCGCCACAGGGCCGCCGAACAGTCCCACGACGTAGGCCAACGCGAAGCGCTCGCCGAGGAGACAGCCGCCAAAGCCCGCGTTGCTCAAGCCGAAGCCGACGCCAAGGCAGCGCACGCGTCAGGCCTACAACACCAAGCCCAGGCACGCCGCACCGACGCCGCCACCGCCCGCGACGACGTGAACAAGGAGTACCGGCGCGCCGACACGATCGACCCCGACTCGCAGAACGCCAATACGCCAGGCGAGGACACCCCAGCTCGCGAAACACGGCGGGGAACTCCCGTCGACAGCCAAAGCCAGCAAGCGGCGCCCAGAAGTGGCTGACATCGCAGGCCGGCATCAACCACAGCGCGGTGGTCCACGACGAGCTCTTCATTCCTATCGATTGGAGTCCCGGTGACCACTATCTCGGTGACAGAACCATCTATCTCGGTGGCCCTGCCACACAGCGGCCTTCCTTCCCAGCCGTGGGTAGGTCAAACCGCACGTTTCGCCGGTCGTCTACTGAGGTCGTCGGTCGCCGTCATCAGCGCCGACGGCGACGTCGACGCATCCAACGCCGACGCTCTGACCGAGTACACGCTAGGACGCGTGACCGGTTGCCGCGGATTGGTCCTTGACCTGAGCGGGCTAGATTTCTTTGGGGCCGAGGGTTTCTTGGCACTACACAGGATCTCCGTGAACTGCGCGCGCGTCGGCACAGGCTGGGCGATCGTTCCTGGTGCTGCCGCCTCCCGGATGCTGCGGATCTGCGACCCGCAAGGTTCGTTACCCCTCGCCGGCACCGTCGAAGCAGCGCTGGGCACACTCGCGAATCAGCTTCACCGTCCGCCGCGACTCATCACGGCGTGCACGAACACCGATGGTTGACAGAATTGATGGCAATTGCACACCTGGCCCAGTACGCCCATCTAAGTGCCGCGGACGTTGAGGCACTTGCAGTCGATCTGGAGGCGATCCGTCTCGATATCGAGGATTCACGCAGCGCCAAGGACCGGGCGTACATCTGCCGCACGATTGCTCTTCAGCGTTGCCTCGATATCGCTGCGCGGCTGGTCATCGGTGGCAGCCGCGGCAAGACCTGGTGGGCTCTCGGGACCATTGCACTCGCGGCGGCGAAGAGTATCGAAAACATGGAGATCGCCCACAACATCGGCCACGGCCAGTGGGATTGGATGAACGACCCGGAAATCCATTCCACTACCTGGGAGTGGGACATGGTCGGCCTGTCCTCGCAATGGCGGTATTCCCACAACTACCGCCACCACGTGTTCACCAACGTGGTCGGCGTGGACGACGACCTCGGGTACGGAGTCCTGCGGGTCACACGCGACCAGCGGTGGAAGCCCGGTACATTGTTTCAGCCGTTGCGACATCTGTTGCTGGCGCTCACCTTTGAATGGGGTGTCGCGCTACAGGGCATGGATGCGGCGTGGGAACGGATGGGGACGCAGAGGGACAGGTCCGCCCAGACCACGGCTCTGGTCCGCAAGATAGCACGGCAGGCGGGCAAGGACTATCTACTGTTCCCGGCGCTTGGCCGGCGGCGCTGGCGCCGCGTCCTGTGCGGAAATGCGATCGCCAACTTGTTGCGCAATCTGTGGGCGTACATGGTGATCTGCTGCGGACATTTCCCCGACGGGGCGGAGAAGTTCGACCCGGTCACGCTAAAGGGCGAGACGAAGCCCGAATGGTACCTGCGACAAATGCTGGGCAGCGCGAACTTTCGCGCGGGCCCGGTGATGGCGTTCATGAGCGGAAACCTCTGCTATCAGATCGAGCACCACCTCTACCCCGATCTGCCGAGCAACCGCTATGCGGCGATCGCCCGACGGGTGCAGGCCGTGTGTGTCGCCTACGACCTGCCGTACACCACCGGTCCGCTGGCACGCCAGTACCTGCTCACGCTGCGGACGATCTTCAAGCTGGCACTCCCGGATCGATTCCTCATCGCCACGTCCGATGACGCACCCGAAACGGCGTCGGAGGACAAGTTCCGTCCCATCGTGAACAGCCCGCGTGCAGTCGAACGCGAACGCCAGGTCTTGCGGTTCTCCCGGCGGCTCGTCGCCCCGTCAGCATCGCTGCGCCGCCGGGTTGCGTAGCGTCCTACGCAGCCGGGTTCAGTGCGCCTGACCTGCCTAGGTGGTGTCCCCATCAGCTGTGACGTTCCCACATCCGGGATCGGTAGTGTCGAAACACCCTGTCACGTCTGGCCTCGAGCGCCTCTTGGTGTGCCAACGCTGTGTTGGGTGAGCGAGGATCGTCCAAGCCGGGTTGACCACGGGGTCGGCGCCGTGGTTCCGAAACCTGTCGAGGTTCCAAATTGCAGCGCCCACTATTGTGGCCAGCGCGGCGAGAATCAGAATGGCAATGTCGAGATCGGGCATCCAGTCTTCTCCGCCTCATTCGTACCATGGAAGTTCAAATGAAGTCCGAACCCCCGTCCACGTTGACGGTCGCTCCAGTGACGTAGCCGTTGCGTCGAGACGCCAGATAGGTTGTCACCGAGGCGATCTCGTCAGGGGAACCAGCTCGGCCAAGATCACACGGATGGTGGAAGGTTTGCTCCACCCAGCGCATGACGTCGTGCGGGTCGGCGGCGTCAAGTCCATCGGCGGCCAGGGTATCTCGCAGATCCTCGGTGAAGCTTGCCGTCACAATCGTTCCGGGGCATACGCAGTTCACTAGGATACCTTCTGGCGCCAGTGATTTGGCCAGATTCTTGGTCAGACTCGACAGCGCAGCCTTCGAAGCAGTGTAGGCGACCAGTCCGGGGCTCTGACGTTGAATCGAGTGCGCCGAGAGGGTAACGATGCGGCTCCATGACGCGGCGCGCAGCATGGGTAGGGCCAGGCGGACGCTTCGTACAGCCGACATGGTGCCGAGATCAAAGGCAGTCTGCCAACCCGTGTCGTCGAGATCCTCAAACGCTCCGGGGGGTGGCCCGACCGTATGGACAAGCACGTTGAGCGTGTCCCATCTCTCGGCAACCGCCGCGAAGCCAGCATCAATGGACGCTGGATCGGACATGTCGACGCTGATTCCGAGCGCGTCGGGCGCCCCAGCGGAACGCAGCCGCTCGACAGCGCTGTCGAGTGCCGACTGGCCCCGAGCCATGATTGCCACCGAGGCGCCCTCGGCTGCAATGCATTCAGCGATTGCCAAGCCCATGCCTTTGCTACCGCCGGTCACCACGGCCGACGCGCCGGCGAGTCCGAGATCCAAGTGCAGTCCTTTGAAGATGATGCGGGTGGTCAGATGCTTTGGGGTGGTTGCAGCCCCTGAAGATATATACACTATACAGTGGCACCCTTGCGACAACTTGGTTGCTCACGATGTTCGCAACGGCGCTCAAGGACAGGGTGGTTGGACATCAACCGGATGGGCCGACCACATGGGATCGACCGAGCGCCCTTCGGGTCAGAAGGCTCCGTCGGGCAGATCCATGACCGTCAGGTCGACCGTCTCGAGGGCCTTGCGATCGGCGGTCAGACGTGGCAGCACTTTCCGCGCAAAGAAGTTTGCGACGGCGACCTTGCCACTGTAGAAAGTGCGGTCGCCGTCCGTCGGGTCGCCGTCCAACGCTTTGAGAGCTATCTCAGCGTTCTGCAACAGCAGCCACCCGATCAACAGATCGCCGAATGCAAGCAGGAACGGCACCGATTCGAGGCCGATGCGATACACCTCGCGTGCATCGGCGCGGGAATCGTCCAGGTAGACGTTCAGGGCTGCGACCATCGCCTGCACGTCGTCGAGGGCGGTTGCGAGGAGCTCGCGACTGGTGGCGAGTTCTGACCGCGCGTTGGTGCTGTCGAGAAACTTCTGAATCTGGGCGACGACGTGGCCGAGCCCGACGCCGCGATCGCGGGCAATCTTGCGGAAATAGAAGTCCTGCGCCTGGATCGCGGTGGTGCCCTCATATAGCGAGTCGATCTTCGCGTCACGGATGTACTGCTCGATCGGGTAATCCTGCAGAAACCCCGAACCGCCAAGGGTTTGCAGGGAATCGGTGAGGCATTGGTAGGCCCGTTCGGACCCCACACCTTTCACGATCGGCAACAGCAGGGCGTTGACCTGGTTGGCCAGTTCCGGTCCGGCTCCTGAAACCAATTCGGCTGCAAGGGGATCCTGGTGCGCAGCCACAAAGAGGTACAAAGCACGCAAGCCCTCGGCGTAGGCCTTCTGCATCAGAAGCGACCGGCGGACGTCGGGATGGCGAAGGATACTCACCCTTGGCGCGTCCTTGTCGTTCATCTGGGCCAAATCGGGACCTTGGATCCGCGTCCTCGCGAACTCCAGCGCGTTGAGGTAGGCGGTCGACAGTGTGGAGATCGCCTTGGTGCCGACCAACATTCGGGCGAACTCCATAATCTTGAACATCTGCGCGATGCCGTCGTGGACATCACCGACCAGCCAGCCGACTGCCGGAACGCCGTGCTGTCCGAAGGTCAGTTCGCAGGTCGCCGAAGCCTTCAGGCCCATCTTGTGTTCGAGTGCGGTGGCAAAGACGCCGTTGCGCGGACCGGGTTCACCCGTCTCGGGGTCCGGCAGATACTTGGGTACCAGGAACATGCTCAGCCCCTTGGTGCCAGTTCTCGCACCAACCGGACGGGCCAGCACGAGGTGAGCGATGTTCTCGAACAGATCGTCGGCGTCGCCGGAGGTGATGAAGCGTTTGACACCCTCGATGTGCCAGGTGCCGTCACTCTGGCTGATCGCCTTGGTGCGGGCGGCGCCAACGTCTGAACCCGCGTCTGGTTCGGTCAGTACCATCGTGGCGCCCCAGTTGCGTTCGACCGCCACGGCTGCCCAATGTCGTTGTTGCTCGTTGCCGACGTTGTACAGAACGTCCATCATCGGGGGTCCGACGAGATAGAAGAAGGCCGCCGGCTGGCCGCCGACCAGGAATTCGTTGATCGCCCATCGCACCGTCGCCGGTGCGCGGACACCGCCGACACCCTCGTCGAGTCCGACCTTGGACCATTCACCTCGTTGCCACGCCCACACCGACTGCTTGAACGACTCCGGCAACGTCACCGAATGTGTCGCCGGGTTGAAGGTCGGAGGGTGGCGGTCGGCGTCGGCGAAGGAATCCGCGAGCGGGCCTTCTGCCTGCCGGGCGGCCTCGGCCAGCATCCTTCGCACGGTCTCGCCGTCAAGATCCCCGAAATCGCTGCTGGCGAGTACCTTTTCAAGACCGAGCACTTCGAAGAGGTTGAACTCTAGGTCACGCACATTGCTCTTGTAGTGGCCCATTCATGGCACCTTTCTTCAAAGTCAGTGGGGCCGTGGCAATCGGCTTCAGCGACCGTCTCGCTCGCCTCGCCGTTGTGCGCTGCGCACGTTGAACGCCGCGACTCTTCGTTTGTGCTCATCACCGAAGGCGAGAGTCATGTTCGCCAGTTGCTCTACCTGACGCGCCGACGCGGGGTCGGTGTTGGTGCACGTGTCGATCGCGACCTTGGCGATGCCGACCGCCTCGCGGGGAAGACTGGCCAGCTGGGTGGCGAATGCGTGTACCCGGTCATGAAATTCCTCGTCGGGATACACGTCGTGCACCAAGCCGATCATGAGCGCGCGTTGAGCGTCGATCGGCTGTCCCGCCATCGCCAGCCACTTTGCCCACTGCGGACCCACGAGGCTGGATAGCCGGCTCGTTCCGCCACTGCCGGGTATCACGCCGAGGTTGATCTCGGGGAGTTGAAACGTCGCCGTGGCGGATGCGAAACGGAAATCGCAGGAGACGGCCATCTCTACGCCCGCGCCAAAGCAGCGCCCCTGAGCAGCTAGTACGACAGGCTTGTCGATCGTTTCGAGTTCGTCGTAAAGCTTTGTGTGCTTGCGGTAGTCGCGTAGATACTGCGACGGTGTGCGTTCCGAGATGACGATCTCGCCAATGTCGATTCCAGCCGTGAAGTACGGCCCAATCGCGCGGATGACGAGTACCCCCAAGTCGTCATCTGTGGCCAGCCTGCGCACCGCCTCCCACAGCAGGTCCGTCATCGCCCCACTAATCGCGTTGAGCTTGTCCTGGCGGTCAAAGGTCAACGTCAGGACCGAATCCTGCTGGATGAGGGTCGCGTGCGGCGCCTCGGTCATCGTAGTTCTCCCTTCGCGCCACGCCTCGGCAATCGTCGCTTGAGGCCGGACAGCGCGACTTGGTGACTGCGCAGGATATATTGCATCCAATCTAGGATACGTAAAGGGCCCACGCCGTACGGCCCAATCGGCACCCGAGCCGCAATCGGGTACTCGGCGCTGATCCCCGTCGTAGCCGACACCAACATTCGTTAAATCGTATACTTGATCCGCCGGCTCGTACGCCCAGTAGGTAGGAAGCAATGTCACTGTCTGATGGAATGCCCCGGGCCCCTCGATCGTTGCTGCCGTCCGACGACAGTCCCCGCAATACGGCCGAGAGGGTCGCGACCTACATTCGTACCCTGATCTTTCACGGCCATCTTCAGAGCGGTGATCGGATCCGGCAGGACGAGCTCGCTGAAGCGCTCAAAGTGAGCCGTATACCCGTGCGCGAAGCCATCATCTCCCTCGATCGCGAGGGCTGGTTGAACAGCAAGCCGCATCGGGGCGCGTTCGTCAACGGGTTCCACGGCGACGGCATCGAAGATCACTACGAGCTCTTGGGATTTCTGTTCGGGCTGGTGGCCCGGCGGGCGACCGAGCATGCGACGCCCGAAGACATCAAACAGCTGACCGCCCAGGGGCGTGCGGTCAGGGCGGCCGAGGACCCGGACGATTTCCGCAGCGAGAGCGACCAACTGATCATGACGATGTTCAACATCGCGGACTCCCCGCGGCTGTCGGCGGCCCGCCGTGTCATGACCGGCATCGTGCCGGGCAACTTCTTTGCCGCCGTTCCTGGCACCATGGCCGATCAGAAACGCGTTACCGGTCGCGTCGTCAAGGCGATCGCGGCACGCGACCCCGACCGGGCGGCAGACGAGTGGACCAAGATGCTCAGGCGACACGGGCAACGTGTCGTAGCGCTTCTGCGAGAGCGAAATCTACTCAAGGCGGGCTAACGCACAGGAGGGCGCCCGTGATCGCCTGGCGGCATGGACCGAAAGGCGCGGCGCCGCAGTATTGTCCGGTAGACGAGGATTGTCATGACGTTCTGGGATCTCATAGCCGATGCTGCTGCCCGACACCCTGATCGCGTCCTGTTTGCCAACACTGACGGCCACGAACTGACGTCTGCGGGTCTACGTGACGCCGCCGAACAGGTCGCCGCCGGGCTGGCTCTGACAGCAGAAGACATCGTCTCCTGGCAGCTGCCCACCGTACTTGAGTCGGTCGTTCTGATGGCGGCGCTGGCACGTGTTGGCGCGCTACAGAACCCCATCATCCCGCTACTACGGGAACGTGAAGTCCGGCTGATCACCAGACAGCTGCACACGACCAAGCTCGTGGTCCCCACCTCGTGGCGAGGTTTCGACCACCAGGCAATGGCCGACCGCGTCGCAGGTGACGCGGGATTCGAGGTCATTGCCGCCGAGCTCGAGCAGCGGCCTCGGCAGCAACTGCGCCTACCGCTGGGAGACGTGCGCATTCTCTCCCCTCCCCCGTCCAACGACCATGCGTGGCGATGGGCGTATTACACATCCGGTTCGACGGCAACGCCGAAAGGGGTGCGGCACACCGACTCTTCGGTCATCGCCTCGTCGTGGGGGATCACCGAACGTCTCCAAATACACGATGGCGACGTGTATCCCGTCGCATGGCCGCTGACCCACATCGGCGGCGCGACGATGATGGCCGCTGTGTTGCGCGCGGGCGGTCGACTGGTGTTGTTCGACACCTTCGACCCTGGCGCGATCGGGGAGAACATGGCCAAACTCAACCCGACGATCCTCGGAACCGCGGTGCCGTTCTTCCGTGCGTACCTCGAGGCTCAACGGAAGCGCGAGGACACACCGCTGTATCCGAACCTGCGAGCGTTCACCGCTGGCGGTGCCCCCACGCCTGCAGAGCTATTGCACGAACTGGAGCAAGCCTTCGCGGGAAGGCCCGTGGTCAACTCCTGGGGCCTGACCGAGTTTCCCGTCGCCGCGTCCGCGGCGCCATCCGACTCGCCCCACCGGTTGGCAACGACGGTGGGGCGCGCCGCGCCTGGGGTGCGGGTACGCGTCGTCGACGGTGAACTTCGTCTCAAGGGCCCTCAGCGATTCCTCGGTTACGTCGACCCCGCACTCGACACGGACGCCTTCGATGAGGGCGGCTGGTTCAGGACCGGAGATCTCGGCGTCATCGACGACGACGGATACATCACCATCACCGGGCGCCTGAAAGACGTCATCATCCGCAACGGTGAGAACGTCTCGGCCCTCGAAGTCGAAGAGGTGCTCCTGCGCCATCCCGACATCGCCGACGCATCCGTCCTCGGCCTTCCGGACACACGAACGGGCGAACGGATATGCGCAGTCATCGTTCCCGCGGCGCACCGGCGGGTCACGCTGGCCACGGTGATCAATCATTGTGCATCCGAATGCCTTGCGCGACAAAAGATGCCGGAGCAGATAGCGATCGTCGACGCGATCGAGCGCAACCCGATGGGCAAAGTAGTCAAGTCAGAGCTTCGAAGCTGGGTCCTCGACAATGCGGTCATGGGTACCGCTTAGCTCCGATTACACCGAGACGCCCACCACGTCCTCGAATTGTGCTGCCGCCAGTCAAACCGCCTGGTAGCTGGCCCATCGGCTTGCGCTGCGCGTGGCTTCAGGACCCCGCGACCCCGGCGAACAGCGGTGCGGCCACCTTGTCGACCATCCAGTACGCCACCACGATGGACCGGT
>Ga0193743_1002437_pt1 | contig 13168 bp, 15 predicted proteins | sample L2c2metaG_FD_143038 | JGI IMG/M metagenome (GOLD analysis project Ga0193743, IMG submission 143038) | Soil microbial communities from a riparian zone of the East river system, Colorado, United States - L2c2 | ecosystem: Environmental > Terrestrial > Soil > Riparian zone | place: USA: East River... | reverse complement strand
AGGGCACCGTTCTGCGCTTGGGCAAAGCCTATCAGGATGCAACCGACTTCCATCGCCAGGCGCCAGACTTGTCAGCACTCGGCCTGTAGAGCGCCGCCAGCCTCGCAGTCTCTTCTACGGCCAATGGGAATCCTCCGGCCTGCATCGCATGGGATCGCTCCAACGGCCGTCGGTGCGAATGTTGGTGGTGGCTGTCCGGCGTATGCGGGTGCGCGTGCCGCCGCGGCTTGTGTCGATGCCAATGGCTATGCGGCTGGGTGGGGTCGACGGAGTCGTCATGCGCGTGATCGTGATGCTCATCGTGTGAATGACGATGCTCGTGCGCACCCTCGGGATGCTCGTGCTCGTGGCGTTCGCTGAGATGCAGCCAGACCCCAAAGGCCATCAGGGCGCCCGCGGAAAACAGCCGCAGCGTCACTGGCTCGCCGAAGGGGGATGGAAACGACGGCGCCGATGAAAGGCGCAATCGAGAAATAGGCCCCCGTTCGGGCTGTCCCAAGGTGGCGCAGAGCGAGCACGAACAGGACGAGGCTGACGCCGTAGCCCAGAAAACCGGTCAAGGCGCCGAGACCGACCGTGGCAGGCGGCGGCATCGCGCTCCCCGTCGCATAGCCGATGGCGAGGCTCACCGGACCGGCCACGAGCCCCTTGATCATCGCGATCTGCACCGGATCGGAAAGCGAGACCTTGCGCGTCAGATTGTTGTCGAGGGCCCAGGCGAGGCAAGCGCCGACGATGGCGGCGGGGCCGATCAGGTCGCCCACCGTGGCATCCGACCGCCAATTCAGGACGACAGCGCCGGCGACGATGCTGAGCATGCCGAGCGCGATGCGACGATCGAAGTTCTCCTTGAACACGAACCACGCCAGGAGCGCCGTGAGCACGCCTTCCAGGGTCAGCAGAAGCGACGCGGCGGATGCATTGACGCGAACAAGCCCGACCAGCAGCAGCACGGGACCGACCACGCCGCCGGACAGGACGGCCGCCGCGAGCCAGGGAAGCTCACGACGCGTCAGCCGCGCCTCGGCCAGGGCGCCGATCCCCCGGATGGCCAGGTGTACCGCCAGCAAGCCGATGCCAGCGCCACCATAGAGGATGCCGGCCAGCATCCACGGGTCAGACGTATCGAGGAGGATTTTCGCCACCGGCGCCGAGAGGCCGAACAGGACGGCCGAGCCGATGGCGATGAGAACAGCTGAAATGTTCATCACACTCACAAGGAGGCATTGGCGACCCGAGCATTTTATCTCAGGCGTTCGGAGAGCGCCCCCCAAGATGCGCTTCGCGAAGGGCCGCGCCGAGCAAAATTGACAAGCGCTCGCCGCGCCATTAGGAACGGCGCCTCCTTGGGGAGTAGCCGCCCTCGCGTTCCAGAGGGGTTTGCGTCAACACACTTGGCTTCGGCCATGGCGCAGGCGGTCAGTCGACTTGGCGAGACCATTGGTATCGACGTTCGTCCGTGGGTCGGGCGAGGACGTCGAACCATTGGCTCGTCCGTCCGACCCCCATTGGCTCTTCATGCACCCGCTCCTTCCGACGATCGCGCTTCTTCTGGCTTCGGCCGTCGTGATCTATCTCGCCTGCGAGTATTTCGTGAACGGCGTCGAATGGGTCGGTCGCAAGCTTGCGGTCGGCGGACAGGCGACGGGCACGATCCTGGCGGCGTTCGGGACCGCCCTGCCGGAAAGCGTCGTCACCTTCGTGGCAGTGGTTTTCGGCAAGACGGCAGAGCAGAGGGAGATCGGCGTCGGGGCGGCGCTCGGCGGCCCGCTTGTTCTGGCAACGATCGCCTACGCGGTCGTCGGCTTCACGCTCATCCTTTGTCGCGCGCGGCTTCCGCAGACGGAGGCGATCCGGCGCGACTTCAGAAATCTCAGCCGGGATCAGGGATGGTTCCTCGCCATCTTTGTCGTGAAGATCGCGCTCGGCCTCTTCGTGTTTGCCTACAAGCCCTGGCTGGGCGTCCTCTTCCTGGCGGCCTACGGCGCCTATTTCTGGAAAGAGATGCGTCAGGAGCCGGTTGACGACGAAGGCGGCCTGGAACCGCTCAAGTTCATGCCCAAGCAGGCAACGCCGCCAACCTGGGCCGCCGTGACGCAGACCGCCCTGGCGCTGGCCGTCATTTTCGGGGCGTCGCATGTATTCGTGAATCAGCTGGACGCGCTTGGGCCGGCGCTGGGGCTGCGGCCGCAGCTGCTGGCCTTGCTCCTGAGCCCGATTGCGACCGAACTGCCCGAGATCCTGAATGCCGTCATCTGGGTGCGCCAGGGCAAGTATCGTCTGGCTTTGGCGAACATCAGCGGCGCCATGATGATCCAGGCAGCCGTGCCCACGGCCCTCGGCCTGTTCTTCACGCCCTGGCTGCTCGATCGCTCCCTGCTGGCGGGTGCCGCCATGACGACGCTCGCCGTGGCCGCCATGCTGCTGGCGTTTCGCGCCGGCGTGATCCGGCGAGCGTTCCTCGCCTCGATGGCGCTTTTCTACCTGGCTTTCGCGGGCATTCTGGTCTTGCCGCAGTTCATATGAGTTCCACGGCATCGCCGCGTGGGTGGGGCACGCCAACGCTCAATGAAGTCGCGGCTGTTCCGGAAACTCGAGCACGAACAGCGCATCCGGCAGGCGCGGCGTCGTCAGAGTGCCCCCGAGCTGCTGGCCCAGCATCGAGGCGATCCGCAGGCCCAGCCCGGAATTGGCGACGTCGAAGTCGGCCGGAAGTTTGACGTTCTTCGTCAGCACGCTGAAGCGGACGAGATCGCCGGCGCGTTGCAGGGAAACCTCGATCGCCAGGTCCTGATCCGGCGGCGCATGCTTGACGCCGTTGGTCAGCAGCTCGTTGGCGATCAGGGAGAGCGGGATGACGCGCTCGACCGGCCAGGTCGTCCGGACCGCGTCGACGCTGATCCGCGTGTTGCTCGACGCCACGCCGCCCTCGACAAAGGCGCAGACCTTGTGGAGATGATCGGCCATGTCGATCAGCGCTCCCGGTTCATAGAGATTGTCGTAGGTCGCGGCGATGACCTGAAGCCTGCGTCCCGCTTCCTCCAGCCGCGCTCGAATCCTGTCGTTGTTCGTGGCGCGTGCGTGCGTGGAGATCATGGCGCCGAGCAGCTGAAGGTGGTTCTTGATCCGATGCTGCAGCTCCATCAGCAGCACCTGGCGCTGGGCCGCCAGGGCCACATTGGCCTCCGCCACCCGGAGGGCGATGTGAATGATCAGGACAATGACGGCGCAGGTGACGGCGTAGCCGGCAAGAGCCAGCGCGTCCGATGCCGTTCCAATCGCGAACGATCCGGTGGGCAGAATGAGAAAGTAGACAGCAGCCGCGCCGCCCACGGCGGTCGCAAACAGGCCGACCACCCATCCGCCGAAAAAGGCACTGAGGGCGACGGCCGAGAAAAGCGTGAGGAACGGAACCCCCTGTAGCCGGTCGCCGGCCGCCAGCCGGACCGCAACAGCAAGGGCGACCAGGGAGATCGAGACCAGGAGGGCAAGCCAGGGGCGGTGACGAAGCAGCGAATTTTCGCCGATCCGCGTCGTCCATTCCTGGACCGATAATCCCCGCATTGCCCCGCCCTAATGGAGCCCCCTGCTCCATGACTCCGATCCTTGCATGGCGTTCCATCCAAAGACATATCGATTGTCAAAACCCGGTGGCGCACCGGGGCGTCCGGGCTACCAGCACGGTGATCAAGCTCACCGATAGTGACAGGACGAAGTGAACTGTCCGAATTCAGACAAAGGCTGCCGAGACTACGCTCGGGGCAGGCGCCCTCCGCATCGTGGCCGCGAGATATCCTCGACGACATATGATCACGGAACCGGCGTGCCAGGCAGCCGTTCCAAGTGCGCAAGGAAAAGAATCGTACCGTGCGGGGGAACCATGCAGACCTCTGACATTTCGCCGGACCAAATAATTCGCATTGCCCTCGATGCGCTGGGGCGCCGGGAAGACAGGGTCCCGCCGGACCTCGATGATCTGCCTGTCGCCCTGTACGTCACCGACGCCCAAGGCGTGATCACCTTCTACAACAAGGCCTGCATCGACTTTTCCGGGCGAACGCCGATCGCCGGCCATGACCGCTGGTGTGTCACCTGGAAGCTTTTCACGGACAAGGGCGATCCCCTGCCGCATGATCAATGTCCCATGGCCGTGGCGATCCAGGAAAAGCGCGCTGTCAGAGGCGTGACCGCCGTCGCCGAGCGTCCCGATGGCCGGCGGGTGCCCTTCGCGCCGTATCCGACGCCTCTCTTCGGCCCTGCGGGCGAGCTCGTCGGCGCCGTCAACCTGCTGATCGACATTACCGACGCTCGAGAGGAGGCCCACCTCCGGGAGCAGGCATGGCGGTGCCGGCGTCTTGTCCATATGATCGGGGACGCACAAACAGTCCGAGCGCTGCAAAAGCTGGCAATCGACTACGAACAGAAAGCCGCGGAAATCCGAAGCCGCCACCGACCGAACTTTTACGGCGCGGAGCTGTTCTGATTTCCTCGCGTCGGCCCAGCGGCCCTATTTCATCCGCTGAAGGAGCTTGTCGCGCACGACGGGATCCTTCTGCGCCACGTCCAGAATTGTCGTGTATTCCTCGACCGACAGGCCTTGGTCGGTGACCGCCTTTTCCATGGCATCGCCGACCTCGTCCTCGATACGTTTCTTTTCGGCGATCGGCGCCTGAGCCAATTGCTGGTCGTAGTTGTTCTTGATCACGGTCACTTTTTTGACGGCGGCGGCGGCCGCGTCGAGCTTTTTGTCGGGAATATTTGTCGGCGTCGGCGGCCTGGGCGTTATTACCGATGGCCCGGCGGGAGATTGTTGCTGCGCCTGTGCCGCAGGCATGACCCAGAGGCCGGCCGCGGTGAGAGTCAGGGCGCACCACGTGCCAAATCGGGATGTGCCAAATCGGGTTGTCGATTGCATGTCGAAACTCCTTTTTTGGGTGTGAGGATGTGATTTTCCCCGCCGGCCGAGTGCATTCGACACCCGACCGGCCCGGAAAGAACGCCATTTACCTGGCAACGCCCGCAGCCTGGACCCGCTCGCGGGCGCGGCTCGTCAATGACGCGTGTCGGTTTCGAGATCGACCACCAAGTCCGTCGATTCGGGCTCGTGGGGCTGAAGGCTCACCTTGTCCGCATCGGTCCAACTGGCGAGATTCACCACGACGCCCCGCTGGCGGTCGTTCTGCTCCGCCTCGACGGGTTCCACGATGCTGAGACCCTCGCTGTCGAGGAAGAAGGTGTGACCACCGAATAGCCGTTCGAGTTGCGGCATCGCCGGATCCCCCGCCGGAATGGCCTGGGCATCGATTTGATGCAGAGTCTGCTTGATCTGTGCGGAATTCATCTTCATCGCACAACTCCTCTCGTTTGGGTTTCCGTTCGCGGCCGCGCATCCTGCGGGCCTCCCACTCCGAGTGGTCACAACCAGCGTTTCATCCGCTCATCGGCCTGGTCGCCGCCGTCCATCCTAGGACAGCTTCTCATGCGATCAACCCGCGGGAGCGGGTCTAGCTGTGACAAGACCATCGGATCCCGCAATAGAGCGTCCCCAAAAAGTCATGCGGAGCCGCGTCATTGTTCCTTGGTGCAACGTTGGTGCAACGTCGTTCGCCCGCCTGCATTAGCGAGGAGGAGGCTGAGAGGCGATGGACCTGGAGGCGGCGGAAGTCCTGAATGCGCTCTGCGCTGAGTTGACCGCGCAAGGAACGAGTTCGCGCGAGTTGACCGCGCTCGAGTTCGATCCGGAGAGTGGTCATGTGGATATACTGACCCGGGAGCGCGCGCACGCCAAAGGCTATCCCGATCTGGTCTCCACCCTGAAGAATATCGGGCAAACCTGCGCCAAGGATCGAATTGGCGTGCAACAACTTCGACGCATCGAGTTCCTGGAGCAGGAGATCAAATTGGAGTTGATATCGCGTTCGGGCAATCAAACGATCGTCTACTCCTATCCGATCGAAGAATGACGGTTCATCCGGAGCGCATGCAGCCTCCCTAGGCGTTGGCGGCCCGGTGTTCCTCATGTGCAGCCCGCCAGACTTGCCGCGCGGCATCAGCATTCAGTGCCGCGATACCCAAACCAACGACCAGGTCGGGCCAGCCGGAGAGCGTGACAGCCGTCACGATGCCTGCCGCGATGATCGCGACGTTGGCCAAAGCATCATTGCGTGCAGACAGGAATGCCGCCCGCGGCAGGCTGCCGCCATGGGCCCGGAAACGCGCCAGCATGAAGGCGCACGACAGATTGATGGCCAGCGCACCGGCACCGGTCAGCGACAACGCGAGAGGTGCAGGCGGCAGCGGCGCCATGAACTTCTCCCACGCCGTCCACAGCGTCGCGAGGCCGGGGATGAGCAGGATGCCGGCAAGGGCCATTCCCAAGCGAGCCCGATTGGTCGGACTCCAGCCGAGCGCCATTGCGATAAGCAAATTAACCGAGGCATCCTCCAGGAAATCCACGCTGTCTGCGAACAACGAAACGGAACCGATGGCGCGAGCAACCGTGAACTCGACGCCAAAATAGGCGAAGTTCAGAAGAGCAACGATGATGACAGCCTTGCGCAGCGTCATGTTCATTTGCTTTACGCCGATGCGGCTATGGAGCTCGTTGCTGCGTGGTCGGTATCAGGCGCCACCCTTTCGCCCAAGGCATAGATTGCTATCCGGAGTTGCGAGGCTTCATCGAACGGATTGCGCCCCGGCGACGCTTCTCATAACGCACACGTTCGGAAGCCGGCGAAGACGTCGTTTCGGTCGGGCGTGAAGAAATTGCGATAGGCCGGCCGGGCGATTCGCGCGCTCGTTGCCCAGCATCCGCCGCGCAGCACCTTGCGCGTGCCGAACCAGGGTTGCGAATAGTCCGTGTAGGGGTCGGCGGCAAAGCCTGCGAACGGCAGGAAGTCCGACGCCGTCCACTGCCAGACGTTGCCGATCATCTGACGGCAGCCGAAAGCGCTGTCGCCGTCCGCGCAGGCCGCGACATCGACCGGTCCGTCGAAGGCATAGTCGAGATTGGCGTGGGCAGGCGTCGGCGCGGCATCGCCCCACGGCCAGCGCCGGCGCACATCGGCCAGTCGCAGGCCGTCGGGCACGGGCTGGCCGATGGCGGCGGCTTCCCATTCGGCTTCGCTGGGCAGGCGCCGGCCGGCCCAGCGGCACCACGCCTCGGCCTCGAACCAGGTGACGAACACGACCGGCGCATTCGGTGCCAACTCCTCGACCGCGCGATAGCGCCGTACCGTCCACACCCCGTCGCGCCTGGCCTGCCAGTAGACCGGCCGCTCGGCATTGCGGCGCTGCCGCCAGGTCCAGCCGGCGTCGCTCCAGAATTCGCGGGCGCCGTAGCCGCCGGCCTCGACGAAGGCCGCGAACTCGGCGTTGGTCACGGGGGCGCGGGCGATGCGGAAAGGCGCCAGCGCCGTCTCGTGCGCCCACTTCTCGTTGTCGAAGACGAAGCCGTCGGCGGCGGTCGAGCCCAGCCGCCACGTCCCGCCCGGGACGGCCGCGTCGCCCGGCAAGCCACCCGAAGCCGGCCGGCGGCGCTCGCCGAGGCTGTCGGGCGAGGCATAGGACAGAGTCTGGCGCGAATAGGTCAGCGCCTCGGCATGCATATCCTCATGGCGGATGGCGAGCTCGTAGAAATACCGCGTAGCCTCGTCGGGAGCGCCGCCGAGCAGGTCCTCCTGCCGGGCCAGCACGTCCGCCAGGTACCCGAACGTGCCGGTGCGGTCGGGCAGATCGAGTTGCCAGCGCGTGGCATGCGCGACCGCGCTCGAATCCCACAGCCGGTCGCCGCGTTCGATCAAGGGGGCGCGGCCGTGGGCATGGCGCAACGTCCAGTATTCGTGGAACCAGCCGACATGGCCGATTTCCCAGAGCACGGGATTGACGATATCGAGCCTCGGGCCCATCAATTCCGCCGATGACAGATCTTCCGTCAAGCGCCGGGTGCGATGACGGGCCTCGCGCAGTTGCGCAACGAGTTCGGCAGCGGAAGCCCCGCTGGTCGGCCGCTGGGCATGGCCATGGTCCATGAAGATCGTCCTTATCACACCCAAGGGCCCGACTTCACGCACCGGCAACCGCGTCGCCGCTTCGCGCTGGGCGCGCATCCTGCGACGCCTCGGCCATCGGGTGCGGGTGGCATCGGACTATGACGGGCAGCCCGCCGACCTGATGGTGGCCGTGCACGCCTGGCGGAGCGCAGCAGCGATCGAGAGATTCAAGTCGAAGTATCCAGCGCGCCCGGTGGTGCTGCAGCTGAGCGGCACCGACATCTATCATTATATCGACGTCGCTCCGGCCGCGACGCTGCGCGCGATGGAGCTGGCGGATCGGCTGGTCGCGTTGAACGACCTTGCCTGGAGGATCGTGCCGAAGCGGCTGCGCGCGCGGCTCAGCGTCATCCATCAATCGGCGGCGCCCTTGCCGGGTCCGCGTCGGCCGAGCCGCGGCGCGGTGGTGGTCTCGGTGATCGGCCATCTGCGCGACGTCAAGGATCCGCTGCGGGCAGCCGAGGCGGCGCGCCTGCTGCCGGCCGACAGCCGTATCCGCGTCGAGCAGGTCGGTCGTGCCTACACGCCGCACTGGGCGGCCCGTGCGCGCGCCGAGATGGGGGCCAACCCGCGCTACTTCTGGCGGGACGACGTGCCGGCCGCCGCGGTGCGCCGGCTTCTGGCGCGGAGCCACGCCATGGTCATCTCCTCCTTCAACGAAGGCGGCGCCAACGTGATCTCGGAGGCAGCCGTCGCCGGCGTGCCGGTGCTGGCTTCGCGCATGGACGGCAATGTCGGGCTTCTCGGCGCCGACTATCCCGGCTATTTCCCGGTTGGCGACGCGCAGGCGCTCGCACGCCTGCTGCAGCGCCTGGAGCGCGAACCGCGCTTCGTCGCCCGACTGGCCAAGGCGCTCGCCCGCCGCGCGCCGTTGTTCCGGCCGGCGCGCGAGGCCGCCGCGTGGCGCCGGCTGCTTGCTTCCCTGCGGCGCCAGAGCGCCAGCCTCAAAACCACACCTTAAGCCCCACCAGCGCGCGCACGTTGGAGGTCGGGCCGCCATCCGCCGCGACGAAGTTAGCGGTGTTGCCGGTGAACTGCTCGAAGCTCACGCCGACATAGGGCGCCACCTCCTTGGTGATCTCATAGCGCAGCCTGAGCCCGACCTCGTAGCGCGCCAGTCCGCTGCCGAGCTGGATGGCCGGATCATCCTGCGAGGCCAGCATCGCCTCGAGGAAGGGCTGGGCGATCAGCTTCTGCGACAGCAGCACGTCGTACGTGGCTTCGAGCCGGGCGCTCACCACCGCGGTCTGGCTCACCCCCAGCACGGCGTCGAGATGGATGCCGTAGGGCGCAACGCCCTCGACCCCGGCCATGAAGCCCGAGCGCGTGGTGCCTTGGTCGAAGACGGTGAACTGCACGCCCGCCTTGACGTCCCAGTAGTCCGAGATGCGGCGGCTGTAGAAGAAACGGCTGTCAATGCCCTTGGTGCCGCCCTCGTTGTCGATGTGCCCGGAATCGTCGATCACGCCCGAATTCTGCAGCCGGAGCTTTGTCGAATCGTCGCCGATCCACGCCGACGTGGCCCACTCCGTGGCCGGCGCCACCGAGGTGAGGCGCTTCTCGACGCGACCGTCGAAGCGCCAGTAGGTCGCCTGGTCGTCCATCGCGAGGGCGGGCATCGCCGCGCAGGTCATGGCCATCGCGAGCACCGTCATGGTTGGGGGCGCGCCGCCAGCGAAGAAACTAGTGATGCGCATGGCCGCCTCCGGTCATCGGCGCGGACGATGCAGCGGGCAGCGTGTCGCCTTTCGGATGCACCACGAATTCGCGGAACATGCCGGTCATCATGTGGAACATCAGGTGGCAGTGGAACGGCCAGCGGCCGACCGCGGCCATGTGCACGGTGACGCTGACGGTGCGGCCGGGCGGCACGATCACCACATGCTTGCGCGGCCTCGCCTCGCCCGCGCCGTTGTCGAGATCCATCCAGAGCCCGTGCAGGTGGATCGGATGATTCATCATGGTCTCGTTCCTGAGCACCAGCCGCACCGTCTCGCCTTCCGTGAAGTGCATCTCGGGCGCCTCAGAATACTTCCGATCGTCGAACGACCAGATGAACTTTTCCATGTTGCCGGTCAGCCGGATCTCGACGGTGCGGTCGGGCGCATCCAGCGCATAAGTGCGATCGAGCCGCTTCAGGTCGGCGTAGGCCAGGACCTTCATGCCGGCCGGCGCATCGACCGGCGGCACATGGACCAACCCCGATGTGTCGTGTCCCATCGCCGCATGGTCCATTTTCGAGGGGTCCATCTTCGAATGGTCCATGCTGCCATGCCCCATGTCCGCAGGCGCGAGCAGCCCGGGCGGCCGCAATATCGGCAGCGGGCCGGCCATGCCCTCGCGCGTCGCCAAGGTGGCGCGGGCAAAGCCGCGGCGGTCGATCGATTGCGCCTCGATGGTGTAAGCCCGGTCTGCCCGAGGTTCGACGATCACGTCGTAGGTTTCGCCGACCCCGATCCTGAACTCGTCGACATCGACCGGTTGCATGTCGTTGCCATCGGCCTGCACGACCTTCATGCGAAGGCCGGGGATGCGCGCGTCGAAGATCGTCATCGCCGAGCCGTTGATGAAGCGCAGCCGCACCTTCTCGCCTGCATTGAACAGTCCCGTCCAGTTGTCGGTCGGGCCGCGCCCATTCACCAGGAAGGTGTAGCCCGTGACGTCGGCAAGGTCGGTCGGGTCCATGCGCATCTCGCCCCACATCAGGCGGTCGGAGATGATGGCCTGCCGTTCCTCTGTCGTCTTCGCAGCGGAGAGGTCGCGCATCAGGCCGGGCAAGGTGCGCCGGCGGTCGTTGAAGTAGCCAGGCTCCTGCTTCAGCTTGCGCAGGATGGCGCCGGGCGACATCGGATGGTGGTCGCTCAGCATCACGACATAGTCGCGCGCCACCTTGTAACGCTCGCCTCCCTTCTCCTTTGGCGCCGGCTCGATGACGATGGGCGCGTACATGCCCTCCTGCTCCTGGCCGCCGGAATGGCTGTGGTACCAGTAGGTGCCGGCCTGGCGGACCTTCAAGCTGTAGGTAAAGGTCTCGCCGGGCTTGATGCCGTCGAAATTGACCATGGGAACGCCGTCCATGCGGGACGGCACCAGCACGCCGTGCCAATGGATGGAGGTCTCCTCCTTGAGGCGGTTGATGACGTTGATCGTCACCTCCTCGCCCTCCGTCCAGCGCAGCGTCGGTCCCGCGATCTGGCCGTTGATGGAGAAGACGCGGCGCGTCTGGCCCTCGATCTGCACATCGGTGCGGTCGATGACGAGGTCGTAGGTGGCGGCGAGTGCCGGCAGCGGCGCCGAGCACGCGATGGCGAGCGCCGCGTTGATCAAAGATTTCATCGCAGCCTCCCTCACTTCACGAACCGGATGGCGCCCTTCATCCCGTCCTCGTAATGGCCCGGGATATTGCAGGCGAATTCGAGGTCGGGCGCTCGAGCGAAGGTCCACACGAAGCTGGCGGTCTTGCCGGGATCGACCCAGACGCCGCCTTCATGCGCCATGTCCGCCATCGAATGGCCGGCATGGCCACCTTTCTTCATCATCTCCATCATCGCCTTCATCTGGCGGCGATGCTCGGCGTGCTCGGGCACCGTGCCGATGGTGAGTTCATGCGGATCCCTGCCGTCATTGCGCACGACGAAGCGCACCGTTTCGCCGTCGCGCACGTCGAGCGCCTTCAGCGAGAAGGCGTTGTCGATGGCGACGACCTCGATGGTGCGCGTGACCTTGACGGGATCGCCCGGCCGGCCGCCGCTCGGCGTCGGGCCATGGGCCGACGCCGGCGCGGCCATTGCCAACGCCAGGACGCCGACGATCGAACGTCGCAACAACATGATGCATCTCCCGTGTCTGTGGATGAACCGAAGGAATTCGGTTCAGACGCGGGGAGGCGGCGGATCCTGCGTGAAAGTGATTCCGATAAGTCTCGTCAGCCGACCACGCGGCGGCGCGTGCGATGCGGCGACCGTGCCGTTCGCGACCGTTGCGGGCAACAGCGCGACAGCGCCCGACATCAAGGGGCAGCACGCACCCGCTGCATGCTTGGCCGTGTCACGGTCCGGACAGGGGTCGGGCGGCGGCGCATGGCCGGGACAATCGACCATCGCAGCCCGGTCCGCCGGCGCCGTCGCGTGCGCGATCATGGCCGGCGGCGCCAGCAGCGCAACCACGGCGATCATCCAGACGAGGAGGCGCGCGCGGATCATGTCAGCGGCGACGGCTGTCGAGCACTTCCAGGAGCTCGTCGATCTTGGTCTGCCGGTCGCCTTCGCTGCCGGCATGGAAGGCGTGCGCCACACAGTGCTGCAGATGGTCACTGAGCGCCTCCTGCGCGACCTTGTCGAGGGCCGCCCGCACGGCGCGGATCTGGGTCAGCACGTCGATGCAGTAACGCTCGTCCTCGATCATGCGCGCCACGCCGCGCACCTGGCCTTCGATTCGGCCGAGCCGCGCGAGCTGGGATTTCTTCAATCTTTCGTCCATCCTTGAACTATACCCCCGTAGGGTATACATGGCAAGCCATGGACCACACCCACCATCACTCTGCCGACACGGCCACCGATCCGGTGTGCGGCATGACGGTCAAGACCGCGGACGCCCGGAACAAGGCCCAGCACGACGGCCACACCTATTACTTCTGCAGCCCGCGCTGCCTGGCCAAGTTCACCGCCGAACCGCTGCGTTACCTGAAGCCTGCTGCCGCGCCGGCGGCCCCGGCCGTCAAGCCGGGTACCATCTACACCTGCCCCATGCATCCGGAGATCCGCCAGGCCGGACCGGGCAGTTGCCCGATCTGCGGCATGGCACTCGAGCCCGCGGAGGCCAGGCTCGACGAAGGGCCGAACGAAGAGCTTTTGGACATGACGCGCCGCCTGTGGATCGGCGCGGCGCTCGCCGTGCCGGTCCTGACGGTCGACATGGGTGGGCATCTGTTCGGCATCGATGCGCTGCTGCCGCATGGCATGAAGAACTGGCTGCTGCTGGTGCTGGCGACGCCGGTCGTGCTGTGGGCCGGCTGGCCGTTCTTCGTGCGCGGCGCGCAATCGGTGGCGCGGCGCTCGCTCAACATGTTCACCCTGATCGCGCTCGGCACCGGCGTCGCCTGGCTCTACAGCGTCGTG
>Ga0193743_1002436_pt1 | contig 13168 bp, 11 predicted proteins | sample L2c2metaG_FD_143038 | JGI IMG/M metagenome (GOLD analysis project Ga0193743, IMG submission 143038) | Soil microbial communities from a riparian zone of the East river system, Colorado, United States - L2c2 | ecosystem: Environmental > Terrestrial > Soil > Riparian zone | place: USA: East River... | reverse complement strand
GATGTGGATCAGCCACGCAACCTCGCCAAGAGCGTGACCGTCGAGTAGCGCCCGTTGCCGCCTACCGCGTGCGCTGCGGCAGGCCGGGCGCCAAGCCTGGCGGCGCTGCAGGGGCCGGGGCCGGTTGTGGTGGCGGCGCTGGCCGGGGCGGCGCCGGCTGTATCGTCGGGATGAGCTCGCGCACCTTCTTGGCGTCGGCTTCCTGCGCCTGCTTGAGCTCTTCCTCGTTGAGGAAACGATCCTTGTTGGTGTCGAGCTCGAGGAATCGCTTGACCGCATAGGCGGTCACCTCGACGCGGTCGATCTGGCCGTCCTTGTTGGTGTCGACCTCCTGGAACTTGCGCATGACGAGCTGCCGGCGGATGTCGTAGGGCAGCAGGCCCTCGGCCTGCGGCCCATCGGCCGGGCCGGCCAGCGAGATGTATTCCTGCTGGCCCAACCTGCCATCGTTGTTCTTGTCGAGCTTGTCGGCCTCTTTCAGATGCATGTCGATGAAGTCGCTGAGCGCCGTCATGCTCTGGCGGCGGCGCGCCTCCATCTGCTGGCGTTCGGCGGCCTCGCGCGCCAGCGTGCGCTGCACGATCAGGCGCACCTCGGGTTCGGTCACCTTGTTGTCGCGGTCAGTGTCGTACTGGTTGAACTCGGAATGGATCACCGCCTCGAGCTCGGCACGCTCGACGAAGCTGTTGCGATTCGTGTCGAGCTCGTTGAATTCGGACCGCGCCCGGTTCTTGTGCTCCTCGAGGGTCGGCCCATTAGGCATGTCCGCGGAGTAGGGCGGCTCGGCCACCTTGATGAACTCATCGAGCGAGAGCTTGCCGTCCTTGTTGACGTCGAGTTCCTCGAACGACTTCATGCGGTACTTCAGGAATTCGGCGCGCGTGACCTCGCCCTTCTTGCCGATGTCGATCTCGACGAACCACTGCGGCAACGGCACTGGCCCGGAAGTCTGGGCGAACGCCGGCAGGGTCACAAGGGCCGCAGCAAAGAGGCCCGAACCGAAAAAGCGCTTCATCGGTGGCGAGCCCGCATCGAGAGAGATCGCTTCGCAGGCCGCCGTCGGTGCCTACCGTGTACCCTGCGGCAGGCCGGGCGCGAGGCCCTGCGGTTGCGGCGCGGGGGCGGGCTGCGCCTGGCCGCCCCGCGGCTGCGCCGGTGCCGGCCGCGGCGTGGCAGGCTGCGCCGGCTGCATCGCCTGGATGATCGCGCGCATCTTCTTGGTCTCGGCTTCCTGCGCCTTCTTGAACTCTTCCTCGGTGAGGAAACGGTCCTTGTTGGTGTCCATCTCGAGGAACTGCTTGACCGCGTGGTTGGTCAGCTCGACGCGATCGAGCTGGCCGTCCTTGTTGGTGTCGATCTCCTGGAACTTGCGCATGACGAGCTGCCGGCGGATGTCGTAGGGCAGCAGGCCCTGGGTTTGCGGCCCGTCGGCCGGTCCCGCGAGGATGGCGTATTCCTGTTGGCTCAATTTGCCGTCGTTGTTCTTGTCGAGTTTATCGGCCTCGCGCAGCTGCATATCCATAAAGTCGTTGATCGCCGCCATGCCCTGGCGGCGCCGCGCTTCGATCTGCTGGCGTTCGGCGGCTTCGCGCGCCAGCGAGCGCTGCACGATCAGGCGCACCTCGGGTTCGGTCACCTTGTTGTCGCGGTCAGTGTCGTATTGGTTGAACTCGGAATGGACCAGCGCCTCGGCCTCGGCGCGCTCGACGAAGCCGTCGCGATTGGTGTCGAGGTTCTGGAATTCGGCCCGCGCCCGGTTCTTGCGCTCCTCGAGGGTCGGCCCATTGGGCACGTCTTGCGAGAAGGGCGGCTCGGCCACCTTGGTGAACTCCTCGATCGTGAGCTTGCCGTCCTTGTTGACGTCGAGTTCCTCGAACGACTTCATGCGGTATTTCAGGAATTCGGCGCGCGTGACCTCGCCCTTCTTGTCGGTGTCGATCTCGACGAACCACTGCGGCAGCGGCACAGGCGGCGGCGTGCCGGCGGCTGGCGGGGCCGGCGATGGGCCGGGACCCAGCGTCGTGGTGCTCGCTTGAGGCTTGGTCGCCGGCGGAGTCTGAGTGGCCTGTGGCGGCTTGGCGGCCGGGGCGGACTGATCCGGCGGCCGGTTGGCCGGCCAGCCTTGCGTTGGCGGAGTCTGCGCGGCCACCGGCAGGGCCAGCACGGTTGCAGTGAAGAGGATCGGACTGAAAAAGCGCTTCATCGGCGGTGAACCCGCATTGGGAGAGGGGTGGCTTCGTATCGTCGGCAACGCGTGGCGTGTCAACGTCCGCGCTGCGGATCAATCCTGCGACGCAAACGCGCCGAAAGCGTGGCGCGGCGGCATTGGGGTTGCGTCCCCCACTGGGATAGGCCATCGTGACCGCGACGCCGACTCCGGAGAAGGGTCGCAAGTACTTGGGAGGCAAGGGTAATTTCGCGGTGCCGGGGCGTTATAATTGCCGGCCAACGAAACCAGCGTGAACATGCCAGCACCGTCTTCCTCCAGCGGCTCGCCGCTGCTCAGCGTGCGCGATGTCTCGGTCCGCTTCGGCGGCATCGTGGCTCTCGATGGTGTGACGTTCGACGTTTTTCCCGGACAGGTCGCCGGTCTGATCGGCCCCAACGGTGCCGGCAAGACGACTCTCTTCAACTGCCTCAGCCGGCTCTACACGCCCAACGGCGGCGACATCCTGTTCGAGGGCAAGTCGATCCTCGGGCGCCCGCGCTACAACATCCCGCAGATCGGCATTGGCCGTACTTTCCAGAACGTGGCGCTGTTCGACCGCATGTCGGTGCTCGACAACGTCAAGGTCGGCTGCCACAGCCGCAGCTCCACCAGCTTCTTCGACAACGCGCTGCGCTTGCCCAAGGTGGCGCCCGAGGAAGCGCAAATCGCCCAGCGCTCCCATGAGCTGATTGCCTTCATGGATCTCGTGCCGTTCACCAACGCGGTGGCCGGCGGCCTGCCGTTCCCGATTCGCAAGCGGGTCGAGCTTGCGCGCGCGCTCGCCTCGAGCCCCAAGCTGCTGTTGCTCGACGAGCCGGCGGCCGGCCTCAATCACGAAGAGATCGAGGTGCTGAAAGGCCAGATCAAGCGGGTACGCGATACGCAGCACGTCACGGTGCTGCTGGTCGAGCATCACATGAGTCTGGTCATGTCGGTGTCCGACAAGGTCGTCGCCATCGACTTCGGCAAGAAGATCGCCGACGGCACGCCGGCCGAAGTGCAGCGCGATCCCGAGGTGATCCGCGCCTATCTGGGGACCTCGTGATGGCGGCGCTGCTGGAAGTAAAGGCCCTCAAGGCGTTCTACGGCCAGACCCAGTCGCTGTACGACGTCGGCTTCGCGATCGAGGCCGGCGGCATCACCACCCTGCTGGGCGCCAACGGCGCCGGCAAGACGACGACGCTCCGCGCCATCTGCAACATGGTGCGCACCGAGGGTTCGGTCCGGTTCGACGGCAAGGACATCAACGGCATGCCGACCGAGGAGATCGTGCGGCTCAGGATCGCCCACGTGCCCGAGGGCCGCGGCACCTTCACGACGCTCACCGTCGACGAGAACCTGCGCATCGCCGCCTACACCCGCAAGGACAAGCAAGGAGTCAGGGACGAGCTCGAGCGGGTCTTCAGCTACTTTCCGCGGCTCAAGGAGCGCATGCAGCAGCAGGCCGGCACCCTGTCGGGCGGCGAGCAGCAGATGTTGGCGATCGCCCGCGCCCTGATGCTGAAGCCGCGCCTGATGCTGCTCGACGAGCCGTCGTTCGGCCTGGCGCCGTTGATCGTGGTCGAGATCTTCCGCATCCTGCGACTCATCAACAAGGAGGAGGGGGTGAGCATCCTGCTGGTCGAGCAGAACGCAGCACTGGCCCTCGACCTCGCCGATACCGCCTACGTCCTGGAAACCGGCAGGGTCGTGATGTGGGGTCCTTCATCGGTCGTGAAGAACGACGAGAACGTCCGCAAGTCGTACCTCGGGTACTGAGGCAGGGAAATGGAACAGTTCCTCCAGCAGATCGCATCCGGCCTCGCCAACGGCGCCATCTATGCCTGCGTGGCGCTGGCGCTGGTCATGATCTACGTCTCGACCGACCATATCAATTTCGCCCAGGGCGAGCTGGCGATGTTCTCGACCTACATCAGCTGGCAGCTCATGAGCTGGGGCGCCGAGTTCTGGGTGGCGTTCGCGGCGGCGGTGGTGTTCTCGTTCGTGATGGGCGTCGTCATCGAGAGGGTCATCCTGAGGCCGCTGCACAACGCGCCCGTCCTGTCGATCGTCGTGGTCTTCATCGGCCTTCTGGCGATCTGCAACTCGATGGCCGGCGCGATCTGGAGCTACCTGATAAAGGAATATCCGTCGCCCTTCCCCAAGAGCAGCTTCGGCATCGCGGGCGTCATCGGACCGCACCAGCTGGGCGTCGTGCTGGTCACGCTGATCGTGCTCGGCCTGCTGTTCGTCTTCTTTCGCTATACCCCGCTCGGGCTTGCCATGCGCGCGGCCGCGCAGAATCCGCAGATGGCGCGGCTGGTCGGCGTCCGCGTCGACTGGATGCTGGCGCTGGGTTGGGGACTGGCCGCTTCGGTCGGGGCGGTCGCGGGCTGCATGGTGGCCCATATCGTCTATCTCGACCCCAACATGATGGGTGGCATTTTGCTCTATGCCTTTGCCAGCGCTTTGGTCGGCGGCATCGGCAATCCCGGCGGCGCCGTACTGGGCGGCTTCATCGTCGGTGTGCTCGAGAACATGGTCGCCTATGCCGGCAACCAGATCGAGAAGATCACCGGCGTCTACATCATCGGCAACGGCGAGAAGCTCACGGTTGCCCTGATCATCGTGATCTTCGTCCTGACGGTGAAGCCGGCGGGCCTGTTCGGCCGCGTCGTCGTGAAGAGGGTCTGACATGCCGGCCTTTCCCAAGAAGTGGCTGTGGGTCCTGCTGGCGCTGGCCTTCCTGGTGCCGTTGCTGCAGCCGGTCCTGCCGGACGTGGTCTCCAACTACCGGCTGTTCCTGGTCAGCACCATGATCATCGCGGCCATCGCGGTGCTGGGGCTCAATCTGTTGACCGGCTTCAACGGCCAGATTTCGCTCGGCCACAGTGCCTTCTATGCGGTCGGCGCCTACACGGCGGCGATCCTCATGGACAAGCTCGACATGCCCTACTACGCGACCCTGCCGATCGCCGCCGTGATGTGCTTCATCGTCGGCTACCTGTTCGGCCTGCCGGCGCTCAAGCTCGAGGGTCACTATCTGGCGCTCGCCACGTTCGCGCTGGCGCTCTCAGTGCCGCAGATCCTGAAATACAAGTGGCTCGAGGATCTGACCGGCGGCGTGCAGGGCATCGTGCTGTCGAAGCCCGAGGTGCCGTTCGGCCTGCCGTTGAACGAGGACCAGTGGCTCTATTACTACTGCCTGGTCGTCATGGTGCTGCTGTATTGGGCCGCCGCCAACATCCTGAACAGCCGCAGCGGGCGCGCCATGATGGCGATCCGCGACCAGTACATGGCGGCCGACACGATGGGCATCGACACCGCCCTCTACAAGACCGTCACCTTCGGCATCAGCGCGGCCTACACCGGCGTCGCCGGCGCGCTCTCGGCCTCGGCCATCGCCTTCGTGGCGCCCGACAGCTTCAATTTCTTCCTGTCGATCAAGTTCCTGATCGGCCTGGTCGTGGGCGGCGTCGGTTCGCTGGCCGGCTCGGTCGTCGGCGGCATCTTCTACGTGCTGGTCGACAACTCGGCCCAGGCGCTTTCGACCTTCGTCAAGAACGACCTCGGCCTGCCGTTCGACCTCTCGGCCTACACCGTGTTCGGCGTCATCCTGATCGTGCTCATGTATCTGATGCCGATGGGCATCGTGGGTGGGGTCTACTACCTGGTGCGCAGCATGCGCAGCCCCGGCGCAAAGGCGAGAGAGCAGGCCCTCAAGCAGCGCGCCAGCGGCTGACGGCGCGATGGATTTTTAACGTTCCCAGGCCGTACAATTTCAAGGCTCGATCGGCGGTTGCAACATAATCGTAGTGCGGAAGGTCGCACCCCGACGGCCTTCTTTTTTGCCGGATTCCAGAAGAAACTCCCGCGCCATTTTCAAAAAAGGGAGGCGTTCTTTGATTACGAGTAGGCGTGGGTTTGTCGGAGGTGCGTCGGCGTTGGCGTTGCTCTCCGGGTCGCGAGCGGCATTCGCGCAGAAGAAGTACGACAACGGTGCAAGCGATACCGAGATCAAGCTCGGCCATTGCGGGCCTTACAGCGGTCCGGCCTCTGCCTACGGCGTGATCGGCAAGGGCATCGAAGCCTACTGGAAGAGCGTCAACGACGCTGGCGGCATCAACGGCCGCAAGGTCAACTTCGTCACCCTCGACGACGGCTACAGCCCGGCCAAGACGGTCGAGGTGGTGCGCCAGCTCGTCGAGCAGGACAAGGTGCTCTGCCTGTTCAACACGCTGGGTACGCCCTCCAACACGGCGATCCAGAAGTACATGAACCAGAAGAAGGTGCCGCAGCTCTACGTCGCGACCGGCGCCTCCAAGTGGGGCCGGCCCAAGGAGTTCCCGTGGACGATGGGCTATCAGCCCGACTACCACACCGAGGCCGTCATCTACGCCAAGCACATCCTGGCCAACATCAAGGACGCCAAGGTGGGCGTGCTGATGCAGAACGACGATTTCGGCAAGGACTATGTCGACGGCTTCAAGGAAGGTCTCGGCAAGGACGCCGGAAACGTCATCGCCAAGCTCGTGACCTACGAGGTGACCGATCCGACCGTCGAATCGCAGATCATCCAGCTCAAGGACTCCGGCGCCAACGTCTTCTTCAACGTGGCGACGCCGAAGTTCGCGGCGCAGGCGATCCGCAAGGCGGCCGACATCGGCTGGAAGCCCGCGCAGTACATGACCAATGTTTCGGCCTCGGTGACGTCGGTGATGAAGCCGGCCGGCTTCGACAATGGCCAGGGCATCATCACGGCGGCCTACCTCAAGGATCCGACCGACAAAAGGTGGGAAGACGACGCCGAGATGAAGACGTGGCGCGCCTGGATGGACAAGTACATGCCCGGCGCCAACCAGGGCGATGCCAACTACGTTTATGCCTACTCGGTATCATTCCTGATGCAGCAGACGCTCGCCAAGTGCGGCGACACGCTCACCCACGAGAACGTCATGAAGCAGGCGGCGAACTTCCAGAAGCTGCGCGTGCCGATGCTGCTGCCGGGCATCACCGTCAGCACCAGCCCGACCGACTACTATCCGATCCAGGCGGTGCAGCTGCAGCGCTTCAAGGGCGATACCTGGGACCTGTTCGGCGAGGTCATGGCGGCCGAAGGCAGCTGAAGGCTGCTCGGGAGCAGCCGAGCTAGTGAAGAGGGCCGCCGAAGGGCGGCCTTCTTTTTTGCCCGATTCTGGCAGAAACTCCCGCACAACTCATAACGGGGAGGTCTGCAATGCACACAACTAGGCGTGGTTTCGTGGGCGGCGCGTCGGCGCTCGGCCTTCTGTCCGGCTCGTCCGCGGCGTTCGCGCAGAAGAAATACGATGACGGTGCCTCCGACACCGAGATCAAGATCGGAAACACCAACCCCTATAGCGGCCCGGCCTCGTCCTACGCCGCCATCGCCAAGACGATCGATGCCTATTTCAAGAGCATCAGCGATGCCGGCGGCATCAACGGCCGCAAGGTCAAGTTCATCTCGCTTGACGACGGCTATAGCCCGCCCAAGACGGTGGAAATGGTCCGCCAGCTCGTCGAGCAAGACAAGATCTTCGCGCTCTTCCAGTCGCTCGGCACGCCGTGCAACACGGCGATCCACAAGTACATGAACCAGAAGAAGGTGCCGCAGCTCTACGTCGCCACCGGGGCCTCGAAGTGGGGCGATCCGAAGAACTTCCCATGGACCATGGGCTTCCAGCCCGACTACCACACCGAAGCGGTGATCTACGCCAAGCACATCCTCGCCAACGTCAAGGACGCCAAGATCGCCGTGCTGCATCAGAACGACGATTACGGCCGCGACTATCTCGGCGGCTTCAAGGAAGGCCTGGGCAAGGAAGAGGGTCGCATCGTCAAGATCGCCACCTTCGAAGCGACCGATCCCACGGTCGATAGCCAGATCATCCAGCTCAAGGACTCCGGCGCCAACGTCTTCTTCAATGTCTCCGGGCCGAAGGCGGCCGCTCAGGGCATCCGCAAGGCGGCCGACATCAACTGGAAGCCGGCGCATTACCTCAACAATGTCTCAGCGTCGGTCGCGGCCGTCATGAAGCCTGCGGGCTATGACAACGCCCAGGGCATCATCACGGCGGCCTACATCATGGACGCCACCGACAAGCAGTGGGACGACAACGACGAGATGAAGGCGTGGCGCGCCTGGATGGACAAGAACATGCCGTCGGCCAACAAGGCCGACGCCAACCACATCTACGGCTACGCGGTCGCCGCCTTGATGACCGAAACCTTGAAGCGCTGCGGCGACGATCTCACGCGCGCCAATCTCATGAAGCAGGCCGCAAGCTTCCAGAAGTTCCGCGTGCCTCTCCTGCTGCCCGGCATTACCGTCAGCACGAGCCCTACGGATTTCTATCCGATCCAGGCGGTCCAGCTTCAGCGCTTCAAGGGCGAGACCTGGGACCTGTTCGGCGAGGTCATGCACGCCGAAAGCGCCTGAACGCAGCGCTGGATGAGGAAGGCCGCCGGCAACGCCGGCGGCCTTTGTTTTTGCGACTTTTGCGCCGCAACATTGAAATCTTGTATACCGCCAGGCGGTTTTTTCTCTTTTCACGGACCGCGATTCAGGCGACCCTCTTTCGCATAACAAAAAACCATAGGAGGGCACGTTGAAGACCAATCGGCGCACTTTTCTCGCAGGCGTTTCGAGCGCTGCTGCGTTGTCCGCATCGGGCACCGCATTTGCGCAGAAGAAGTATTCGGAGGGCGCGAGCGATACCGAGATCAAGATCGGCAACACCAATCCGTACAGTGGGCCGGCATCGGCCTACGGCGTGATCGGCAAGACGATCGACGCGTACTGGAAGAGCGTGAATGCCGCCGGCGGCATCAACGGCCGCAAGGTCACCTTCATCACCCTGGACGACGGCTACAACCCGGCCAAGACGGTCGAGTGCATCCGCCAGCTCGTCGAGCAGGACAAGGTGCTGTGCACCTTCAACACGCTGGGCACGCCGTGCAACACGGCGATCCACAAGTACATGAACCAGAAGAAGGTGCCGATGCTGTTCGTCGCCACCGGCGCGTCGAAATGGGGCAACCCCAAGGAATTCCCCTGGACCATGGGCTTCCAGCCCGACTACCACACCGAGGCCGTCATCTACGCCAAGCACATCCTGGCCAACGTCAAGGACGCCAAGATCGGCGTGCTGATGCAGAACGACGACTACGGCAAGGACTACTACGAGGGCATGCGCGAGGGTCTCGGCAAGGAAGTCGGCCGGATCGTCAAGCACGTAACCTACGAGGTGACCGACCCGACGGTCGACAGCCAGGTGATCCAGCTCAAGGATTCCGGCGCCAACGTGTTCTTCAATATCTCGACGCCGAAATTCGCCGCCCAGGCCATGCGCAAGGCAGGTGATATCGGCTGGAAGCCGGCCCAGTACCTCAACAACGTGTCGAGCAGCGTGGCCTCGGTCATGAAGCCGGCGGGTTTCGACAACGTGCAGGGCGTGCTGACGGCGGCCTATCTGATGGATCCGACCGACCATCAATGGGACGACAATGCCGAGATGAAGGCCTGGAAGGAGTGGATGGGCAAGCACAATGCAGGCGCCAGCCTGTCGGACGCGTCCAACGTCTTTGCCTATTCGGTGTCCACGCTGATGCACGAGACGCTGAAGAAGTGCGGCGACGACCTCACCCGTGAGAACCTGATGAAGCAGGCCGCCAACTTCCAGAAATCCCCACTGAAGATGGCGCTGCCCGGCATCACCGTCAGCACCAGCCCGACCGATTACTATCCGGTGCAGGCGGTCCAGTTGCAGCGCTTCAAGGGCGACACGTGGGACCTGTTCGGCGACGTCATGCACGCCGAGAGCACCTGATTTCACTGGCGCACGATGGGAAAGGCCGCCGGTTTGGCGGCCTTTTTCTTGGCCGTTTGCCCTTTTCAAGCTGCGCTTTTCGAGTGAACCTCACGGCATAAATTCTAACGAAGGAGGGAGCGTTGATTACCAGTAGGCGTGGTTTCGTAGGCGGCGCGTCGGCTGCCGCATTGTTCGCGGCGTCGCGTTCGGCGTCCGCCCAGAAGAAGTACGACGACGGGGCGACCGACAAGGAAATCAAGGTCGGCCATTTCTGCCCGTATAGCGGCCCGGCCTCGGCCTACGGCGTGATCGGCCAGGCCCACCAGGTCTTCTGGAAAATGGTCAACGACACCGGCGGCATCAACGGCCGCAAGATCAACTTCATCACGCTCGACGACGGCTACTCGCCACCCAAGTCCGTCGAGGTGACGCGCCAGCTCGTCGAGCAGGACAAGGTGCTCTGCCTGTTCAACACCCTGGGCACGCCGACCAACACGGCGATCCACAAATACGTCAACCAGAAGAAGGTGCCGCACCTCCTGGTGTCGACCGGCGCGTCGAAGTGGGGCAAGCCCAAGGAGTTCCCGTGGACGATGGGCTTCCAGCCCGACTACCACACCGAAGGCGTCATCTACGCCAAGCATGCGCTGGCCAACGTCAAGGACGCCAAGTTCGCGGTGCTGATGCAGAACGACGACTACGGCAAGGACTATTTTGAGGGCTTCAAGGACGGCCTCGGCAGCGACGCCGGCCGGATCGTCAAGCATGTCACCTACGAAGTGACCGATCCCACGGTCGATAGCCAAGTCATCCAGATGAAGGACTCTGGCGCCAACGTCTTCTTCAACATCTCGACGCCGAAATTCGCCGCCCAATCGATCCGCAAGGCCGGCGACATCGGCTGGAAGCCCGCCCAGTACCTGAACAATGTCTCGGCCTCGGTCACCTCGGTCATGAAGCCGGCGGGCTACGACAACAGCCAGGGCATCATCACCGCGGCCTATCTCAAGGATCCCACCGACCATCAGTGGGACAATGACCAAGAGATGAAGATGTGGCGCGAGTACATGACCAAGTACATGCCGCAGGCCAACCAGGGCGACGCCAACTACATCTTCGCCTATGCCGTCGCGACCATGATGCGCGAGATCCTGCAGAAGTGCGGCGACGACCTCACGCGCGAGAACGTCATGAAGCAGGCCGCCAACTTCCAGAAGGTCCGCATTCCGCTGCTGCTGCCCGGCATCAACGTCAGCACCAGCCCGACCGACTTCTATCCGATCCAGGCCGTCCAGCTCTCGCGCTTCAAGGACGAGTCGTGGGAGCTGTTCGGCGACATCATGGCGGCCGAGAGCACCTGAGGTCGCGCTCTCGAGGTAACAAACTCCGCCTTCTTCAAACTCCTCTCCCCCGCTAGGGGGAGAGGGCGGGTGAGGGGGCGTCGAAAGCTCGTGCAACCCCCTCACCTAGCCTCTCCCCCTAGCGGGGGAGAGGAATATGAAGGGGAAGACAAAGAAGAAAAGAAATCGTCAGCGCTGCGTCGACCTGCGCTGCAGCGCCTGGCGGCATTCGGCGGTGTCGATACGGCCGTCCTTGTTGAGATCGCAGCGCGCGAAGTTGCGGTCGGCCTGGGCCATGAACTCGGCGAGCGTCACGACGCCGTCCTTGTCGGCGTCGAGCAGCTGGAAATAGGTCGATTGCTGCTGCGCCTGGCGGTCGGTCGGCAGCACGCTGTTGCCGATCGCCGGCGTGCGGGCGAACAGCTCGTCCTGGGTGAGCTTGCCGTCGCCATTGGCGTCGAGCTGCTTGAAGCGCGCTTCCTGGGCGGCCTTCCATTCGGCACGGTCGACGGCGCCGTCCTTGTTGGTGTCGTAACGCATGAGGCCGCGCGGAACGGCACTCGAGGTTCGGGCGGGTTTTTCGGGCGTCGCTACCGTGTCGTCGGGCGCGGCCAGCGCGGGGCCGGCGATCAGGAGCAGGGCGGCAGCAGACAGGGAGAGGAGCTTCAGCATCGGACCATATCCTTTGAGTTGTATCAGGAGATGGAAACACACGTCCCATTTCCCTTACCCGGCCGTCTAAGCGCCGATATAGTCTGCCCCGCGACCGAAATATGGCCGAGTTGCGGTTTTGTTCTCAGGTTATCCACATGCCCTATGATTACGATCTTTTTGTCATCGGCGCCGGTTCAGGCGGCGTGCGTGCTTCGCGCATCGCAGCAGGCCATGGCGCGCGCGTCGGTATCTGCGAAGACTACAGGGTCGGCGGCACCTGCGTGATCCGGGGCTGCGTGCCGAAAAAGCTCCTGGTCTACGGATCCAAATTTGCGCACGAGTTCGAGGACGCCGCGGCCTACGGTTGGACCGTGCCCGAGCCCACGCATTCTTGGGCCACTTTGCGCGACAACGTGCAGAAGGAGGTCGATCGCCTGAACGCCGTCTATCTCCGGCTGCTCGAAGGCGCGGGCGTCAAGCTGCATATGGGCCGCGGCCGGCTGATGGACCGCCACACCATTCAGATCGGCGAGGAGACCGTCACGGCGGAGAAGATCCTGGTCGCGACGGGCGGCCGCCCTGTCGTGCCGGAGATTCCCGGCAAGGAATTCGCCATCACCTCCAACGAGGCGTTCCATCTTCCCGATCCGCTGCCCAAGCGCATCGCGATCGTCGGCGCCGGCTATATTGCCGTCGAGTTCGCCGGCATCTTCAATGGGCTCGGCAGCCACGTCGACTTGGTGCTGCGCCGCGACCGCGTGCTGCGCGGCTTCGACGAGGAGTGCCGCACGGCCGTGCACGAAGCCCTGAAGGACAGCGGCATCAAGATGCGCACCGAGATGCAGATCGGCCGTATCGTGGCGACCCCATCAGATTCGAAGGGCGGCAAGGCGCCCTATCAGGTGAACACGCAGCTCGGCGGAATGTTCGAGACCGACGTCGTGATGTACGCCACGGGCCGCTCGCCCAACACGGCGGGCATCGGACTCGAAAAGGCGGGCGTGCAGCTCGACAAGGCCGGCGCCATCGCCGTCGACGAATGGTCCAGGACGACGGCGCCCAACATCTGGGCGGTGGGCGACGTCACCGACCGCATCAACCTCACGCCAGTGGCGATCATGGAAGGCCACTGCTTCGCCGATACCGAGTTCGGCAAC
>Ga0193743_1002435_pt1 | contig 13168 bp, 11 predicted proteins | sample L2c2metaG_FD_143038 | JGI IMG/M metagenome (GOLD analysis project Ga0193743, IMG submission 143038) | Soil microbial communities from a riparian zone of the East river system, Colorado, United States - L2c2 | ecosystem: Environmental > Terrestrial > Soil > Riparian zone | place: USA: East River... | reverse complement strand
TCTCCTGGCCCGGTGGCTACCGCTGGTCGAGGCGGTCGTCGCGGTCGATTCCCTGGCCCGGCGAGGCGGCTTCGTGCCCTCGCGGCTGTTGGAACGCCGGGTCCGGGAGCCCGGCGCGCGCGGCTGTCGGCAACTGGACGAGGTCGTGTTGCTCGCTGACCCGAGGGCCGAATCACCGCCGGAGACGCGGCTGCGGGTCGCCCTGGTCCGAGCCGGCCTGCCCGGGCCCGCCGTCCAGCACGAGATCCTCGACGAGTACGGGTTTGTCCTGGCCCGAGCCGACCTGGCCTACCCCGATGCCCGGCTGGCGATCGAGTACGACGGCGCGGGGCATTTCGACAGGGACCGATTGGACCGTGACCGCTTCCGGGACATCGAGCTGGCCGGCCAGGGATGGGAAACCGTCCGGCTCGTCTCCGAGGACGTACAAGACCTACTCCTGCGGACCGTCACCCGCATCGCCGGCCTGCTCGCGCTCCGCGCACCGGCCCGGTATCGGGACATCGACATCGACAGGAGGGCTCTCTCCGGACGCTAGAAACAGCCCTCCTGTCGATGTCGGCGAAGCGCGGCCGCCCCGCAAGCCGGCCAGTCCGGGCGCGATCAGCAGCAGCGGGGGTTGGGGGCGGTGTCCGCTCGGTCTACCCGCCAGCGCTCGAACTCCGCCCGGGTCATCGCCGGTTGGCCGGTGTGCTCCGCCGCGTGGTGCTGCAGGTAGCGGTCGTAGAGCGACTCGCCGCTGATCTCCCGCAGGTACCACCTGGCGGTGCGCACGAGCTCGCCGATGTTCACGTCGGCGGCCCATCTGTTCGGGACGGGGCACCGGCGGGTTCGCGCCGATCGCCGCCGCCGGACATCAGCCCCGCCGGAGCCAGGATGCGCGACTCCTCGAACGGCGCTTCCGTGTTCGGCAGCGGCGTCGGTGAGCGGTAGGCCCGGTAACAGACCCGCGCGGCGTCCGCGATCACGATGATGATCAGTGCCGCGAACAGCACCGAGAGCACCCCGTCCACCAGCGAGTTGGTCACCACGGTGCTCATCTGCGCCAGGTTCTTCGCCGGAGCGAGCACGGTGCCCTGCTCGAGCGCGGCGGAGAACCGGGACGCCTGGGCGAAGAAACCCAGCTTGGGATCCGTGGAGAAGATCTTCTGGTAGCTCGCGGTGAGGGTCACCGCGGCGTCCCAGGCCAGCGGGATCCCGGTCACCCAGGCCCACTTGAGTCGACCGCTCTTGATCAGCAGGGTGGTGCACACGGTCAACGCGACGGCCGCCAGCAGCTGGTTGGCAATGCCGAACAGCGGGAAGAGCTGGTTGATCCCGCCGAGTGGGTCGTTGACCCCCTGGTACAGGAAGTAGCCCCAAGCGCCCACCACCACGGCGCTGGTCGCGTACACGCCGGGCTTCCAGCTCACGTCGCGCAGCGGCTTGTACAGGTTGCCGAGGGTGTCCTGCAGCATGAACCGCCCGACGCGGGTACCGGCATCCACCGTGGTGAGGATGAACAGCGCCTCGAACATGATCGCGAAGTGGTACCAGAACGCCTTCAGCGCGGCGCCGCCGAAGACCCCGGCGAAGATCTCCGACATGCCGATGGCCAGCGTCGGCGCTCCCCCGGTTCTGGCGACCAGGGTCTGTTCACCGACCGCGTTGGCGGCGGCGGTGAGCGCTTCGGGGGTGATCGCGAAGCCGAGGTTGTTCACCGCCGCTGAGGCGGACTGCACCGTGTTGCCCAGCACCCCGGCCGGGGTGTTCATCGCGTAGTAGAGACCCGGTTCGATGATCGAGGCCGCGATCAGCGCCATGATCGCGACAAACGATTCGACCAGCATCGCGCCGTAGCCGATCAGCCGGACCTGGGATTCCTTCTGGATCATCTTCGGCGTGGTGCCGGAGGCGATCAGCGAGTGGAATCCGGACAGCGCGCCGCAGGCGATGGTGATGAAGACGAACGGGAACAGCGACCCGGCGAAGACCGGACCGTTGCCGGCGATGGCGAACTTGGTGATGGCCTCGTTGCTCAGCACCGGCGCGGCGATCAACACACTGATCGCCAGCAGCCCGATGGTGCCGACCTTCATGAAGGTGGACAGGTAGTCCCTCGGCGCGAGCAGCATCCACACCGGGAGCACCGACGCGGCGAAGCCGTAGATGACCAGCCAGATCACCAGCGCTTGCGGGCTCAGGGTGAACGTGTCCGCCCAACTCGATTCGGCCACCCAGCTGCCGGAGACCACCGCGAACAGCAGCAGCGCAACCCCGATCACCGTGGTCTCGATGACCTTGCCGGGGCGCAGCGTGCGCAGGTACACGCCCATGAACAGGGCGATCGGGATGGTCATGGCGATGGAGAAGGTGCCCCACGGCGACTGCGCCAGCGCGCTGACCACCACGAGCGCCAGCACCGCCAGCAGGATGATCATGATGGCGAACACCGCGATCAGCGCGGCGACCCCACCCACCGGCCCGATCTCGTCCCGGGCCATCTGCCCCAGGCTGCGGCCGTTGCGGCGCATGGAGAAGAACAGCGTGATCATGTCCTGCACCGCGCCGGCGAAGATCACCCCAACGATGATCCAGATAGTTCCCGGCAGGTAGCCCATCTGAGCGGCCAGCACCGGTCCGACCAGCGGCCCGGCACCGGCGATCGCGGCGAAGTGGTGGCCGAACAGCACCCGCCGGTCGGTCGGGTGGTAGTCGATCCCGTTGTTCAGCCGCTCGGCCGGCGTGGCCCGGCGGTCATCGACCTGCAGAACGCGCTTGGCGATGAAGCGGGCGTAGAACCGATAGGCGATGGCGTAGGAGCCCAATGCGGCGGCGACCAGCCAGATCGCCGAGATCCGCTCGCCTCGGGAGAGGGCAATTACGCCCCAGGCGATGGCTCCCACGAGCCCGACGGCACTCCACAGCAGCACCGATCGAAGGTTCAACCCTGACCGGTTGGAGACGCTCAGCCCAGGCATGTCAAACCCGCCCTCGGGGCGTCGGCGTTGACACCATCTCGTCCTCCGATTCAACCCGCCGGGCTCATGCTGGCGGCTGACCAAGAGTTGTACCAGCGCGACGGTTGGTTTACCGAGGTCCGAAGATTTCTTTTCGGCAACCGCGGCCCGCCGGCTGCGTGGACACCCCGGTCCGGGCTACGTAGTCTCCATGCGGACCAGCCAGCGCGGGGGGTCACTTCACCTATGACGGACCCGGGAATGTTGACCGGCTTCGTGGCAGTGCTCGGTGGCACCTCACTGATTGCGTTGTCCGCGCGCCGGCTGCGCCCCACCGCCGCGCTGCCCTCGCTGGAGGGTTGGGCGCTGGCCGGCCGCCAGTTCGGCACGGTGATCATGTGGTTCCTGCTCGGCGGATCCATCTTCACCGCCTACACCTTCGCCGCGGTGCCGGGGCTTGCCTACGGCGCGGGCGCGCTCGGGTTCTTCGCCCTGCCGTACACGACGCTGTTGTGCCCGCTGCTGTTCGTGCTGTTGCCGCGGCTGTGGCGGGCGGCGCGCGAGCGTTCCTGTGTGACCGTCGCGGACTACGTGCGCTCCCGCTACGACTGCCCGAGGCTGGCGCTGGCCGTGGCCCTGACCGGGATCCTGGCCACGATGCCCTACATCGCGCTGCAGCTGCTGGGCATCCGCGCGGTGCTCAACGCCGCCGGGATCTACCCGCGCGGGCTGGCTGGCGACCTCATCCTGGTGGTGGTGTTCGCGGTGCTGGCCACCGCCACCTACCGGCACGGCCTGCGCGCCCCGACGCTGATCTCCCTGGTCAAGGGCGCGCTGATCTTCGGCGCGGCGCTCGGGGTGACAGCGGTGGCGGTGACCAAACTGGGCGGCGCCGGGGCGATCTTCGACGCGGCCGCGAACCGACCGGCGCCCGGGCCGGCCGGCGCCGCGTTGCTGCTGGACCGGTCCCTGTACCCCGCCTACGTCACGCTGGCGCTGGGTTCCGCGCTCGCCCTGCCGATGTACCCGCACGTGCTCACCGCGACGTTCGCCGCGTCCGGCGAGGACGCACTGCGCCGCTGCGCGATCGGGTTGCCGGCCTGGACCGCGGTGCTGGGCCTGTTCGGTTTCCTGGGCATCGCGGCGATCGCGGCGGGTGTGTTCGCCCCGGCCGGCGCCGCCGAGACCGCGGTTCCGCTGCTGGTGGCCCAGCTGTTGCCCAGCCTGCTCAGCGGCGCGGTGTTCGGCGCGCTCGCGGTGGGGGCGCTCGTTCCGGCCGCGGTGATGTCGGTCGCGGTGGCGACGTTGTTCGTGCGGAACATCTACACGGAGTTCTTCTTCCCCACCGCGACCCCGAAGCACGAGCTGCGGGTCGCCCGGGCGGTCACCCTGGTCGCCAAGGTCGGCGCGCTGGCCTTCGTGTTCGGCTTGCGCGACCAGGACGCGATCAACCTGCAGCTGCTCGGCGGGATCTGGATTCTGCAGACGTTCCCGGCGGTGGCCATCGGGCTGTGGGGCCGCTGGCTGCATCGCGGCGGGCTGCTCGCCGGCTGGGCGGTGGGCATGGTGGCCGGCACGCTGTTCGTGGTGTCCGACGGGTTCACCTCGGTGGTGGAGATCGGCGGTGTGCAGCTCTACGCCGCGCTGGTCGCGCTCGTGCTGAACCTTCTGGTGGCCGGCGGGGTCACCGCGGTTGCCCGTCGGCGCGGCATGGTGGACGGCTTCGGCCCGAGCCCGCCGCGGCCCTCGGCGGGTGTGCCATGACCGACGCCTCGCTGCCCCGGGCGCGGACAGGTACCGACCCGGACGAACGCGAGCAGGCGATCGCGGCGATCTTCCACAAGCAGCACACCCCGCTGGTTCGACTGGCCGCGCTGCTCGGCGCGGACGACCCGGAGGACATCGTCGCCGAGGCGTTCTACCAGCTGTTCCGCCGGTGGCGCCGGTTGCGGGATCCGGAGTCGGCGGTGGCCTACCTGCGCTCGGTGGTGTGCAACCTGACCCGGATGCGCATCCGCCACCTGCAGGTCGCCCGGCGGCACGTGGCGCGCAGCAAGACCGACCCGACTACCCCGGGCGCGGCGCCGGACGACGGTGGGCTGCGCGAGGACCAGCGGGAGCTGCTGGACGCGCTCACCGAGCTCCCGGCCCGGCAGCGGGAGGCGCTGGTGCTGCGGTACTGGCTGGACCTGCGAGAGGCGGAGATTGCCAAGGCGATGGGCATCTCGGCCGGGGCGGTGAAGTCGCACACCTCCCGGGGCACCGCCGCGCTGACCCGCATCCTGCGGCGCCGCCAAGAAGAGTCGGCCTCGGGCTCCGAGGTAAGTCCTCGGGTCGACCCACCCGGTGGAGCTGACCAGTACATTGACCCACAGGCCGCACCGGTACCGGTGTCTGTGGCACGTCGTGCGGAAGGAAGGTAGCGCGATCGCCGCCAGTCGATCCGACAGTGCTGAGCACCGCCTGCGCGAGGCGTTGGGCGCGCGGGCCGAGCAGGTGCGCCCGGTCGCGCCCGCCTACCGCGGGGTCAGCGCGGGCTGGCAACGGCGCGAGCGCAAGCGGCGGCTCATCCTGGCCGTGCTCGCCGCGGTGATCTTCGCCGCCGCCGATGCGATCGGGCTCTGGGCGCTCAACCAGGCACGGGTCGACTCCCACGTGATCTTCTCGGAGACCACCCAGCCCCGGCCGGGCACGATCGCCGGCGTCGGCCAACCCTGATCCGGTCGGTGCTCAGACTGAGCGGGCGCGGCGCGCGCGGTAGCCGGCGATCTTCACCAGGTTTCCGCAGCGGTCCATGGCGCACCAGCGCCGACGACCGGACTGGGTCTCGTCCAGGAAGACCAGCGAGCAGTCCGGGTGCTCGCACTCCTTGATCCGTGCGGCCAGTGGCCCGCCGAGCAGGCGCGCCGCGTCCCGGGCGATGCTGGACAGCGCCTGCGCCGGGCTGCCCGCGCCCCCCGAGGCCACGGCCCGCCCCGCCGCGTCGACCGCGAGCCGGGGTGGCAGGTCCGGCCGGGCGGCCACCGCGTTGACCACCCGGATCGCGCCGGCCTCAGGGGCGGTCCGGGCGATAGTCGATCTCACCAGGCCATCGATCGCCTCACGCAGTTCCCTGGCCCGGCCCAACTCCCGATCGGCGACCGGCAGCGACGCGGGCACAAGGCCTTCCAGGACTAGCCATCTGGCCAGCGCATCACCGTCGGGAATGCGCTCAACCGGGCTGGCATGCCGCTTGCCGAGGGTAGCCACGAAGTCCAGAGACGGGCGGCCGCCCACGAACACAAAGGCACCGTCTCCCGCCGCTCCCTCGCCCGTCCCCGCCACGACGCCATCGTACCGGCCGACACCGGATCAGCAGGTGTACGAGCCGAGCCATCCGACTGAGCGGCGTAATCAGCTCGACGGGCCCGCCGGCTCGACGCGAGCGGTGAGAGCCGACGTTTCCGAAACCCACTACCCGGGCGGTGGCGAAGGCTCAACAAGCCGGTGATGATCAGGATTCAAATTTAACGTCAAGGCTGAAAGTATCGTGGTGTACCCCCCGGACGTCTACCTGTCGACGGATGCCGCGCTCGACCTCGGTGCACGCTCGTGGACCCCTTGCCGCGTCCGAGTCCGGGACGGTGCGCTGGCTGGACCCGCCGGCCGGGGCTTGCGCGAGTCCCTCTACCGCGGTCCGGCCGTCGGCTCGTCGTCCGCCTTCGCCGAGATCTACCGCAGCGGGCCTTGATCATGGCCGGGACCCCGCTGAGGTAGATCTCGCCGAAACGGCCCACGGTTGTGGCTGGCTCGGTCAGGCTGGGTGGGCCGGTTCGGGGGACGGAGGCGGTGGCGGGCTGGCCTGGTTACTCCTGGCCAGTTGCGCGGATCCCGCTCCGGCGGGTGTACCCGGACGTCTACCTGTCGACGGATGCCGCGCTCGACCTCGGTGCACGCTCGTGGGCCCCTTGCCGCGCCCGAGTCCGGGACGGTGCGCTGGCTGGACCCGCCGGGGCATACGCGGTCCGGGCGTCGGCTCGTCGTCCGTCTCCGTCGAGATCTACCGCAGCGGGCTTTGATCATGATCAGACAGCCGCGGTGTTAAATCAGTAAACCAGCCGACCAACCTCTATGTCCCTGTCCGAAAGTTCACCCCCAACGGTCGGCCTGTCCTCAGCGCTTTGCTCTGCGCACCTATACGCAACAGGCCCCCGTTGCGTATAGGTGCGCAGAGCAAAGGCGTTCGCCGGCGCGGTCAGGCCCGGCCGGCTCGACGGGAGCGGTGGGATCGACGGCCATGCGAGCCGGGTGCCGCGGCTGGAGCCGCGCTCGGCGGCGGAGAAAAGTAGGCGTTCGGGTCGGGCGGTGGTCGCCTCGCGGCGAGTTGCACATCAGGGCTTCAGCCGAACGATCTTCCCTGGCGGCGATTTTATTGTGAGACCCGGGGACACACTGCGCCCGACCCGAACACCCTGTCCAACGTGGTTGCCCACCGAAGGATTCCCCGCGTGGCGCCCGCATGCTGTGATCTGGGGAACCCGGTGCCGAGGAATATCGCCGGCGGCCACTCCCCCGGCTCTGCGGCAGGTGGCGGAATCGGGCCGCGGCGAGCACCGCGACCGAGTGCCGAGGCCATACGCAACGGGCCCGTGTTGCGTATGTGTGCGCAGAGCAAAGCGTCCGCGACAGCCCCGCTGCCCTGGTCATCGACCGGGGCCGCGCAGGCCGAGGAGCAACGCCGGGTCGCCGGGCCGGAACGTGCCGTGCCGCTGCGAGGCGTCGCCGATCTGCCGGCTGCGGGCCAGCAGGTCACGCCCCAGCCGCAGCTGCCGCCGTTCCCATTCGGCCAGCGCGGGCTCCACCGCGCCGTGGTGCGCGCGCAGTTGGGTGGCCAGCTCCCACCCGTCGGCGGCGGCCTTGGCGGTACCCGCGCCGGCGTGCGGGCGTGCCACGAACGCCGCGTCCCCGACCAGGCAGATCCGACCGTGCGCCATCCTGGACACCTCGATGTCGAACACGGCCTGCACGAACGGCTCGGCCACATCCAGCACCACCTCGGCGATCACCGGCGCCAGGCACCGCGAGGCATCCGCGCGCAGCCGGTCCACGAATTCCGCGCGCACCTGCCCTGGCGGCAAGGACACCGGTCGTGGGCTGCCACCCCGGTCGGTCATCAGCTCGTCGAGCTCGGCGCCCTCGGCGACGTTCCGGTACCAGACGAAGTTGATCAGCCGTTCGCCGGGAACCAGCGCACCGGACGGCCCGGGGATGGGGTAGGCCAGGATGTGGCTGCCCGGCAGGACCTGGTAGGTGATCGCGTCGGAGAGCGCCGCGAAGGTAGCCGGGCGCAGTTCGGACTCCGGCATCGTGCCGCGCCAGGCGACGTAGCCGGAGTAGCGCGGGGCGACCTCCGGCAGCAGGTTCGCCCTGACCCCGGAGCCGATGCCGTCGGCCGCCACCACCAGCTGCGCCCGGCACCGCCGGCCCGACTTCAGCGACAGCTCCACCCCGCCGGGCACCGGATCCAACGCGACCACCTCCTGCCCGAGCTGGTAGCGCTCCGGCGGCAGGTTCCCCAACAGCGCGCGGTAGATGGTGTTCCACGAGGAGAACCGGTATCGGTGGGCGCGCTCGTGCACCAGCTCCCCGGTGGCGGCCAGGAACCTGATGAACCCGGTCGAGCTGCACAGGCTCTCCGGGTCCACCTCGGTCTTCTCGGCGAACCAGCGGACCGCGTCATCCAGCACCGCGATGCCCGCGCCGCGCGCCTCCAGGGTGGCCGGCGAGCGCTCCAACACGGTGACCTCGCAGCCGGCGTCGGCGAGCACCAGGGCGGCGGTCAGGCCACCCAGGGAACCGCCGACCACCCCCACGTCCGGCATGGCGGGCATGGCCGGAGTCAGGGACGGCCGAACGTGGCCACCCGCTCGACCTTGAGCTCGAAGAGCACCCGGCGCTCGTTGATGGACGGATCCCGCAGCCCGTAGGGCGGCTCGTTGCCGGTGTACTTGGTCCAGATCTTGTCCAGTTGCGCGGTCACCCTGGGGCCTTCGGTCGGGTCGTCCTCGGAGATCTCCCGCGCCACGGTGGCCTTGATGGACACCCAGTGGTAGGCGTTCGCCGGGTTGACCAGCGCGAACGTGGCCTGTGGTTGCTTGCGCAGCCAGTCCACCTTCTTGCGGTGGGTGGCCAGGTTCAGCAGCACCAGGTCGCCTTCGTAGTCGAACCACACCGGGGTCAGGTTCGACCGGCCGTCACCGCCGATGACCGACACGATCGCGGTCACCGGATCGTCCAGCAGCCGGCGGTAGGTGGGATCCAGTTCGGCCAGCGAGCTGACCGCGTCGTGGGTACCAACGGTGAACTGGCCGGGCTGCAAACCATCGGCCACGTCCAGGAAACGAGCAACACTGATCGTCATGGCGGTTAGCGTAGGGAACATGTCCGCCTCCGCCCACGCGTCTGTTCCGGTGAGCACCGGATTCGCCGACGGGCTGGCCGCCGCCGGGGTGCGACGGCTGTTCGGCATGCCCGGCGGCGGCCCCAACCTGGACATGATCGGGGCCGCCGAGCAGCGCGGCATCGAGTTCGTGCTGGCCCACGGGGAGACCGCCGCGTGCCTGATGGCGGGCGCGTTCGGCCTGCTCAGCGGTACCCCAGGAGTTGCGATTGTGACCAGGGGGCCCGGGTTCACCAGCGCGGCGAACGGGCTCGCCCAGGCCACCCTGGACCGCGCCCCGCTGCTGCTGATCAGCGACCGGGTGCCGGCCGGCCAGCGGGACCGCACCGGCCACCAGCGCCTCGACCAGCTCGCCGTGGCTGCCCCGCTGACCCGCTGGACCGGCACCCTCGGGCACCACGACCCGGCCCGGGTGGTCGCCGCCGCGCTCGCCGTGGCCGCCGGCCCGCCCGCCGGCGCGGTGCATCTCGACTACGACCCGGGCGTCCCTGGCGACCTCCCCCCGGCCGTGCCACACCCGGAGCCGGTGGACGCCGCCGCGCTGCGTCGGGCTACCGCGCCGGCCACCGGCGCGCGCCGCCCGGTGGTCATCCTGGGCGCCGGCGCGGCACCGCACGCGACCGCGCTGCGCGGCATCCTCGGCGGCGGTGTTCCGGTGCTCACCACCTATCAGGCGCTGGGCTGTGTGGCCGCCGCCGGGCCGGACGCCGCCGGGCTGTTCACCAACGCCGCGCTGGAGCGTCCGCTGCTGGAGCGCGCCGACCTCATCGTGGGTGTCGGCCTGGACGGGGTGGAGCCGATGCCCGGGCCGTGGACCTACCCGGCGCCGGTGCTGCTGCTCAGCGACGCCCCGGTGGACGGCGCCTACTTCGGGTCCCCGGAGATCGTGCTCGGTCCGCCGGCGCGCACCCTGGCGGCGGTGCTGGCCCTCACCGAATCCGGCTGGCCGACCGGCGCCGGGCGGGAGCACCGCGACAGGCAGCTGCGCCTGCTGGCCGACGGGCCGCGCGACGACGGGCTGCACCCGCTCGAGCTGGCCCGCGCGGTGTCCGAAGCGGTCGGGGACGCCCAGGTCACCGTGGACGCGGGCGCGCACATGCTGGCCGTCATGCCGTTCTGGCCGGCCACCCGCCGCCACCAGGTGTTGATCTCCAATGGGCTGGCCACCATGGGCTACGCCCTGCCGGCGGCGATCGGCGCGGCGCTGGCCCGGCCCGGTGAGCGGGTGGTGTGCCTGGTCGGCGACGGCGGGCTGGGCATGACCATGGCCGAGCTGGAGACGCTGGCCCGGCTGGCGCTGCCGGTCACCGTGGTGGTGTTCAACGACGCCGCGCTGAGCCTCATCGAGGTCAAGCAGCGCGCCGAGCAGGGCGGCCCGGGCGCGGTCCGGTTCGGCCCGGTGGACTTCGCCGGCATCGCCCGCGCCATGGGGGTGCCCGCCACCACCGCCGAGGACCTGCCCGGGGTGCGCGCCGCGCTGGGCTCGGCCGGCGGCGGGCCGTTCCTGCTCGACGCCCGGATCAGCCCGGCCGGGTACCGCCACATCCTCGCGGTCTCCCGAGGCTGAGAGCTGCCCGGCTCGGCGCGCGCGACGGATACCGGAGTGAGAATGTTGAGAGCGGCACCACCACCGAAGGGCAGGGCTTGATGACTGACGAACTCGACACCGACGAGCGCGCCTTCCTTCGCCAGCCGCCCTGGATGAGCGGATCACCGCCGACGGGGCGTCCCCATGGCCGGTGCAGCCCGACCGCTATCGACTGGTCATCGCCAGGGCCTGCCCGTGGGCGAACCGCGCGGCGATCGGTCGGCGGCTGCTCGGGCTGGAGCCGGTCATTTCGATGGGCATCGCCGGGCCGCTGCACGACGAGCGCAGCTGGCGATTCCACCTCGACCCGGACAACCGCGACCCGGTGCTGGACATCGAGTATCTCGGAGAGGCATACCGGGCCGCCGACCCCGAATTCTCCGCCGGAATCACCGTGCCGGCCATGGTGGAGGTCGCCAGCGGAAAGGTGGCCACGAACGGCTTCGCCCAGCTGACCCTGGACTTTGCCACCGAATGGCGGGCGCACCACCGGGACGGCGCCCCCGACCTGTACCCGGAGGCGCGCCGGGCGGAGATCGACGAGATCAACGAGGCGGTTTATCACGACGTGAACAACGGCGTATACAAATGCGGACTCGCCGGCAGCCAGGCGGCCTACGAGCGCGCCTATCACACCCTGTTCGCCCAGCTGGACGCGCTTTCCGACCGGCTCACCACCCGCCGCTACCTGGTCGGCGACTCGATCACCGAGGCGGACGTCCGGCTCTGGGTGACCCTGGTCCGGTTCGACCCCGTCTACCACGGGCACTTCAAGTGCAACCGGAACAAGCTGACCGAGATGCCGGTGCTCTGGGCCTACGCCCGGGACCTGTTCCAGACCCCGGGATTCGGTGACACCATCGACTTCGAGCAGATCAAACAGCACTACTACGGGGTGCACCGGACGCTCAACCCGAGCGGCATCGTCCCGGTCGGCCCGGACCCCAGCGGATGGCTCACCCCACACGGCCGCGAGGACCTCGGCGGGCGGCCGTTCGGCGACGGCACCCCGCCCGGTCCCCCACCCCCCAACGAGCGCGTACCCGCACTCACCGACTAACCGCGTCCCGAGCCCGCGGCCCCCGCCAGCTAATCCGCCGCCAGCCCCAGCCCGCCGGCCGCGGCCGGCCGCCAGCCCCAGCCCGCAGCAGCCGCAGTCCGCCCGCCGCAGCCCGCAGCCCGCCCGATCCCGCTGCAGCCCGCCGCGTCCGTCCGCGGCCCCGGCTGCTCACACAGCTTGCGTGCTGCCCACACAGCGGCCCAGGCTGCTGTGTCGAGCCAGCAGGGCTGTGTAAGCGCAGAACGGAGACCGCGCGACCGCATCTCGACCTCGGCTCGACCTCAGCGCAGTTCGCGCATCGAGATCTACTTCAGCGGGCTTGCACCATGATCCAAGCCCGCTGAGGCAGATGTCGGCGAGAGGCCGCCGCCGGCCTTGCCAGCCGCCAGTTGAAACCACCGGAGCCGGCAAAGGAAGTCGGACACGAGGCGCTAGGAGAGGCTGCCGCCGAAGGTTCGGCCGCTCCAGCGGGGCTCGACCACGGCCCACTCGCGCTCCCAGCGCACACAGTTGCGCGCCATCGCCAGGTGTCGAATCCCGAACCATGCCATGGTCAGGGCGGCGGTGGCGTCCGCGGCTCGGGTGGGCGGCGGCACCAGATGGTGCGATCGGTCCACCCACACCACGGTGAGGTCGCCGGAGCGAAGCGCGCCGTCGACCGTTGCATCGCCCTCGCGGACCACGCCGTCGGTTTCAGCCCAGCGCACCGGTACCTGGGCCAGCGGCCCGGCCCCCGCGTCGCCCACCTCCGGCATCGGCGCCACGTCCTGCAGTACAACCGCGCGCACGGGGGTGCGCGATGCGGACTCCAACCGCGCCCGTTCCAGCAGGCTGCCGTGCACATGAAATCCGATGATCATCGACAGGACCGCGCCGAGCAGCCCCAACGATGCCAAGGTCCACGCCGCGCTGTCCTCGACCCAGTCAGTACCTCGCTTCGGGATCCGCCGCTGTTGAGACGGATGCCAACGCTCCCGGCCGGCTCGCATTGCGCCACCTCCCTCGTCTCCTCCAGCATCCAGGAGCTGCGGGAATGCGTCGACGAAACGAGAGGCTTAACCATGTTGAGCTTCGTCACCCACTCTCAGCATGTGACCCCGCACACCCCACGCAGAGGCGCGGACCAGCGCGAACGTGACGAT
>Ga0193743_1002434_pt1 | contig 13174 bp, 16 predicted proteins | sample L2c2metaG_FD_143038 | JGI IMG/M metagenome (GOLD analysis project Ga0193743, IMG submission 143038) | Soil microbial communities from a riparian zone of the East river system, Colorado, United States - L2c2 | ecosystem: Environmental > Terrestrial > Soil > Riparian zone | place: USA: East River... | reverse complement strand
CGGATGGCAGGCTTGTGCGGCGCTCTACGGCGAAATTGTTCCATTCTAGTTCGACACTCGATGGTTGACGCAAGACAGAGTCACCCAAGAAAGCGTTGATCTCCGTACTCTCGCGTTTGGCGATAACACGCACCTGCGCATTTGTCTGTTCGCCGTTAGACAAGAACCCTTGTATCTCCAAAACCCCCGCCCACGTGCATGGCCCTACTTCGTGGCACGTCCACATGTGCGTGCATCTCGGCACCGAAATCCCAGGTAGCCTAACAACAGTGTAATTCGTTGCAACCGCGTGACGGGGAAAAGGGGTGATTCTCGCACTCCCATCCTCGATGCCATATGACTACGCCATCGATTGCCTCAGTGTAGGGGGTTGGCAAATTGGGCTCCGCTCCGTGCCGAAGACTGTTGGCACTCGGATCCAGCAAAAGGATCGAAGACGGAGAACCGCTGACTAGTTCTTCGACGAGCCGGCATTCTGGCCCGTCGGCGGGTTCGTGTGGAACGGCCGCCTACCTGCAGAGTCAGTGATCGTCTCCGACAGCGCCACGGATCCGCTGTGGGCCGATTACCGCGATCTAGCCTTGGCACACGGGCTACGGGCGTGCTGGTCCACGCCGATACTCTCCCTCAGCAGGGAAGGTGTTGGGAATCTTTGCGGCCTACCATCGCGAATCGCGCAGCCCCACTGCACAAGATCACAGTGTTATAACGCAAATCACCCATCTTGCGAGTATCGCCGTTGAGCGCAAGCAAGCAGAACAAAAGCTGCGGCAAAGCGAAGCCTATTTGGGCCCAGCGGGGATGCCTCGGAACGGTTGCCCAAGCACTTCCTGAAGGCCGATCTTCCTTTCCCAACAATGTTTGCGGAGGTGCCGATAGGCGGGGGGATTCACTATTGTATGCCTGGTGGGCTGAGACGATGCGCACCCTCTTACCGGCATTTTTGAAGCACGGCACTGCTACCGAAGAAGAGATGTCGATCGAGACCCTTGAGGAGCGGTTACGGTCGAGGCTGTAGAAATGCAGTCTCAGGGTGAAATCCCTATACAGGTATGTGCGTTGGCTAGGGTCTAACGCTGACCATACTCAGGAAGTTCTACATTATTCTCCTCGACGACATCGGGCATGGCGAATCGAGCAAACCCTCTGATGGGCTGCGGATGCACTTTCCCCACTCTTATGGCGTCGATGTGGATGACGCTCCTTTGCATTGTCCCAGTAACATTTCTTTGCCTGGCCCAAACACGCACCCCGGCGACCCTCACCGCCATCGCTGTCGCAGTCCTCTACGTTCTCTCTTGCCGCCAGACCCGTATCTCCCCCTGGTACGCTATACTCCTACCAGTCAGCGCTGTCCTTATCCTGTTTTCGATCTTCCGCTCTATGTTTATCACTCTTTGGAACGGAGGCGTCACTTGGCGAGGAACCTTCTACCCGCTCGCTGAGTTCCGCAAAAGCTCGACTCCACCCGCCTAGCACAGCTTCCGCAGAGGTAGGCGGGCGCGATTCTTTTCGAATGGATACCAGCTATGCTATCGAGAACTGACCCACCTGTTCTGTAATCAAGATTGCAACTGAGGATGTGATCAGGGGATGGGATCATGAATCATCATGCCTGTTGCCCGTAAGCGTCCCTGTTGCGTCTGCCATCGCTGGTTCCGTCCCGACAATAGAGTTTGCACCCGACAGCGTGCTTGCAGTAAGCCGGAGTGCCAGTTTTGCGTCGGCGGAAGAAGCAGGCGGAATGGCGAGCGCGGAATCACCGCCACTCCACTATCGTTACCACGAACTTGAATTATGACGGACCATCGCTGCGCGATCCGCAAGGCTGAGCGGAGGCCATGGATAAACCATCATCCGGACGCGAAGACTACGTGCGCAGGTTCTGGAAGCCTACCGCAACACACCAGGAACCTGCGGCCATCTGCGCCGGTCAGACCGCAAGAGCAAGACGGGTAGGGAGATATGAAGTGGGAGATATGAAGTGTCATCCCACGCCGCAGGCGCGGTTGGGTTTTCGTTTTAAGTGTCATAAGATGGGATGTTAAACCTACGACCTTTGGGTTATGAGAAGGCTAAATAACTGATTCTAAACTAACTATAGCGGCGCAGGTGATCCCTAGATTGCCGCGTCAGTTGTTTCACATGACAACAATCGGGCCGAGAACTCGCATCAACCAACCGGTGTTAGAGAAAGACAGATGAAAGCTTTCAATCTCCAGAATGCGCTCACAACGTTTTCTCTGCATGTATATCAGCTCGCCAAATGTGTGATCTGCGCCTTCATCTGCGCTTTGATTACCAGTTCTGCCGCCAGCAGGCACTGCGTCTGATCCTGAGCTGTATGCGTGCGATTCACAATGTCGGAGACGAACTGTGGCCCGAACGGTAACACTACATTGTTACAATCGATATACCGCTGCTCATCCCTATTCACTAGAAACAGGTTATTGCCGTTTTTATTTACCCCTACGTTGGTATACTTGCGCACCTCAATATAGCCCTCCGTGCCCAGGATGAAAAGCCTTCCATCGCCCCACGTGCCCAGCCCGTCCGGTGTAAACCAGTCCAGCCTCACATATCCCAGCCCACGATCTCCACGTAGCATCATGTCTCCAAAGTCCTGAAACTTCGGGTGCTCCGGTTGGTTGACGTTCGCGATCTGCGAAGCCACTACCTCGGCCTCAGTGGATCCCGTGTAATACAAAAATTGGTCCACCTGATGTGATCCGATATCGCACAAAATCCCTCCATACAACTCAGGCTCCCAGAACCAGGCCGGGCGTTGGGATGCACCTCCCGCATGCGGATCCTGACCACTCTTCATTGGCTGAAAGATCTGATGTGGAGCGATATTGATTGTCTGGATTACCCGCCCAATCGCCCCGGCCTTCACCAATTCGCCGGCCTTCACCGCGCCCTTCACCTCCAGCCGTTCGCTGTACATAATTGCGTAGATTCGCTTAGTCTCTGCGATCGTCTTCCGCACCTCGGCCAATTGCGGCAACGTCGTAACCCCCGGTTTGTCGCTCAAGAAGTCCTTGCCCTGCATCATCACCTTTACACCCAGCAACGCACGATGGCTTGGAATCGTCGAACTCAGCACCAATTGCGTTGATTGATCATTCAGAATATCTTCCTCTGACTGCACCATCTTCGCTTGTGGAAACGCCTTCGTGAACGCCGCCACCTTGTCCGGCTCGGATCCATACGCCGCGACGAGCACGCCACCTCCGCGCAGCAAAGCACCCACCATTCCAAATATATGGTCGTGGCTCATCCCGCACACAGAGAACCTGATCGAGTACTTCGGTTTTGCCTCCGCACCTTGCCCCGCGGCCGCTACCTCGTGGATAACATTTGGGTTCCCACCAGGGGGTATCCCAAAAGTTGTACCCGGTAATGCAGACATCATGCCTGCTCCGCTCATCGCCTTCAAAAACAACCGCCGGTTTACTGCATCCATCGTTATCACTCAGTCTTTTGATTCTTCAATGTTCTGTCAATCGAGTCAGGTTGCCATCCTTACGAGTAATATGAAGATGGCTTCTCGGAGCTTGCGGCGGAATGTGATGCAAGCCAGGTTCAGCCATCATCTCCACAGATCGCGCAGACTAAGTTTGTAACGCAGGTACCGACGAACACAAAGGATGATGACTTCCCGGTATAGGTGCCAACCCCCAAACAGCTCTGCATGCTCTTCCACCTGCTCATTGCCACCCCCTCACGTCAGCAAAAAATAACACTAACCGAGGCGGCATCCCTATTTGAATCAGAGCCGAACGACCGGCTTCTCGATTTGCACCCGAGCCATGCCGGATGGTGTTGCCTATTCTGGCAATGGCTTGCCGTTAGTTTCAGGAGCAAAAGGAAGAGTGGCGAGCCCGATAAGAAAAACAAGACACATCGTGACACCTGCGTAACGCATAGGTTCTGGCTTTTTAGCATATACCCGGCTTGTCAGCAAACCGAGGGTGAGGGGACCAATGGCAGCCACAAAGCGACCTACGTTATAGCAGAAAGATATTCCGGTGCTGCGGAGCCTAGTTGGAAAGAGTTCAGGAAGATAGATGGCATAGCCACCAAAGAGCGCCAATTGAGAAAAGCCCATCAACGGGATCATCCATAAGATATCGGTGACTGTCCTGAGGTTCCAAAAGGTGAAAGCTGTCGCGGTCATAGCGAATATAAACGAGATGGCGAAGGCAACTTTACGCCCGGCGACGGACGTAAGGTGCGTGAAGGCATAGATACCAAAGAAACCACCAGCATTTTGGAGAAGTGAAGCGATTCCAATCCAAAGCGTTTTTTGTCCAGCGCGCATGGATGTTTTATCGAGGACGGAACGCAACAGATCGAAACTGAAGAAACCAATTCCCCAAAGGCCCACGACTCCTGCAAAGGCTAAAAGCATACCGACGATAGCATTTCTGGACCAGCGAGGATCTGCAAATAGGTCTCTAATGCTGCCAAGGTGTTTGCTGCGTTTCTCCGCCTTGGCGCTGCGCCAGGATTCCGGTTCTTTCAACTTTCGAAAAATGGGGATGCAGAGGAGTGCAGGCAGAGCACCTACAACGAACATGATGCGCCAGGCGCTCGAAATCATACTTGATTGCTGAAGTTGACCCAGCAGAATACCGACAAGAGCGGCGAGCATGTTTCCGACAGTTGAAAGGGCCTGCAGCCAACCCAGAGCGTAGGGTCTTGCGCGATCCGGAACCGTCTCGGCAACAAGCGCAACACCAACGGAAAATTGTCCTCCTACTCCGAGACCCGTAAGAAATCGATAGAACGAGAAATCCCATATATTGGTTGAGAACACGCTAAGTCCAGTAAACACAGCGTACAAGAGAATCGTAAACAGCATTGTCTTCGTGCGCCCGATACGGTCGCCAAGGATACCAAGGATGACCCCGCCTGACGCCCAGCCGATCATGAAGATCATGGTGGCGTAGCCGGAATATTCAGCGATCCAAGCAGCGCCCGCAGGATCACCAGGAAGCACCTTCATCAAGTCGACAATTGCAGGTCGACGAGCCAGGTTGAATAACTGTTGATCCATAGTATCGAACATCCAACCAAGCGATGCGACGATGAACGCCAGCCATTGGTATCTATTCAAGTCCCTATACCAAGGAGCAGCTCCTATAGCTGTGGCTGGGGGATTCTTCACGAAGGCAGCCATCGTGAACCCTGATGAGCCGAGTCGCTCTTGCGGCGACCATCACGGCCGATCGATAGGACGAGATACAACTGATCGACAGCCCTGGCCTGTCCGAGCAATTGACCAGGGAACGGACTCCCAACTTGTTTCAAGATTGCTAGAAAATGGTGGAAGGGGTCGGCTAGTCTTCGTTGTAATCGCTGCACACTTTGCTGAATACTTCTGACGAACATATATGCGATACGCCTCTTGCTAAATAAGAGACACGCCACAAAAGGATTTATTCCGTGTCTAAGTTCAAATCTCGGTCTCAATGTGAATTTTGCCGGCAATATGTGAGGGGAGGAGTGGAAAAATGCCCGGTGACGTCAGGAAGCCAGAGATAGGTTCCAGACGTTCGAAGCAATTTCCGATATCAATGTGAGGCTGATTCTCACACAGTTTCTCAGGCCGCACGAAAGGACTATATGCCAATGAAAAAATAGCTCACTACGAGAAGTGCTAGAGACTTGTCCGCAGCATCGCGGAGACAATGTTCGAACCTGTCGATAGCCTCGTCGGCACGGCGAGAGATGCCGATGTTTTGGCCTCCTTCACCCTGCCATTATTATCGCAACAAAACTATAGGCATTGTTCAATCTATAGGGAAAGACGGTGCTCGCAACTTCTGCGCGGACGAGTCCGGAAAAGCCGGTTGTACGAAGGTCAGTCCTGTTAGGCCACATCAGCACAGCGGATGAGACGTCGTCGCGCCGCTGGCCCGATCTGCTTAGGTGCGCTGCAGAAACCGAAGTTCTTAAAACCGCAATTTGGGGAAGCTTCGATTTGGGTCATTGAACGGGTGATCAAACGACCGTTTGTTGGATCGGTGACCTCCCCAAGTGTACGCACCCTTGCAAGGAAACATTCAGTGCAAAGTTCCGTTCATTCGATAGAAATCTGATCCCTTTCTGTAAGCATATGTTGGGTCGGCGGAACCATACTTAAACTCAGTTCATCTTTCGAGCCTGAGCTAATCGACGAGCTGAAAGTTCTGCCGGGAGCAACGATGAAACAGCTTTGCGAGGAGATTGGATGGTGCGTTGTTCCAATATTCGATGCTTTTTGTTGAGCACTCTCTGCTTTTCCCTGAACAATTCGGATTGTTCTCTGTCGGCTACCAGTACAACGCCATAACGCTGACGAATCGGCACCCCTTGAAATCGAGATCTCTAAACGAAGCTTAACCCACAGAATATTCCCGCAACTAAGGAGCACAACATGAGCACACTCAACAATAAGATCGCATTTGTTACCGGAGCGTCCAAGGGCATTGGTGCGTCTATTGCCATACATCTCGCCGCAGCCGGTGCGACAGTCATCGTCAAGTACGCCACAAGCAAGTCTGGAGCTCCCTGGTGAGGGCGTTGCATGACTTTGCCGATGTGATTCTGACCGGATCAAAGTTTTACGGGACACTACCCCTGCTTTGCCTCTTCCCCTTCTTGATGTCAAAAAAAGGCTTGCAGCTCGAAAAAAGGATCACTCTTGATGGACAACGCTCGTCGCCCTCTCGGTACATTCGAACGCTTTCTCTGGTTTCACAACCAAATTGAGCCAGTTCATTTTTCTGTCTCGGCACTGGTTGAAGGTGCCACAACGGTAGATGAGTGGAAATCGGCGCTATCTGCTTTGCAGAATCGTCACCCGCTTCTTAGGGTATCGATACCTGCAGATGCAAATGGTGTTCCCTATTTTCGAAACGAGCCGAAAATGCCAATTCCACTCCGCGTTGTGGAAGGTAGTGCTCTTGGGCGGTTAGAGATAGAGATTGCGAAGGAAATCGCTACTCCTTTTCACTCCTCTACGGCTCCGTTGATTCGCGCAGTGTTATTGCACGAAGAACAGCGGAGCATTGTCATCCTAGTTGCACATCACTCCATTGTTGACGCTATTTCTCTGACCTACGCAATACGCGATCTGCTCCAATCGCTCTCTGGTAAAGCGCTCGAACCACTTCCTATCCCACCCTCGCATGAAGAACTTCTTGGAATTTCTGAAAACATGGAAGAGAACGGATGCGAAACAGCCGGAACAATCGCATCTATCAATACGGAGTTCTTCAAGTTGGTCCCCAGCGTTATTTCTTTGCGTATGCCTGTCGAGTTGACAAGTAGTTTGAAAGCGCGCGCGCAACAAGAGCGGACTTCCATCCACGGCGCGCTTGCGGCTTCCATTGTTTTCGCGGCTAGAGAGTTGGGAATAAATAGAAAGCAGGGTTCGTTGCGCCTGGGGTCTCCAATCAGCACGAGAAAGCTGCTAAACCAGGGTGAAGCCTGCGCCCTGCTCACGGATATCGGTATGCTGGACTTAGAGTTTTCGGCGTCGGGTGATTTCTGGGAACTGGCACGGTATGTAAGAACGGAGCTTTCTCCCCAACAATCTCTCAATCGTCTTGCTAAATCGCGTCGTGAATTGCAGGAGGTTCTTGCAGATGTTTGTGACGCTCAAACAATAATTCAGATTGCCCGACAAGAAATGAATACTGATTTTGTCCTGTCAAATATGGGAAATCTATCTGTCGAAAGTCAATACGGCAGATTAAGACTGGAAGCGGTGTGGGGTCCGGCAATTCTGATCGGAACGTTCAAAAATCAACAAGTCATTGGCGTGGCTACCGTCAATGGGGGTCTCTCTCTTCTGTACTGTAGTCATGCGCCAATTCCTCATCTGCTGGAAACTATGAAAGATATGCTGATTGAGGCTTGTTGAGGGCGACAGTCCGCGACCTCGTGAAGCCCAAGTTGCTACATTCTTCGAAGTTGTTATGCGGGCTGACGGCATATTGCTGTCGCATTGTGTCCCTGGTTGAATGCGCATCCCTTGGAGGTCGCTTTCCATGCGAGGCTCAGCAAGAACTGGTAATCACCTGATGAAAGGTTGATCTCTTTCTGAAAGCATGCGCTGCGGGCATAAGTTAGATTTGGAATTAGTGAATCGTGCGAGCATAGTGAGTCAAGCCAAGAATCTACGAGACGATGGCAACATGGAGAGATTTCCATCATGAAGCACAATGTGCAGGAAGAGTTAGCAGAAAGAATCAGCGTAGCTGAGCAGGACGTATACTTAGTCACTCTGAGCTTGAGATTCAACGACTACAGCGCTAGGCAGATATTCTAGATCCTTCCGGATCACCTCTGCTACGGGCACTCCCAGTTCCGCCTGCTTCAGCACGGCAACAATCTGCTCCACAGAAAAAAACGTTTCTTCTTCATGCAAAATCTCCCTTCAGAGTTTGCCGGAGACTAACATTTCAACTGGTCCACAAATATCGGGGCCAATCATGAGCGGTCTCAACGACAATTTAGACTTAGCGACACTGGCCACTGAAAGTGGGTACAGCAGAGCGCAGTTTCTGCGAATGTTCCGGGCGGCAACCGGACAGACGCCTCATCGTTATCTGTTGGAACTGCGCCTGGAAAAAACCCGGGTTCTGATCGCTAGCAGGATGCCGTTGGTCGATATCGCCGCAGCCTGTGGGTTCTCCCAGTCACGCTCACCTCGCAACGGCGTTCCGATCAAAGTTTGGCCTGGCACCAAGTACGTACCTACCGGCGCGACCTGTAAAACGCTTGTGGAAACATTTAGCGCAAAGTTCCGTTCATTCGATAGAAATCTGATCTCTTTCTGTAAGCATATGTTGGGCCGGTGGGATCATACGTAGAACTCAGTTCATCGTTCGAGCGTGAGCTAATCGACAAGCTGAAAAGTTCTGCAGGGAGCAGCGATGAAACAGTTTCGGGCGGCAACTGGCCAGACATCTCATCGTAATCTGCTGAAACTACGCCTGGAAAAAGCCTGGGTCCTGATTGCGGGCGGATGCCGTTGGTCGATTTCGCCGCAGTCTGTTGGTTATTCATTCACGCTCACCTTGCGGCGGCGGTTCGATTTAAGGGACGTTATTGAATAGGTGAATCTCAAATGTCGAACAAAGGATATGTGCTCGGAAGTGCTCCACAGGAACTGCAGCGCCTGATTCTGCAAGATCGGCTGATTCTTAGGCCGATCACTGAGCGTCTGCTTAGTCAGGCGGGACCTAAGGAAGGCATGCGGGTTCTCGATCTTGGTTGTGGGACCGGTGGAGTTTCCGTGCTTGCGGCCGAGATGGTGGGACCGTATGGAGCCGTGGTCGGCACCGATCAGTCCGTCGATGCCATTGCCATGGCAAAAGAATCCTCTCGTGAAAGCGGGTTTCAACAATCCGCTTTCTGTGTGAGTTCTGTCGAGGCGTTTTCTTCCCCAGACCCATTCGATATAGTGAGTGGCCGATATGTGCTGATGTATCAGCCTTCGCCGGCCGCTTTCATCCGCGCCGCGAGTCGGCATGTACTGTACTGCATGGTTTCGTCGTCGAGCCTGCGCAGTTCATTCGTTGCGGGGCTAACGTCTAACTATTTGGTTGGAATTCCCGGTCTAGCCTCTTCGATATCCGCGATCTGAGCAATCCGTTCGCTATCCGAGAAAGTGGGGATAAAAAGTATCAATGCGGAAGTTGAACATGCCGCTGGAATCAACCAAATTGACTGCCAGCAGTGCATCATTGCGCCGCCCGGCCTGATATAAGCATAGTGATCGACTACACTCCCGGAAAGCCAAGAACCAAGCAGCATTCCCGCTCCATATGTAATAAGAGTGATGAGTCCCTGCGCTGCTGAACGCAAGGCGAGAGGCGCTTTACGATCAACATAAATCTGCCCGGTAACAAAGAAAAGTCGTAACAGATTCCGTGCAACAAAATGCCTAGCCAAAGCATCTGCATGCCTTGTCCGCTGTTTCCAAAGGCGAATAGAACGTAGCGTATGGTCCAGGCCAACATGCCTGCGACTAACATATATTTCACGCCCAGTCGACGGAAGAACCAGGGAATTAAGAGCATACAGAAGAGTTCCGACATCTGCCCACCAGTCATCTTGCCCACTGAATTCTTTACACCGATTTGGTTCAGAAAAAGATTGGTGAAAGCATAGTAGAACTGCAGCGGAATACAGATGAGAAAGGATGTCAGGGTGAAAATCGCGAATGAGTCTCGAGAAACAGTTTGGCGGCTTTTACGGGGAAAATTCCTCTCAACGAGCACTTTGTTGATCGCGCTAAGGGGGCGTATCAGGAAGCGTGAGGCAATAGACAGCCATGACGAATGAGGCTAGAGCGGCAATGCGCAATGGCATTGCCGTCGCTTCCAGCCGCAGGTTACCGATCAACAGCCCTGCAACGCGACCAGATAAAATACTCAAAAAACATCATCAATGCGAGTCTCATCTTGATTTGCTTCTTCATAAGCATCCATTCACTAACGTCGAAGGCCTGGAAATGTAGATGCGTTTTGACATATGGCTGCTAAAGCACATGTGCCGGTAATTTCCAGAAGATGAGTGAGTGCCAAATCTAGCAAAAACATCTTGGCTGATGAGCACTTCCGGAAATGCTCGCCGATTCGGCATCATCTCATGGAACAATTTGAGTCACCCCGTAATCAGCAAGCTGGTGCTTGCGTGTTAATGATGGTCGCGACTTCTAAAGATCCATTGCTTCGTGTCGACTGTTCTGAGCTTTCTGTACATAAAACACGGGAGATACAGGTATATTCCTCACTATCTGCTTGGAATCGCGGCTTTCACAGCTAGGGTTCTGAAACAGAATAAAAGGCGTTGCGCAAAGGAACCGGGGAGGAGGTGTCGACGAAGTAGCTGTTCAGTGGCATTGTCAAAGGGCATGCCAGGATTCGGAACAAGCTTCGTATCGTGATATACGTCTCATCCTCCCGCTATTAGATAGCACGGCACCCCCACGTGGATTCGTCTCTCTGCCATATGGCAGTGATTCCACACCTGCAGGAACAGCGGATAATAACTCTAGTGACCTTGACGGGAAAATGGCGGCGCTTGAACAAGGGTGTCTCCGCACAGCTGGCCTTCCAGGCTACGATACGTCTGCTAATGCAACAGCATGTTCATTTGTTGCGCATCGGCGGAATATGTTTACAGCCTGCGGTGTTTTATAACTAGCTGGATCGCGACTTCCCGCTCGTGTAGTCAACACTAACTGTAGTTCCCTGTGCCGAAATGCATGCAGTAAGGCTCATATGAGCGGGGCGCAAAACACAAGGAGAAATTATGAAGTCACTGCTAAGTCTTGCTGTCGGCACCATGACGGCTTTGTCTCTGGGAATTGTTTCCCATGCTCAGCAATACAACCAGACGAATCTCGTCTCTAGCACCTCGGGTATCGCTCCTGTAACGGACGCTTCCTTGGTGGATCCTTGGGGACTAAACCGCGCATCAAAGAATGCCTGGTGGGCGTCTGACAATGACACTGGTGTGAGTACTCTCTACAATGGCGCTGGCGCAAAAAACCCTTTAGTAGTTACAATTCCTTCGGTCAATCCAAAGAAGAGCCCCAAGGGCAGTCCAACCGGCATTATTGCCAATAGCAGCACAACTGATTTTCTGATCTCTTCTGGCCAGGCAGCAGAATTTATTTTCGCTACACTTGATGGCGGAATCGCGGCATGGAATCCAAATGTAGCAATCTCTCAAGGCGGTTCCGCTCCGTCGACCAATGCCGTACTGGTCGCGAAGACCACCGATGGTTCAGTCTATACGGGATTAACCAGTAATTTCATCAACAACAAGCGCTACCTATATGCCGCAAATTTTGTAAAGGGCCGCATCGATGTCTATGACAGTTCCTTTCATCTAATCAACCTAAATGAAAGTTCTGATAATCAATATAGCTTCGATGATCTTCGCAGTGTTCGTCCCAATCAGCCGTTTACTGACGATGAGCTTCCTAAAGATTTTGCGCCATTCAATGTACAGGCCATTGGACCGAACATCGTTGTGACCTATGGCCTGCACGTGGAAGGACAGCAAACCGCTGCAGGTGGCCAGGGACTTGGTTATGTGGATGTGTACAGTTCCTCCGGTCAATTGCTCACTCGCCTGGAACATGGCGATTGGCTCAACGCGCCGTGGGGGGTTGCGCTTGCACCACTGGATTTCGGGCGCTTTAGCCACGATCTGCTGGTGGGTCAATTTGGGGGCGGCGGCAGCACTCCTTCAGCCGGTGTTATCGCAGCTTATGACATCGCTACCGGTAAGTTCGAAGGACTGGTACAGGATGCGACTGGTAAGCCAGTTATTATTTCTGGTCTCTGGTCCTTGAGTCCCGGCAACGTCACCCCAGACAACCTGGACGCTGCTGCTGCGCCAGCGGCTGAGGTGTACTTCACCGCTCGCAACTCCGGCAAGGGCTTGTTTGGCTATCTCACCGCGGTATCCAACGATCTCATCGAAGGTAGTGCTCAGTAGGCTATCCATGCTTATGTGCATGCTACGGCTCGGTGAACTGCAGCGTGCACACAAGCTATTTAGCGATTATGGTTCATCTGGCTTACCGTGATTGGGGGGACGACGATGGAAGACAATTTCCGGTTCTGTCGCGATAAGAATGGCAGGGCGACGAAGGCTGGAGTAAAGAGAGTTGGTTATGCAGCGAGGGAGTAAACTGCTGGGCGGCAGTGCGCTCGAGTCCGTGGCTTTTCATCTGTCCCTTGTAGATCATGTGCATGAGTTCGATACCGTTTAATAAGATGCGGGCACAAGCGAACTTCTTGAATCTCAGCATGGGTCGAGTCCGGCGCTTGATCGCCCTGTGGTCCTGTTCGACGATGTTGTTCAGATATTTTCTCTGACGGATCTTGATCGGGGTTTCACGCTCAGCGTTGATGGCTTTAAGGACTGCCAGATTGGACCTGCTCTGGTCGATCGTCACCGTCTCGGGCACCCCATGGTGACGTGATCTATGTTTTCCCCTCTCCGAGAAACAATCGCTTGTTAAATGGATGGGAGGCCACTCTCTTGGCGCAGTTTCATACCGGCTCACCGTACAACGTAATCGCCGGATTTGATAGAGCGACCATCAACAATCCGAACACCCTGGAGAGACTCAACCAAGTCGGCGACCCGGACC
>Ga0193743_1002433_pt1 | contig 13177 bp, 11 predicted proteins | sample L2c2metaG_FD_143038 | JGI IMG/M metagenome (GOLD analysis project Ga0193743, IMG submission 143038) | Soil microbial communities from a riparian zone of the East river system, Colorado, United States - L2c2 | ecosystem: Environmental > Terrestrial > Soil > Riparian zone | place: USA: East River... | reverse complement strand
ATAGGCGATCCGCTGTGGGTCTCGCGGTTGGTGATGTCGTACTCGATGACGCGCACCATGGGGCCTTGCGGGACGGTGTGCAGGCCGCGGGCCTGGTGGCGTCGGAGGCGTTGACGTTCGATAGTGGTGAGCAGCACGCTGAGGTAGGAGCCGTCAGCCAGTTCGGTGACTACGTGCAATTTCAGTGCCGACTGCACCCGCCACAGCAGTTCGGCGCCGGTCGCAGTGGCCTCCTGCCAGAATTCTCGGCTGTAGAACCCGCGGTCGGCCAGCACGAGCATGCCGGGTTCGACACTGGCCAACAGTGGGCGGGCGAGTTCGCGCTCATCGACGAGGACACCACCGAGGTGTGCGTCGATCACGGCATGGGTGCCGCATTCGCCCAGGCCGAGCACTTTGACCTTCGGGTAGGGGGCGTCCAGGCCCTGGCTGACACCGCGACCGAACTGGTCTTCGTTGTCGGCGGTGTCGGGGACGTCGAGTTGGACACCGTCGATGGCCATCACCCGCAGATCCCCAAGCCAAGCGCCCGGGGTGCCCGCCCCGGCCAGCGGCCGGGCCACCCGTGCGTAGAGCTCACGGAGCGGCTCGGCGCCCAGGCGGGCCCGGGCCTGACACAGCGCCGAGGACGTGGGCATCTGCCAGTCGTCGTCCCAGGACCGCAGAAACCGCAGACCGTCGACGAGTTTGCGCATCACCTCTTCGTAGGCGTCGTCGAAGAACAGCGCCATCGCCAGCACGAAGTAGACGACCACCCGGGCCGGCAGCAGCCGGCGACGGCGCTCGGTGCGGCCGGTGTCGGCGAGCACCTCATCGACAAGATCGCGGTGCACCAGCCTGGGCAGCACGCCCAGGCCGATCCGGTCGGTCAACCTGTCCGTACGACCGCGTTCACCACCGGCGCTCCCGTCGACCACACGAACAAGTGTGATGCGTAATCCGTTGCAGCGCAATACGTCTAGCGACCAATCGAAGCCCCGAAAGGGGCTACGGCCACCACATCACCTTCAGCGAATCGACACACTTTGCATCAATCGAACACGCAGTACCACAACAGCTTTCAACTCAAATAGCACTGACCTGCAACGACGCCAAAGTTAACGGCATTGGACTTGGAGTCGGGTTGTTGTGTTCCGTATTCAGTTGATCTAGCAGCTCACACCGGGTGTGGATGAGCCTGCAGGCCGCGGCCTACTCAGCTGGCGCCTGCTAGCCCAGGGCGGAGTGCCGGTGGCGGTGGTTGTGGTCATGTTGAAGTCGCCGAACTCGTTCGGGACGATCATTAGGGGCTGTCCGCGCCGCCAAAGAAATACACTCCAAAGGCCGCGATAGTGGCAGAGGCGCATCGGTGGGGGCCAGATGAGGATCATCGTTACTGGTGGCAACAGCGGCGTTGGAGAAGCGACCGCTGCGACGCTTGCCGCAGCGGGTCATAGTGTGGTGATCGCCTGCCGAACAATCTCCAAGGCCGAGCGGGCCGCTAGCGCGATGACGGGGGACGTCGAGGTCCGTCACCTCGATCTCGCCGACCTGGCCAGTGTGCGCACTTTTGCCGACTCGGTTAAAACCGTTGACGTACTGGTGAATAACGCCGGCGTGCTGGGTCTGCCACTCACCCGGACCACCGACGGCTTCGAAGCGCATATGGGCACCAACCATCTCGGCCATTTCGCCTTGACGTGCCTGCTCGGCGACAAAATCACCGACAGGGTGATCTCGGTGGGCAGCGCGATGTACATCTTGGGTCGCATCGACCTCGACGATCTGAACTGGCACAACCGCCCGTACTCGGTCTGGGCGGCCTACGAGCAATCCAAGCTGGCTAACATGCTCTTCATCCACGAATTGGCCCGGCGCGGCGTCCGGGCGTACGCATCCGATCCGGGTGGGGCGGACACGGACATCTCCAGGGACTACACCGGTTGGCTGCGCTGGACGGGTCAGCACTGGCTCGGGCTTGCCGGGCAGAGCCCGGCCAACGCGGCGCGAGCCAGTGTCCAGGCGGTGACGACGGAGCTGCCCAGCGGAAGCTATCTCGCGCCGCGGTTCAACCAGTGGGGCAAGCCCAGCGTGACCACGCCACGCAAGAAGGCCCGCGACCCGGCGATGGCCCGTGGGCTGTGGGAATCCTCCGTCGAACTGACCGGCTGCGATTGGCCTCACCACTCGGAGATTCGCCCAACACCGAATTAGGAAACGCAGCTCAACCTACGTCACGCAAGCAAAGTCGATCTGGGACAGTGATTTCGCCCCGATCGAGCTCATCGTTTCGCCGGCGTGCCAACGAGTCAGCCCCGGCGCCCGGTTCTTTTCTTCTAGCGACATTTTGCGCGTATAGGTCCCCGCGTGTTCACTTTCGGGCGACAATCCACCATGCCCGTCCGCTCATTCGATGATGCCAATGCGTTGCATCGGACGATGCGTGCTTTCGCCGCCACAAAGATGGCGCGGGCGCTCTTCGCCCCGACGGCACACCACCTCGATCAGTTCGTTGGCAAACTCACGAGAGGCAAGCGCAGCTTCGTCGGGATCACAGCCGGCATACCGTCTGTCACTCTCACCACGATGGGCGCCAAGTCGGGGAAGCCCCGAACCGTCGTACTTCTTGGCATCCCACACCCCGACGGCGTAGCCGTGGTCGCCGCCAACTATGGCGGCGCCAGGCACCCGGCCTGGTACCACAATATCAAGGCCAACCCCGCGGTCACGGTGATGATCGACGGCAATATCTGGCATGCCATGGCCCGGCTTGCTACACCCGGCGAGCGCGACGAGGTCTGGGCGAACGGCGTCAAGATCTACCCCGGCCTTACGAAGGAGGAAGCGTGGGCCGGCGACCGCCACATCGAAGCGTTCGTCCTCACCCGAACCTAACGAGCACGTGCCTGCTGCAGCGCATCGCGCACGCGCCGGTCGCACGTACTCGTCTGGGACCACTCGACGCGCTCGTCGTAGCGCAACGCCGCCCAGGCGCCACGGAACCATGGCACGGGTGTTTCGTGCCATACGCGCGCAGCCAGGCCCTCATTTCGGCATCGGGATCAGCAGGGGTCTGCGCGATTGGCAGACGTCGGCAGGTGGAGCGGGCCAGCCCAACCACCGTGCACGCCAACCGTTCCGACATGCTCAACGTGGTGGTGAGCATGTCCCTTCCAGCCCGGCATCGGGCCAAAGGACTCTAAACCAGCTGGACTCATTCACGGGGAACACGCCACGCTCGTTACCGAACGACGGCGAATACGACCACGCGGCCTTCGACATCGGTGCCCCAAGACCATGCCACCACAAGTGCTGATCGTTGCCGAGAGTTCTCACGAGGTGCATGGATTCGGCAGTTCGACCACGGTGTCACCGGCAAGCAGGCTTGCGACGTTGGTGACGTTGATCCCTCGCATGAGCTTCTGAACGACCGGACTGAAGATCAGCGTCCGATCGACTGACGCCGCCATGTCGACGGCGTTGTCTATGTCCTTCTCATACCAGGTGAACCGCATCTGCTCCATCTCGCGCAGCGTCCGACTGTCAGTCGGGCCCGTGTACAGGGCGGGACGCATCTGCTGGGGCCTGATGCCAAGTTCCTGGCCCAGTGACAACGCCTCCACGATTGAGACGATCTGACCCCAGTGGATGAGATTGTTGACCGTCTTGCCGACCTGACCGTTGCCCAGTGGGCCGAGGTGATGGACATGGGTCGTCCAAGGGGCGAAGACTTGAGCCAGTTCGGCGACGTCCGCCTGCTCACCGCCAACGAGCAAGTTGATCTCACCGGCTTCAGCGCCGCGTACGCCGCCGGTCAGTGCGGCGTCAACGACCTTGATGCCGTCCGGTGCCAGTTCTTCGCCCACTTCACGGCACGTCTCGGGTCGCACAGAGCTGTGGATGACGACGCACGCCCCCGGCGTGGCAACCGACCGAAACTCGTCAGCCACCGCGCGGACATCGTCATCGGTCGGCACGAAGACCAGAAGTGCTCGACACGCGCCCATCTCACCCATACTCGTGACTGCTTCGGCACCGCGCGCGCCGGCGTCGTTGCGGCGTCCTTGGTCGAGGTCCCAGCAGAGGACCTTGAAACCCGCTGCGGCCAGGTAGCCGATGATCGGTAGCCCCATCGCACCTGCTCCCACGACGCCAACGGACTCAGCGGTGGTGATCTCCATGCACACTCCTCACGGGTTGGTGTCACTCAATGCCTCGCAATAGGCGTCCACGGCGACGACGCCGTCGCCGGCCGCCATGACCAGTACGGGATTGAGGTCGAAGCTCGACAACGCGCAGAGCGGACTGGCCACCGCGCTGGAGACGTTCGCGATGACGTCGGCCAGGGCGGGGACATCCCGAGGATCCCGGCCACGGGCTCCTTGCAGAAGGTCCCAACCGCGGAGCGTTTTGAGCAAGGCGGTCGCCTGACCGGGGGCCACCGGCGGCACGGCGTATGCGACGTCATGCAGGATCTCGAGGAAGATTCCACCCAGCCCGAACGACATGATCCGGCCCAGGATCGGGTCCGAATGCATGCCGATGAAGAACTCCGCTCCACCGTTCGCCATCTCCTGGATCTCGACGGAGACCGGTCCGAGACGGGCGACGGCGGACAGCGAGTCCATGCGGCCGAACAGGGCCTCGACCCTCGCCTCGAGGTCCACCCGGTCGGTAATTCCGACTTCTACGAGGTTGAGGTCGCTTTTGTGCGCGACGCCCGCAACGATGCCCTTCGCCACCAGCGGGTAGGTCATCGCACTGGCTTCCGCGAGAGCTTCCGTGACGGTCATGGCCTGCACTGTCCTGGTGAACGGCACCCCCGTCTCCCGAACCCAGTCCATTGTTTCCCGCCACGACAGAACTTGGGTGCTGCCCATCGCGCCGACCACTCGGGGAAGAGCGGTGAAGTCACCGCTCTCGTTGACGAATCGAGCATCCTCGTGGTGCCGCTGCAGATTGGCGAACGCCTTGAGCGCACCGTCGTAACTCGTCAGGAACGGCGTCTCGAGTTGGGCGAACAGGTCGTACCAACGCTCGCCGGAGACCTCTTGGACACGTGACATGAACACACATCGGGCGCCGTGAGCCCGGACGTGCTCGGCGACCTTCCGATACATCTCTTCGTGCTGAGCAGTTGGGTTCAGTGCCAGATTGAGCCGCAAGGCGACGGTCGCCACGTTCGGATCGCCTGCCAGTGCGGCCAGACTCGCCCAGAACACGTCAGGGTCCGAAGTCCGGGTGTTCCTGAGGTCCAACGGGTTTGCGAGGATGTTTGTACGAGAGAGTTGTTCGTCGAGGGTCGCTTGCGTCGCCGGGTTGACGTCGCTTAGCTCGAGTGCCATCGCCTCGGCCATGTCACTGAGCAGGCCGCAGTCACCGCCGGAGATGGTCGCAAGGGCAAGTCCGCCGCCGTGATCCGCTGTCGGCAGCCCCGCGGTCAGGCACACCGTCTCCATGAAATCCGACAGGTTGTCGACTACGAGCGCTCCGACCTGACGAAACAATGCCGACCACACTCGGTCAGACGTGGCCATTCTGCCCGCATGGGATGACACGTTGCGCATCCCGCGCTCGGACTTGCCGATGCTGAGTAGCACGACGGTCTTTCCCGTCCGATTCGCATGGTGCAAAGCCGTTGCGAGCGCCCTCGGGCGCGTGGTGCTCTCAAGGACGATGCCCAAGACATCTGTCTCAGGGTCGTCGGCGAACGCCCGAATGAAGTCGGCGAGGTCCAGTACCGCCTCGTTGCCGACCGACACCGCAGTTGCGAGGCCGATGCGACGGTTGGCAAGTTGGCCTAGGACGAGATTGAGCATTCCGCTGGATTGGAAGGCGAGCGAAACCCGGCCCGATGTGAGCCGTTCAGGTATCCGCCCGCCGACCCAGGCCGCGACACCGCGGCTGGGCGCGACGTAGCCGAGGCTGTTGGGCCCTAACAGCGCGACGCCGTGCGTCATGGCCTTTTCTGCGAGCGCTGCCTGACGAGCCGTCCCCTCGGCGCCCATCTCTGAGTAGCCGTCGGCGATGACGAGCATCGCCGGCACCCGCGCCTCAATGACCTCGTCGAGCAGCGCCTCTACACGATCGACTCCTACCAGCGACACCACCACGGAGGGGCACGCCGGTAACGCTGAGATGCTCGGATAGCAGGTGTGGCCGTCGATTTCGACGTACTTCGGATTGACTGCCCACACGCGGTCGGCCGACAGGCCGAACTGGCGGAGGTTGGCGAGCACGCTGCTCGAGTAATGCTTACCAGGCGATGCTCCGACCACCGCGACGGTGCTGACATCGAACAGCGCCATCGGATTCGGCAGTCTCGTCGGTGAAGTCAACGTCATTGTCGTCCTGTTCGAACTTGATTGGCCAGGGGTCGTTCGTAGGTCGTCGGAGCAAGCTCAGACAAGCGAGACTCCGAGACCTGGGCTGGTCGGTACGGTGATCCCGCCTCCGACGACTTCAAGCCCTGTGGCCACGTCGTTGGTCAAGCGAGCAAATTCGCCGAGTTCGGCGAACGGCTCGATGCGGGGCAGTGCCCCGGCTGCGTGCAATGCCGCTGCGTTCATGATGCGGCTGCCGACATGGGCCCCGATCCGTGAACTCACGCCGTGGGCTTCGCAGAGGCTGGCTGCAATCAGCAGTGAGTCGATGCCGCCGAGCTTGCTCAATTTGAGTGAGATGGCATCGACCGCTTCCTGGCGCACCAAGGTGGCAACCGCTTCAAGAGAGTCGGCGCTCTCGTCAGCCTCGATCGTCAGATCGGATCTCTCCCGCACCCATCGGAGCGCAGCGATGTCACGACGTGGGACCGGCTGTTCAAAGACCTGTACCCCGAAGCCGTGGATAGCGCGACCGAAGGTCACCGCCTCCTTCGCATTGAAGCTTTGATTGGCGTCGACTGTCAGCACCGCGGCATCGCCGACGGCTTCGCGGATCGCCGCGACGCGGGCGATGTCGAGTGACATCGGACGGTTCTCGACCTTGATCTTGAAGTGATCGTAACCTTCATCCGCCAGTCCCACGGCCACAGCAGCCATCTCATCCGGCGCTTTGAGGGCCACGATGCGGTTGACCCGCAAGGTTATGTCCCCGGCCCCCCCGAGTAGTTGATAGAGGGGCACCCCCGCGATTTTCGCCAGACGGTCGTGCCAGGCTATGTCAAACAACGATCGAACCGGCGCTGGAAGCTGTTGCCGCCACGGCGATCCGACCAACCTGTGGCGGTTGAGATCTCGACCGGCGAGGATGGCCGGCACGCGGGATCGGACGACGGCCTCCATCACGTCGATGTCGTAGCCCAGATGTGGGACCTCAGACGCATAGCCGAGTCCGACGACCCCGTCGGCATCTTCTATCTCGACGAGTAGGCCGACGGACTCTGCTCGAGCACCCAGGGCGAATCGCCATGTCGGGTCCTCCTTGGGCATCACCGACCGTCGGACTCGAACGTCACGGATCCGCGCTGCGGTGTCGTCTCGTGTCGTCGCAGTCACTCGTCGATCAGCTCGAATCGTGGCAGCGTGAAGCCTTCCTCGGGGTGGTCCTCGTAAGCGATCCGCACTCGCCGCCCCACATCCCCGATCACCGATGTCGGCTGCTCGCCGATGATCGTTGAACTGATCAGCGGCCCCTCTTCGAGCTCGATGAGCGCGTAGAAGTAGGGGACGTCCTCCTTGAATCCCGGATGGAACGCGTACTCGTGCCGGTTCATCGCAAAGATCCGGCCAAGTCCGCTCGCCGGCTGCCACGACATGTTCTCGGCGAAGTCGTTGTTCTCGTGATTGACGCAGTACGACTTCGGCCAGTACGGAGCTTGACACTTCCCGCACGTCCAGAGCAGCAGCTCGTGCCGAGTCAGACCGTCCCAGAACTCCTGGTTATCCGCGTCGATGCTGGGCCGCGGCTTGGTCCACTTCTTGGTGTCGGTCATCGGAACCCCTTCGTTCGTCATCTCAATCAACCCCGAGGATGGTGGTGGTGTGGATCGAGCACATGCCGGGAGAGACGAGCTCGCCCCCATGGCCCGTGGTGAGTGCGACCTTGGGGTCATCGATCTGCCGGTCACCTGCCTGGCCACGGAGCTGAGTGACGGCCTCCGCATATCCCGTCAGATCGCCGAGGTGCCAGTTCGACAGCAGACCGCCACCCGTGTTCACGGGGATGCTGCCGCCTGGGCCGATGTTTCCGGCGGCGACGAACTCGCCCCCCTCACCCTTCGAGCACCAGCCGTAGTCCTCGAGTTGGAAAAGCACTTCGGCGGTAAAGCAGTCGTAGAGCTGAGCGCAGTCGATGTCCTGCACGCCACTGAGCCCTGCCTGAGCGAAGGCCTTCTCTTTGGCGGGCGCGACGGCCATGTGCGTGAAGTTCTCCTTCTTCCACCACAGGTCGGCCGCGACCTCGCCGAAACCCTGGCCCTTGACGTAGACGGGAGTCTGCGCACAGTCCTTCGCCCGGTCTTCGGTCGTCAGGACAAATGCAATCGCACCGTCGGAGATGAGACTGACGTCGAGAAGGTGGTAGGGCTCGACGACCCAGGGCGAGGCCTGGTGGTCCTCGATGGTGATCGGCCTGCCGTGCATGCGGGCCTCCGGGTTCAGACATGCCCACGCCCGCTCGGCTACCGAGATCGCACCGAGCTGCTCGCTCGTGGTCCCGTACACAGCCATGTGACGAGCGGCCATCCAACTGTGGTGGCTGGCGGCGCGCAGGTCGCCTAAAACCTTGCCCCAGTAGCCCTCCTTCTCCTGATGGGCCATGCCTCTGTGCCCCTGTTTCTTCGCCGCCTGTGCCTTCGTCCAGTCATCGACCGCGCCGACGCACAGGATGTACTTCGCGAGTCCCCGGTCGAGGAACCCGGTGGCGGCAGCCGTTGCGAGGCCCCCGAGTGCGCCGCCTCGGCCGATGGTGAAGTAGAACTGGGCCGGAACGCCGAGTACCCGCGTGAAGGCGTCGGTGTAGCTGCCGCGGTCACCGCCTCCGCCGGTGCGGCGCATGTCGATGGCGCCATCGATATCGCTGATGGAAAGCCCTGCATCCGCGATCGCCCGCCGGGCTGCCTCGGCTGCCATCATCCGCTGACTGGTTCCCTCGGGCGCGTGGTGAACGGTCCCCAGACCGGCCACGGCGATCCTGTCTCGGGTCGTCATTTAATCCTCTCTGGCCGGGCGACCCGGCCGCTCACACACCCGTCGATGTAACGAGCGGTTGGTTGAGAAATGGCGCAGCGCGCCCGCGTAGGCCTTCCTGATGTTAATGGTTTGGCCATTACGATATAGAGCCTCTGGCTGATGTGTCTAGTGTCGTGCTGGACCTGGCCGGCTGGCCCGACGGGATGCGGGTGATCGTGAGAAGAGAACGCCCGCACCCCGGCGCCCAGCTGCCTGCACAACCTTCCGCTACACGGCTTCGACCAGAACCAGATCTGGTGCGCGATCGTGCAACTCGCCCGCCGAACCAGGCTCCGGTTCTCCGCACACGCCCCATGGGCCGAACTACTCACCCTGGCTCTGAAGACCAAGAACCGGGCGGGGCTGCTGTCTGTAGACATCCCAGGGATGTAGGTCGTCATGCCGCGGCGCCAACACACCGATTGACCGGACTCGGGCCGCGCGAATTGCCGCATTCTCGCGGCGAACCCTACGCCGTCGCTCAGGAAGTTCTGAGTCTCGAGGCGAAAACTTGCTGTGTAGACCTTCGATCCTGTGTCGCAAGGCAGTTGACTGAGCAGGAAATGAAATGACCCGTACTGATCACGACAGCTGGGACCTCCGATCCGGCGTGGGAACAACGGCCACGATGGTTGCCGCGGCGCGGGCTGTGGCGACCCGGCAACCACACGCCATCATCAACGACCCATGGGCGGCACCACTGGTTGAGGCGGTCGGCATTGAATCCCTCAGCCGCATGGTCCAACTCGGAACGCCGCCGGCAGACGCCGGACTCGGCAGTGACTTGCGGCTGCAACCCACGATCGATTCGTTCGCCGTGCGTACCCGCTTCTTCGACGAGTTCTTCACCGCCGCCACGAATTCGGGGATCCACCAGGTCGTGATACTGGCGGCCGGCCTGGATTCGCGCGCCTACAGATTGCCCTGGCCGCAAGGTACCGTCATCTTTGAAGTGGATCTACCGAGCGTTCTTTCCTTCAAGGCGGGCGTGTTCTCCGGGCTGGGCGTGGCGCCGCTGGCAAGCCACCGGCCAGTCGCGTGCGATCTTCGCGACGATTGGACAGCAGCGCTGCGCGGAAACGGATTTGATTCATTGCGGCCGACGGCATGGAGTGCAGAAGGATTGTTGATGTATCTTCCGCCGGACGCCCAAGACCACCTGTTCGACACCATTACGACGCTGAGCGCCCCACGATCGCGACTTGCCACCGAGTATCACCCGGACTATCTCGACGAAGTGAGTCGACGAACAGCCGCTGACGTTCGCTGGAAGGTCAATGGCATCGACATCGACACCGCCCGACTCGTCTACAGCGGCGAGCGCCACCCAGTACGGAATTACCTTGCCGCCCAAGGCTGGAGCGTTGCCGAGCAGACGCGTGTGAGCCTGTTCGGACAGTACGGTCTGTCGACTCCGGAAGATGACGCGCCGATGCGCAACGTGGTGGCGGTCACCGCACATCTCGATTAGGGCGTGCCTCCCCAATGTGACGCCGGATGTCGGTCAGCGTGTTGGGTGTGTCTCGTGATGCGGTGTTGACCGATGCGCAGTGGGGTGTCTCGTTGGCCGAGGTCAGGCGCATGGCTCCACGGTGCTCACGCGCTAACCCGCGGCGAAGTGCCGTTGCAGTCGCCGATGCCGGTGCCCGAACAGCGCACCGATGCCGGCCGCGACTACGGGCCTGGCGAAGCGGAGCCCGACCCGCAGTTGGAAGGTAATGCGATCGTGGACAATGGCTTTGGTGCTGCCATCGGGGGTAACGCTGCGTTCGTGTTGCCATCTGCGCATGCTGAGCATCGTCGATTCCTCACGGAATGCACGTCCCGGCTGCAGCTCGGCGATGGTGAGCCGGTCGTAGTCGAAGGGCAACACGCCGAACAGGCGCAGCCAGGACCGGCCGATCGGGATGCCGATCGGGACGTTGTCGACTGTCATCGATTCCGCCCCGCGCGGCATCGACATCGTCATCCACGGGCGTAGCTCGTCGTTGATGCCCTCGGGCGTGACGACTCGTCGCCACACCTCGTCGGCGGGAGCATCCACGACGCTCTCACGTTCAATGACGGTCGTTCCCCTGGTCGACGCCATGGTGCTCAACCTAGGCGACTGCGGTCCTCGAATGGCGCCTACGTAGCGTCCGACCCCGCCGCAAGCGACTGCTCGTGCCAACGGTCCAACAACGCGGGGATTTCGGTGAGAAGGAAGGTGTAGAAGTCGCGCATCTGGGTGAGGCGGTGCCGGGCCAGGCTGTCGTGCCCGGTGGCGGCGATCCCCGCCTCGGCGGCCGTCAGCATCGGGGCGAGGACGGCGTTCTGATTGGTGTAGAGGAGCGCCCAGGCATTGTCGCGCAGCCGATAGTGGTCCCGGCGGCTCGCCGGGACGGGCACCCTCTCCGCCAAGCCGACGGAGGTGAGCATCTTGATGGCACCGGAGATCGCGCCCGAGCTGGCGGCCAACTGCTCGGCCAACTCACCCATGGTCATGCTGGGTTGTTCGGTGAATAGGAGGGTGGCCAGCACGCGGGCGGTCATGCGTTGCAGACCGTGATCGCTGAGGATGAGGGCGAGCTGCTCGGCGCCGTCCTGCGCTTTTGGATTCGTCACCGGCTTCCTTACGGTTTGCGTCTGTTGTGCCGCGGTTCCTGAGCCCCTCTGATTTCAGAGTCTTCAAAGATTTCTGAAAGTAGTTTATGCTATTCCCGGTGCGCCGGGAAGCCTGGTCGGCAACGTAGGTATCCGTATCCATGCGGTGACGACGGCGCGACCGGCGCACTGCGCTCAACCCGGAAGGGGACTGAGCCAGTCATGCAGACCCTTGAGCCCGCAACCACATCCTCGGGCGTCACGACTGAGGTGATCCGCGTACGCGGGCTAACCTTCAGCTATCCGAAGACACCGCAGCCGGCGCTGCGCGGGATGGACTTCACCGTCGGGCGCGGTGAGATCTTCGGGTTTCTCGGCCCCAGTGGCGCCGGAAAGTCGACCACCCAAAAGCTGCTGATCGGCCTGTTGCGCGGGCATGGCGGCGAGGCCGCGGTGTGGGGCAAGGACCCGCTGGCCCGGGGACCCGACTATTACCAGCGCATCGGAGTCTCGTTCGAGCTGCCGAACCACTACCAGAAACTCACCGGTCTTGAGAACCTGCGCTTCTTCGCCTCGCTGTATGACGGCACGACGCTGGACCCGATGGAGCTGTTGGACGCCGTCGGCCTGGCCGACGACGCCAACACGCGGGTGGGCAAGTACTCCAAGGGGATGCAGATGCGCTTGACCTTCGCCAGGTCGCTCATCAACGACCCAGAGCTGCTCTTCCTGGACGAGCCCACCTCCGGGCTGGATCCGGTGAACGCGCGCAAGGTCAAGAACCTGATCCTGGACCTGAAGGCTCACGGCCGCACGGTGTTTCTCACTACCCACGACATGGCGACCGCCGACGAGCTGTGCGACCGCGTGGCCTTCGTCGTTGACGGCAGAATCGTCGCCCTCGACACGCCGACCGAACTCAAGATCGCCCGCAGCCAGCGGCTGGTTCGCGTCGAGTACCGCGGCCAGGACGGCGCCCTCGACACCGCCGACTTCCCGATGGACGGCCTCGCCGACGACCCCGCGTTCCGCGCGGTGCTGCGCGACCATCACGTGGAAACGATCCACAGCAAGGAAGCCAGCCTCGACGACGTCTTCGTCGAGACCACCGGGAGGCGGTTGTCGTGACCCGGCTGGCAAGCGCCGTTCGCCTCGAGTTGACACTGCAGATGCGGCAGCGGTTCCTGCACGCGGCCATCTTCTCCGGCCTCATCTGGCTGGCCGTGCTGCTGCCGATGCCCGATGGCCTGCGCCGGGCCGCCGAGCCCTACATGCTCATGGGCGACACCTCCATCATCGGGTTCTTCTTCGTCGCGGGCACGGTGTTCTTCGAGAAGCAGGAGCGCACACTCGGCGCGGTCATCTCCACCCCGCTGCGGTTCTGGGAGTACCTGGCGGCCAAGTTGATTCTCCTCGTAGTCATTTCGCTGATCGTGGCGTTGGTC
>Ga0193743_1002432_pt1 | contig 13177 bp, 10 predicted proteins | sample L2c2metaG_FD_143038 | JGI IMG/M metagenome (GOLD analysis project Ga0193743, IMG submission 143038) | Soil microbial communities from a riparian zone of the East river system, Colorado, United States - L2c2 | ecosystem: Environmental > Terrestrial > Soil > Riparian zone | place: USA: East River... | reverse complement strand
ACTGCGTACGCTCGACCTCGGGAAGATACTCGGGGCCCAGGATCGGGACAGCGATGGGATCGTCGAAGACGAGTGGCTGCGCGTCGTAGAGTTGGTGCGCGGCTCGGCGCATGGCGACGCGAAGAGCAGTGCGGGAGGGGCGGGCGGCTTCCATGGGTTCAGTGTAGTTGCAGGTTGTGAGGTGGAAGTTCCTAAGGAATGACACTTCACTTAGAGAACTACTCCCTCGCAGCCGGTCCCTGGGCACCTAACTAACGACCTGCAACCTGCAACTGACAACTGTAGAGTTAAAGATACGGTGACAGATATTCCTTCCCAATCCCTGGCTACTCCCCGTCCCAAAGGATTTCTGACACGATCCTCGGCGCTGGCGGTGGCCAGCGGCATCCTTCTGAGCCGTGTCCTGGGGCTGGTGCGCGACCGCGTCTTTGCGCATTACCTCGGCAACTCTGCCGTGGCCGACGCCTTTCGTGCGGCCTTCCGGATTCCGAATTTCCTGCAGAACCTCTTTGGCGAGGGCGTGTTGTCGGCCTCGTTCATCCCGGTATATGCGCGGCTGAGGGCCGAGGAGCGGCACAAGGAGGCTTCGGAGCTGGCTGAGGCGATCTTTGCCATCCTCCTGCTGGTCACCTCTGTGCTGGTGCTGCTGGGAGTCTTCGGCGCTCCGCTGCTGATCGACCTCATTGCGCCCGGCTTCCATGGCGAGACGCGCGAACTGACCATCCGGCTGGTGCGAATCCTGTTTCCCGGAGCTGCGCTGCTGGTGTTCTACGCGTGGTGCCTTGGGGTGTTGAACAGCCACAGAAAGTTCCTGCTGGCCTATGCGGCGCCGGTGGTCTGGAACATCACCATCATCGCCGCCTTCCTGTGGGATGACGGACGGCAGGGGCAGGTGCATCTTGCACTGGTGATCGCCGTGGCCTCGGTGATCGGAAGCGGCCTTCAGTTTGCCGTTCTGTTGCCTTCGGTGCAGCGGCTGCTGCGTCCACTGGTTTTGCGGCTTCGGCTGCGCGACGATTCGGCTCGAACAGTGATCCGCAACTTCTTCCCGGTCTTCCTGGGTCGTGGAGTTGTCCAGGTGAGCGCGTTTCTGGACTCGATGCTGGCGAGCTTTCTGCCGACCAGCGCCGTCTCCGCGCTGGCCTATGCGCAGACCTTGAACTCGCTTCCGGTGAGCCTGTTCGGCATGGCGGTCTCAGCGGCGGAGCTGCCGGCGATGTCGAGCGCACTGGGAAGCACGGAGGAGATCGCCGGAGTGCTGCGGCAGAGACTGGCGCAGGGGCTCCAGAACATCGCGTTCTTCGTGGTGCCGTCGGCAGTTGCGTTTTTGATTCTGGGCGATGTGATCGTGGCGGCTATTTACAGGACGGGACAGTTCGGCAACAGAGACGTTACGTTGGTCTGGAGCGTACTTGCGGGCTCGGCCGTCGGGCTGCTGGCATCGACGTCGGGAAGACTGTATTCGTCGGCGTTCTATGCGCTGCGCGATACGCGGACTCCCTTGAACTTTGCCATTGTTCGTGTGGCCCTGACGGTAGCGTTGGGGTATCTGTTTGCGCTTCCGTTGCCGAGGCTGCTGGGAGTGGATCGCCTGTGGGGCGTGGCCGGACTTACGTTTTCGGCGGGACTGGCTGGGTGGGTGGAGTTCACCCTGCTGCGGCGGAAGCTGCATCAGAGGATCGGCGCGGTCGCATCGCAGCGCTCGCGTGTGGCTCGGCTGTGGGGCGCGGCGATCGTGGCGGCCCTGATCGCTTATGGGGTGAAGGTTGTGCTTCCGCTTCATGAGATTCGCTACGTCTCTTTGATCCGGGGCGCGATTGTGCTTCCGCTATACGGGGTGCTGTACCTTCTGCTGTGCCGGGTTTTGGGGATCGTCGCGCCTGCCAGCGTGCAACGACTGCTTCGCCGCGGCTAGGGAAAAAGGCTCATCCCTCGTATCTTTCTGCCGATGAAAGCACTGTGCCGAGAGGCGCCAGGGGAGAGAAGAAGATGATCCGGCAGGCAATCAACTGCGATATATGCGGGGTGGAGAGGCTGGAGCCCACAAGCCATTGGTTTGTGGCCGATGAGATGGGAGGAGAGCTACGTCTGCGTGCCTGGGAGGCGCCGAAGAGCTCGCGCAAGAACGCGAAGCATCTGTGCGGGCAGAAGTGCGCACAGCGGCTAATGGACAACTTTACCGCTTCGATCATGACGGAGCTGCAGACGAGCAAGAACGCGAAGGAGGCTGTGGCCGAGATCCGCAAGGGTTCGGCGGTGAACTCTGCGCCCGTTGCCGACTGCGACGATGCGCCGATCCTCGAGCGCCTGGGGTATGACCGGGAGACGGCGGCCGCGATCGAGGCGGAGTCCTGGGCGGGGCCGGTTAGACCGAAGGAGACCTGGGGAGCGGAGGTCAGGACCAGGAACGAGAGTCTTATTCCGGCAGCTCGAGTGAAGTCGTCGCAAGGGGTTCGCCCGTTCCAGCGTCCGGCTTAAGCAAGCTGGCGGGAAGCATCTCCGGTCAGCGGGTGTCGTCTGCTTCGAGCCGCAGTACAAGCGTGCGAAGCAGCGCGACAAGCTTCTCGCGGTCCTGGGTGGAGAAGGGAGCGAGCATGTCCTCTTCGGCCTCCATGTGGGCAGCGACGGCGCGATCGATCAGCCTGAGCCCGCTGCGGGTGAGCGAGACGAGGACGACGCGACGGTCCGATGGGTCGAGCAAGCGTTCGACCCATCCGGCCTCTTCGAGCCGGTCGATGCGGTTGGTGATCGCTCCTGAGGTAAGCATGAGCGACTGGAAAAGTTGGGTAGGGGTCAGGTGGTAGGGCTCGCCGGCGCGGCGCAGCGTAGCCAGCACATCGAACCCCCAGCGCTCGAGTTGGAACGGGAGGCTTACCGCTTTCATGCGACTGTCAATAAGACGCTCGGCGCGCGAGATGCGGCCGATGATGCCCATTGGCGATACATCCAGGTCGGGGCGTTGGCGGTGCCACTGCTCAAGGATGTGGTCGACGTGGTCCTGCGTGCTTCTGCGCTTCATTCTGCCTCCGCGATCTGTATTGTGCCATTTTCCGAATCCTTCTCCTCCCCACATGCATATATATCTTTACATTAGTTATCTTAATGTTGAGATATTTGATGCAGGAGGGACGAGATGAACCGAAGGGCATTTCTGGCGAGCACGGGCATGGCCCTGGCGTCTTCGCGAGCGCGAGCCGCTGGCCGGAGGGCGGATGCAGGGCCGTCGCGCAAGGCGGATTTAACGAACGAAGCTGCGGGCGTCGATGGGGCGAAGACGAACCCTGCAGAGGTGCCTTTTTACTTCGTCGATGTCTTTGCGGAGCAGCCGCTAACGGGCAATCCGTTGTCCATCGTTCCCGACGCACACTCCCTGGATGAGGAGACGATGAAGCGTATCGCCGGCGAGTTGAACCAGGCGGAGACGACATTTCTTCTGCCCTCGCATAACAAGACAGTGGACTGGAGGCTGCGGTCGTTTACGGCTCCCGGTCACGAGATCTTCGGCGCGGGTCATAACTCGTTGGGTGCATGGTGGTGGCTAGCGGAGTCGGGGACGTTGAAGCTGCGGGAGGGAAGCAACCACTTCACGCAGCAGATCGGCGATCGTCTTCTGCCGGTGGAGGTTCGTTGCGAGGGTGGGCGTCTCGTCGCGGTGGTGCTGACGCAGTCTCCGCCTGTCTTCGGGGAGGTGCTGAAGGACACCGGCGAGCTGGCCGCCTCACTCGGCATCGAGACGGACGACCTGGATGTAGAGCGCCTGCCGACGCAGGTGATCTCGACGGGAGCGGGCCACCTGCTGGTTCCGGTACGGAGCCGCGCGGTGATCGAACGCCTGCGCCCAGATTCTCAGCGGCTGGCGAAGGTCCTGAAGGCAGCAGGCGGCGAGGGCTGCTATGTGTACAGCCGGGACACGGTGCTGCCGGGGTCGTCCGCTCATGCGAGATTCTTCAACCCGACGATGGGGATCGTGGAGGACGCGGCAACGGGGACTGCCGCCGGTCCGCTGGCGTGCCAGCTGGTCCGGCACGGGATCGCGAAAGAGGGAGTGGCGCTGACGATCGAGCAGGGCTATGAGATGAAGCGGCCAAGCTTGTTGCGCCTCGAGGTGCAGGGCCAGACGGTGAAGCTAGCCGGCAGGGGCGTGCAGGTGATTGAGGGAAAGATCCGTATCGGGTGAGACAAGAACTCCGTTTGGGTGTCATGCAGAGTACAGGGTGAAGCCCGCATTTTGTCTGTGGCGCCACAAATGTGGTCGAAAAGCAGATTTTCCACTCCACATCTCACGGGAAAAACTATGAGATGCTCCTGTCGAAAATGACACCTTTTGGGACTTCCGGGGATTCGGTGCGGAGTCTATGAAGCTGTCTGCGGCGCGGAGCTCATCCAGGTCAAGGCCTGGGAGAGGTACTGCTTCATCTCTTTGCGGGGGACGATGGCATCGAGGAAGCCGTGCTGGAGGAGGAACTCGGAGCGCTGGAAGCCTTCGGGGAGCTTCTGGCGAATGGTTTGCTCGATGACGCGGGGACCGGCGAAGCCGATGAGAGCCTCGGGCTCGGCGATGTTGAGGTCGCCCAGCATGGCGAAGCTGGCGGTGACGCCTCCGGTGGTGGGGTCGGTCATCACGGAGATGTAGGGGATCTTCTCGTCGTCCATGCGGGCCAGGCCGGTGGAGACCTTGGCGAGTTGCATGAGCGAGGCGATGCCCTCCATCATGCGTGCGCCGCCGGAGGCCGAGACGATGATGAGCGGGTGGCGAGTCTCGAGCGAGCGATCGACAGCGCGGGCGATGGTCTCCCCGACGGCCGAGCCCATAGAGCCGCCGATGAAGCTGTACTCCATGACCGAGAGCACGACCGGATGGGGGCCGAGGCTGCCGATGGCATTGATGATGGCGTCGTTGAGGCCAGTCTTCTTCCGGGCGTCGGCCAGGCGGGACTTGTAGGGCTTCAGGTCGGTGAACTCCAGCGGGTCGGTCGAGCGCAGGTCCAGGTCGACGAGCTGGTAGCCGGGCTCCAGCAGGTTTTCGATGCGCTCGCGGGCGCCGATGCGGAAGTGGTGGCCGCACCTGGGGCAGACCTGCAGGTTGGCCTCGAGATCGGCCTTGAAGATCACCTGGCTGCACTTCGGGCAGCGGACCCAGAGGCCCTCCGTACGGACGGTCCGTTCTTCGTCATTGACGATCTCGTTGTCTTCGCGCTTAAACCAGCTCATGCCTGTCGTGCCCTTTTGTTGCCTTGACTATTGTAGCGGGTGGAGGCTGGTTGTCAGTTGGGATTGGCAGTTTACATTCCCACCCCTTGCGATGAACCGCAAAGACGCAAAGAATGGGCACCCGGTGTGTGAACGCGACGAAGCAGGGCGAGAGACGTATCGCTTGCACATCTCTCGCCCGGTTGAGTTGGACGCATCTTTAGAAGTGAAATCGTGCGGAGAGTTGAGCGACTCGCGCATCGGGCGTCTCTGCTGCGGTGCCTGAGCCGCCGAATCGGGTGCTTGTGATCTGGCCGAAGCTACTTCCAATCGTTGCGTTTGGCTGTCCGTAGGCTGGGGTGTTCAAGGCATTGAACAGATCGGCCCTGATGTCCAGCGACGTCTCGCGGTAGAGACTGAACTTCTTGAACAGAGAGAGATCGACGCGGTTGTAGCCCGGTCCATAGACTGCGGAGCGGCCATAGCCACCGTAGGCCTGTATGTCATTGGGGCCTTGTGCCACCAGCGGATTCGTGAATGCACAGGGGTTGAACCAGGTAGCCACGGTTCTGGTCTTCGTGGCGCAGGTGACACCTATATTTCCAGGATTTGCCAGCGCCGTGCTGTTCACGTCGCCAATGCGAATACCTTGTGCCTGACCGGCGCCGTTGGTTGGGTTATTACTCGGCTGTACCACCTGGGGCTGGCCCGACTGCACACGGAACAGCGTCGTGATACTCCACCCTCCGATAAATGTATCGGCGAAGTGGGACGTATTCATGTATCGGCGCCCGATGCCGAAGGGCAGCTCATACTGCAGGTTCACCACTGCGCGGTGCCGTGTATCGGTATAAGACGGACCGTAGTCGTAGCCGTAGCCCAGTTGCCTCCAGTTTCTGTATCCCGAACCCGACTGTCCGCTCGCGCCCAGGGGCAGGAACGCGTCGTCGAGATTTTTCGAGAAGGTATAGGTGGCAAGGAAGTAGAGGCCTTTCGCGGCGCGGTGTTCCACCGTAACCTGGCCGCCATTGTAGTTGCTCATGGCCGAGTACGACTCAAGGCTGCCGGCTCCGAACTGATTGAAGGGACGAGCTGCCTGCACGTTAGCGCCTGGCGTAAGCAGCGTGGGAATCTGATTCGGCTTCGGGTTGGACGTCAGGTGGCGGCCCAGCGCGCCTACATACGACAGCGTGAGCGTTGTGTCGGTAGAGAGCTGCTGCTGGACGGAGAGGTTGAAGGTCTCGGTGTATGGCGTCTGGATGTTTTTAGGGTACATGCGCAGATCGGGCGTGGAGACGTAATTCGACAGGCCCTGAGCGATGGCTTCATTGAAGCCATTCTCCAGGGTGACGCCGTTGGTTGGGCATGCTCCCGCGGTCTCGCAAGACCCGCTGGTGATGTTAGAGGTAAACAGGAACGGAGGATTCGCTCCAAGGTTGGGGAAGAAGCCGACGCTCTCGATGCCGCCAAAGAAGATACCGAATCCGCCGCGTACAACCGTCTTCTGCGCGGCTGAATACGAGAAGCCGAAGCGAGGTGAGAAGTTCAGGTTCTGTGCGGAGGCAAGCGAGTTGTTTGATGTGTAGACAACGGGCACATTATTTGCCGCCAGAGCGGTCGTAAGCGAGCTGGGCAGAGCGTATTGGCGGGCCCGCTCGGGCAACAGGTACTGCGCCGTGTTGGTGCCATAGTTCACCAGGAAGTTGGCCTGCCTGCCGTCCAGTTCCTCCAGCGGTTGAAAGTACTCCCAGCGAATGCCAGAGTTGAAGGTGAGCTTCGGCATGGCCTGCCAGTCGTCCTGGAAGTAGGCTGAGCGGTACCAGCGCTGGTTATGAACCGTGGAGATATTCGAGAGCGATGCGTTGTCCATCTGATTCGCGATGAAATCCGCGGCGCCGAAGCCGGTCGAATCGGACTGGCTGGGGATCTGCGTGTACTTGCCGGTGTAGTTATAGGTGCCGCGCGGCGTTGTGGGTTGCAGCGTTTGTATGCGGATGCGCTGGAAGTTCACGCCCGCCTTGAGCGTATGGCGACGGATGATCTTGGAGACGTTGTCCAGGATCTGCCCTACATTCTCATACTCGTTCGTCGGAACGTACTCCGGCGAGCCAAAGCTGGTGAGACTCGTCAGGTTGAAGTGCGGCGTTCCGCCGTTCCCCGAGCTGAACGGAATACCTCCCAGGCCCAGCTGCGATGAGATATCCGTGCTCGAGAAGGCCTGCTGATAGCTTGCATTGATCCAGTTGTAGCCGAAGCGAAACTCGTTTGAGAGCGTTGGGGAGAAAAAGTGAGTCTCGCTCAACGTGAAGTTTCGGCCTTTCAGGCCGATGTTGCCATCCGCGCCAAAACCGCCTCCGTCCAGTTGACCAAAGACAGCTGGAAAATTCTGTGCCTGGTTCACGACACTGTATCGCGCGAAGACCTGGTCCTTCGCGCTGGCGTTCCAGTCGATGCGGCCATCGTATTGCGTCGTGTGATCGCTCGCCGAACCTTGAAAGAGGAAGTTGTTGTAGGTCTGCCCGGAAACTCCCAGGTTGGGCGCAGGCAGAGCGCTCATCACTCTTTGCGCGACCGCGTTAACCTGCCCCGGGCAGAAGACATTCTGGCGTCCAGCGCATTGTTGAAGAACGGTGCCGGCAGAACCGGGAGCATACAGCGTGCGCACATTGCCGCCAGTGAGCGTCGGATTCAACAGTTCACTGAAATCTCCCCCGCGCATCTTGAGCGTCGGCAAGGAATTGATGGAGGTCTGGCCAAAGATGATGCGGTTCGCTTCCACATCCCCGAAGAAGAAGAGCTTGTCCTTGATGATAGGACCGCCTATCGTAGCGCCGAACTGGTTCTGCCGGTATTTCGGCTTGGACGACTGGAAGTAGTCGCGCGCATTCAGGATATCGTTGCGCCAGTACTCCCAGAGAGAGCCGTGAAATGCGTTCGTGCCCGACTTGATGCTCATATTTACGACCGCACCCGCTGCTCGGCCGATCTCAGCGTTGTAATTGCTGGTTTGCACCTTGAATTCAGCCAGAGCATCCGGAATAGGCTTGATGACGTAGGAGGCTCCGTTGGGAATGTCGACGAGCACGGCATTGTTGTCCACGCCATCGAGAATGTAGTTGTTCTGCTGCGACCTCTGTCCGTTGGCGGAAAAGTCGCCTTTGTTTGCGCCGCGAGCTCCCTGCTCCGCCGGAACAACTCCGGGCGTAAGCTGCGCGACAAAGATCGGGTTTCTGTTGAGCAGTGGCGTCTGCACAATGGCCTGCGCCGAAACAGTTGCGCCTGTAGAGGCCTCCTGCGTTTGCAGAATCGGCGGCGCGGAGCTTACCTCGATCGAGGTATCCGAGGAGGCGGCTCCTAGACTCAGCGGCACCTCCACACGCGATCCGGCGGTAACATTCACTCCATTCTGCGCAAAGGATCGGAACCCTTCGCGAGAAGCAGTTACGGTATAAGTTCCGATCTTGATCGGAGTGAAGGCGTACGATCCGCTTCCGTCCGCCGTGCGTTCAAGGGTGAACCCGGTCTGCTCATTTGTCAGCTTGACCTTCGCATTGGGAATCACAGCCCCGGTCGAATCCAGGACGGTGCCAACAATGGTGCCCTGGTCCATCTGACTGAACCCTTTTGGAATGAGGCTAAGAATGAGGAGGAGGAAGAGGAAGAACGGTAGAGATAACCTGAGCCCAGGGAAAAAAACAATAGTTTTGGTCATGTTGATTGTCCGCAGTTTTTAAGATGCGGCGCGGAACAAACGAGATGTTTACGGCACCCTCGGCGCTCCGCTCATGCGGCTGCGTTAAATCGCAAAGGATGCGCGTCCAGTCAGTGGTGGTGGTTCGGATGAAATGCGAGGTTCGTTCGGTCCAGCGGGCTGGACGTTGGGGCTCACGTTCCTCGACTTCGGTGTGCCTACTCGAAAGGACTTTTCCCAAAGGACAACTCTCCTTAGCCGGTGACGATGCCCATGCAGAGGATGGCGCAGGCGATGGCGAAGATGTCTTCGCTGAGAGTGACGTGCCAGGTCTTGCAACCGATGCGATGGGTGAGCTGGTGTCGGAGCTGGTAGGCGGAGAAGGCTCCCACGAGCGATCCGAGGACGCCCAGGATGACTCCTTCGGCTCCCGGTGCGTTAAGAGCCGAAGCGACGATGGCTCCGACTAGGCCCCCGAAGAAGAACCGGACCAGCAGTATCATCGGCCGCGTGGGGCGCGGCGAGAGGCCGTACTTGTCAGTGGCATACTCCGCTACGGCCAGCACCGTGAAAGCGATGACGAAGGGAAGTCTCTCGGTCCAGGCTGCCCAGGTGCCATCGACAGGAAGAAGCCGCAGCCAGGAAAACCAGCAGAGGACCGTGATAGGCGTCATGGTCCGCATGCCCGTGATGAAGCCGAGCAGCGGAATCGCGATGAGCCAGGTGAGGACCTCGAGGGTCATGAAAGCCGAATCTCCTCTTTTACGACATAAACACTTTACATAGATGTAAAGTTGCCGCCGTCTGAAAGGACGAGCGGAAGCCACGTGAAGTCTCGAAGGGACCTCACGTGCGATGGCAAATGATAAGCCCGGTAAGCGTCTCTCTGTGAGAGACACGGACCGGGCTCAGGGATGCTTCGAGAGGATTATGCGACTGGCTGTGGCTGACGGAGCCAGTCGTAGAGCGGGAATCGCTCGGCCAGTTCGGCGACCTCGTGGCGGATGGTGCTCAGCCGCGCCGGGTCGTTGCGGTGCTCGAGAGCAGCGGCGATCCAGGTGGCGATCTGGCGCATCTCGGGCTCCTTCATGCCGCGGGTAGTCAGGGCCGGAGTTCCGATGCGAATTCCGCTGGGCTTCATGGGAGGGTTGGTGTCGTAAGGGATGGCGTTCTTATTGACGGTGATTCCGGCCCCGCCAAGGGCATTTTCCGCCTCGGAGCCGAGGATTCCCTTCTGGAAGACGTCGACCAGCATGAGGTGGTTGTCGGTTCCCCCGGAGACGATGCGGAAGCCTTCGGCGGCAAGCGCCTCGGCGAGGACCTTGGCGTTGGCGACGATCTGATGGGCGTAGATGGAGAAGGATGGATCGAGCGCCTCTTTAAAGGCTACGGCCTTGGCGGCGACGATATGCATCAGCGGGCCCCCCTGCTGGCCGGGGAAGACCGCGCGGTCGAGGGCAGCGGCGAGATCCTGCTGGCAGAGGACGAGTCCGGCGCGGGGTCCGCGGAGCGTCTTGTGGGTGGTGGTGGTGGTGATGTGGGCGTGCGGCACGGGAGACGGATGAGCACCACCTGCAACAAGCCCGGCGAAGTGGGCCATATCGACCATGAGGTAGGCGCCTACCTTGTCGGCGATCTGACGCATGCGGGGAAAGTCGAAGATGCGTGGGTAGGCGGAGCCTCCACCGACGATGACCTTGGGCTTTTCGCGCAAGGCCAGAGCCTCGAGCTCGTCGTAGTCGATGGTCTCGGTGTCCTTGCGGACCTGGTAGCCGACGATGCGATAGAGTTTGCCGGAGAAGTTGAGCTTGTGCCCATGGGTGAGGTGGCCGCCGTGGGCGAGGTCAAGGCCAAGGACGGTGTCGCCGGGGTTGATGATGGCCATGTAGGCGGAGGCGTTGGCCTGGGAGCCGGAGTGCGGCTGCACGTTGACGTGCTCGGCCCCGAAGAGCTTTTTGGCGCGATCGCGGGCGATGTTCTCGACGACGTCGGCGAACTCGCAGCCGCCGTAGTAACGCTTGCCGGGGTAGCCTTCGGCGTACTTGTTGGTGAAGACGGTTCCGGCGGCGTCCAGCACGGCGCGGCTGACGAAGTTCTCCGAGGCGATCATCTCGAGACCCTCGTGCTGGCGGACGGCTTCGTTTTCGATCTGCGAGGCGATCTCGGGGTCGGCTTGGGCGAGCGGCGCGTTCTGGTCGATGGGCATAGGGATATTTTATGCCGGGGCAGGGATGGTGTCTTATGCGGAATGGCCTACGGGGTTGTCAGCTGGATTTAGTGTTGGGTGAAGAGCCGAGGTTAACCATGACAGCAACAGCTCTGCAGCTGCACCGACGGACATTTTACCGAGCCGTAAGAACAGAAGACGCAGCAATCTCCCGCCTTAGGCCGCATCAGAGAGTGGCATTGAACACACTCATGGAAGAAGCGGCAGGAGTCCAGAGGCATCTCTTCCGATGTCACGTGACCGCAGTGTGGACAGGTCAGCGTAGATTCGAGGCCCACTGTCGGAGGTGTCACTACTTCTGTGCCCAGCTGTGCAGTGTTGCAGGAAAGCCAGCATTTGTCGTCGCTTTTATGAGTGCGGATGGATTTGTTTGGTCTGCGTCGTACTTTACAGTCGCAGTCTTGCGATCGTAGTCCACCTTCGTCTCAAGAACGCCCGGTACCTTCTCGAGCGCCTTGTGAATGGTGATCGAGCACATGGAGCAGGTCATGTTCTGAACATCCAGAACAGCAGTTTGAGGGGTCGCGGCAAACGCGGATACCGCAAGACAGATAAATAAGGCAGCGAGCATTCGACGCATTTGCAAATTCCTTTCAGCGATAGAAGATCGGCAAAATCCATGGGCTGGCAACGAGTCCAAGCGTCACGGGTACTACTATCCAGAACAAAATTCGCTGCACGTTTCGAGTGCGGTCGGCGACGCAATGATCCTCCACCGCACAGCTTTGAGGCGTCAGATACAGCTTCCAGAAGGCGAGCCCCAGGAACAGCACCGTTAACACGATGAAAACAGGCCGGTAGGGTTCGAGAGCGGTCAAATGGGCGATCCATGCTCCTCCGATTCCCACGCTTAAGAGCAACAGCGGACCTACGCAACACGCAGAAGCCCCAACTCCAGTCAGCACGCCGCCGACGAGCGCTATTTTCGTGTTTCGTGACGATTGCATGACCTGATAACTCTTCATTTTCACTTTAAACTCCGTACCATAGTACGGAGTCAAGGGGGGATGCATGAGCGACAACCTGACCATTGGCGCACTTGCAAAGCGCGGTGGAGTCAACGTTGAGACGATTCGCTACTATCAACGGCGCGGTTTGCTCGAAGAGCCCTCGAGACCCGTCGCAGGCTTTCGACAGTATCCGCCGGAATCAGTGAAGCAGGTTCGCTTCATCAAGAGGGCGCAAGGCCTGGGATTCACACTCGAGGAAATTCTTGGCCTGTTAGCCCTTGGCGAACGGCAGGCCTGCATGGAAACGCGTGAGATCGCCGCTCACAAGCTGGAATTGATCGAGCAGAAAATCGCAGGCCTCGCGAAGATAAAGAAGTCTCTTTCTACTCTTGTACGCGCCTGCGACGTCTCGTCCGACGGCGCGCCCTGCCCGATTATTCACCTTCTGGCTGATGATTGATTAACTTGCGAATCTACCGTTCGATTTGACCTGATCGGCAAGCCGGAGGCAGTCCGGGATAGCCAGCCGCTCCTAAAAGGCGCTGACGCCTTCCTCGGTGACGAGCTGGTCGACGCGGATATTCATGGCCTCGCCCAGTTTGCGGAAGTCTTCGCGCCACTCCTCGGTCCAGTAGCTCTTGTCGCCTCTGCGTAGAAGGTCGTTCCAGATGTTCTGGGCCTGCCAGAAGTTGATCTCGAAGGGCAGACTGTGGAAGGTCTCCGCGATGATGAGGGCGTCGGTGAGGGCCTTGGTCGAGTGGTCTTCGCCCGTGGCTGCGGCCTCGAGCTGCACCATGGCGCGCTTCATGCGCTGGCCGGCTTCATAGCCCAACTCTTGTGTATTGAGAGTGATGCGTTCGGCCTGGGCGCGTTGGACCAGGGCGACAACATTGTCGGCGTCGAATTGCTCGGCCTCGATGGCGCGGCGCAGCATGGAGCCGATGGCGTAGTTGGCGACAACCTCGAGGGCCGGAGGCGCCGCCATGCCGGAATCGGTGAGGAAGTCGAGCAGCGAGGTGTGGTCCTCGTAGATCTTGCTGAGGGAGCTTTCCATCTCGGCGACGGTCTGGGTGAGGATGGACTGGAGGATACGGTGCTGCTCGTCGGCGAAGAGCGAGA
>Ga0193743_1002431_pt1 | contig 13180 bp, 11 predicted proteins | sample L2c2metaG_FD_143038 | JGI IMG/M metagenome (GOLD analysis project Ga0193743, IMG submission 143038) | Soil microbial communities from a riparian zone of the East river system, Colorado, United States - L2c2 | ecosystem: Environmental > Terrestrial > Soil > Riparian zone | place: USA: East River... | reverse complement strand
GCAAGCCCATCCCTGGCTCGAACCCCTGTGGGTCCGGCTGCTGATCATCGTCTTCCTGATCGCCGCCCTGGCGGCGGAATTCCTGTGGCTGGGCGACCAGCTGTGGCTGTTCCTGTGGGGCGCCGCGCTGGTCTACGCGATCTGGGATTTTTTCCTACGCGGGGTGTACGGCAAGCCGAAGGCGTGACGGGCGGCGGGCCTGGCCTCACACCGCCTTTCCGCCCTCCGTCTCGAACAGGTGCAACCGCTCGGGGTCGAGGCTGATCGTCGTCGGCTCGTCCGGCTGGACCGGGTAGTGCGCGTCGACCTGGGCAGTGAATTTGCCGCCGGCCACCTCGCCCAGGATCAGGGTGTGGGCGCCGAGCGGCTCGATCACCCGCGGCAGGATCGGCAGCGTCACCGGACCGGCGGCGCCGCCCGCCACATGCTCCGGCCGCAGGCCGATGGTGACGGCCAGGCCGTCGCGCCCGGCCAGCACCGCGCGCTTGGCCGTGGGCACCGGCAGCACCGTGCCGTCCGCCAGGCGCAAGCCGCCGTCGCCGACCAGGGTCGCGGGCAAAAAATTCATGCTGGGCGCGCCGATGAAGGCGGCGACGAACAGGTTGGCCGGGCGCTCGTACAGCGTCAGCGGCTCGGCCGCCTGCTCGATCCGGCCCTGGTTCATCACCACCACCCGGTCGGCCATGGTCATGGCCTCGACCTGGTCGTGGGTGACGTAGACGATGGTGGTCTTCAGCCGCCGGTGCAGCGCCTTGATCTCGGCCCGCATCTCGATCCGCAGCTTGGCGTCGAGGTTGGACAGCGGCTCGTCGAACAGGAACACGTCCGGGTCGCGCACGATGGCGCGGCCGATGGCGACGCGCTGGCGCTGGCCGCCCGAGAGCTGCTTCGGCCGGCGGTCGAGATAGGGGTCGAGGCCGAGGATGCGCGCGGCATTGGCGATCTTGGCCTCGATCTCGGCCTTCGGCTCGCGCCGCACCTTCATGCCGTAGCCGATGTTCTCCCGCACGCTCATATGCGGGTAGAGGGCATAGTTCTGGAACACCATGGCGCAGTTGCGCAGGCCGGGCCGCAGCTGGGTGACGTCGCGGTCGCCGATCCGGATGGCGCCGCCGGTGGTGGGCTCCAGCCCGGCGATCATGCGCAGGGTCGTGGTCTTGCCGCAGCCGGACGGGCCGACCAGCACCACGAATTCGCGGTCCGCGATCTCGAGGTCGAGCGACGGGATGACGGGGACGTCGCCGTAGTTCTTGGTCACGGCTTCGAGTGTGACGCGGGCCATGCTGTCCTTGCGGGGTCTGGAACCGTGGGCCTCGGTGCGGGTCCTCGCCGCGAACGGTGCGGCGGGGACCCGGCTGCCGTCTACTTCTTCAGGGGCGGCAGGCCCATCGAGGCGCGATAGGCGGCAAGCTGGGTGTCGCGGCCGAACTCGTCGGTCAGCTTGTTCCATTCGGTCGCGATGGTGTCGAGCGCCTGCTGCGCCGTCTCCTGCCCCGCCAGCGCCTTGGACAGCTCGATCTCCAGCACCTCGGTGTAGGAGAAGTAGCCGGGGATGCGCATGTCGAGCGCGACGTTCTTGGCCTCCAGGCTGCCACGCTGGGCCGCCAGGTACTCGTCCGCCTCCTCCTTGGTCATCTTGGCCAGCCAGCGGTCCGGCACGAAATGGCTGAGGCGGTACGGGTTGACGCCCGACCCGCCGGTCACCGTGGCGATGCCGCTGTTCTCCGGGTTCGAGACCCATTCGACGAAGTTCCAGGACGCCTCGACATTCTTGCCGGCCGAGGGCACCGCCGCCTGCCAGCCGCCGAAGGCCATGAAGGGCGAGAACACCGGCTGGTCGGTCTTCTCCCAATCCTTGGTCTTGTGGTTCCAGATCTCGGTCGACCCCGGGGTCAGCGCCGAGCCGACATGGCCGGCGATGGTGCTCTGGGTCTTGTCGGAGGCGATGACGCCGGTGTCGCCCCAGTCGAAGTTCATCGCCACCTGGCCGCCGGCGAAGGCGGTGCGGATGTCGCCGGAGGAGAAGTTGAGCGCCCCCGGCGGCGAGAACTTCACCGACTTGATGTAGTCGTCCAGCGCCCGCACCCAGCCCGGGTTGTTGACCGCGGCGTCCATCGTCTCCGGGTCGAAGAACATGCTGCCGGGGTTCTGCGGATCGTTGGTGTAGCTGGCCGCGTGGGTGAAGAAGAACCAGAACTGCTGGCCGCCGCGCCGGAACGCCTCCGCCGTGCCCCACAGCTTCTGGTCCGGCCGGGTGAAGAACTCGGCGATGTCGTAGTATTCCTTCCAGGTCTTCGGCACCGCCAGGTCATAGCCGTACTTGGCCTTGAACGCCGCCTGCTCCTTGGGGTCGTCGAACAGGTCCTTGCGGTAGGACAGGGTGTGCAGGTCGCCGTCGATGGTCTGCGACAGGTGCTTGCCGTCCCACACCATCAGCCGGTCGCGATAGACCGGGGCGATGTCCTCCCAGTCCTTGCCCTGGCGCACCGAGTCCGGCATCTCCGACAGATAGGGCGAGAAGTCCGGCATCCAGGCCGGGGCGAAGGTGATGATGTCGAAGGTCGATTCCCCGGCGGTCATCGCCGTCAGGTATTTGGGATAGAGCTCGCCGAACGGGAACTCCACGACATTGACCTTGCCGCAGGTCTTCTGCTCCCAGGTCTTGGCCGCCATCTGCACCGCCAGGGCGATGAAGGGGCCGGTCTGCGACCCCGCGGTCAGGGTCACGCCGGTGTAGTCGGGGTCGCAGGCCGCCGCGGCCGGCCCGGCCAGCGCCGCCGCCAGCGTCAGCGCACCGGCGGTTGCGAGAAGCATGGTCTTCATTGTTGTTGTCCCTCCCTGTCGCGCGATCATCGGATGCTGCCCAGCAGCAGGCCCGATCGCATGAGCCTGGCCAGGAGGACGGCCATCACCATCATCGGGGCGATCGAGACCATGGCGGCGACCGAGATCGCCCACCATTCGTCGCCGCGATAGGAGTTCTGCCCCGACAGCAGGATCGGCAGGGTCTGCCAGCTCCCCGCGGTCAGCAGCAGCGAGAACAGGAATTCGTTCCAGACGAAGCTGAGCGTGATCATCGCCGTGGCGATCAGCCCCGGCCGCGCCATCGGCAGCACGATCTCGAAGAAGATGCGGATCCGCGGCACGTCGTCGACCAGCGCCGCCTCCTCGATCTCCACCGGCAGCGCCTGGAAGAAGTCGCGCATCAGCCAGACCACGATCGGCAGCGAGAAGGCAGTGTAGCACAGCACCATGCCCCAATAGCTGTCGAGCAGCGGGAACCCGGCCTTGCCGACCTCGGAATACAGCAGGTATAGCGCGAAGGCGGTGACGATCGGCGGGAACATGCGCTGGCTGACGAACCAGAACACCACGTCGTCATTGCCCAGCACCGGCCCGGGCAGGCGCAGCCGGTTCAGCAGCATCGACACGGCGAGGGCCAGCACCAGCGCGCCGCCCAAGGCCGGCAGCCGCCGCAGCCCCAGCACGTTGCCCAGCAGCAGGAAGACGCCGATGGCCACCACCGCGAAGGACAGGCCGGCCAGCAGCCGCACCTGGAACGGGAAGCGCACCAGCGCATAGGCGGCCATCGACCCCAGCAGGACCGACAGCGCGGTCGCCGACACCGCGATCAGGGTCGAGTTGACGAAGGGGGTGATGAAGTCGCCGCGCAGGCCGGACCAGGCGTCGACCCAGGCCTGGACCGTGGGCTGGAAGTCGATCCAGGGCAGGTAGGTCGGCCCGCCATTGACCGCGGTCGGCGGCTTGAACGAGGTGATCAGCGTCCAGTAGACCGGGAACAGCGTGACCAGGAACCACCCCAGGCACAGCAGGAAGATGAAGCCGCGCTTGATCCCGCCGCCGTTCATGTCCTGGGCGCCGCTCATCGCTGCTTCTCCAGATGCGGCTTGAGAATGGCGAGGTAGATCGTGCCGAAGATGGTGATCACGATCAGGAACAGGAAGCTGAGCGCCGCGGTGTAGCCCAGGTTGAACTTCTTGAACCCCTCCTGATAGGCGAACAGGGTCAGGGTCTCGGTCGACACGCCGGGCCCGCCGCCGGTCAGCACGAACACGGTGTCGATGATCTTGAAGCTCTCGATGATGCGGATGAAGATCACCGCGGCCGAGATCGGCAGCAGCATCGGGAAGGTGATGCCCCAGAACTGCTGCCAGCTGCTGGCGTTCTCCAGCTGCGCCGCCTCGTAGACATCCTGCGGCAGGCTCTGCAGCCCGGCCAGCAGCATCAGGATGACGAAGGGCGTCCACTGCCAGACCTCGACCGCGATGATGGTGCCCAAGGCCCAGGTCGCGTCGGTCAGGAACGGCAGGTTGGGCAGCCCGAACCAGGTGAAGAACTGGTTGACCGGCCCGACCGTCGAATGGAACAGCATGCGCCCGACCAGCGACACCGCGATCGGCGCCATCAGCATCGGCAGCAGGAAGCCGACGCGGAACAGACGTTCGCCGGGAATCTTGCTATGCAGCGCGAGCGCAACAGCAAAGCCGAGGACGTACTGGATCGAGACCGAGACGAACACGATGATCGAGGTCGTCTGGACGGTGGCCCAGAAGCGCGGATTGGCGAGCAGCGACGTGTAGTTGTCGAAGCCGACGAAGCGCGGCGGCAGCGGCGGCACCAGCCGCATGCTCTGGAAGCTGATGGTGAACGAATAGATCAGCGGAAAGATGCCGACCAGGAGGACGACGAGGAAGGCCGGCCAGATGAAGACATGCTTGATCGGCTCTCGCAACGCCCCTATCCCCCCGATCGCCGGCGGTCCATGCCCTCCGGTCTCGTTGACTTGTCGTACGTTATGGTAAGACCGCCCTGTCGCGCAACCGGGCGGACGGAAGTGGAGAGAGATCCGATGGATACCGTCGACCCCGTGCAGATCGCCCTACCCGTCTCCTTCGGGACCGGCGTGTCGGCGGTGATCTTCGATTGCGACGGCGTGCTGGTGGACAGCGAGTTCGTGGCCTGCCGTGCGGTGGCCGAGCTGATCGCGCATTTCGAGCCGCGGGCGCCGGTCGAGGAGCTGGTCGAACAGCTGGTCGGCACCCCCGACACCTACATCCTGCGCCAGGTGGCGGAGCGCTTCGGCACGGTGTTCCCGGACGACATGGGCCAGCGCATGGTGCGGGTGATCGACGACGCGCTGGCCCAGGGCCTCGACGCCATTCCGGGGGTGCGCCCGGCGCTGGAGGGCCTGGCCCTGCCGATGGCGGTGGCGTCGAACAGCCACGCCGCCCGCGTCCGCCGCTCGCTCGAGATCGCCGGGATCTCGCATCTCTTCGGCGACCACGTCTACACGCCGGAGATGGTGGCGCTGCCGAAGCCGGCGCCGGACCTGTATCTGCATGCGGCTGCGCGCCTGGGCATCGACCCGCGGCATTGCCTGGTGATCGAGGACAGCGTGCCCGGCACCACCGCCGGCGTCGCCGCCGGCATGCGGGTGATCGGCTTCCTCGGCGGCCGCCACATCCGCGACGGCCATGCCGAGCGGCTGCGCGCCGCCGGCGCCGGGCTGATCTGCCCGCACATGGACGACCTCGCGGGGCTGGTCGCAGGCCTCAGGGCCTGACCGGCCAGCCCCCGACAAGGGTCAGGCGGCGGCCTGCGTCCGCTCGATCTTGGTGACGGTGAGGTTGCGCGGCTTGCCGGACGGGGTCAGCCAGGTGATGGTCTGGCCCCGGCGCAGGCCGATCAGCGCGACGCCGACCGGGGTCAGCACCGACAGGCGCCCGGCCTCGATGTCGGCCTCCTCCGGATACACCAGCGTGACGGTGTGCTCGTCCCCGGTCTCGGCGTCGCGGTAGCTGACGGTCGAATGCATCTGCACGACGCCCTTGGCCGCGGCCGCGTCGATGATCTGGGCGCGCTCCAGCTCGTCCGCCAGGAAGTCGGCGATCGCCGGGAAAGCATCTGCCGCGGCGTCGGCCAGCGCGGCGAGACGGTCGAAGTCGCCGGCGGTGACGTGAATCTCGGGGCGCTTCGGCAGGCTGCTGCGGGACATGTTGTTTTTTCCTTTCTTTTAAGACGGCCGCCCCGGGATCGTGATCGCGGCTGGCGCCCAGTCTGGCCGGGACACGAGGGCTTTTTCGGGGGTGGGGCGAACGGTGTCGCGGGACGCGACTCAGGCGAGAACGGACGAAGGGCGCCGACGGTGCGGGGCGACAGCCCCGGCGGTCAGCGGCCTGGAATCACAAGCGGCGTTCGACACGCCGCCATCCGGTTCGTCCACACGGTTCTCATAGCCAAGAGATAGGCAGTCGGACGGCAGGCGTCAACGACGGCCGCTGCGGGCCAGGGCCACGCAGGGAAAAGGCCGCGCGACGCCGGGCGCCGCGCGGCCGTCCCGGACCGAAGCCCGGTCAGAGCACGAAGTCGGCCGCCACCAGCTGGCCGTGGGTGTCCACGCGGATCTCGAAATCCGCGCGGCCGTCGCCATTGGTGTCGCCGGACACGATCCCCCCGGCGAACCGCAGCTCTCCCGCCACATGGTGGAAGGCCTGGTTGCCGATGAAGGTGAAGGCCTGGTTGCCGAAGGCGAGGAAGTTCGAGTTCGCGTCGATCGCCGACAGGTCGATCTTGTCGCCCTCGATGTGGCTGAAGTCGGTGATCACGTCGCGCCCGGCGCCCACCGCGGACTCCGTGGAGAGCGCGAAGCGGAACGTGTCGGCGCCGCCGCCACCGGTCATGGTGTCGGTGCCGGCGCCGCCGACCAGCGCGTCCTGGCCCAGCCCGCCCTTCAGGGCATCATTGCCGACGCCGCCCTTGAGCAGGTCGTCGCCGGTGCCGCCCGAGAGCTTGTCATTGCCGCTGCCGCCGTCGAGCTGGTCGTTGCCGAGCCAGCCGTCGATGGTGTCGGCACCGGCGGTGCCGACGCGGATGTCGTTGATGTCGCGCAGGGCGCCGTGCAGGTTGGTCAGGGTCTGCGCCGCCGCATCCACCGCACTTTCCAGCGTGCCGGCCAGCTGGATCAGGGCGGCCAGCTGCGGCACGCCGCCGATGTCCTGCAGGTCGGCGATCACCTCCTTGAGGTCCTGCACCACGTCGGAGGTGTTGGTCAGGGTCATGTCGAGCACCGCCTGCAGGCCGTCGCGGCCGTTGACGCCCCCGACCAGGTCCTCCAGCGCCACGCCGAGCACGCCATGCTCGCCGAAGAACTGGTTGAGGATCGCGTCGGGCACCACGCCATGCAGCAGGCCGTTGTCGCCGGCCAGCAGGTCGGCAACCGTGCCGGCGATCGCCAGCGGGCCGGCCACCTTGATCACCTCGCCGCCCGCGACCAGCACGCCGACATCCAGCAGCGTGTTGAACACGTCTCCGACCAGGCCGTCACTCAGGGCGCCGCGCAGGCCGAGCTGGTCGCCGCCGAGGATGCCGAACTCGCCGAAGATGTTGCCGATCAGGCCGCCGTCGCCGTGCAGCAGGCTTCCGGTCAGCACCCCGCCGAGCACATCGGTGAGCAGGGTGTCGACCACGCCGGTGGCGGCGCCGAGCACGCTGTTCAGCAGGCCCGCCACCCCGCCGCTGCCGAGCAGGCCGCCCAGCAGCACGTCCGGCGACAGGCTGCCGAGGATGCCGGTCAAGAGGTCGGTCAGGCCGCTGCCGTCCGGCCCCAGCACGCCGCCCAGCAGCCCGCCGAGGATGCCGTCCTGCAGCAGGTTGTCGAGCACGTCCAGGCCCGGCAGCTGGGTGAAGATCCCGCCGATGATCTCGCCGATGTCGCTGCTAACCCCGATGCCGTGCAGGATGCTGCCGATCAGGCCGTCTTCGGCGAGCAGGTTGCCGACGATGCCGGACACCGAGAGGTCGTCGAACAGGTCGCCGACATTCCCCAGCAGGCCGCCGATCAGCCCGGTGATCAGGCCATGCTCGCCGACCAGGCTGTCGGCGATGCCGCCGACCGTGCCGACGACGCTGCCGAGCAGCCCATCAGCGCCGATCAGCGCGTCGACCAAGCCGGCAGGCCCGCTCTGCAGCACGTCGACGAGATGGGTCAGCAGCCCGTCCTCGCCCAGCAGGTTGCCGAGCAGCCCATGGGCGCCGAGCAGGCCGGTGTCGCTGAGCAGCGCGTCGAGCAGCGCGCCCAGGGGCAGGCCGCCCAGCAGGTTGCCGAGCAGCCCGTCGAGGTTGCCGAGCACATCGGTGACGATCCCGCTGATGATGCCGGTGAGCGCGTCGCCGCTGAGCAGGTCGCCAAGCAGGCCGCCGGCATCGGCCAGGCCGTCGAGCAGCCCGGTGAGCAGTCCGGTCAGGCCGCTGCTGAGCAACCCGCCGAGCAGGCCTTCCAGCAGGCCGTTCAGCACGCCGTCCAGCAGGCCGCCGACGCCGCCCAGCACCGCCCCGAGCAGGCCGCCGACCACGCCGGTGAGCAGGTCATCGAGGCCGCTGAGCAGGTCGCCAACGCCGGTGAGGACGCCGCCGAGCAAGCCGTCTTCGCCCAAGAGGCCGTTGAGCAGCCCCCCAAGCAAGCCGCCGTCATCCAACAATCCATCCAAGGAATTCGCTGAAGCCATCGTCTCCTCCTCCAGGTAAAGAACCGCCCCAGACGCCATCGTTCTTTGCGATGGTTTCCAGCCTCTGCTGTCAAGCTAGCACGCATTACAGCTTTGAATAAGAATTTATGCAGAAAAATAGGATTCAGAGCTTTTCAACTACTGAGAAAATTGCGTCAGTATTTGATTTCATTTTGCATAAAATATTAATCAACACTGCGCACAGGCCGCCGGCTGCGGCGAATGCGCCGCACCAGGCGATGCCTGGATGGCGCGGACCCTAGGAGTTGCGGAGCAGGGCTTCGACCTCGTCGCGCCGCGGCATCGAGGGGGCGGTGCCGGGGCGGGTCACCGAGATGCCGGCGACGGCGCAGCCGAAGCGCACCGCATCGGCGACCGGTCGGCCTTCGGCCAGCGCCAGGGCGAAGCCGCCGTTGAAGGCGTCGCCCGCCCCCGCCGTCTCGACCACGTCTCCGGCCGAAAATGCAGGGATGTGAACGCGCTCCGACCGATTCTTGAGAAGCGCCCCCTTGGCCCCGAGGGTGACGACGACGGTGCCGACGCCCTTCGCCAGCAGCACCTCGGCCGCCCGCTCCGCCTGCTGACCGCTGTCGACCGCGAAATCGACCAGGCTTTCCGCCTCGGTCTCGTTCGGGGTGAGATAGTCGACCAGGGGATAGAGATCGTCCGGCAAGGCCATGGCCGGGGCCGGATTCAGGATGGTGGTGACGCCGTGCCGCCGGGCGATCTCCAGCCCCCGCCGCACCACCGGCAGCGGCAGTTCCAGCTGGGCGACGAAGATCCGCGCCGCGGCGATCGCCGGGGCCGCTGCCTCCATCTCGGCCTCGGTCAGGGCGGCGGCGGCCCCGGCCTCGATGATGATGGCGTTCTCGCCGGTCCGGCTGTCGATGAAGATGAAGGCGGCGCCGGTCGGCCGCTGGGCATCGGTCAGCACATGGCCGGCGTCGATGCCCTCGGCGGCATAGAGCCCGCGCGCCATCTCGCCGAACGGGTCGGCCCCGATCTTGGTGATGAAGGCGACGTCGGCGCCGGCCCGCGCCGCCGCGACCGACTGGTTCGACCCCTTGCCGCCGGGGCCGAGCTTGAAGCCGTTCGACAGCAGGGTCTCGCCCATCATCGGCAGGCGGGCGGCGCGGAAGGCGAGGTCGGCGACGAACACGCCCTGGATGGCGATCTTCGGCGGTGCCATGGCGACGGGCTCCCTATTTCGGCGCGATCACGCCCATCTTCAGCAGGAAGCAGCCATAGAACCGCCCCTCCCCGGCCCGGACCACGGCATAGGATCTCTTCGCCGCCTCGTAGAAGGCGAAGCGCTCGATCGACCCCATCGGCCAGGACCGGCCTTCGGCGCGGTCGATCTCGGCCTGGACCTCGCGCTGCACCTCCGGGATCTCGTCGGGCTGGCCCACCACCTCCATGCGCTGGGCGGGATGGTCGACGAAGGTGTCGAGCGGCATCACCGACAGGATGGCGCGCACGGCGCGGGCGGCGCTGATGCCCGGCAGCTCCAGCGGCGTCTTGACCATGGTCAGCTGCGCCACCGAGCGGGCGGGGAAGTTGGTGTCGCAGATCACGAGGTCGTCGCCATGCCCCATGCTGGCCAAAGTGTAGAGCAGGTCCGGGGTGATGATCGGATCGATGGTCTTGAGCATTTTCCGTCGCTTCCCTGATGAACTTCAGATTTTCTGTGAGGGCGTCCGCATCGGCGCCAGAGCCGGGTACAGCTGCTGGTAGCGGGCGTAGATTTCGCGGTAGGCGGCGTGGCGGGCAGGGTCGGGCTCGACCACCCGCTCCGGCTGCACCATCGCCGCGGCGACCTCCGCCATGTCGGCGAAATGGCCGGCGCCGAGCGCCGCCAGCATGGCGCTGCCGAGCAGCGGCGCCTCCGGCACCCGCGTCACCTGCAGCGCCACGCCGGAGACGTCGGCATGGGTCTGCAGCCACAGCGGCGAATGGGTGGCCCCGCCGCAGATCACCACCTCGCTGGGGGCGAAGCCGTTGGCGCGCATGGCGTCCAGGATCAGCTCGCTGCCGAAGGCGATGCCCTCGATCGCGGCGCGGAAGATGTGCGCCGGCCCGTGCTTGAGGCTGAGGCCGGTGATGGCGCCGCGCGAGGCCGGGTCGGTGTAGGGCGTGCGGTTGCCCTGGAAATGGTCGAGCATCAGCAGGCCTTCGGCCCCGGGCGGCAGTGCCGCGGCCTCCAGATTCAGCTGGTCGTAGCTGGCGCCCTCGCCGAACAGCCGCTTCAGCCAGGCGATGACCGAGCCGGTCGAGGTCTGGCCGCCTTCGACCACATGCAGGCCCGGCACCACCGCGTCGGGATAGCTGCCCCAGATGCCGCGGCCGTGCAGCGCGGTCGGCGACAGGCCGAGCAGGAGATGCGAGGAACCGGTGATGAAGGCCAGCTTGCCCGGCGTCACCACGCCGAGGCCGATCATGCCGATGAAGGCGTCGGGCCCGCCCTGGGCCACCGGGGTGCCCGGCTTCAACCCGAGATGGGCGGCGGCGTCCGGCGTCAGGGGTCCGATCACCTCGCCCAGCGGCAGGATCTCGGACGGCCATTTCTCGAGCAGCGCGGACAGGCCGAGCGTGTCGAGCAGGCTGCGGGGGTGGCCGCCATTGCGGTTGTCGTGGTGCCAGCGGATCGACGCGGTGTTGATCGACCCGACCCAGCGGCCGGTCAGGCGCAGGGTGATGAAGTCCTGGTATTCGCCGATCAGCGCGGCGGCGTCGAACACCCGGGGCTCGTTCTCCTTCAGCCACAGCGCCTTGGGGATCATCCATTCCGACGAGACCGGCCCGGCGCCGGCGCTGTTGACCTTCAGCGCCGGGTCGCCCGATGCCGCCACCTTGGCGGCCTGCGCCGCGGCCCGCACATCCATCCAGATCAAGGCGGGGCGCAGGGCCCGGCCCGCCCGGTCGAGCGCGACGACGGAGCAGCAGGTGGTGTCGACCGACAAGGCGTCGACCTGGTCGGCCGCGATCCCGGCCTGGGCCAGGGCGGCCGGCACCGCCTCGCCCATCGCCCGCCACCAGTCCTCGGGGTCCTGCTCGGCCTGCGCCGGGGCCGGGAACCGGGTCGGATAGGTCGCGACCCCCATGCCCCGCACGGCGCCCTGCAGGTCGAACACGGCGGCGCGCAGCCCTTCGGTGCCGCCATCCACGCCGATCACATATCCGCCTGCCATGCGCCTCCCCATCCCACGCGTTGATTTGTCGTGCATTTCGGCGCGCGGCATTGTGGATCAGGGCCGCGACGCTTGGCAACATTGGCCGTCTCGCGCGCGCTGGTGTATAGCCTCGCCCATGTCGCTGCTCAGCCGCTATGTCTTCCGTCAGATCGCGGTGGCCACGGTGCTCGCCACCGTGATCCTCGTCTTCGCCATCATGCTCACCACCTCGATGCGGCTGATCCAGCTGATCGTCGACGGCGGCGTCGGCGTGGGCACCTTCCTGCACCTCGTCATCCTGTCGATGCCGGAATTCCTGATCGCGGTGCTGCCGATCGGCGTCGTGGCGGCCTGCTTGATCATCTACAACCGGATGCTGGCCGACGGCGAGTTGCTGGTGATGCGCGGCGCCGGCATCGGCCAGATGCGCCTGGCGCTGCCCGGCCTGATGATGGCGGTGATCATCACCGGCTTCAGCTATTCGATGACGCTGTACTTCTGGCCGGTGGCCAACCGCGAGTTCCGCGACCTCAGCGCCATCGCCCAATCGGACGTCTCGGCCGCGCTGCTGCAGACCGGCGAGTTCAACGCCATCGGCGATTCGATGACCGTGTTCGTGCGCGACCGCAACCCGGTGACCGGCGACCTCAGCGACATCCTGGTGCACAACACCGACAACCAGGACCAGCCGATCACCATCATCGCCAAGCGCGGCTATATCGAAGACAGCGACGACGGGCCGCGGATGGTGGCCATCGACGGCGTGATCCAGCAGCTCAACCGCAAGACCGGGCGGGTCGAGCCGGTGGCCTTCGACAGCTACACCGTGCCCCTGAGCTCGGCCGGCGCCGAGGACCTGGCCCGCAACTACCGCCAGCCCTCCGAGCGGTTCCTGCCCGACCTGCTGTACCCCGACCCGAATTCGCCGCGCGACCAGAAGAACTACGGCCGCCTGGTGATGGAAGGCCACAAGCGGCTGACCGACCCGCTGCTGCCCTTCGCCTATGTCGTGTTCTGCCTCGGCGTGCTGCTGAGCGGCGACTACAACCGCCGCGGCTTGGCCCGGCGCATCCTGATCGCCGCCCTCGGCGTGGTCGCCGTGCAGGCCACCACCATGAGCGTCGCCGGCATGGCCCGCGATTCGCTGGCTCTGCTGCCGATCATGTACGCGCTGCCGATCCTGACCACGGCGGTGGGCTTCGCCATCCTGCTGCTGTCCCGGCGCCGGCACGTCCCGGCGGAGGCACCGCGCGCCTCCGGCATGGCTCCGGCCTGACACCGATCCGGCCAGCCAAGGCTGGTGGAACAACGTTGTCCAACCACAATCTGTTGTGGTTTGAATCGAACCCAAACCAGCATTTGGTTTGATCCGCGCGGGCCGCTATAAGCGGCTCATGCGCGATCCGCTCACCGTCCTCCACGATGTCTTCGGCTATTCCGCCTTCCGCGGCGAGCAGGCCGAGATCGTCGACCATCTGGTTTCCG
>Ga0193743_1002430_pt1 | contig 13183 bp, 12 predicted proteins | sample L2c2metaG_FD_143038 | JGI IMG/M metagenome (GOLD analysis project Ga0193743, IMG submission 143038) | Soil microbial communities from a riparian zone of the East river system, Colorado, United States - L2c2 | ecosystem: Environmental > Terrestrial > Soil > Riparian zone | place: USA: East River... | reverse complement strand
TCGCCGTCCTCGCCCTTATCGCGACCGACTACTACCTCACCGTCTACGCCTACGGATACGCCTTCCATCCCAGCTCCTACCTCGTCACCTGGGCCTGGTACGCCGGCGTCTGCCTCCTCGGCTATCGGATGCTCCACGGCAAACCCACCGCCCTCCGCGTAGCCGGAGCCGTCCTCGCCTCCTCCACCTCCTTCTTCCTCCTCAGCAACCTAGTCGTCTGGATGGGCGATGGCCTCTACGCGCACACCGCCGCCGGCCTCGCGACCTGCTTCATCGCTGCGATCCCCTTCTACGCGAACGACGTCATGTCCACCGCTATTACCGCAGGCGCCCTCTTTGGCCTTCCGGTCCTCGCAGCCAACATCGCCGAGAGCGTCCGCGAAGCCCAGAACAGCCACCACGCCGCCTGACCCTCAGGCATCGGGCAACGACAAAAGGGCTGCGAATCTCGCAGCCCTTTCCCATTCCGCTCACTCCCCAAGCGTTCAGACTCTGTCGCGCACCGTCAGAGACCGAAAAAGCGCCCTCCAACTGTCCACGGTTGCCACACATTTCACCACAGCCTGTCCACCAAAAAACCACGATTACTGCCCATTTTCCGCAAAATCCCCCCGGAAACAGCCTCAAAAAAAACGCACTATCAAACATCTTCTTCAGTCGGAAACTCAGTTCCCCGCTTCTTGTCGAACAGCTTCCGCACGACATACACCACACACAACCCCACCAGAACCCCAGCCACACCAAGCACATAGCCAAGTTGCTCGTGAATGGTCCGCGTGATCGTGCGCAGAAGCGCCGGCCCATACAGAATCGTAATCACCGCCCAAACCAGGAACCGCAAAAACTTCCCGACCAGAATCGCGCTGAAAAACCAGAGCGGCTTCATCTCAAACACGCCCGCAGCCAGCTCAAACAGCTTCACCGGCATCGGCGGAGGCATCATCGCAGGGACCATAATCGCCAGAAACTCTTGTTTTTCAAAGCGATCCCGCAACTTCTCATACCGCTGCCGGTTGATCCGCTTGAGCAGAAACAACTCTCCACCCGCGCGTCCCAGATAGTAAGGGACAAGGCTGCCAATCGCCGAACCCGCTGCTGCCATGAAGCAATAAATCAAAAATCGTGGATGGTCATGCGCGACATAGTCGATCAGCAGTGCATCGATCGGCATCGGTATCGACGACGAATCAATAATCGCAAGACCGCCAATGCCCCAAACACCCAGTGGCTTCAGCAGCGCGAGCATCGCGATGTGCATCTTGTGAAACAGGGCAGTAGGAGAGATCTTCACGGGGTCAACCCTATTTTACCTGTCCCGTAGGGCCGCCCAGATGAAGATCCGTTGCAGACTGATGATGCGCCGTGCGACCTGCGAGGAGGTCCAGCGCGTGGGGCAACAGGGGAAGAAGAGCCACAAGCGAACTCTCCGCCCCCGCCGGGCTCCCCGGCAGATTCACAATCAACGTACTCCCAAGCGTCCCACAGACTGCCCGGCTCAGCGATGCAAATGGCGTCTGCTTCAGCCCCTCCGCCCGCATACGCTCCGCCAGCCCGTCGATTAGCCGGTCGCACACTAACCGGGTCGCCTCCGGCGTAACATCCCGCGCAGCGAGCCCCGTGCCTCCCGTCGTCACAATCAGCGGCACCTTCGCCGCATATCGTCTCAATGCAGCAGCGATCAAATCTGTCTCATCCGGCAGGGTCTCGACCTCTACCGCGTCAATCCCCATAGCCCTAAGCTGCCGCGCCACCGCCGGTCCGGAGAGGTCCACCTGCTGCCCCTGGAAGCAGCGGTCACTAATGGTCAGCACGATGGCACGGGTGTCGAGGGCAAAGCTCCTGGTCATCCAGTTAGTTTACGGCTTGACGATCCGGTGACGGGGCAATCACTTACGTAACCACCGCCAAAGGTGAGAAAATACAAGAGACCATGCAAACCGGGCGGTCGACCCGGGCGGTTTCTCTGTTTGCAAACGCAACTTTCGCGTGCCGCAGCCGTCACAACAACATAGCTCATGCCCTCTCTCGAGACGCCCACCAACCCCGCTCCGCCGCCCAGCACACCCGTCAAGGTGCGTACCAATCGCTACGGCGACCTCGAAGAGCACGAGATCATCCATCTTCTGGATGCCTTGGACGACGAGCGCTCCAAGGCGCGATTCCGGGAGTCGGTTTACATCTCCTTCATCATCTGGCTGGCCATTGGCTGGTTCGTGCTCTACGGACCTCAGGTCATCTTCCATCAGCCTCGCCTCATCAACCCCGCCGATGTCCTCAAAGATCGTGACAAACAGCTCACCTACCTCGATGTCCCCAAAGATGTGGGCAAACAGCTGCCGAAGAAGCCCTCCAACGTCATCAGCGACAAGGACCGCACCCAGCAGAGCCCCAAGCCGACACTCGACAAGAAGACGCTCGAGCAGCTACAGGCTATGCGCAGGGCTGGTGCCCCAGGAGCGGCCGCTCCTACGCCTCAGCCTCCGCAGCAGGCCGCCCCACAGCCTGCACCTCAGCAGCAGCCCCAACAACAGCCTCCCGCGCCCCTTCCCCAGCATCCGGCACAGCAGCAGGCGACGGTCGATGCCCCGCGCCCTGCACCCACCCGGCCTAACTTCGGCAACCCGAACCAATCCGCTGGCGATGCTATCCGACAGGCCGCTGAACAGGCTGCCCAGAACCGCGGACAGGGCGGAGACTATGGCGCCAATAGCCCAGTCGCGCATCAGGGCCTGAATACAGGAGTCGAAGTCCTCTCCGACACGATGGGTGTCGACTTTGCGCCCTATCTCAGAAGAATTCTCGGCGATATTAAGAGGACGTGGATACCGCTCATCCCTGAGGAGGCGCGGCCGCCTTTGAACAAACAAGGCGAGACTCTGATCCGTTTCACCATCCTGCCCAACGGTCGCGTCGGCATCATGAACCTCGATGGCTCAACCCAGGACGAGGCAATCGACCGTGCCGCATGGGGCTCGATCAAGGGAAATAACCCATTCCCACCGTTGCCCGCCCAGTTCCATGGCCCCCAACTCGAACTGCGCATCCGATTCCTCGTCAACAAGACACCAGAGTAGGCATCCATGCCTACCCCCACTCAATCATCGGAGTCGAAGCAACACGAGCGCCGCCGCCAGGTTCGCGGTCTTCTCCTTCTCGCCATAGCCATCCTCATCTTCAGCCTCCTGCGCGCAGGCCTCCACAACGTCTTCACCCCCGGCTGGTGGCGGCTATGGTGAAGCCAGCAAATCCGGTACAGCCCGAAACTCCACTCATCGTCCTCGTTGGCCCCACCGCAAGCGGAAAGACCTCGCTCGCCATCCGCCTCGCCGAGCAGTTCAACGGCGAAATAGTCAGCTGCGACTCCGTAGCCGTGTACCGCGAGATGGAGATCGGCACTGCCAAGCCGTCGCACGAGGAGCGCGCTCTCATCCAGCACCACATGATCGACATCGCCTGGCCCGACGAGGCCTGCACCGCGGGCGACTACAGCCGCCAGGCCCGCGAATCCCTCACCGGCATCACCCAACGTGGCCATCTCCCCATCATCGCTGGAGGCACCGGCCTCTACCTCCGCGCCCTCATCGACGGTCTCTTCCCCGCGCCACCACAGCAACCCGGCCTCCGCGACCGTCTGCGCAAACGAGCAGCCGAGCTGGGGCAGGATAGAGGCCCAGCCCATCTTCACCGCATTCTCACCCGCCTCGACGCCACCGCCGCCGCATCCATCCACATCAACGACGTGCCCAAGGTCGTCCGCGCCATCGAGGTCTCTCTCGCCGCCAAACAGCCGCTGACAGAGCAATGGCAAAAGGGACGTGACACCCTAACCGGCTACAACATCCTCCGCCTCGGCCTGAACCCGCCTCGCTCCCGCCTCTACGAGCGCATCAACCAGCGAGCTGCCGCCATGTTCGACCACGACCTCATCGAAGAGACCGAGCGACTGATCGAACGCTACGGCCACAACTGCCGCCCCCTTACTTCACTGGGCTACGCAGAAGCCACCGCAGTCCTCCGCAACGAGATCACCCGCGAACAGGCCGTAGCCCAGGCTCAGCAAGGCCATCGCAACTACGCCAAACGCCAACTAACCTGGTTCCGCCGCGAACCCGGCATGCACTGGCTGGAAGGCTGTGGCAGTGACGAGGACATCGCACAACAGGCCCTGCATCTGGTCGATCACCACCTCAAATGCCAGTGATCGATTTGATGGATCAAATCCGGTAGCTACCGAGCAGCAAAAGGCCCATCCATCAGGATGGGCCTTCGCATCATTGTTACCACCGACCCTCTACTGCTGAAGCGTCAGAGTATCCGCCAGCTTGAACCGCACAATCGACTCAGACGGAATATCGATATCCCGATTCCCCGTAAGCCCACCGACCGCCGTTCCAGCTCCGGCACCAGCCAATCCACCAACGAGCAATCCAACACCGCCGGTCGCTACGCCGCCAATCAGCATTCCCAGGCCCGCACCGCCACCGATAAACGCCGCCGACCGCTTGCCCTTACCCTTCTTCGTCCGAGTCAGATCGCCCGTAGCCAGCGGATACCGCGTTCCATTCAGTGTCAGCGAGGTAAGCCGCAGCTGCAGAATCGACGCGCCCTTGAAGTGTCCGCGCTTATGCGAAGCATCGATGACGCCACCCACCGGCGTTCCCTTCGGAACGACGACTCGATCGTTGTCTCCAATCACGGGCTCAACTAGTTCACCATCGAACCGATCGCCAGCCCGACTCGTCTTCACGCTGATGTGCTGATTGATACGAATCGCCAGCGTAGTACCGGCAGGAATCTTCACATCCGCCGGCTGTATCACCGGAGTCCCACCAGCCACAGGTGCTGGAGGCTGATTCGCCGCAACTGCCTGCTCTCCACCCGCAAGCGCCGGCTGTCCCGCAGGCACACCGTTCGACATCGCCGCCGTCCCGGGCTGGCCGGGCGTGGCAGGCATCACCGATGTCGTCACAGCCTGAGCCGTCTGCCCCGGAGCCGGTGGCTGCACCGTCGTTGTGGTCGTATTTCCACTCTTGTCGACCGTTACCACCTGCTGCGCCTGTCCTGTCGCTGCAGCCTGCTTCTTCGCCTGCTCAATCGCCGCGTCCTGTTTCGACTGGCATCCGACAAACAACGCAATCGCCAGAGCCATAGCGGCTACTGGTTTTATTCCATGGGGAGTCTTCATCGTTCGGGCCTCATTTCGTGCTGAGTAAGTAAATAAGTAAATGTTGGATAGGTGCTGTTCTTAGGATGCTCATTTGGCAGCCTATGACTACCCGCAAACAAAAGGTTTACGATTATTCCCATGACCTCTGCCTCCGCAGCGCGCCCCCAGCTGGCCCATCTCACCGCCCAACTCGACGATTTGAAGCAGCGCGGAACCTTCTTCAAGCTGCGGGTACTCGACGACGAACAAGGCCCCATCTGTACCTACGACGGCAAGCAGGTCATCAACCTCGCGTCGAACAACTACCTCGGCCTCTGCGAGCACCCCAAGCTCCGCGAAGCCGCCATCGCCGCCACCGAGAGGTACGGCGTAGGCTCAGGAGCCGTCCGCACCATCGCCGGCACCATGCGCATCCACATGGAGCTCGAGGAGAAGATCGCAGCCTTCAAAGGCGTCGAGGCCTGCGTCGTCTTCCAATCCGGCTTCACTGCCAATGCCGGCACCGTCTCCTCCATCCTCGGCAAAGAGGACTTCATCCTCTCCGACGAGCTCAACCACGCCAGCATCATCGACGGTGCCCGTCTCTCTCGCGCCAAGATCAAAGTCTTCCGCCACAAGGACACAGCCCACGCCGAAGAGCTGCTCAAGGAGATCCAGAACGAGCCCGGACGCAAGCTACTCATCACCGATGGCGTCTTCTCCATGGACGGCGACATCGGCCCTGTAGACAAGCTCTGCGACCTCGCCGACAAGTACGGAGCCATCATGATGGTCGACGACGCCCACGCCTCAGGCGTTCTCGGCCGCAACGGTCGCGGTAGCGTCGACCACTTCCAGTGCACTGCCCGTGTCGATGTGCAGGTAGGCACCCTCTCCAAGGCCATCGGAGCCCTTGGCGGCTACGTCTGCGGCAGCCGCGACCTCATCGACTACCTCTACCACCGCGCCCGCCCCTTCCTCTTCTCCACCTCGCACCCGCCATCGGTCGCGGCCACCTGCATCGCCGCCTTCGACATCCTCGAAAAGGAACCCGAGCGCATCGAGCGTCTCTGGTCGAACACCCGCTACTTCAAGCAGCAACTCACCGACGCCGGCTTCGACGTAGGCGGCCGCACCACTCCGGCCAGCGAAACCCCCATCACTCCCATCATCATCGGAGACGGCCGCCGAACCATGGACTTCAGCAAAGCCCTCTTCGATGCAGGAGTCATGGCCACAGGCATCGCCTTCCCCACCGTCCCCGAGGGCAAAGCCCGCATCCGCACCATCATGACCAGCGAACACACCCGCGAACAGATCGATCAAGCCCTCGAAGTCTTCACCACCGTCGCCAGAGAGTTGAATATCCTCAACACTTAACCCCTTTGGAAGGTGCCTTTTCACGCAAAAGACTCAGTGGCGTGCGTCTATTAGCCCAGATTCACGTCTCTATGGGATATGTCATTCTTCCATCTGCAGCAACCAAAGCGTCGAAGCACGCTCGTGGCCGTCGCGCTCCTGGTCGCTGCCGTCGTGGCACCCGCCACATCTCAAGCCCAACAGCTCATCGCCAGCAGTTCCTCGGTAACACCCGCTGAAGACTCCAGCCTCCCCGACGCTCCCAGCCACGTCCTCTACCCGCAATCCGGCCAGACAACACCGCCTCCTCAACCCATACAGACAACCAACCCCGACGCCGTCAGCCCCAATGGAACCCAGCAGACCAAGCGCATCCTCGGCATCATGCCTAACTTCCGCTCCGTCTCCGCCGATATCAAGCTTCCCCCGCAGACCGCCAAACAGAAGTTCATCGCCGCCGGTCACGACACTTTCGACTACTCCTCCTTCTTCATCGCCGGCATCCAGGCAGGCTTTGCCATGAACGGCGACTCCTATCCCGAGTTCCATCAGGGAGTAAAAGGCTACGCCCGCTACTACTGGCACACCCTCGCCGATACAACCACCGAAAACTTCATGGTCGGGGGCCTCGGCCCTGTTGTCTTCCATCAGGACAACCGCTTCTACACCCTCGGCCACGGCGGCTTCCGCAAGCGCACCTTCTACGCCCTCACCCGCGTCCTCATCTCGCGCAAAGACGACGGAGACTCCACCTTCAACTTCGCCGAAGTCATCGGTTCAGGCGCCGCCGCCGGCACCTCTACCCTCTACTACCCCACCAGATACCGCACCTGGACCAAGGTCGGCCAGAAGTGGCTCACCAGCGACATCATCGACGGCGCCAACTTCATGCTGAAAGAGTTCTGGCCAGACATCAACAAAGCCGTCTTCCACACCCACTAGTCGCAACCTCAATGCAGGTTACGATCGAAGAACTCCACCGCCAACCCGGCGACCGTGGTATGCACCTTATCGCGATCGACCCCCGCCTGATCGCCACAATAGACTCCCAACATTGCCTTTCCCGCCGCCGTACAAGTATCGAGAAACGTGTAATGGGCCACGCCTCCGGTTAAAACGGTCAACTCTGACTTCGGCATTAACTTGTGGAACTTCGTCGCGTTCGTAGCAGCAGGAGCGAGGGGATCGGCCTCTCCCACTACCATCGCCACCGGAATCTTCACCTCACGAAAGCCATCCACACGAAACGCCTGCCCCACTGCCGGTGCGATCGCAAACACAGCTCGTATGCGCGGGTCCCGATAACTCGCACCTCCACGCGCCATCGACTCCGCGCTGCTGGCCCGCACCTTCGCCAGCATCTCGTTTAGATCGCCAATCTCCTTCATCTCCGGCACCCGGCACGTCGGCAACTCTAGATTCTTCTCGCATATCGCAAGAAAATCCTCCTGCGACGTGCGCGCACCCGCCAGCTCTAGAACTGTATATCCACCAATCGAAAATCCAGCGGCACCTACCCGAGACAGATCCACATGGGGCCCAAACATCGTATCCTTCAGCAACGCATCCAACGCATCGCTTATATCGGTCGCTCTCTCCCACCACAGCACAAAACCCTCGCCCGTATAAGGCTCCATGGCATTGTTCCCCGGATGGTTCACCCCCACCGCAATATATCCATGCCGCGCCAGCTCCGTACCCAGCCACGCCAACTGCATCGCAGATCCCCCCGTCCCATGCGACAGCATCACCACCGGCAGCTTCGCCGGCGCACTCGCAATCGGAGCATCGACAGCCGTACTCCCCGCCTCAAACAAAGGATGGCCCGGCCCCCCAATCACCTGGGGCTTTTCAGCCGTCTTCGCATCCGGACTCACCGGATACCAGACCGTAGAGATCAAAGCCTCTGTCTTCGCGCCCCGCCAATTCCGCTCATGCGAAGGATGGAAGACCCTCCAACTCTGCCCCACCGCAAAAGTGGTTGCGGCATAGCTCCCACTCCCACTCACCAGCCCACCAACCAGAAGAGTTACAGCCACAAAAATTCGCGGAATTCGCATAGCAAAACTATACGAAAACACCACCACTTCAGTTCTCTAAAACCAGAGAGAACTAAATCGCAGCTCAGCCCCGAAACACAACCCTACCCTCACAGACCGTAGCCTTCACCCTGCCCAACATAGCTGCCCCATCAAACGGCGTATTCCGCGACTTCGACCGCGTCTTCTTCGCATCGAAGCTCCACTCCGCCGCAGCGTCGAACACCACCACATCCGCGAAGCTCCCCACACCCAGCGCCCCACGCCCAGCCAGCGAAACAATCCCTGCCGGAGCAGCACTCATCAACTGCATCACGCGCGTCAATGGCATCCCTTGGCCCTTATGCAGTACCCGCAAAGCCAGCCCAAGCGCTGTCTCCAGCCCGGTGATCCCATTCGCCGCCGCGGCAAACTCGACCTCTTTCTCATGCGCCGCATGCGGAGCGTGATCGGTCGCTATGCAGTCCACCGTTCCATCCATCAACCCCGCGATCATCGCCACCCGATCCGCCTCCGCTCGCAGCGGTGGATTCATCTTGGCATGCGTGTCATAGTCGCCAATCGCCTCATCCGTCAGGGTGAAGTGATGCGGTGCCACCTCGCACGTCACATGCAGCCCTTGCGCCTTCGCCTCTCGAATCGCAGCCATCGCTCGCGCTGTCGACACGTGCTGCACATGCAGATGCGGCCTCAACCCCTCAGCCTTCTCGATCTCCCGCAGCAGCCGGATATCCCGTTCCACGATCCGAGCCTCCGCCTCCACCGTCATCCCGCGCAAGCCCAGCCGAAACGCCACCGGCCCGGCATTCATGCTGCACCCGCCTGTCAGCCGCGTGTCCTCCGCATGCTGACTCACCGGCACGCCCAGTCGAGCCGCCGCCACCAGAGCCGCCCGCATCACATGATCCTCGAGCACCGGCTTCCCATCATCGGTAAACCCAACCGCGCCTCCCTTATGCAGCGCAGCAAAGTCCGTCAACTCCCCACCCAGACTCCCCACGGTAGCCGCCGGCATGGAACACAGCTTCACCATCGACCCCCGCGCCGCATCCAGCATCCACTCCAGCCTCGCAACCGAATCGTTCACCGGAACCGTATTCGGCATGGCCACAACTGTCGTAAACCCACCCGCCGCCGCCGCGGCCGTCCCCGTCGCAATCGTCTCTTTATAAGTCTGCCCAGGCTCCCGCAGATGTACATGCACATCCACCAGCCCCGGAGCCACAATCATCCGAGTCGCATCAATTGTGTCAGCCGTCGCAATGCTCCTCAAAACCCCAGGCTCTTCGACCGCAGCCACCCGGCCATCCCGCAGCAACAAGTCCCGCGCTGCATCCAGACCACTAGCCGGATCCACCAGCCGCCCATTCAAAATCAACAGGTCACTCATACCGTTACACTCTCGAATCCACCCACACCCAACGCTCTCACCAGCAGAGCCGACCGCACCGCCAGCCCATGCGACACCTGATCCTCAATCGCGGAGTTCCGCCCATCCGCCACATCCCCGGCAATCTCCATTCCGCGAATCATCGGCCCCGGATGCATCACCAGCGCTTCAGGCGCACACGCCGCCAGCCGCTCCGCATTCAACTGATACCGGGCAATATAGTCCCCCAGATCCAGCTCCAGCCCAGCCAGCCGCTCCTTCTGAATCCGCAACATCATCGCCACCGCTGGCCCTTCAGAGCAAGCCCGGCGTAGAGCAACATCAAAGTCCCGCACAATCTCGACGCCCCCATCCTGCACATAGCCCAGCCCAAGCGCATCCTCCGGCAGCAGCGCCGTGGGCCCGCACAGCAACACCTTCGCCCCCAGCCTGGGCAGCAGCATCGCATTCGACCGCGCCACCCGGCTATGCAGGATATCCCCCGTAATCACCACCGTGACTCCACGCAGCGAAGCGGCATTCACCGCAGTCGCCCGCTCCGACCCATAAAGCCGCGTCAGCATCGTCCGCAGATCCAGCAGCGCCTGTGACGGATGCTCATGCATCCCATCACCCGCATTCAGTACCGGCAGCCCCGTCTCGCGCGCCAGCAGAAATGGCGCCCCCGAAGCCGGATGCCTCAAAATAATGCACTCCGCTCCCAGCGCCCTGAGCGTCAACCCCGTATCCTTCAGGCTCTCGCCCTTCTCAATCGACGAGCTCTTGTCGCTGACCAGCGTAGTCGTAGCCCCCAGCGACTTAGCCGCCAGCTCAAACGACGTCCGCGTCCGCGTGCTCGACTCATAAAACAGCAGCGCCACACGCCGTCCAGCCAGCATCTTCGCGCGTTCAGACTGCGGCATCGTCTCCAGACGCCCTGTCTCCGCCAGCACGGCCGATACCTCCGCCACCGGCAGATCAGCAATGCTAAGTAAGGATCCCGCAGCGTACTTTGAAGTCGTCATCAAACCGTGAGAACCCTGAGCCATCGACTCAGTCCACCAGCTCGACCAGCAGCACCTGCTCCTGCCCATCCACCTCGTTCAGCTTCACTTCGATGATCTCGCGGCTCGACGTAGGAATCGTGCGCCCCACAAACGTAGCCTCGATCGGCAGCTCACGGTGCCCACGGTCGATCAGCACCAGCAACTGAACACTCTTCGGCCGCCCATGGTCGAACAGCGCATCCAGCGCCGCCCGAATCGTCCTTCCCGTATACAGGACATCGTCCATCAAAATGATGTCCCTGCCCGTCACGTCGAACCCGATCGCACCCGGTGTCACCACCGGCCGCGGCCCAGCCGTCGACAGATCGTCCCTGTAAAAGCTGATATCCAGCACACCCGTGTCCACTGGATGCTTCTCAATCTTCGCAATCAGCTCACCCAGCCGCTGCGCCAGCGGAACCCCTCGCCGCTTGATCCCGACCAGCCCCAGATTCGCGCCGCCATCGTTCTTTTCAACGATCTCATGGGCGAGCCGCACCAGCGTCCGCTCAATCTCCGAGGCCGACATCAGCCGCCCCTTCTCTCGTAACTTCGGTTTCGATGTTTCCGTAGTCTCACTCATAATGATTCGGCTTGATGATACCAGCACCAGGGCCCTTCCATCTGCACCTTCCCTCATGCTGCTACGTTCTTCTCCTCCTGCCGCGACGCCATCCACACCGTTCCCCCCAGCGACAGCAGCACGGCAAATGCCGCGCCATAAAACATGGCAGGATACCCATATCCGCCAATCACCGCCCCGGCAATCGGCCCCGTCAGAAATAGCGACAGGTCCACAAACGCCGAGTAGATCCCCAGCACCGTCCCTCGGCTCGACAGCGGAAAGGCCCGCCCCGCCTCGATCCCCAGCGATGGAAAGATCAGCGAGAACCCAAGCCCCGTAAGCCCCGCCCCAACATAGGCGTGATAGGGCGTCCCCGCTATTCCAAGCACCACCAGTCCCACCGCCTCGACCGCGAAAGAGACGATCGCAACGACAAATCCTCCCCAGCGATTGATCAGTCCGGAGAACAACAGCCGCACCAGAACGAAGCAAACTCCATACGCCGTCAGCGACAGCGCCGCCCCGTCCCAGCGGGCATGGGCAAAGTACAGCGTGATGAACGTCGCAATCACCCCAAACCCCATCCCGCCAAAGGCCAGCGCCAGTCCATAGGGAGACACCCCCAGCAGAATCCTCCGCAGCGGAATATGCTCTCCCCTGTGTGCCGCCGTCGCCGCCATCCGCGACGCGCAAAACAGGCTCACCCCGCCCGCCGCCATCACCACGACGCCAATGGAGCCCAGGCCCCAGCGCGGCTCCAGAAACGCTCCCAACGGAGCCCCGATCGCCAGCGAGACATACGTCGCCACGCCGCTCCACGAGATCACCCTCGCCGTCTCCGCCTCGCCCACCCGGCCGATCCCCCACATGAGTGCGCCCGTCGAGGTCATGCTCTCGCCCATCCCCAGAGCGAACCGGCTCAACACCAGGCTCCCCAGGCAAAGCCACAGACTATGTCGCAGCAGCCCAGCCACCACAACAAACCCACCGCTCAAAGAGCACGCCAGCAGGCCCCGCATCACCGTCTGCTTCGGCCCCAGCGTATCTGCCATATGCCCCGCGCGCGGCCGGCTCGCAAACGTGGCGATGTACTGGAGGCTGATCAGCAATCCGGCCAGCACCGTACTCACCCCCAGATGGAGATGAACATACGAGGGCAGAATCGCCAGTGGAATCCCAATGCTGAAGTAGCAGACAAAGGTAAACGCAATGACAGGAAGAATTCGAAGCGTAACCCGACGGTCTATCCCAGGCTGTAACTCGGCGGGTTGGCTAAAAGTCGACGACATGCAGGGATCAACTTCGCCGCCATCGCAAACCGAGCAAAGCCTGCAGTTAAGTATATCTGCCACGTACAGAGTAATGAATAACGCATAGAGAAGCTGCTGAAAAAGTCGTTACCCTTGTTCGTTCTTGCCGTTGCCGTTGTTTGTTCTTGCTGTTGTTTGTTCTTGCCTGTTGCCGTTGTTCTTGCCGTTGCCGTTGCCGTTGCAGTTGCCGTCGCAGTTGCCGTTGCAGTTGCAGTTGCAGTTGTTTGTTTTAGAGCTGATTAGCTATTGCTGTAGAGCAGCAAATGGCAGTCTGAACCAAGCGGTTGCGTCTTGAGGTCGGATGGTTGGGAGTAGTTCTGTAATGGCTTGGTCGAGTGCGGTTGCGGTT
>Ga0193743_1002429_pt1 | contig 13188 bp, 13 predicted proteins | sample L2c2metaG_FD_143038 | JGI IMG/M metagenome (GOLD analysis project Ga0193743, IMG submission 143038) | Soil microbial communities from a riparian zone of the East river system, Colorado, United States - L2c2 | ecosystem: Environmental > Terrestrial > Soil > Riparian zone | place: USA: East River... | reverse complement strand
CATCACTGGAGGCGCCATCACCGTCGCCACAGCGGCGGCCAGCGCCGAAATGAGCACGACATGAGCCGGTCGGCGACGTTGCATCGTTCCTCACAATTCTGATCGAGATACAGGGCAACCGTATTCAGAGGATCGAGAATAGCGCAGATTGCGCAGTCTGCAGCCTGATTGAGATGCGAATACTGTCGCCCCAAGCCCCGGATTCGAGGCTCCGTGTCGCGGGGGCTCCTCGGGGCTCCGCGTGCCTCGGCGCATACGCCGAAGGTGGATCAGACTCAAAGCAGATCGGCGAAAGACGTCAGTACAGTACGGTGTTGCCTACGCGGCTTGAAGTCCACCGAGTGAAGAGGCAAAGGATGCGTCGATATAGCGGAAAATTTCTGGTGATTGTGGCGGTACTAGGCTCGGCGATGGTTGTCCTGATCGGACCCGCCGGTGCCGGACCCACCGTGGACGAGATCGCCCCACCTCTACCGGTGATCATTCCGACTTCCACCGACTGGGTGCCGAAGTTTCCCTACCCGTATGACCAGACCCGGGGAAGTGTGACCGACCCGGAGATCACCGCGGAGCGGGAGATGTGCCAGTGGTTCAATGCGCAGTACGACACGCTGATGACCCAGATCGACAGGTTCAACGTGACTGTGGTCGCCGATAATGGCGACTACAACGTCGGCGGGAATCAGCAACTGGCCGACGCGGTCACCGCCAACATCGACCAGTCAGTAGACTTCCTGACCCCGCGCGCCCAAGCCATGAGTACGACCCAGGACTTCGCGGGCGACACCTACTTCCCGCTCTACCAGGGGGAGAGCTTCTACCAGCTCTGGCAATACCTGATCAATGTCGGTAACGGCATCAAGGCTCACCAGCCCGTCTGGTTCTACGGCCCGTCGGTGCAGAGGGCGCTGAAGTGGGGCAGCAGGATCAATCGCTCACACGTGTGCCGCTAGAGATCGTGCTCACGGAGATGGCTCCGACATGTGGTGCCATTTTTGGACCCTGGGGCGCAGCTTGCGCTTGGCGGTCTCCGGGCCGGGTCCTTCTACCTGCGGGTGCACGCTGAGATGAAATTTACGCGGGAGTCACGAATCTGCCGAGCTCAGAGCGACGCTACCAACGCCGAACCGCTCGTGTGGCTTCCTAGCAAACCGAAGGAGACTTGAAGTGGCCATTGACAGGAGGTCAGTACGGTGTGTACACACTTATAGTCGGAACCCAACATCCGTAAGAAAGAGCGGTGTCCATCTTGCATCTTCACAGCATTAGGCACCATCGGCCCGGAAGTTGCGCAGTTTGTCAGGGACCAGCGCCTTGCAAATAGCTTCGGATACCCGGGCACCGCAGATCGCGCCGACACCGCGGTCCGCGCAGATCGCTGATCAATCGGCGAAGGGCGCAGCGAATAAGTCGTGGCGGCCGCTGACTAGGGTGTTGTCGCACATCCTGATGATCCCCGTGCTCAGTGCGGCAACGACCGGCCGCGGGGTGGCCATGGCCGTATCCGTGGTGCGCTACTCGGTGATCGACGCGATTTCGCTGCGCCTGCCGTTCGGTGAGTTGGTCGTCGAGGCCTGGACATTGCTCAAGGTCACCGCAATCCCGGCGCTGCTCATGGCCATCCCGTTCGGCGCCATGGTGACCGTCCAGACCTCGGGTCTGGTGAATCAGGTTGGAGCGAGTTCGCTGGTGGGCGCGGCCAGCGGAGTCGGTGTGGTCAGGCAGGGCGCGCCGATCACGGCAGGTCTGCTCATGGGTGGAGCCGCCGCCGCGGCGATAGCCTCAGACCTCGGCGCCCGCGCGATCCGCGAAGAGCTGGACGCCTTGCGCGTGATGGGCATCGACCCCGTCCGCCGACTGGTCGTTCCTCGCTTCCTGGCGCTGATCGTCATCGCGCCGATCCTGTGCGCGATCATCATCGCCGCTGCGGTGGGCGCCTCGTACACCCTGGCCGTGACGGTAAGCGGCGTAAGCAGTGGCAGCTTCTGGATGTCATTTGGCACCTTCGCGAAAATGGTGGACGTCTGGTTCACCATGGGGAAGGCAGTCCTCTTCGCCGCGATGGTGGCCATCATTTCCTGCCTTCGCGGTATGGAGGCCAAGGGCGGACCGCGCGGGGTCGCGGACGCGGTGAACTCGTCGGTCGTACTCAACGTCGTGTGCATCGCGATCGCAAACCTGGCGGTCACGCAGCTTCAGACCATGTTCTTTCCGATGGAGATCTCCTAGTGTTGCCGCGGTCGAGCCGTCCGTCCAAGCAGTCGGTTCTCTTCGCCTCCCGGCTGGTGTCGGCACGTGTATCCCAAGGCGCGTTTCGCACGATCGGCCAGTTCGTCGTGTTCACTGCCCAGACTCTGTGGCTGCTGCCCGTCACGCTGCGGCGTTACCGTCGCCAGACCTTCCAAGCCATGAACAGTCTGGCCTGGGGGCGCGGATCGATCATCGTGGACGGCGGCGTGATCAGTGTGCTGCTCATCCTGGGAGTGGCCATCGGAGGGTCAGTCGCCGTGGAGGCGTTTGCGACGCTGAATCTCATCGGATTCGGGGCGCTCTCCGGGATCGTCGGCGGCCTGGCGAACGTCCGCGAAATGGCGCCACTGGTCGCCGGTATCGCCTTCGCGTCGCAGGCCGGCTGCCGCATGACCGCTGAAATCGGCGCCATGAGAATCTCCGAAGAGATCGACGCCACCGAAGCGCTGGGCCTACGGCCGATCCCCTTCGTCGTGGGCACCCGCCTGGTCGGCGCGATGATCTGCGTCGTACCCGGATTCCTGATGACGTTGGTGATCAGTTTCTTCGTGTCCAACACCGTGATTCGGGTCTTTCACAACCAGCCCGGCGGCACCTACGATCACTACTTCGTCCAATTCTTGCCGCTGACCGACATCGTCTACTCACTGATCAAGGCGACGATCTTCTGCGCAGTAGTGACCCTGATCCACTGCTTCTACGGCTACTTCACCACCGGCGGTCCCGTGGGCGTCGGCCTGGCATCCGGGCGCGCTGTGCGGGCGAGCTTGGTCGCAATCATGGTTCTGGACTTCACCCTCACCGTGGTGTTGTGGGGCCTTCAGCCAGTCTTCGTGTTCAAAGGGTAGGTGGCAGATGCTGTTCCGTAGGGCGTCGGAGGAACACGAGGCGCGGATCTTGACCGCGGTCGGGATGGCGCTGGCGATATGCGTGGCCTTGGCCGTCACCGCGTTCGCCGTCGTCGATTCGCACGGCGGTCGTCCCAGTGACCAGTTCGGCGTGGTGATCGAATCGACCTACGTCGGGGAGGGCGTCGCCGCGGGAACGGCCCTTCTCATGCATGGTGTGAAGGTCGGCGAAGTCACGCAGGTGTCGAGCCTTCCTGGCGGCGGGGTACGTCTGGCCGCCGATCTGCGCCACGGACCAACCGCGGGTCTCACCGACGCCATGAGCATCGACTTCAGACCCGCCAACTACTTCGGCGTCACCGGAATCAACCTGGTCCCCGGCGACGGGGGTCAGGCCCTGGTCAACGGAAGCCTCATCAAGACCACCCCCTCAGGCAACTTCACCCTCCAGGCGTTGCTGTCCCGACTCGGCGACATATCCCACGGCGTCCTTACGCCACACCTGGTGGACGTGATCGAGAGAGCGACCAACTACATCGACGGTCTCGACCCACTACTGGAGACGATGCTCGTCGTGTCCAATTCCCTCGCGAACGTCCAAACAGTAAGCACCGCCCAGCTTCTGACGAACGCCACGGGGATCAGCGTCGCGTTCCCGGGATTCGTGAACGCGACGACCAGCCTTGGCGACCACCTCATCCACGCCAGCCTGGACGACGTCACCGACGACTTCTTCGAGAACATCTACAAACCCACCATCGACGAGACCTCCACAGGCCTCTTCGGCGCGGCAGGCAAGTTGGAGAGCACCCACAGCACCGAATTGGCCCCGATGACCGACATGATCAAGGTGCTGACCGACGTCGCGCCCGGACTCGTCCCGCCTGACGCGATCGCCGACACGACCCGTGAACTGCGGATGCGGCTGGAACGGCTGTTCGCCGGCTCGCCCGACCAACGCGCGATCAACGTCCGCGTGATACTCGACAGCCTGCCGGGCGTGGCGGCTCCCATCGACGCGGTTGGGGGTGCACCGCAGTGAAACCCATTGCCGCCCTGTGGCGACTGGCCGTCGCAGCGGTCGTCGCGATCTTGCTGATGATCCTGGTGTCGAACGTGATCACCCAGCCCGTTGCCGCCAGGCTGGGCTCCTACACGGCGGACTTCACCGACATCTCGGGTCTGCACACCGGCGCAGACGTGCGGGTTCGCGGTGTCCGGGTCGGAAAGGTCGAGTCGGTCGAGCTTCGCCGCCGTTCGGGCCAGAGCATCGCCGAGGTCGGCTTCACCCTCGACTCCCGCTACAGCATCGGAACCGATACCAGGGTGGCCGTCAAGTACCAGGCGCTGACAGGTCTGCGGTACGTGGACGTGGTCGATGCGTCCGACGGGGTGCCGGCGGCCTCGCCCGTCAAGCACATACCCACGTCGATGACCCAGCCCTCGTTCGACATCACCAAGCTGTTCAACGGCTTGCAGCCGGTTCTCTCGACGCTGAGCCCCGATGACTTGAACACCTTCACAGCCAACGTCGACACGTTCCTGTCCGGCGATGGCAGCGGGCTCGGACCGGTCCTGGAGAGTGTCCACACGCTGACGCAGTTCCTCGCCGACCGTCAGCAGATCGTCGCCACACTGTTGCAGAACCTCAAGGCCGTCGCCGACACCATGACCGGGCACGCCCAGGAGTTCATCCAGATCATCGACTGGGCCAATCGCCCGATCGACGGCGCGCTGAGCGTGCTCGACGAATTCCGCAAGTCCCAAATCTATGGCCCTGGTTTCAGCACCGCCGTCGTCCAGCTTCTCGACAACGCCGGACTCAAGCCCGGCATCGACATCGACGACGCGCTCGACAAGGCGTTCACCAATTTCGATGACGCCATCAGCGCGATCAAGATGGTTCCCGTTGTCTGGGACAGCATTCCGCCGCCATCCCAAGACGGTCGTCCATTGGAGTGTTCACGTGGACGCGCCGAGCTTCCGCTTCCGGTCGACGTACTTCTCAATGGTCAGAAGGTGGTTCTGTGCAACCAATGAGAGTGCTCCGAGACCCGCGGCTGTGGGGTGCCAGCACACTGGCGATAGTGACGGTCCTGGGGCTGGTCGCGGCGATGGTGTACGTCAGCCCGCCGGGGAACAGAATCGTCACGTTCTCCACCGACGACGCGTCGTCGATCACTCCCGGAATCACCGTCCGAATAGCCGGTATTACGGTCGGCAAGATCAAGGACCTGTCGATCGAACCCGACCAGGTGCGCGTGCGCGCAACGGTAGAGGGCAGCGCGTTCGTCGGTGACCAGTCCAACGTCCAAGTCCGCATGCTCACCGTCGTCGGCGGCTACTACGTGAACATCGACTCCCTTGGTGACGCGCCGCTGGGCGATCGCGTCATCCCTCGAGATCGGGTCACCATGCCCTACAGCTTGATTCGCGCGCTGACCGATGCGACGAACGTGACCGAACGTGTCCAGACGGCGCCGATCAATCAGACACTGAACGAGGTGCAACAGGGCCTGGCTGGCCCGAATCTCGAGTCGATCTCCTCGATCGTCGCTGCGGGAACGACGCTGACCGACACGCTGGAGCGGCAACAGGGGCAGATGACCGCAATCCTGGATCTGTCCGACGAGTACATCCGACACTTGAGCAATTACCGCGGTCAGCTCCAGCAACTGATCGAGAAAATCTCCATCCTCGAGCAGACGCTTGTTCTGTACGGAAAGGGATTTGCCGGCGCGATGCAGGGCATGGGCAATGTCATGCAGGGGATCGGCACACTGGGCGCGTTCTACATGAACCACCGCGACAAGTTCCTCGCCAAGTTCATTCACTGGCAGCAGATCGTCAGGACATGGGCGGACCGCAGCGGGCTCGTCGTGAGGATCTTGCGGCGAACTCGCGACAGAATGGAACGCACGTTGGACTCGCAGAACGCGCCGCCCGAACTGTTGGCCACCGATCTGTGCATCCCGTTGCCGGCAAGTCCATGCTGATGCGAGTGGGCAAGCGTGCGTATCGTGCTGGCGCAGGTCTGCTCGTTGCGGGTGCCGTCGTCGTCGGCAGCACATCCTGCGGCGGGGCGACCGGCTCACACGCGAACGCGTACTGCGCGATTCTGCCGGACTCCAACGGTCTTTACGTCGGCAACCCGGTCACGCAGATGGGCTACCAGATCGGCACGCTGAACAAGATATCGCCGAGTGCCACCAGCGTTCAGGTCGACTTTTCGGTGACCGACACCCGCCCCCTGCCCGATGACGTGAAGGCGGTCGTTCGTTCGACGTCGATTCTGGCCGACCGGGCCTTGGAGCTGGTCGGCAACTATGAGGACGGGCCGAAACTGGCGCCTGGCCAATGCGTGCCACTCGGTCGGTCGGTGACGCCGAAGAGTCTTTCCGAGGTGATCGGGTCGGCGAACACGTTCGTCAATGGGATCAATCCACAGAATTCGTCGAATATCGGTGACGTGGTCAGCCAACTCGACCAAGCGGCGCACAACAACGGCGCCGGAATCAACCAAATCCTCACGACGTCGTCACGGCTGCTGGACAACCCGGATGCGCCCATCAGCGACCTGGGCTCCATCGTCGGCAATCTCGCCACGCTGACCCGGACGTTGGTCGAATTGCGCGACCCGATGAAGGAGATCCTCAACGATTCGGTCACCACCACCCCGTACCTCCATGACGCGTTGCTCGGGGCCGAGAATCTGACATTGCCGCTTCCTCCGCTCATCACGCTGGTTTCCGATCTGGAAATTCACGCCGGTGACGAACTGCAGTTGACCCTTGACGCCGTTTCGGACGTGTTTCGCATCATGACGCCGCACGCACGGGGTTTGGCGAGCCTGCTCGATCCGCTCCCGTGGTGGATCAACACGGCCGCCAACCACTTCAACAACCGGGAGTTTCACCTCTTCTACCGGCCGCCGTTGTATCGGATCAGATCGCCGAACGGAGCTGTGGTGTGCAACGTCATGAACTTCTCGATGCCTGGTAGTTGCGCGAACGTGGCCGGGCAACCCTACGGCGTGGACATCAATCTGCTGCAGTACGTGTTCATGAATGCGAGCCAATGATGCGCAGGCTGTGTTCCGTCGCGATCTCGCTGCTGTGTGCGGTGGCCATCTCGTCGTGTGCGGCGATCAACGTGAATGATCTTCCGCAGCCGGGAAACAGCTACAGCGGCGGGTACGACATCGTCATCGAGTTCGCCAATGCGCTCAACCTGCCGGATCGCGCGAAAGTCGTGATGGATGGCACCACGATCGGTGTCGTGGACCACGTCGACGTGGGTCAATCCGCTGCGGACGTGACCGCCCGAATTGATCCTGCGGTCAAAGTGCCGTCCGACATTCTGGCGGTGCTACAGCAGGCGACGGTTCTCGGCGACATCTACGTCGCGCTCGACCGCGCCCCGGCTGTCTCCGGCGCTGGCGTCCCGCTGCAGCCGGGCGGACGGGTCCCCTTGGCTCAGACGACCTCGCCGCCGCAGCTGGAGGACACCATCGCGAACCTGGCGAACTTCGTGGCAAGCGGATCGATCCAACGCCTTCAGAACAGCATCATCGGCATCAATCGGGTGACGCCCGAGCGCGCCGAACAAGTGCGCGCCATCGCCTCGCGGATCTCAGTGAACCTCTCCGACCTGTCGGAGAACATCGGCACCGTCGATCAATGGCTCAATGGCCTCACCGGAACGGCGGACGTGATGGCCAACAGTATTCCGCAGTTCCAGTACTGGTTGTCCCCGGCGGGACAGCTGGCGTGGAATCGCAGCACCGATGCGTCTGTGGCGATCAGCACGCTGCTCCCATCGGTCGGCAGTATCTACACCGGCGGATTCTGGTTGGTGCCCTTCCTCAACTCCTTTGGTATTGCGCTCGGCGACGTTCAGAAGTCGAAGTGGGCCATCGAGGGGGAGTACCGGCCGTGGCGAAAGCTGTTCACGGATCTGTTCCTGCCGGCGGACAAGTATCCCGCGATGAACATCACCTCGGTTCAGACCGCAGACGGGCGTGAGATTTCTGGAAACGTACAGGACGTCTTGCGAATGCTGGGAGCAACACCGTGAAGATTCAGCACGCAATCTCGTTCGTGGCCTTCGGCTTGATCGTGGCTTATGCCGTGTACTACATCGGCTCGCTCGGAGTGCGAATCGGGCCCCCAGACGACAGGGTCAACGTGTCCATGCAGGTGCCCGACATCAATGGCCTGGTAGTGGATTCCAACGTCCTGCTGCGCGGAGTGCCGGTCGGAAAGGTAACCGGCATCGAGGCGTCGATGCAAAGTGCCACCATCCGCTTCTATATCGACAAGCAGTATCCGATCCCGGTCGACAGCGACGTCAAGCTCGAGAATCTGTCGGCACTGGGTGAGTCCTACATCGGGCTAGTGCCGCGTGGTTCGCAAGGTCCGATGTTCCACGACGGGCAGCAGGTGGCGACGGAGGACGTCAAACAGCCGGCTTCGATATCCGAGCTCGCCACTAGCGTGGTGCGCGTCCTCAACCAGTTGGACCCGGGTCAGCTCAGCAGGGTGGTGGACGAGGCCGACCGCGCACTACCCAGTCAAGCGACCGTGCTGCCCAACCTGACGCGCGCCAGCACGCTGCTTCGCAACACCGTGACCAGCATGCACGGGGGCGGCTCGGAAGTGATCGCCAACTTCCAGACGCTGCTCCAGAATGCCGGATTCGTCGGCCCGGTACTGGCGAATATCAGTCCGGTTCTGCTCGCAACTGCCCCGCCATTGGCCAGGCTGGAATGGGCCTCCTTTTACGTCGTGACCGATACGGGCGCACCGGAATCCATCCGAAACTTCGGACGGTTGCTGGCCCGGGTGCAAAACTTCCTGGACACCAGGGCACCCGATCTCAAGGTGTTCGCCGAAGCCTTCACGCCGAACATCAAGGCAATCGCCGCGGCGGCGATGAACTTCGATACAGGACAGATCCTGTCCAACATGCTCGACACCATCCCGGAGGACGGCACGATCACCCTCCGCGTCACGACTCCTGTCCCCACGACTCCTGGCCCCTAGATTTCGATATTGATGGAAGAACTGGTTCGAGTGAGAGGTACGCGATGACCGAGAGCGGATTGAAGATGGCCAATCGGGCTGACGATGCCGGGGGCGACGAGGATGCCGAACCGTCGGAGCCGGATGCTGCGAACGCACCCACGGACGAGGCTGGGTCGAACGTGGCAGGCGATGCTTCGCCACGAGGGGACGACCAGCACGACGAAGTCCCGACGAAACGCAAGGCGTCTTCTCGGCGGGTGTCGCTGAGTGTCCGCACTCTGGTGATGGCGACTGCGTTCCTCGCGTTGCTTGCCACCGTCGCCGTGATGACGTGGCTGTATTTCGGCGAGCGCGGAAAGGTCGAGGCGCAACTGCGTCAGGCTGACAACGTGCAACATGCCGAGCAGATCGCACTCGACTACGCGGTGAACGCGGCGACGATGAACTTTCAGGACCTGAACACCTGGAAGGTCAAGCTGGTGAACGGCACCACACCGAGTCTGCACGACCAACTGACGAAGGCGGCCACCTCGATGGAACAGCTTCTCGTTCCGCTGGAATGGAATTCGACCGCACAGCCCTTGGTAGCCAAGGTCCGGTCGGAGACGAATGGCATCTACGTCGTCGACACGTTCGTCAGCGTCTTGACGAAGACGACGCAGGCGCCGGACAGCCTCCAGTCCACGGCGACGTACAGCATCACCATCGATAGCAAGAACAACTGGCAGATCAGCGATGTCGGTGGCATCGGGGCGGTCGTCGGAGCGAAGTAGTGCCGAAACTCGGGGGAATCCAATGACTCGCAATCGGGTGGCCGCCCTTCCGCTGATACTCGGCATTGGTGCGGCGATTCTGGCACCGCCGGCCCATGCCAGCGATGCCGTCACGTACGAGGTCGTGTCGGAGCGCATTTCGATGATGAACGTGGAGTACGTCGATCAGACGGAGCGCAAGCTCTTGGAGTCGGTGCCGCTGCCATGGCGACTCGACGTGACACTCAACGACGCCAAGGGGCCCACTGGAGGCGGGGCGCAGGTCCGCGCCGACTGGCGACCGACAGCTAGGCCGTCACTATGGGTCATCGTCCGGATCTACAGCAACGGACAGTTGCTCTGCCAGACCACCCTCGATGTCGGTAATGCCACCTGCTACGGAAACACGCCCCACATTTCATGATCGTGCCGCACGGCGGGGTGATGGTGATACGGCCGCCGCAACGATCTGCCGAACGGACGCTCCCCCGCAGCGTGCGCACCAGATGCCGATCAAGAACGCGCAGCATAGTTAGACTATTTTGATGGATTCGCCACAGACGGATGGGAGCTCAATGACGCATGACGCCCCTGAACCTGACCGGGTCCGGTTGCGGCCACCGCAGGTCCAAGGGGCCTCTGCCGCCAGAACTCTCTCACCCGGCGAGATGAATTTCGGGACCCCGACAAGTCTCGATGACCTCGACCGCGTTCTGATCGAATGCCTGCTGCAAGACGGCAAGATGACCAACCGTGTGTTGGCTGCGCAAACCGGGATAAGTGAATCCGCGGTGAGCATTCGTCTTCGGAAGCTGGCCGCCAACGGCGCGATCATCTTTACGGCGCTCATCGATTGGGAAGTGGCCGGCTTCGAGTGGTTTGTCATCGCCCGGATCAGGACGCAAGGCCGGTCACCTCGCGACGTCGCCGAGGACGTGAGCCGACTCGAGGAGTGCGAGGCGGTCGCGGTGACCCTGGGAACTCACGATGTGCTCGCGTACTTCCTCGTCAAGGACCGTGCCGAGTTGCGCGAGCTCACCAACGACGACCTTCCCGCGATCAGTGGGATCTCCGAGATGAGCGTCGATCTGGCCACGGAGACGTCGGTCGCGCCTAACGGTCGGCGGCTGTTTCTGGCAAGGGGCGCGCCGCCAATCCGACTGCCTGCCCCCAAGATCGATCTCGACGACCTCGACATCGCGATCCTGCAGGCATTGATTGACGACGGGCGACAGTCCAGCCGCAAGATCGCACGAGCTCACGATGTGTCGGAGGGAACGATCCGGGCGAGGTTGAGTCGACTCACCCAGGCGGGGCTGGTCCGGGTGGTGGCCATGGTGGAGCCTGCGGCGCTCGGTCTGGCCGGTGTGATCGCTAGCGTTGCGATGCGAGTCGACCGCTCCCGGATTACCGCCATCCAGAAGGAACTCGCTGCCATGCCGGAGCTCGTGTTCATGGCCGTTTGTGTCGGCAGCTCCGACATCAGCTTCACTCTGACCGCGGCGGATCCGCAGCAACTCATCGAACTGATATCGACGCGCGTACAGACCATCGACGGCGTCCTCGCCACCGACACCCTGTTCATGGTCGATGTCGTGCGGTTCAGCCCGTACATGTGGCGACTCGACGTCACCGAGTAGCGACAGCGAGCGGGAGATCGGCGAGTTGCGGGCGAGGTGATCAATTGGCGCAGAGGCCCGCAGACTTCTCTTCGGCGACGATTTGCTCGACCGGCTCGCCGAGGTGCGCTGCGAACCCGTCGGTGGGTTTCATGACCCAGTTGGGATGGCTTTGCACCGTTCGACCAATTCAATGAGGTGGTCGGCACGGACGTCATCGGCGGGGACCGGCAAGCTCAGAATGACCCGACGTGTCGGCCGTGCTAGCCGACCACCAGACATTCGGGCCGATTTCGCCCACCGGTGACAGCGCACCCGGTGGCCGAAAGGTCACGGTGTGAAACCCATTTCGCTCAGCACGAGCCGCAGTGCTCGCAACGCGTAGTGCAGCCTTGACTTCACGGTTCCATCAGAAATCCGAAGGTCGGCGGCGATCTGTGCCGTCGTCCACCCCTGGAAGTACGAGCGTCGAACCACCGCGCGGTGTTCCGGGGTCAGCCGCGCAAGGGCGTCGTTGATCAGCAGTCGGTCCAGCGCGGCATTCACCCCGTCTGGGCACTCACCGTCGAGTGCACCGACGCCGTCCGGCGTGCTCACCTCACTGCGGAATCGTGCGCTGCGGCGTTCGTCGATGATCATGTTGCGGGCCACGGTGAATAGCCACGACCGCGGCGACCGCTCGCTGTCGTTGGAAACCTCGGGGTGCTGCCATGCGCGCAGCAGGGTCTCCTGTACGACGTCGTCGGCACGGGCCCGGTCGCCGGATAGCCGGTGGGCATAGCGCCACAACTCGGCGCCATGTTGGGCGTAGAGCATCCGCACTCGCGCGCCATCTCGATCATCCATCTCGAGCTGTTGCACAGCGGCACACGCCAGACCGCCGTCGACGTCGATTGGCCCACACTGTTCCGTTGGGTACTTCGTCGCGCGGTTTGGGCTCGCTAGGCGTACGCCTGCCAGGCCGTGCGCTCCTCTTCCCGACCCGGATAGATCGCCGTGATGCGTGCGCGCTCGTGGAATTGTGGTGGTGATCCGACTATTCACGCTCAGGTCCCCCTTTGGCTTCTGCCTTGTGCAGATTTGGCGGGCCGTAGTTAATCCGCTGGCCGCGACGCTAGGCACGGCGTGTCGGCGCAACCATGGTGGAAACCGACTACGTGGAATCGGGCATTGGGCGGCCGGCGCCGTTGGTCGTACTGGGTCCGATGACGGCGTGCGAGGTGACGGTCGGTCGCAAAGCCACAGGCTGGAGTGCGTGGAATCGACGGGCCCAGATCACCACCGCGAGCATCGGAAGGTCCTCAGCCCTGGTGATCAGATGACATGCCGCGAGCGCTATCGGATAGCGAATTCCTGCCAGTATGGAGCCGAGGATTATAGGTAGCACTACCACTTGAGGCCAGCTGGCCGGGATGCGGCGGATGGCTAGTGGTACCAAGCTGATTGTTGCTCCGGCAATGGCGCCGAACACTTCGGTGACACGAGACGAACGCGATGTGGATGCTCAGAAGATTCGGGTGGAGCGAGCTCTGTGAGTCGCCCACTCGAGCGGGCCGGTGATTAACTCGCTCGGGGGCGAATCATCATGTACGGCAGCCACTTCGATGTGAAGGATGCTGCATGATTATATCGACGTTGGGGAAATCGCCTTCTGGGCTGATTGATCTCTTGTGTGCTGGCTCGTCATTCGATG
>Ga0193743_1002428_pt1 | contig 13201 bp, 12 predicted proteins | sample L2c2metaG_FD_143038 | JGI IMG/M metagenome (GOLD analysis project Ga0193743, IMG submission 143038) | Soil microbial communities from a riparian zone of the East river system, Colorado, United States - L2c2 | ecosystem: Environmental > Terrestrial > Soil > Riparian zone | place: USA: East River... | reverse complement strand
TAGCCGTCGGGGGCGGCCTTTGCGACCATCTCGGTTCCCAGCACGCCGCCTTGTCCGCCGCGGTTGTCGATCACCAGCGGCTGCCTCGTGATCTCCGACATGCGCTGGCCGACCACGCGCGCGATGATGTCGTTCGGCCCTCCGGGCGGAAACGGTACGATCAGCCTGATCTGCTTGTTCGGGAAATCCTGCGCATGGGCGGTCAACGGGGCGAGCAGCAGCGAAAGTCCAACGACCATCGGTCTCAATGCGCGCATCAATCCTCCCGGCGGACTCTCGCGCACCGCCGTCGCGTTTCAGACCACTTGAGGCAATGCTACGTCACCGGTCGCATCATGCCAAGCTGCGGTCCTAGCCGTTGAGCAGTTTCAGCGCGGCTTCATGCACGCGGGGGTCGCCCGCGGCGATGATGCGGCCGCCGTTCTGCGCGGGCTTGCCTTCCCAGGTGGTGACGATACCGCCGGCGCCGGTGATGATCGGGATCAGGGCTGCGATATCATAAGGTTTCAGTTCGGTCTCGATGACGAGATCGAGATGGCCGGCCGCCAGCATGCAGTAGGAATAGCAGTCACCGCCATAGCGCGTCAGCCGCACCGCGCCCTGGACCCGGTCGAAGGCCGCGCGGTCGGCGGCGTTCATCAATAGCGGGCTGGTGGTGAACAACGTCGCGTCCTGCAGCGACGAACAGCGGCGCACCGCCAGTTTCCGTTCGCCCGACGGTCCGCTATAGAGCGCCGAACCGCTGTCGCCGGAAAAGCGCTCGCCGATATAGGGCTGATGCATCATGCCGTACACCGGCGTACCCCTGTGCAGCAGCGCGATCAGCGTGCCCCAGATCGGAAAGCCCGCGATAAAGGACTTGGTGCCGTCGATCGGATCCAGCACCCAGACATATTCGGCATCTTCGCGCTCATTGCCGAATTCTTCGCCGACGATGCCGTGCTGGGGAAAATTGGCCTTGATCAGCCGCCGCATCACCGCCTCGGCGGCGCGGTCGGCCTCGGTCACCGGATCGAACTCGCGGTCCTCTGGTCCGGTGCTCTTGTTGTCGATGGAGAGCGAGGTCCGGAAGAACGGCCGGATGGTTTCGCCGGAGGTGGTCGCAAGGCGGCCGATGAAGGCTGTAAAATCGATGACCGTCACGGCGCTTCCTTGTCGGTGGGCTTGCTCGATAAGACTTTGGTCGATGAGGTCTGGGTCGCCAAGGTTTTCGCGGTCGCCAGGCTGTTAAGTCTCGCGCTATTGCCTATCCCAATCCTGCGAGCGGCGCACTTTTATCCGCCCAACTATCTGTCCAAGTGACTACATGTCCGCTGGCATTTTGGATGCAGGACTGAGCGCGCGCAGGTGTGCATTTTTGGTAAGGACGCCGATCACGAAATCGAGAGCGGTGCGGCGACGATTGATCCGGCCCGTCGAAGCGCGCTCCAAGCTATTGAAATAGCTTTGAAATATTGGGGAATGCCGATGTGTTGCCTGCGTGCAAGGCCTGCGAATTTTGCAAGGGAAATGCTTTAAAAAGCACTTGCGTTTTGTGCAGCGCGGTCGCATATTGTTGCGGTGCGGTAGCGCCTCGCGCTATCGCTGCCCTCCTTGGGCGTTTCCTCCCTAGACTTGGGCCGCTTGTTCATTCAAGCGGCCCTTTTTTCTTTTGGGGATGCATTGGTTATCTCTGGTCATTCCGGGACACGCGTCTTCGTGCACCTCAGATGCACAATTGCACACCGGGGAATCTCGAGATGCAATGACGAAGAGATTGAACGAGCGTGGCGCCTATTCCGCCGCCGCCTGGAACGGTCCGAGATCGCTGAGCGGAACGGCCGCCAGCGCGTCGGCCAGCGTCGCAAAGTCCATCGCCACCTGTTCGAATCGCGGCCCGCGTTCGCGGCGCCGTTCATCCATATAGATCGCGCGGTTGAGTTCGAGCTGGACGGTGTGCAGTCCGCTCGCCGGGTTGCCGTAATGCTCGGTGATGAAGCCGCCGGCATAGGGCTTGTTGCGTCCCACCGAATAGCCGAGCGCACGCATGGCTTCTTCCACCGTGTCGGCCAGCAGCGCGGCGCAGCTCGTGCCATAGCGGTCGCCGATCACCACGTCCGGCCGCCGCGGCTCGTCCCGCGCGACGCCGACCGACGGCATCGAATGGCAATCCACCACCACCACCGTTCCGAAGCTCTGATGCGCCTTGTTGATCAGCCGCCGCAAGGCGCGGTGATAGGGCTTGTAGAGCGCCTCGATCCGCGCCAGCCCGTCATCGACGCTGATACGGTCGCGATAGATCTCCTGGCCGTCGCCGACCACCCGCGGGATGGTGCCAAGCCCGCCGGCGACGCGCATCGACCTGGTATTGGCGAAGCTCGGCAAGCGCCCGGTGAACATCCGCGGGTCGAGTTCATAGGGCTCCCGGTTGACGTCGACATAGGAGCGCGGGAAATTGACCCGGACCACCGGAAAGCCGCGCTGGCTCAGATCGCCGATCAACTCGTCCATGAACGAATCTTCAGAGCGGCGCAGGCTCGCGAGATCGATCCGCGACGCGTCGAGGAAATCGAGCGGATAGACCGAGCCCGAATGCGGGGAATTGAAGATGATGGGCGCCCGCCACACGGCCGGCTCCACGATCTCGAACGGGGGCGACAGTTCGCCGTCCAATTGGGTCATCCTGGGCGCCGTCCCTGGAAGCTGCGGTTCTGAATGTATCATTACCGCTGGAAAAGCGGGGGGCTTTTTGCACAGGTATTGTCGGTAATCGCAGCCGTTCTGCCAAGCGAAAAAAGTCCCAAACCGGCTGGAACGCTTCTGAGCTGCGAAAAACGCTCGTCTTCATTGCTTTGCACGGCATTCGGGTACAGAAATAGCGTCGCGTGCTTCCGCCCTTTGGCTTGCCGTCCTTTCACCCGAAATTTACTCTCTGCAGGCTTAGTGAATGGACTGATCTCCTACCGGGATGCGACGACCAACCCATGCACAAGATCCTCCTCGCCGAAGACGACAACGACATGCGCCGCTTCCTGGTCAAGGCACTGGAAAATGCGGGTTTTCAGGTCTCCCCCCACGACAATGGGATGTCGGCCTATCAGCGGCTGCGCGAGGAGCCGTTCGAGATGCTGCTCACCGATATCGTGATGCCGGAAATGGACGGCATCGAGCTGGCGCGCCGCGCCTCGGAACTCGATCCCGATATCAAGATCATGTTCATCACCGGCTTTGCCGCGGTGGCGCTCAACTCCGATTCGGAGGCGCCAAAGAACGCCAAGGTGCTGGCCAAGCCGGTCCATCTTCGCGAATTGGTCAGCGAAGTGAACAAGATGCTGGCGGCCTGATTCGGCCCCGGATTGCGATCGACAGACCCCGAAAACGACTGAAAAACTGCCCCCAAGCGTCCTTGCCTGCCCGCTTGGGAGCCGATATACGGACGCCACCCGTCACTTAAGGCCTTTAGGGCGCGTAGCTCAGCGGGAGAGCACCTCGTTGACATCGAGGGGGTCACAGGTTCGATCCCTGTCGCGCCCACCATCTAATATCCAACATGATGATGCCTCGTGGTTTTCCCGGCCGCTTGGCCGTTGACTGCCGGCGCAGCCTTATCCCGGCATGCAGCTAATCCCCACATAATGTGATCTGAGACAATTCAAGCCGACCATCGGCGACAGTCATCTCGCTGACGACGACTGCGCGCACGGAAGGAATTCAAATGAATGATCTAGCCCGCATCATGCAAGCCGCGGACGCGGCTGCCCGCTGGCACGTCCGCCAGCGCCGCAAGGGTCACGCCGCGGAGCCACACATCAATCATCTGCTCGAGGTGGCCTTCCTCGTTACCACGGCGACCGAAGGTCGCGAGCCTGATGTGGTGATCGCCGCCTTGTTGCACGACGCGGTCGAGGATCAGGGCATCGCGATCGAATTGATCGCCAGCGCCTATGGCCGCAAGGTCGCCGATATCGTCACCGAAGTGACCGACGACAAGTCGCTGCCCAAGGCTCAACGCAAGCGATTGCAGGTCAAGACCGCCGGTCATAAGAGCTGCGAAGCCAGGCTGATCAAGCTTGCCGATAAAACCAGCAATGTGCGAGCGATTGCCAACAGCCCGCCGCCCGACTGGTCTATCGAACGGCGGCTCGATTACATCAGATGGGCGCGTGAAGTTGTTGCACAGATTCGTGGCACGTCACCGTGGCTGGAACAGCAATTCGATGCCGCGTCGAAGCAGGCATCGACCACGGCGTGACTGCGCCGCGCCAATTGACTCACCTCGGCTACGATGTACTCTCCCGCCCAATAAAGAATACGCATCCGAAAACGGATAGAGGCATCGGGGAGGGACGCGATGAGCTTTTGCTTGCGCCTGATTTGCTATTCTTTTGCGGTCGCTTTTACCATTGTTGGTCTCGTGGTGTTCGGGCGGCCGGCGGCGGCCGAGGAAACCATCAAGCTTGCCTATACCGATCCGTTCTCCGGACCATTCGCCTCCGGCGGCGATGAATTTTTAAAAGCCTTTCAATTCATTGTGGCGCGAAAGAACGCCATGGGCGGCGCGCTCGGCCGCAAGTTCGAGATCGTGCCGTTCGACGACAAGCTGCAACCTTCCGAAGCGCTGATCGCGCTGAAGAACATGACGGACCAGAACATTCCGTTCGTGATGCACTGCACCGGATCGAATGTCGGATCGGCGCTGATCGACGCGGTCTCGAAGCACAATGCGCGCAATCCGGATAACCGGATCATCTATCTGAACTGCGGCGCGCTCGCGACCGAACTGACCAACGAGCAATGCGATTTCTGGCACTTCCGTTTCGCCGGCAGTGTCGATATGCGCGCCGCGGCGCGGATCAAATCGCTGCCGGCGGATCTGAAGAAGGTCTATCTGCTGAATCAGGATTACCTGTTCGGCCAGTCGATCCAGCACGACAGCAAGAAATGGCTGGCAAAGCTGCGGCCCGACATCGAAATTGTCGGCGATGAATTGATGCCGTTCGGCAAGGTACAGGATTTCACGCCCTACGTCGCCAAGATCAGGGCTTCCGGCGCCCAGAGCGTACTGACCGGCAACTATAACCGTGACCTCAATCTCCTGATCAAGGCGGCGGTGGATGAGGGGCTCAACGTGCGGTTCGATGCCTTCCTGGCCCATCTGATCGGCGGCGCCACCGCGATCGGCTCGGCCGGCGAGAACCGGTTGTCGTCGGTGATGGAGTTCAACGGCAACGTCGCGGTCGACCAGAAGAGCCCGGAGGCGGAAAAGATCGTCACCGACTGGCGGGTCGATCACCAGACCGACTTCTCGGAACTCAACTTCCTGACCATGATCGACATGCTGGCCGATGCCATCAACAAGGCCGGTTCGACCGATCCCTTGAAGGTGGCGCTGGCGCTCGAGGACATGCACTACAAGGACCTCGACGGCCAGGAAAACATCATGCGCAAGGAAGATCACCAATTGCTGATGCCGTATTATGTCGGCGTGTTCTCCAAGGACGTGAAATACGACGCCGAGCACACCGGCTACGGCTGGAAGAACGTCATGACGGCGACCGCCGCCGACCTGACCTTGCCGACCGTCTGTAAGATGAAGCGGCCAACGGAATAGAGCGTACGTGAAAGGCCGGTGAACGGGAGAACGAGGCGGTCATGGAGATAGTCCTCGTTTCCCTGTTCAATGGCCTGGTCTACGGCATGCTGCTGTTCATGCTGGCCAGCGGCCTGACGCTGATCTTCAGCATGATGGGCGTGCTGAACTTCGCCCATGCCTCGATCTACATGATCGGGGCCTATCTGGCGTTCACCGTCAGCCGGTTCGTCGGCTTCTTTCCGGCGCTGATCATCGCGCCGCTGCTCTGTGCGCTGATCGGCGCCGCGATCGAGGTGTGGGGGCTGCGGCGCGTTCACCACAACGGCCATATCGCCGAGCTGTTGTTTACGTTCGGCCTCGTCTTCATCATCCAGCGCAGCGTGCAGATGATCTGGGGCATGCTGCCGATGGCCTATCGGGTGCCGCCGAGCCTCGACTTTTCGCTGTTCACGATCTATGGCGCCAATTTCCCGGCCTATCGCGGCTTCATGCTGTTGGTCTCGGTCGGCATGCTGCTGGCGACCTGGCTGCTGCTGAAGAAAACCCGGATCGGCCTGGTGATCCAGGCAGCGCTCACCCATCCGCAGATGGCCAGCGCGCTCGGGCATAACGTGCCGCGCGTCTTCACCATCGTGTTCGCCGGCGGTTGCCTGCTGGCCGGGCTCGCGGGGGTGATCGGCGGCAACTACCAGACCACCGAACCCGGCATGGCGGAATCGATGGGGCCGATCGTCTTCGTCGTCGTGGTGTTCGGCGGGCTCGGCTCGCTCGCCGGCTGCTTCGTCGCCTCGATCCTGATGGGGCTGATCATGACCTTTGCGGTGGTGATCAATTATTCGATGCTCGACCTGCTCAAGCCGCTCGGCATTACCGTGGCCGGCGACAATCTGTTCACGGAGATCCTGACCGTGCCGGTAGCCCGCATCGGCGCGCTGCTGCCGTTCGCGATGATGATTATCATCCTGTCGTTCCGGCCGCGCGGCCTGATGGGAACGCGCGACACATGACGGCGTCCCGGTTCCGGCAAAGCTCGATCTGGCAAGGCTGGATCTGGATCGTGGTGCTGGCGCTCGCGATCGCCGCGCCCTGGGCGTTCTACAATTATCACACCGGGCGGCAATCCGGTTTTGTCATCTCGATGCTGAGCCAGATGGGCATGATGAGCATCCTGGCTTTGTCCTACAACATGCTGTTGGGACAGGCCGGTCTGTTCTCCCTGTGCCATGCCACGTTCTTCGGCATTGGCGGCTATGCGACCATTCATTTCCTCAACCTGGCCGGCGCCGGCAGCCTGCCATTGCCGATGGAACTGATCCCGCTGCTATCAGGGCTTTCAGGGCTCGGGCTCGCGATCGTGTTCGGCTATATCGCGACCAAGCAGCGCGCGACGGCCTTTGCGATGATCACGCTCGGGATCGGCGAGTTGATGGTCACCTCGGCGCTGATGTTTCAGCATTTCTTTGGCGGCGAGGGCGGCGTCAATACCAACCGCATGATCGGCCGCAGCCTGTTCGGTCTCACCTATGCGCACGGCATCCAGGTCTACTATCTGATCCTCGTGTGGACGCTGTTGTCGGCACTCGCGATGTTCTTCCTGACCATGACGCCGCTCGGCCGGATGGCGAATGCGTCGCGCGACAATTTCGAGCGGGTGCAGTTCGTCGGCTACGACCCGCGCATGGTGCGCTTCTTTCAATTCGCGCTGTCCGGCTTGTTCGCGGGCATCGGCGGCGGATTGTACGCGATCACCTACGAGATCGTGACCTTCGATGCGCTGGCGGCTCCCTTGTCGGCCAATGCGCTGCTGATGGCCTATATCGGCGGCTCGGCCTCATTCGGCGGTCCGATCCTGGGCGCGGTGCTGATCACGCTGTTGCAAAGCGGCGTCAGCCTGATGTCGAATTCCTGGCTGGTCTATGTCGGCGTGCTCTTCATCAGCATGGTGATCTTCGCGCCGGCCGGAATCATGGGGCTGGTGACGGCCCACGGCCCGATCGTTCGCGCCGGACAGCTTGGCCGCCTGACAGTGCCCTATATCAGGGTGCTGGTGCCCGGCATCCTGATGGTATCAGGCTTCGTCGGCCTGGTGGAACTGACCTCGTTCCTGACCATCGGCGCGGCGCAGGGCAAGTCGCTGGTTCTATTCGGCAACAAGATCGACATCCATGCCATGCTGCCGTGGCTGCTGGCGACGATCTGCCTCGTGGGCGGCGGGTTCTGGCTGCGGCTGGAGGCGCGATCGTTCCGGCGCGTCTGGGAAGGCCTGATGCTCGATCTCAAGCCGCAGCGGAGCATGTCATGACCGGCATGGCTCTCTCGCTGCAAAACGTCGGCAAGGCGTTCGGCAATCTCGAAATCATCCGCGGCGTCAACCTCGATATCGCCAACGGCGAACGTCACGCCATCATCGGCCCGAACGGCGCCGGCAAGACCACGCTGTTCAATCTGATCAGCGGACGCTTCCGGATATCGAGCGGCGAGATTCTGCTGAATGATGTCCGTATCGACGGATTGCCGCCGCACAAGATCAACCGGATGGGGCTGTCGCGAAGCTTCCAGATCACCTCGATCTTCCACCGCCTGTCGGTGTTCGAGAACCTGCGCTGCGCGCTGTTGTGGAGCATGGGCTATCGCTATTCGTTCTGGACGCCGCTCTGGCTGCAGCGCGAATTGACCGCGCGCACCCATGCGATGCTGGAGGATCTCAATCTCACGCCACGCCGCGACACCGCGGCGGGCCTGTTGTCATATGCCGATCAGCGCGCGCTCGAGATCGGCATGACGATTGCGGGCGGCGCGTCCGTCATCCTGCTCGATGAGCCGACCGCGGGAATGAGCAACTCGGAGACCGACAACGCCGTTGCGTTGATCCGTCGGGTCTCCAAGGGCAAGACGCTGCTGATGGTCGAGCACGACATGAAAGTGGTGTTCGATCTCGCCGACGTCATCACGGTTCTGGTCTATGGCAAGGTCATCGCGTCGGGGCCGCCGCAAGTCGTGCGCGCCAATCCCGCCGTTCAGGAAGCCTATCTCGGGGCACTGGACGCCGCATGATCCTCGAAGTCCGGGACCTCCACGCCTATTACGGCCAAAGCCACATCCTGCATGGCGTGGCGATGGACGTGAATGACGGCGAGATCGTCAGCCTGCTCGGGCGCAACGGCGTCGGCCGATCGACCGCCTGCAAGTCCATCATGGGGCTGGTCACCGCCCACGGCACTGTGAGATTCAAGGGCAAGCACATCGCGGGCCTGCGCCCCGATCAGGTCGCGCATTGCGGCGTCGGCTACGTGCCGGAGGACCGCCAGATCTTTCCGACCCTGACGGTGCGGCAAAATCTCGAGCTCGGCCTCAAGCGTTCCGGCAAATTCGGCCGCTGGAATTTCGACGACGTGTTTGCGCTGTTTCCAAACCTGAAGGCGCGCCAGGATACGTCGGCGGGCGTGTTGTCGGGCGGCGAGCAGCAGATGTTGACGATGTGCCGCACGTTGATGGGAGACCCCGATCTGATGCTGATTGATGAGCCCACCGAAGGGTTGGCGCCTAAGCTGGTCGAGCAGGTCGGCGAACTGCTGGCCGAGATCGCACGGCGCGGCGTTTCGGTTCTGCTGGTCGAACAGAAACTCGCGATCGCGCTCAAGATATCATCCAGGCTTTATGTGATGGGCCACGGCCGAATCGTGTTCGAGGGCACGCCGGCCGACCTCGGCGGGAATTCCGCCGTGCGCAAGGAGTGGCTCGAGGTTTGAGTCAGGCGCCGCGCGCAATTGCGCGTAAGACCGGGACGACCCGCGGAAAAGTTTCGTACGAGCCATGCCCTAACCACATGGCGTCTCAACGACTCGCGGCCCGCGCTTTTGCCAGATGACGGCGCGGTTAGTTGGCGCGTAGCGCGACGTTCAATTCGTTGAATCGTCGCGTTAGTTCGGCGACACTTTTCCAGCCGGTTTTTTCCCGCGTGCGGCGAAGATGGGTATAGACCGTCGTGATGCTGATGCGGCGGCTTTGCGCGTAGGCAATTGCGGTCATTCCGGTGCCGAGCGCCTGGACCAGTTGCGCCTCGGCGTTGGTGAGACCAAATAGCTCCTGCAGCATCAAGCTTGCGGTGACGTTCCGCTGCAATGGATCGTGAATAAGCAGCATCGCCACGGCGTGGGTGCCGTCGGCCGCTTGCGGCCGGTAACGCAGTAGCGGCCGCACCGATACCGTATAGGCCGGCAAGCCCTCATCCCGGGGTACCGCGAAGTCGGTTCGGCTCGTTGCGGCACGCGGATCCAGGACATGCTCCACGGCGCTTAAAGCTTCGGCGAAGCGGCCACGCAAATCTGGTGTCGAGAATTCGACGACCTCGCGATCAATACGGAGATCATGTCCGCGTGCCGCAAACGTTCGCAGCGCCTCGTTGGCATGAACGATGCGACCGTCCTTGCGCAGAAGCGCGATACCATCGGTCAGCAGATCGAGCGCATCTTCCAATGCGGCTTCGCGATGGGGGCTGGCTTGCAGGCGTGTTCTCATGTCGTGCGCTTTTCGCATATGTGGAACAAGGCGTTGCATCAGTGACATTTCCTTCGCGTCGACATGCCCCTGGTGGCGGGTTCGTTGAACAGATACAGCCACCAGTCTGTCAGGCGTCTGTTCGACCACCGCCGAAATGAAGTAACGCAGGTCAAGTTCGGGCAAAAATTCCGAATAGAAGGCGTCATGCGCCATCGCCGGCTCGTCGAGCAGTTGGTAGTCGAAGCCCACTTCTCCCGAACGCTGGCGAAGAACAGGAGGGATGCGCGGATTGAGTGCCGCGAAGTGATCGAAGTAACGCGCGCCGGCAGACGAAGGGAGACCGGCCGAATGGAACTCGATCGGTCGCTGCGTTGCCTTGTCGATCACTTCCAGGGTCGCGCCGCGGCCGCCCAGCAGGCGGCTGATTGCCTCAAGCGCCTCCGGCACGCGGCCGCTGTCCGCGCCGCTTGCGTAGATTGCCTCGACGGCCTGCACGTAAAAGTCGCGCTTCGACATCGGGTACTCCGGAAACGCCTTGCGAGCCGCTGTTCCAACATCGCGTGTTTGCTGTTTCGTGACACCGCCCGGTCGAGTGACGGGCGTTCCCTATCATCGGTCGCCAGAAGCCCGTTTAGGTTCAATTCACTTTTTGCTTTTGCGGCCGCCGCTCGCGGCTTGTTTTCGATCTCTCGAACATCGCGACGTTCTTCGCGCCCGATCTGATCCGCAATCGCCCGGCTTGCAGAGACCGAAGGCATTGATCGGTGCGCCCGACCACGCGTGGCAGGAGCGCAATGGCAATATCCCATTGCGTACGGTGATGCGGAGACTTCAATTTCAACCGCGCCGCAAAAGCATTTTCCTGCCAAATTCATGGTTGGTCCCCTTGGTGTCGATATTCTGACGCGATTGCGTCGCTATGCCCACTAGAGGGATCAGTGGGGTCTTGCACCGCCGCGACCAATCATGAGCGTCTCATGAGCGTCGCGCGACATTGTCGCGCAGTCCTCTGATCGGAGGACGCCGAACATGGCGCGGGAGGCTAACAGCATGCCGAGGCAGAGGAGCGCAAAGCAGGGGAGAACTCCAACACTGGCTTGAACCATGACGGATGTTTGCAATCATGTTGTTGAATTTTCGACCGATCACCTTCCCGAGCAGGATCGAATCCCTTTTTGGCGTGAGCATTACGGGCATATCATGCTGCGCGTTGACCTTGAGCCCGCGCGGGACAGGGTTTTTGAAGCCGCTATCACGTCGCTGGCGTTGCCGGCCTTGCAGCTGATTGAAGCGTCTGCATCGCCAGCAAAAATCTCGCGGACCGGCCAATATCTCGCGGACGGAAACGACGATGTTGTCCTCGCCATCAACCGCGCGGGATCCGTGGTCGTCGCCTCCGGAGGCCGTGAACAAAGTCTCCAGGAACATGAAGCCATCCTGTTGAGTGGCGGCGAAGCCTCCTCGTTTCATCGCACCAGCAGGGGGCGGTCCTTCACCCTGCGGGTTCCGCGGGCGACGTTCGAATCGACGGTCGTCAGTGTCGACGATGCCCTGATGCGTCCGATCCCGGGCAATCGTGGCGCGCTGAAGCTGCTGGTGGATTACGCCGGCTGGCTATTGAAGGACAGCGCGTCGATGGACACCTCGCTGCTCAATCTGTCCGTCCGGCATGTCCACGACCTGCTGGCGCTCGCCATTGGCCCGGCGCCAGACTTCGCGGAAACAGCCAGAACGCGTGGATTGCGGGCGGCACGGTTGAAGCTGGCGAAATCCCATATCGTGGCGCATTGCCATCGGCGCGACATTTCGATCGCGACCGCCGCCTCAAGCCTTGGTGTGACGCCGCGATATCTGCAACGGCTATTTGAATCGGACGGCACGACGTTCTCCGATTTCCTGGTTGGACAGCGCCTGGCGCGGGCGCACCGCCTGCTGTGCGAGCCAAATCTCGGTCACATGGCGATCAGCACGATCGCCTACGACGTCGGTTTTGGCGATCTGTCTTATTTCAACCGGCGTTTCCGCCGTCTGTATGGCATGACGCCCCGTGATATCAGAGGCGATAGAGGGTGATTCCGGGACAGCCGAGCCTGTCCGCGCAAGCCGCTGTTCTTTTCAGTCCAACAGCATGTCGCCATGAGCCAAGACGGGTCGTTCGCTTTCGATTAGTTCGTGCACAGATTTGACCGGCGTCAACTGCCGTCGATTTGAACGGAGCTTTTCATGAATAGACTTTATCTGGCTGCGGCCATTGTCGTTTTTGTTATCGCGCCCATCGCCTCGCGGCGCTTTGAAACGGGAGCGCTCGAGTCAACGATAGCTGGTTTCGTCCTCGGCCTGCGGTCGCAAACGATTGAGTCCTTGCATCGGCTCGGGGGCCGTTTCGACGATTGGGTTGCCGCCGTGCTCGCGCATCATGCGCGCCAGGCGACAATCAGCGCCCTGTGGCGTCTCAATGATCGCGAGAAGCACGTCGCGCTTTATCGCGACGGCATCGCCAATGATCAGGGTATTGGCGAAATGATTACGATGAGAGTTCTCGCCGGCATCGTTGTTGTGGTGACCACCGGCCTGATGCTGTTGATCGCTGGATTACCAATGGACTGGCTTTCCTACCTGATGGATATGTCCATAGGGTAATTTCGCGGGTTCGCGATTTTTGTCGCGGTTGCTGCCTTGCAGTCGATGTATGCGATCGCGACGTCGGACTCTGCGCCATGACGTTTTAAACCGGTCCCGCGCCGGCGTCCGGATACCGTCGCCTCGCCAGATAGACCAGCGCAACCGTTGCCGCCAGGATACCTGCGGCGGCGGCGACCGCGAGTGCCCAGCGCGGGCCGAAGGTATCGGCCACCCAGCCCACGATCGGCGCGCCGATCGGCGTGCCTCCCAGCGCGATCGCCAGCAGGATCGCGATCACGCGACCGCGCATCGCGGGTTCTGTCGAGGTCTGCACCAGGCTGTTGGTCGATGTGGTCACCGTCTGCGCGGCAATGCCGACCACGAACAGCATGGCGCCGAACAGCGCATAGCTCGGCATCATCGCGGCGAGCGCGCAGCCGACGCCGAAGATCGCGGCACCCGTGAGCAGCGTCGATATTCCGCTTTCGCCGGTTCGCGACCCCCAAG
>Ga0193743_1002427_pt1 | contig 13205 bp, 9 predicted proteins | sample L2c2metaG_FD_143038 | JGI IMG/M metagenome (GOLD analysis project Ga0193743, IMG submission 143038) | Soil microbial communities from a riparian zone of the East river system, Colorado, United States - L2c2 | ecosystem: Environmental > Terrestrial > Soil > Riparian zone | place: USA: East River... | reverse complement strand
ACGTAGATCCGGACCGGTGAGAATGTATCCAGAGGCGTCCAATTGCAGTATTCCAGGAGGAACCCAGTCGGTCCTTGGGCTTCCACCAATGCAAAGGAACAGGAAATTCGTGGCGGCTTTGTACATTTCATTTTTCGTCGTGTCGCGGTAGGAGATCTCTTCCAGGTGGCCGTCCCCTTCGAGGTCCGTAAGTTCGCATCCAGTCAGAATGCGCACGTTGCTCGCCTTTCGAAGACGATCCAGCAGATACTCAGACAACGTGCTTCTAAGCGATGATCCTCGAACAAGCAACGTGACTTCTTTTGCGTGTTGAGCGAAATGAAGGACTGCCTGACCTGCGGAATTTCCGCCGCCTACAACAAACACGTGTCCGGTAACCAAAGCAGCCTCGCTGGCACCGGCTCCATAGTAGACACCCTTGTTTAGAAATATTTCTTCATTTGGCAGATTCAATCTCCGATACTCGACTCCCGTTGCACAGATCGCGGCGTGTGAGACAACCCTCTCACCACTTGCCAATATTCCGACTGCGCGCCGATCCTCAACGGCACCTGCAACACACTCCTCAGTGACGATGATTTCCGCTCCGAAGCGTTCAGCCTGGAGACGAGCTCTACGTGCCAACTCCCATCCGCTGATTCCGTCTGTAAATCCGAGATAGTTTTCAATTCGGGATGTGCTCGCCGCCTGGCCTCCGACTGCAAGCCTTTCAATCAGTATGGTTCGCAGTCCCTCAGAGGCTCCATAAACTGCTGCGCTTAAACCAGCCGGACCCGCGCCATAAATTGCCAAGTCATACTCGGGGAGTTTCGGGCTCTTGAACCATTCGAGGGCGTGAGCAAGTTCTTGAAGAGATGGTCGGTACAGCTTTGTTCCTTGCGGCAGAATACAAACAGGCAGTTGATCTTCGGCAAGCTGCCGACCCATGAACGCATTTGCCGACTCCTTATTCCCAAGCTCAATCCACTCGAAGCGACAGCCGCTTCTCTGTAAGAAGTCGCGCAGGCGATATCCGTCCACGGAGTTTGCCGCTCCCACGATCTTGACCGTAATTTCCTTCAATGTGTAGACCCCGGTCCAATGTTAGTACGTTGGCGCAGAGTGGGAGCGATTGACCGATACCACAGTGGGGAGTATTATCCGTCGGCAACGGGAGGCAGTATATGCCAGCCCACGATTATGACGTGATCGTAGTGGGTGGTGGCTTGGGCGGTTCCGCACTGGCCAAGGTTATGACCGATGCCGGCGCACGAGTCCTGGTTTTGGAGCAGGAGGCGCGCTTCAAGGACCGCGTTCGTGGCGAATTCATGCCGCCGTGGGGTGTCGCTGAAGCGCGGCGGCTTGGTCTTGAGGACGCGCTTGAAACATGCGGATGCTGGGTTCCCCACCTGGAGATGGGTTTAAGCCAACCACGCGACCTGGTGGCCACCACACCACACGCTCTGCCTGCCCTTGGCTTCAGCCATCCAGAGATGCAGGAAGCGTCGCTCCAAGCTGCCGCTACGGCAGGCGCTGATGTCCGTCGTGAAGTAACTGTGATCGGCGTCGAACCCGGCGAGCCGCCGCGGGTGCGGTTTCGCAACTCAGGAAGTGCTGAGACGCTCTCGGCGAGGATCGTTGTCGCATCGGATGGGCGTAATTCAGCCGCTCGCAAGTGGGCAGGATTCGCCGTCACGCGCCAGGCCCATCCTTTTTTGTTCGCAGGGGTGTTGCTCACTGGCCTGGCTATGCCGCGCGATATGGCCCACTACTTTCTTAACCCCGCCGTGGCTATGGTGGTTGGCTTGGTTTATGAAGGCAGGGATCGCTTTCGAGCTTACCTGGCCTATCCCACGGAGGGAATGGAACGTTTGCAAGGCGAGCAGACGTTGCCGCGATTTCTCGAGTACTCCCGGCGAACCACGGTATTTCCGAACTTCTATGATGGCTCTCTTCGCTGCATCGGCCCACTGGCATCTTTTACCTGCGATGAAGATTGGGTCGAGCATCCTTACTCCAACGGCGTCGCCCTCATTGGGGATGCGGCCGCGACCAGCGATCCGGCGTACGGCCAGGGTATGTCCCTGACTCTCCGTGATGTGCGGACGCTCAGCGAAGCGCTCCTCGGCAATAGCGATTGGGACAGCGCCGGCCATGACTATGCCGTCGAGCATCAACGTTATTTTTCGGTGATCCACACTTCCTGCGAATGGCTGAGACAGATTTTTCAGGAGCAGGGTCCAGAGGCTGACCGGCGACGTGCGGCCGCCATGCCACGGATCCAGGAGGACCCTACCAGGATCCCGGACCATATCATCAGCGGACCCGAGCTACCGATCGACGAAGGTGTGCGTGCGCGCTTCTTCGGCGAGCCGGCTTAGGCTGCGCGGGAGGTTGGATAGCTAAGCTGCTGCCCAAAACACCGTGAGCTACCGAGGGCATGATAGGCGCTAGTGTTTACAGATCTGGCGTGGACTCGGTCTCGGGTTCGGAGGTGAGCCACTTGTCCGTAAAGTCGGCTTGTCGGATAGGTGACTAAGCAGCGCTTTGCTCCCAAATAACGGGCTACTCGCACCTCCGCGACCGCATTATTTCCTGCTTGCCGACGACACGTCCAGAACGTTGATCGAAGTTAAACGGCAGCAGTGCAACCAGCCCGAGCGGGAGACTCTTCTTTTGATATATTGTTCCTCCTGAGAAGGGGGTTTTAACGTGGATGCCGAACGGAGTCGTACGCCGTATTGTGCGGAATGCTATCCGCTCGTTGCTGGTACTGCCAGCTTCTGCTTTGATTTGGAACCGTTTCAATTTCCTGCCGACAAGTCGATTCGAGGGTCTTTTCACCGAGGCACAAGATCGCTATGACACCGCCCCTGGATCTGACACGGCGGGCGTTTCTGCGTGACGCCGCGCTGTTGACTGTTGTCGCATCGGCCAATGCGGTCCCGACCTCCCAGGCTCCGGACATGTTTGTTGAGACGGTTCTTGGCCCAGTCCCAGCCTCCAAACTAGGGTTCACCCTTGTTCATGAGCATGTCATGTGTGATTTTATCGGCGCGGAGCAAACCAACCGACATCGCTGGGAGGTTGAAGCCGTGGTGAAACGGATGCTGCCCGTGCTCAGTCAGTTGAAGGAACGAGGGGTGACGGGATTCATCGACTGCACACCGGCCTACATCGGGCGCGATCCGCGAGTGTTGAAGCAGTTGGCCCAGGAAACCGGGTTGCATATTGTTACGAACACCGGCTATTACGGTGGCGCGGACGACAAATTTGTGCCGAAGCATGCTTACGGCGCAACGCCAGATCAACTCGCTGACCTCTGGGTGGGGGAGTGGGTAGACGGCATTGAAGACACCGGGGTGAAGCCTGGCTTCATGAAGATCGGTATCGATGCAATCAAAGGTAGCTCGGATCGGCTTTCGCCCATCGATGAAAAACTTGTGCGGGCTTCTGCGCGTGCGTCTCGACGGACCAATTTAGCCGTGACCTGTCACACTGGAGGTGGGCCGGCGGGCTTAACAGCGACCAAAATCTTCATCGAAGAAAGAGCCGACCCAGGCCGCTTTATCGTTGCTCATTCTGATGGCCATGGGCTGCCCATCAACCGAGCGGTGGCGGCACTTGGCGCGTGGGTCTCCTTCGACGGGATCGGCAGACAGCCACTCGAATCGCACCTCAAGCTGGTCCATGCCATGACGGAGAGACATGCCAGCCGCCTGCTGCTCTCGCAGGACAGCGGTTGGTACTGGGTCGGCCAGCAGAACGGAGGAGAGGTTCGCAACTTCAACTACATGAGCGATGTGTTCCTGCCCGCTTTACATAGCGGTGGTTTCAGCGAAGCAACCATTCGAAGACTCACGGTAGAAAACCCGGCCAACGCATTTGCTATTCGTTTTCGCCGATAGCGCATGTAAAAATCCGCGAACCCATGCCTCACGTAAGCTTGTGCCGTACCGGACTTCGCGGAAGAGGCATTCTTAACTATCTTCCGGATTGCCGACACCGGGAGGTTTATCGCACATGGGGCTATTTCGGCGCAGGAGATATGGACTCGGAGGATCGGATATTGTTGCCAGCAAGCGTGTACTTGCCCAAGAATCGGACTGTCGCGATGCCGTCGAAGGTAACGGGCACCCACATATCGCCAAGTTGCGCAAATTGCAGGGTTATATGAATCTCCTTGAGCCAAAAGGAGGGACTCTTGACGGGCACGCCTTCAATTCGGCGGATGCGGAAAGTGCTTGCATCTACCCAGATCTGGCCGCGTAAAAGGTTTTTCGCCTTCCGCTTGGGGAAGATACCCAAAACGTACTCAGGAACAATGCCGAAGTTCTGTCGCCGAAGAAAGACGAAGTCATAGTTCGCCCGACTGATCTCGCTACTGCGTTTTTTCGTCGTCGAGTCGGTTTCCCTGTCCAGAATTTCACGAACCATTCTTTCGCCCGCCGAGTTGCCTTTCGCCTGAATAATCTTGTAGGTCTTCACGTCGGGAGGAACGAAATCGATCTGCGCGATGACCTCAGAGGTGGATTGCTTATCATAGCCGCGGAACACCTTGTATTCTCGCGTCACGTCATATGGGAGAGATTGTGCGGGATCCCGGTGCAGGATGTCCTCCATGCGCTGCAGGATCAGGTTCAGATCGTGGATTTCAGCGGTGGACGAAGTTTCCTGTGACGATGAGGCGAGCGTTGCCAAGAGAACGAAACCTGACAGCCAGAGCATTGGCGTAGCTGTTTTAGTACGTCTCAAACGGACCCTCCGCAGGAGGGCATCAAGTTAGCGAGAAGAACCCCGATCCCCTTGATGCGGATGATGGTGTCACGCTCGGCGCCAAAGGTCAACCGTTGCCGCTATGGCCATTCCTGACACGTTCGCTATTCCCGAGTGACGGGCAAACCTTCCCTTACCCGTCGTTGGTCGTTCGGGCGCGTAACGGAAGGGTTGCCGACCACTCGGAAGGTCGCCAGACCAGTCAATAGAAGAGCGTCTACCGTTTCCTTTTCGGCAGTTCAATTTGTCGTCTTCCGAACACGCGCGAGCGAACTTACTTTTGCGAAGGCGGGTCGATGAAGACGTAAAGCGCCGTCAACTTACCGTCCTTCGTTACACCAACGTCAGTGCCAGTAAGCCGCTGAGGGTCATCGGGCGGTCCATACGACCAAGGAAGGCGACCGACGCCATGCATAGATTGCCCTGGCCCACGGACCGAGAACACATAGCCTTCAAACTGTGTGAAAAGGAGCTCAGCAATGGCGTTAATCTTTTCGACGCCCTCATGAACGCCGCCAGAATCGATAAAGACACCATCCTTATCCCACAGTTCGTCGATTGCCGCACGACGACTGTCCGCGTCTCTTCCGTTGAAGACCTCCAACAAGTTCCGTTCAATGATCTTCTCGACTGATTGTTCCATCTCGTTCTCCTCTGTTTGACTTGAATGCTGGCTTGGCCACAAAGGGTGCCAGCCGCGCCGCTCGTAGAATCGTACTCGTCGTAGAAGCCGTACCGCTGGATTGGTACTGAGAAGTTCTTGTAGGAAGTGATCTCCGCGCTTGACATCGATCGTGGACGGATTACGGGCAATCCTTCCCTTACCCGTCGTTGGTCGTTCGGCGCGTAACGGAAGGGTTGCCGACCACTCGGGAGCTTAGCTGCTTTTTGTGTACACAAGCGGGTTTCTCAAGTCGCGTGGATAACTGCGGGGTCAGCGTGATGCAGAACCGCCGCTTGTGTGGACGCTCAGAATGGCTCCTGAGCGTTGAACCATCCACTCGTCCCTCGAATGAAAAAGAGGAGACAGCGCGATGTAGCGCCATCTCCTCCTTGATTGATGCTCGTGCTTATCCCAGTTGCTTGATCTTCTTGCGAAGATCTTTAGCTGCGGCTCCGGGATCTTTTGCACCATAGATCGCGGCACCGGCAACCGCAATCGTTGCACCTGCCGATTCGACCCCTCCGATGCGCTCTGCGTTGATGCCGCCGGCAACCGAGAATGGCATGTTGGCACTGCGTCCGACCTCGAGCAGCTTCTCAATCGAATAGCCTGCCTGCGCCTGCTCATCGAGTCCCGCATGCAGTTCAACCCAGCTCACGCCCATGGCCTTCAGCTCCTGAAGCCGCGCAGCCTTATCCGCTACACCGATCATGTCGGCCACGACGGCTTTGCCGTGCGCTTTGCCTGCCTTCACCGCGCCCGCAATGGTGCTGTCAGCCGCTGAAGCCAGCACAGTCATAATATCCGCGCCTGCCTTGAACGCGAGGTCGGCTTCGAGCTCGCCCGCATCCATGGTCTTCATGTCTGCAAAAACCAGCTTGTTGGGATACGCCGCCTTCACATTCGTAACGACGCTCAGTCCCTGCTGTTTGATGAGAGGGGTTCCTAGCTCGATCACATCTACGTGTTCCGCAACCTTGTTAAGCAACGCCAGCGCATCCGCCGTCGAGAGTAGATCTATTGCAACCTGCAGTTTCATTTTGCACTCCGTTTCTGGGTATTGAAAAATCAGCGATAACACCAACTGGCCGAGATAAGCTCGCGAATGATCAGGCAAAGGGGAAGACGTCATTCCAGATTCGCGTGGCGCTTCCACAGCTCCTCCGCGCTCTCTCCGCGTTCGCGCCACATCACCTGAAATATTGCGTCCATCACCAGCAGCACACTTTGCTCAAACAACGCCCCCGCATACTGCTCGGACCTCACTCCGCCATGGTCCTGCTTCGTGGCTGCTGGAATCACGATCAAGCCTTGTGCCAGCTGGCCGAGCTTCGATGCGGGCGCCGCCGTCAGCGCGAGGACCTCTGCTCGAACGTTTCGTGCCACGTCAGCGGCATGCACTGCGCCTGCCGTGGTGCCCGATCCCGAGGCCACCAGCAACAGATCCCCCTGGCTGATTGCAGGGGCCGTCACCTCACCAGCCACATGCACAACCAACCCCAGATGCATGAGGCGCATTGCAGCCATCTTCAGCGCCAGTCCGCTGCGCCCGGCGCCAGTCACGAACACGCGCCTGGCCGCCAGAATCATCCCCTGCGCAACAGCAATCTCTGCTTCACTCACCGCGGTAAGAGTGCGCTCCAGTTCTTTCAGTAGGAGTACTTGGGAAGACGAATAACTCTGTAGTTCGACATAACCGTTTGACATCACCCTTTCAGGGTCGCATCGCGGTTTGCGCTGATCAAACAGGAAATTCAAATCGGCTGATAGCTTTTTTCAATCGATGGAGCAGCCCACGTCGATGCCGAGAATTCAGGGCAAAGAATTCAGGACTGCTGCTTCGGCGCCCTGACCCTGCGGGAACCCTTTGGCTGATAGTCCTTATAGGTCTCCAGCATCGCGCGTATTGCATCGACCAACTCCGGGGTGTGCGCCATCTCCATCAGGGCATGCGCGGCAGCAGGCAATGGGTCGCTCTTCACCGTCACAAATCCCACATTTACCTGCTCGCCGGGCTTTGCAATCGCGATCGCCCGTAGAGCAGGCGTCTTCGCCAACATCGTTACGAGCGACTGAGGAAGCACCGTGGACCACCGTCCTGTCCCCACATGTGCAGCCATCACTGCTGCCGAATCCGTATGGATTACCTTGGGGGCTTTTTTCAGTTGTGTCTCCGCAGTGCGTGGGACAGCCGACCTCAACGGGCACAGCGGCAATGTCGCCACCTCCTCCCATGACACGCGACGACCATTGCCTGCGTCCCCCGTTGTCACGAGAAATAGACGTTCCCGATAGAGTGCATACCCATCCAACCCCTCGCTCACTGGCTCGTCCAGATACATAAGCGCTACATCCATCTCGCCCTGCCGCACCATCTGCAACAGGCGCTCCGGGTCACCTGTCTCCATCGATATCTGCAACGCCGGAAATTTTTCCGCGAACGCCACGCTCAGCACGGAAGCCAGTGCTGAGGTCGCCGCCAACATCCCCAGACGAAATGGACCCTGCATGGCATCATCGCGCAGCTCGTGCAGCTCCTGCTTCAACCGCGTGCAGTCTTCGAGCATCTGCTGCGCCCACGCCAGCACACGTTCGCCCTCGCGCGTGAAGCCCTCAAACCTTTGGCCGCGCTTCACGATCAGCACGTCCATATCCTCTTCCAGCTGCTTGATCCCCGCTGACAGGGTTGGTTGCGACACCCTGCAGGCAGCAGCGGCCCGCGCGAAGTGTCTTTCCTTATTCAACGCCAGCAAATATTCAAAATTTCTGATAATCAAGCTGCTCGCGCTCCCTCCGGTGGATATCTCACCCTCCAGTCTCGCACCTATTCGAAGCCGTCTCGAGCAACTCACCGTGGAAAGGCTGGATCCGGCTCATGCTCTTCGATTGACACAACAAGGCTTAGTGCGAGTCGGCTAGCAGGAAATGTCGGTGGCTCCTGAATGACGGTGAAAACCGAAGTAATCCACTTGGCTTGCAACGGGCTTTGGGAGAACAGAGCCCGGAACAACGAAGCTCGACTCACGCGCAGCCAAATGGACGCGTTGCCGACGCTACGGTCAGGTGCTTCCGGCCTGGACCTCTATTCGGGGCACGAACAAAAGCGTCTGCGCGGCTGCCGGATTGTTCCTCAGCAAAAGTGAGCCGGGAACCCTAGATCGTATACCCCGCTCGCTTGAATGGCATCGTCCGCACCCGCTCGCCGGTAGCCGCGAAGATTGCGTTGCCCAGCGCTGCGGCCAGAGGCGGCACACAAGGTTCGCCCAGTCCTGCAGGGCGGAAGTCCGACTGGATGAAATGAACCTCCACCGGCGGAGCGCTGCGTATTCTTAGAAGCGGATAGTCACCGAAGTTGGCCTGCTGGACGCGGCCCTGCTCAACCCCGATCTCCAAGCCCATGGCAGTGGACAGCGCATCGATGGCGCCGCCCTGGGCCTGGTTCTCCGCACCGCTCATGTTGATGATGGGGCCGATGTCAGCGACCACGGTGATCTTGTGGACGGTGACGTGTTTCTTCGCGTCGACGCTCAGCTCGACCGCCTCGGCGACATGGCCGCCATAGGCGCAACTGAAGGCGATACCGAGTCCTCTGCCTGAAGGAAGCTTCCTGCCCCAACCGGACTTCTCCGCCGCCATCTTAATCACGCCGGCGGCGCGGCTGGGATTGAAACTGCGGCTAAGATCGGGGGGCGGACCTCCAGCAGGGACGGGGAGTGATGCCAGCGGCCGGGCGACCCAATCCAGCAGAAACTTTACATGGTCGCATCCCGCCGACACAGAGAGTTCATGCAGGAAGCTGCCTGCGACGAACATCTGGACATTGTCAGTAGGCGCGCGCCAGGGGCCACATGGGATCTGCAGCGGCATCAGGCTGACGGCATAACGGACGTTCGGCGCCATGTCGGTGGGGAAGCTGTTGTTGCTGCGCCCGCCGCCGGAGACCGGACGGGTTCCGTCGGCCGTGAAGGAGACCAGATGGTTCTGGATGGCACAGAGCTTGCCGGCCTTGTCGACGGCACCCTTCAAGAAGTGATATCCGCCGGCGCGGAAGAGGTCGTGTGCGAAATCGTCTTCGCGTTTCCATTGGAGCTTGACCGGCGCATTGACCTTCATGGCGATAGCCGCGGCCTCGCACATATAGTCATTCGCCAGCCTGCGACCGAAGCCGCCTCCGGCGCGGGTCTGGTGGACGGTCACCTTGTCTTCGGGCAACTTCAGCATCTTGGCGACCAGCGCCAAGCCGCGATCTGCCATCTGGCTGGGCGTCCATATCTCCATGGTGCCGTCGTGCCACCAGGCAGTGCTGTTCTGTGGTTCCAGCTGCTGATGCGAGACCATGGCGTAGTCGTAGGACGCCTCGACCACCTTGGCGGCGGAGGCAAAGGCGGCATCGACATCGCCCGTATTATCGGCTGGGGCCGGCATCTGGCCCGCGATCTGCTTGGCCTTGGCCGTGGCCTGGGTGAGCGAATCTTTCGACGCTGTGCTCTCGTCCCACTCCACCTTCAGTGCGTCCTTTGCCTTGAACGCTTCCCAGGTCGTCTTGGCGATGATCGCAACACCTGGCATCACCTCAGCCGGGGTGCCTGTGCCATCGAGCACAAAGGCGTCGACGATGCCCGGCATCTTCTTGATCTCGTCCAGATTGGCGGTCTTGACCTTGCCGCCGACCGCGGGACACTTGGCGTAGTTGGCGTACAGCATGCCCGGCATCTGTACATCGATGCCGAACAGCGGCTGGCCGGTAACGACCTGCAGATTGTCGACGCCGGTATAGCGTTTGCCCAGAAGCTTGTAATCGGCGCGCGCCTTCAGTTGCACTTTGTTCGGCTCTGGTACCGGCTGAGTCGACGCCGCTTTTGCCAAAGCACCATAGGATAACTTGCGACCAGAGGGCGTGTGCGTGACGACGCTGGCAGCGGCGCTGCATTCGCTCACCGGCACGCTCCATTGTTTGGCCGCAGCAGCGATGAGCATGGCCCGCGCCGTGGCGCCGGCCTGACGCAACTGATCCCATGCGCGCGGGATTGAGGTGGAGCCACCGGCACCCTGATGGCCATAGACCTTGGGATTGATCGGCGCCTGGTCGACTTTCACTGTTTTCCAGTCGGCATCCAGTTCCTCGGCGAGGATCAGGCCGAACGCGGTCTTGATACCCTGACCGATCTCCGGGCCCTTGGAATAGAGCGTGACGGTATTGTCCGGCGCAATCCGCACAAACGCATTGAGCGTGGTCGCGTCGCCCCCATCGGCTGCCTGGGCGACGCGCGTATCGAAATTGAAGGCCAGCACCAGCCCGCCGCCGGCAAAGCCCGCCAGCTTCAGGAAGGATCGACGCCCCATGATTGCGGCCGGAGGCGAGATCGTCTCCACCTCCGTGATCAGGGCCTGCATATCGGCATCAAATTGTGCGAATGTTTCAGTCGCCGGCATGGATTTATCCTTTCGTCTCGGCTTGAGAACCGGCAGCCTGATGGATCGCCGCCTTGATGCGGTTATATGTGGCGCACCGGCAGATATTGCCGGTCATCGCCGTTTCGATCTCGGCGTCAGTCGGTTTGGGATGCTGCGCCAGCAACGACGCCGCACTAAGGATCTGGCCACCCTGGCAATAGCCGCATTGGGCAACGTCAAGGTCGATCCAGGCCTGTTGTAGCGCGTGCAATTTGCCGTTCTCCCCCAGCCCTTCGATGGTGGTGATGCTGCCCGTCGCTTGAGAGACCGGGGTCAGGCAGGAGCGGATGGCGCGGCCGTCCATGAGCACCGTGCAGGCACCGCACATGCCTACCCCACAGCCGTACTTGGTACCTTTCATGTCGAGTACGTCGCGCAGCACCCATAGCAACGGCGTGTCATCTGAGGCTTCGACCGTTCGAGGCTTCCGATTGATGTTTAGTTGGAACGACATTTGATCTCACCTCAAAAGAACATGAACAAAGGGAATACTTCAAAGCGGGTCAGCAGGAGTTACAGCTGACAACATACCACTTGTGGCGGTATTTTTGCTCTCTTTACGGTCGAATACCGTACGTCTGTGGAGCTACTGATCTCCCTGCTCCTTAAATGAACATATCAGCCTCTTCGCAATAGATGGCTCTTGGGCAGACTACAGAGGCGGCAGCGCAAGCATCTACGACGAATCGGGGGTCTTTCTTAGCAATCAATTCGGGTGACGCCGTGCTTCGGCCGTGTAGCTCCTAGTTCCTCCTGGTTAACGAGCAATCCATAAAGAACGTCCGGACAGTTAGTCTGTGCGCAGGGCTTGCATTGGGTCGATCATCGCTGCGCGTCTTGCGGGAACGTATGAGGCGGCTAGTCCACCTGTGAGCAGTAGAAGCGTGACTGCTCCCATCGTCCATGGATCATCCGGCTTCACACCGTACAGGAACATCCTCAGGCCCAGGCTCCCGAGATAGGCCAGCGCCAGGCCTATCCCGGACCCTACCACCAACATCCATCCAGCCTGGCGCAACACGAGCCACATCACGTCTCCCCTTTGGGCGCCCAATGCGATCCGCAGGCCCAACTCCCTGGTCCGCTGTGCCACAAGGTACGCCAGCAGACCGTAGATGCCCGCGATGCATAAGAGCAATGCCGATCCTCCAAAGATCAACAGCAGACGCGCGGCAAGCTGCTGGCTCCCGTAGGAGTCTTCGACGACCTGGTCCATGGTCTTGAAGTCGCTTGCCGCCAGCTCCGGACTTGCATTGGTCATCAGCACCCGGAGTTCGGGGATCACCGATGCCGGGCTTCGCTCCGTCCGCACCGCCAAATCCATGGCGATGCCTTCGATATTTCTGTAAAAACTGCTGCCCGGGGTAATCTGCGGGAGACAGACCTCTATCTCGGGTTGAGACTGCTCGGCTACGGAGACCTGACGGGCATCATCGAGGACGCCGATCACTACGGCCCGCCTGGTCTTGTCCAGGGGGAGGAGGCTCTCGCCAAGGATCGCGCCTGGGTCCCGATCGTCTCCAAAGTACTCCCTCACAAACGCGCGGTTTACCACCACGACTCCCTGGGAGCTTGCAGTATCCGTCTCGTTGAAGAACCTTCCCTTCAACATGCGGAACCCGAAGACCTCCTGCAACTCGGGGCCAACGGCTCGGAACTGTGCTCTCATGTCGCGCCTGCGCACGTCGGCGGCGCTGTTGCCGGAGACACCGAAGGAGAACGTCATTCTGAAGGTCTTGCCCAGTGGCACCTCGGTCACCAAGGCGGCGCTCTGAACCCCGGGCAGGTGTTTTGCCCGATCCACCAGTGGCTGATAGAGCTCCGTCCTCATGTCGCGGCCCACGAACCTGTAGGCAGGAATCCTCATGTTGGCGACGATCACATGCTCCGTGCGGAATCCCAGCGGCACGTGCCGCAGCGCATAGATGGTTCGCAGCAGCAGACCGCATCCGACGAGCAGCGTCAGCGACATCGCGATCTCTGTGATCACTAGCAGCGTCCTTGTTCGATGCTGTACCCGGCCAGCGCCATTTTGCTGACTGCCCTGTCGCAGGGCGGGTTCGATCGATGCCCTTGCCGCACCGATCGCAGGCCAGGCAGAGGTTAGAAGGGCACTGAGCATCGTGAGGCCCAGGAGGGCGACGATGACCGACGGATTGGGCGTCAACCGCTGGTGAATATTGAACTGCGTCGTAAGACCATGTTCGAAGAGCTTCAGGGTCAGCATGGCTATACCGATTCCAAGGACGGAGGCGAAGCCACTCAGCAGCAGACCTTCGATCAGCAACTGCTGCACGATCTGACCTCGGCTCGCTCCGAGTGCGCCACGCAC
>Ga0193743_1002426_pt1 | contig 13208 bp, 12 predicted proteins | sample L2c2metaG_FD_143038 | JGI IMG/M metagenome (GOLD analysis project Ga0193743, IMG submission 143038) | Soil microbial communities from a riparian zone of the East river system, Colorado, United States - L2c2 | ecosystem: Environmental > Terrestrial > Soil > Riparian zone | place: USA: East River... | reverse complement strand
TTTAGGAAAAAAGTAAATGACAGTGACTAGGGAGGGACGATCGAACCTTTACCCACGAATTTCCATGATAAGAAAATCAACATTCTCTTCATCGGTGATTCCATCTCAAGTGGTTTTGCTGTTCCTGTCCAAGAGGGAGGTGAACCGGTGCCATTCGGGGTTTTGGACACTTTCCCCTTTGTCGCCCAACGACAGCTTCAAGAGCATGTACCTCCACGAAATATCGCCGTCGATCTTGTGGCATACCCAGGCTTCGCTTTGATATCTCCAACAGACCAAGAAAAAGAAGATGGATTCCCAACTGGAATGAACGACGCATTTTTCCATGTGAGTGATTGGATCCCCTGCCATTTTCTTCAAACTCAAAAAAAAACCGACGGATATCAATAAGCCCAGCCCATGGAGCAAGGCGTCATCTGAAGTTCCATGGCCAGATGCAGTCCCAAAAGCTATCGTCATCGAATTAGGTTCGCATCATCTTTCCTTTTTTTTTTAGAAAAAAACATGATGAAACTTACTCGAGAAACCGCTTTTTTTTGTTGGCCATCCAGGGACTAATGATCAATGCTTTGATATTCCGGTCCACCGCTTTGCCCTTGAGTTGGAAGCATTCGTCAACAAGCTTGTCAACATGTTTGAAAGATCGCTTCAATACATCTGGCTAGTGGTAAGCAATAAAAAATTAAAAAAAAGCCAGTCAACTTTACTGTTCTGAAAGAGTTTTCTTTCTTTTTTTTCTTTTTTTTTCGGCTAGCCGCCTTTCCCAGACAGGGACACAGATAATCGAGAATTGACCCTGGCATTTCCCACTCTTATTACCGACCTGCAAGCCAAACTGGGAGAGAAATTGAAAGTTGAAATCTGCGATCTCGTGGATGGATTGACTGTAGAGGACACTGTCGACGGTGTGCATCCAAAGCTGGCCGTCCACTTGGACATCGGAAAGAAATTGGCCGATTTCATTTCAAGCAAGGTTGGATAAAGGGAATCTGTGATGCGGGGGATGTATTTAGATCGTACAGTGACTGACAATCGCAGAAGAAAGAATGTAATTCATAAGATTTCCCGACCAATAAGAACACAAATGAGCATCTTTTTTTTTCACCATTCGTAAAAAATCGCATGATTGATTGGACACATAGCAAGATAGTGGAGTGGAAGAGAGGCATGTAATAAACCATTTGTTCACTGTGTCTATCCTTGAAATGCAACACCAGCTTTCGATGTCTCAGCCAGACCTCCACCTGCAAATCCGGTTCCTGAAAATAATGTTAGGAAGGATAATAACAACTCAGTGGGCTCTAACCTTCACGTTTCAACTCAAGGATGTCTTTCTCTTTGAGTTGAGTATCACACACGATGCATTGTTTGGCTGGCCGCACAAGGGTATCGGTACAAGTCTTACAAGTAATGTGCGCGCAAGGTTTTGCAACTAGAATTTTTTATTTTTTTATAAAGAAAAGTCAGGCGGAGCTTTGAAGCGACAGACTCACGGAATATAAGAACACTATTTGAAAGTTGTTTTTTGCATGACGGACATATAGGTTCAGGCGCATCCTTCTTCACTTTCGATTCATCGTCAGCTGCAGTGGATTCCTCTGAACGACTCGAGGATGAATAGAACGTGAATTTGACGGGAGTTAGATTTTTCAACCTTGAGTGCAATGACAAAATCAGACAGGGTATTGAATTTATTAACATCAATACGGACGATAGAGGGTGAGGAGGATTGCCTCCGCGACATGTTGTTTGCAATTTAACATCCATCAAAGATTGCGGTGGCCCGTTCGAGGAGTAAGTAGGAGTGAGGGAAGGAAGCCAGAAATCTGGAAGCTTATGCTTCAATGCCGCCGCTTGATCTTTTTCGATCTGTATTAGAGCTGCTTCTTCGGCCTCTTTCGCCAGCGTCTCCACCGTTGACGAATCAAAAGCGAATTTACGCTTTGTTCCCCTGGCTTTATCCAGGTCATGTCAACATATACCGAGGGAAAGAAGATCATTGGGACTCACGTTCGTCAGCGCCGCCGCCTGACTTGGTACCACCCGCAGTTGGAGCAATAGCCAGCCCAAGTTGACCTTTCTCAAATTCCTCTAAGACTCGTTCTCTCGCGGCTGCCCTTACCCTCGTACGCTCATCTTCTGCATCTTTCTTCATTCCTTGAAGTTTATCCTTCTGCCTCTTGATGTCTTTCTTCTGTATTACTTGCCATCAAGTGAGATCATGAACGTCCTCTTTTATCTGAGGACTCACAGAGGTCGGTGTAAACGCATTCTTTGCAAAACAAATGACCTTCGTTACAAACTAAAGGTTCCCTTGCACGATTAAGGCATAATGCGCATGCATCAAAACGACGCATTGATTCATTTCCTAAACGTTGCTACACAACACTATCAAGTAATTTGTATATAGCAGATCTAAAATGTACGCACTCTTTTAGTCCCATAGTCCAGTCTCTTGTATTCAGCGTAGCTGAAAATGGACGATGCCGTGTTGTTCTTGCTGTGTTTAGTCATGATGAACAGAGGTTGAGAATGTGCGAGCTCTTCTTATTTGGTTTTATTACTACTTTGACCTGATTACGGTAAGTATACCACCGCTAGAACTCGTTACCCGTACATGTATGTCCCTTGTCCTTCTAGTCTTGAGAAAATTACGTCTTAATGTTATAATATTCCCTAAAATTGAACCCCACAATTGTCACGGACCTTGTCAGAAGCAAGAATAATATACGCTATAACGACGGAAGGTGGGATGCCTGCTTGCAAGCCTCCTGTCGACCTCGTGGCCGACTGCCGCACCTCAAAGGCCTGCGTTGACTCGTTTTGATTTTTTCCCCTCCTCCTCTACCCCGCTTGCGTGTTTGTATGTATCATATTGCTTATCTCTTGCTATCAAATTTACCGATTTCCACTTCTATTCATAGCCCCTTTGGATCAGTTTTTGAACGACCCCGTTATGCAATTGTCACTCGCCCTTCTGTTTGCATCTGCTGCCACAGTCGCGTTGGCTTCACCCGAGAACGACACACCGGAAGGCTTAAATCTCCCTCATCAAACCCAAACGCCAAAGTGGAAATGGCCCCCTTCTCTACGCAGTTTACTTCAAGTCACACGACCGAATGAACCATATCCCGAATCAACACAACGAACGTCACGTATAATGCCTCGTAGACGCCGAAGCCATCCATAAAATGAAAGTATCAGATCCTCCGTTTGTACATTAGAAGTACGTTCTTTTACTTTTTTTTCACATCTCATTTGAATAGTTTTTTTTGATTCATGACTTTCCAGTACCTTTTTTTTTCTTTATTGCCTGGCAGCACCATTGACACTATCACATGTCATATTATGATTATTCTTAGCGAAAGACCATAGGTAGACTCGAGCTTGGTCACAGGCAGGATCCTGATTATCTTGTTCTTCTTTCTTTTTTTTTTTCCAATACTTTCTAGACATACATAGAACCGACCACCTTTAACTTACCTCTTGTTACCGTTTACATGTAAAAAAACAAAAAAAAACTTTGTACTACCAATCCTTTTGTGGAATATCCGCTTTTGTTGTTTTGCTATCTTGCGACCTGCCAAGACTCACCTGTCTAAGCTCGAATCTCTATTGCAAAGTGTAATCCAGATATATAATATCATTTTCAAAACGAACCGATCAGGTTACAATTCAATTGAATAACCGCCAAAAGACTTTTTTTCACCCTTGCCAGTTGTAGGTCTGATGATAATAATATGATATCTAAGAAGGGGTTATTGTTCTTCAAAAATTCATGAGAGCAAGCATCCGATTCAGCGCTAGAAAAATAATTTTTATCATTGAAAGAGAAAAGTTTTTCCTTGACATACTGCGTCAATGATGGGACCTGAGTCTGTACAGCTGTGCCTCAGGACAAGAGGCAGATCCGGTTTCAACCTTTCATCGTTCAACCTCTGTGATAACGAACTGCATTTATTTATACTCACCCAGCAAACTTCGGATGTTCGGATAATGACCGCTGGCGTGCGGACATGTGTAACATAGGTGTCAGTATATCGCCATCTGGGATTCAAAAAACACACACACACGTCTTGCTAATAAGCTTTAAGTAAATAGTCATTCATAGTTAACTAAGTATTCTACAGATGTTGATTTATTTTTTTCCATAACTAATACGGCGACAAAAAAAAAAAAGTAGTGGTCCAAGTCATTTCTTCATTTTTTCGATGCTCTAAATCAAAGAAAGTTGAGCGTCTATCATAAACACTGCGTCAAAGATCAACATATAAGCCAGCATCTTTCCTCCTCTTCGTCATCGCTAGTAAAAAACCGTTCTTTTTTTAATAACAGAGATCAACGTATGATGATGGGACTGAAACACGAACCTGCAATGATAGCGCTTCCGACGCCACTGCCATCCTCAGCGTGATGGGTGATGATATTCCTTTTTTTTGCAATTGAAATGAGGCAAAGAACTTTGAACGGTGAAGTGAACGAAAGCACGAACCTCCCTTTCTCTCCAAAAATATCTACAAGTCCCTCATGTATCCTGTCCGCAAACCCAGGGTATTTCTATATGACAACATATAAGTGACCGACCAAGATACGCCACAGATAAGGGAACATACGTTATAGAGAGAGCCGTCAGCGCCAACTTGACAGCCCTCATCAAGGTACCCCATTTTGCTCACAATAGCCGCAATACCGCAAGAACTCAATCTGGCCGCACGTCGCCCAATGAGCTTGGCAAGTGCACGGAAGAACTGACGTTCTGCGAGCGTGGTTTCGACAGCAAAGAAGTGTGAAAAGATTCCGATGATCATCAAAAGTTCGTCCGTTGGATCGCTGTGAAGCCAAACCGTAAGCCTTATAGCATTTGGACAGAGCAAGGTAACAAAACCTTTCCATGAGAGAAAGGAAAGCGGTGTCAAAGACGTATGGATTTTCCAATTTATACGTGTTCTGCCCAAGGAAAAGAACACCTTCATCAATGAGCTCACAAATAACCAATCTCATGATTTCGCCAAGGTATCGGCCAGATATTAATTTCTTCAGAAAAAGAGGGTCAAAAATTCGGTTCAAGGAACTCTCAATTCCGGTGCTGACCTCGAAGGCTTGTTCACCGGGTTTGTTTGAGGACTCGTCTACAATAATGTCGTATTTTGTTCGCGGTAGGTGTTCATGTTCGAAAGAGTCAAAGGCGCCCTGTAAGTAAAACGTCAGCGATAATGTAACAGGTAGCCTTCGAAATACGCAACCCATTCGCAATTGATAGCCATGTCAACACCTCCATCTACACCGAGGCCTTTCAGTTTTGGAATATCTTTAACATGTTCCATATACGCGGCATTACATCCCGTGCCGAAGATACAAGCAATCTTGGCTTGTGGATTAACATAATGTGATGCGATCAATGTCCCAGTTGTATCATTGATGAGAGCCGTGAGTTCAACTGGAAGTTGCTATTGTGCGGGGTGGACGATTAGCGAAGAGAAAAGGATGATGAAGGGGGACCGACATGTTTTGTGAGTGATTTTCGGAACATTTCAGCTACATCATGACCCTCCGTATCGGTCGCTCCGAAACCTTTGGTCCAACGGATCAAAACACCTTGATCGATTCGACTTTGGCTTCAACACAGGTGAAAAATCAACAGGCTGCCATGGTCAATGGGACACGTCTACTTACGTGCAGGGGTACGAGAACTATCAATTATGCCGTAAGAAAATGTCGCAGGATAAATAAACATCTACTCACAGTGAATCCAAGAGGGATTTTCCCTCCGCTTCCGAGATGCGAGGTGAGTGGATCCGCTAGACTACTATCGATGAAGATCTTCAGACATTCAGCGCAGAAGTCAAATAATTTTTGACCATCGTCTTGCTTTTGTTCTTCAGTGAGGCGGTATTTTGATTGTGTGATCTCGAACTTTCCGTCTCCTTGGACTGTCACCAGACACACCCGAAGGTTAGTACCACCTGTGTTTTGACGTTTTAACCTTGGAATCGGGGGAAAGATAGAGGTGGAATACCGAGGTCAACGGCGAGGTAGTCGCCTTTTTCTTGACCCGTGGGCCAACCGAACACGAACGTGGGTATCATAGGCTGAAAATGAGGTTAAATATCGAACAATCAGAAAGAAAATAACGATCAATCGCGTATCACGAAAGAAGACTATGCGTTTGTGATCTGACAGGCGAGTGGGAAGTTGGGGACCCAAAAAACCCAGACTAAGAAACGCATCGAAAAAGCCAATGCAATTCGCATCAGAAAATCGCAAACCGTCTTCCATCTTAAACGCTTATACCACTTCTCCATGACTTCAGAAAGGTATAATGGTCGTCGAAACTCTCAAATGCCTAGCACTTAACTGAAACCGGGTACAATTTATCCGATACTCACCACGATCTGCTCTGGCTTTTCTAACCCAAGTTCAAGCGTATCTTTGAAGGCCTCAACAATCATGCGCATTCTTTGTGGGGTCAACGTGAATCTGAGATGGCAGACTATCAGAGTGCCGTATCTTGGTCCTTAGTTGTTATGTTCTCACAGGCTTTCGTACTTCCTGAGATGATCGGCCATAGTCCTGGGGTCATGAAGGTACAGAAAGAGAGTATAAAGTAAATATCTACAGTGTTAAAAAAGATGAGGTATCAATGGAACGCACTTCTTGGTGGCATGGGGTAGATCTTCCTCATCGTGAGTCCTGGTATGGATCGCGAGAGTCTGCCCGGTTGGTAAGGTAACACTTCCACTTCCACGCCGCGAGAGAACCATTGAAAGAGATAGCTGTTGTTTTTAGTTTGAGGATGTAGATGGTGGTTTGGGAGTAAGAAGTGGAGTTCAGGATAAGACTCGAGCTCAATCTCCGTGACCCGCGACATACAGGCGGCGTGGGAATTCCGGCGACCGTCTAGTTCAAACTTCTTTTTGCCATCGTCTGCCCCGTTGCTGGAGTGATGATTGGTCTCAAAAGCACACTAAATGTATGGTAGAGTATGCTTGTAAATGTCAAGAAGACTGATCATTTTGTTGATTTAGTGCATAGATAACTCGGGAGCTCTCATCGTCGAGTGTGTCAATGTCCTGAAAAACAAGGTTAACAATGGCTGGGGTTCTGTTGGCGACGAAATTGTTGTCGTCGTGCAACGAGCACGCCCTATCTCAGCAGCTACGCAAGCATCAGTAAACGCTATCAAAGTTCGACGGGGAGACGTTCGTCGTGCTGTCATTGTGCGTACGAGGAAACCTGTGCGCAGACCCGATGGAAGCTTCATTCGTTTTGACGACAATGCTGCTGTTCTACTGAATAACAAGAAAGAGATGCTTGGAACACGTATTGGTGGCATTGTTAGTGCCGACTTGAGGTTGAAGGGGTGGGGGAAGATTGTTAGTCTGGCTCCCCGGGTGAGTGGACGTCTTGTGTTTCCTATCTTTTTTTCAGGCCTTTCCTTATTGACAAGTCCCGAATAGGCTGTATAATTGATACGCTAAATCTGTAGTTCATAATCTAATTTCTATCCGCCCAAGCAATATATCAAGTTCACGGCAGTGCACTTCAACTGGCTGGCAAAATTCACTCCAAAGCTCGGCATTGCTAACAAGAGGATCTAAACGCTTTTGAACAAACCTCTTTGACAAATTATTTTTTTCAGAACTGGCTGCCGGGTCTTATACTATACATAGCCTACTTTGTCCTGGAGCTTCACGCCAAGCCACCATAATCGCTGGCCCGACGTCATGCGGCATCATTTCGTGGATAAGCAAGCAGTGGGGATAGCATTTCATTACATTCCCAGCGATATTAACTCCATCGTCTGCTGCAGCTAAGCAAGATTCCATTGGTTGCCAGGGGTATGTTAGGTAAGTACTCCAGGTTTTCTACTGTCACCAACAGCTAAGTTGGAAGCCTTCCAGCTGACATATTTATTAAATCACTCTGTTCAAGATTGGCATCTTCAGGGCATCCATCAATAGCATGCCGATTTACCATCCGATTCCGAGAGCGGTACTATTTGAGGATCTGCACCATCCAGCTTCCGGGTAATATGTACTGGCTTCCGTTTGCCGCGATTCGGCGGATCCTGATTGGTTCCATAGAGATGAATGTGAATAGGTGTATACCTGTGCATACTTCATGTCGCCGGAACTCGGTGGGTTTTTTTTGGCTCATTTTACCCTTCTGTGCTTTGATACGGGCCCCGTCCGATATCTGTAGCTTGATGGTTGCTATCTCCTCGCTATTTTTTTTTATGAAACCTCCCCGTAACCAAGATCCAGCCATGACTATCATGTCCATTCCACATATGAACCTCCTGAGATAAACATTATTATCTGGTACATGTGCCCTTCCCCGGCACGATATATATCAATCGTTCATTTACTGGTTAGCAAATTCCAGATGCCCATTAATTGCTATTTGTGCTTGCACATGTGCTACCACCCAGTCGGCAGTATTCAACTATATCAGACCGTGTTAGTATTGGAATGCCATGTTTTTCTTTTTCCGAGCTCGACTCTGTCGGATGACGTACGCGGCGATCTAATGAAAGGGGTTGTGGTATCTCGATAAGACGATTCCTGCTTGAAACTCACCTAGTTCTGGGGACAGAATGGATGAATAGTACAATCTCTTGTCCCTGTTCCCCTGATTTCCAAACTCCCACTTTCTCATAATGGCTTTCCGACACAAGTCCTATCCTTTCGGAACTACATACAATTAAATCAGTTGATGCTAGAGAGATCATAAGCTCCTCTTCTATCTCCTTGCGTTGCATATGCACTGCCAAAAACCCCCTACATCGTCATCTCAAAACCTATTATTATTACTACTGAGTCAGTTTGGATATTCATTCCAAGTGGTTATCAGTCCCGAGTCAGTTGATTCCATCGTTGCAAGTGGGTAGTACGATACATCGAGTCCTGAATCTTGTTCCTTTCTTATTAATGCTCCTCTTGAAATGCTTGGGCAATAACTTCCCAAGCTTCAAAACACATACAACGTAATGCAACGTGTTTGCGTGGACGGCGGGTCGGGATCTGACACCCCACCCACCCCCAGATTCTTAATTTAGGAAGACACGAGGCAACAGCATTGTCGTGTACCATTTCAAGTCATTTGCGCCGGTTTTGCTCCTGTTGGCGGCATCAAATTGCTGGTTTTATTGTTCAAAGCGCAGTGCATTTCTCATACTTGTCAGCATCACAAGGCTGCTGTTTGATAAGGATATATAAATCAAAGAAAGCATGAATGGCTGGTGCTGAGGCGTTCTGTCGATAAGCGCTCATTTCGGCCGAACACGTTTTTTCGGAAGTCATTCGGATACAGCCACTCCCAAGTACAGCTTTTGGATTTTGCTTATAAGATCATGTCTTCAGGATTTAGTAATCCTCGTATCTATACATTCCCCTCTAACCCGACATAATTACAAACTTCTTAACCTCAATCCATACTAAGTACTACCTTCATTCTAAACAACTTGAAATCGCAAAAGAATTCCCCAGATGAAATCAGAGAAGAAAGCCCCTGCAGCAGGTAATCCACGAGGAAAAGGCTCATACAATCTCGCCTGCGATGTCTGCGCACGAAAGTAAGCTCAGCTGCCGTTGTGGTTGACCATTGGCATCAATCACCTCATTATCACTATAGGAAAATAAAGTGCGATGGCAATAAGCCGGTCTGTCAACCGTGTCAATCCCAAGGTCGACAGAAAGAAGTATGTTAACGGCATCTCTCTCTTATAACTTATATATATTCCCATCAACTAACGAATCAAGTGTGCATGGACCAAAAATCCGGTTCGAAAACCACGGACAGAGGCATATGTAGAGGCCATACACAAGCAAGCGGAGAATCTCCGCCAACGCGTGGCGGAGTTTCGCCATTACTCTGACCACCTAGAAATGCTGCTGGCAGAGCGCCAGCAGTATCCCCAACAGCATCGGAGCATCGACTTTCGTTCCTCCCGACCCTCAGATTATGAGGGGCTGCTGGATGTGGTCATACCTGACTCTGATTTGACTGACCAAGGCTCGGATGATGGGAACGACTCTGCCTTGATGGCCATCTGTCTCCCTTCCCAGAGCCTTCAGGTGTGTTGAGGCATCTTCATTATTATCCCTGAGTGCTCAACAATGGTGTAGGTCGAGGAAGGAGGTCATACTCTCCATCATGGAAACACTGCTCCCTTTCGGTTCGCAGAGCCTTTCACTCAACCTTCTCGGTTTCCAGCTCTCGCTGAAAACCCAGATGCCACATACGTTCTACTTGTCGACGGCGTCGAATCAAGCCATTTCAACCCTACCTTCGACTGGTCACGGTACCTTCCATCCGCCGTACCATTAGACCGCCCATCCCATGACAAGTGCGTGATGACTTCCTTTCTCTTGCAATTCGCAAGCACCATCCTCATTGACTATTCTGTAGAGCGCTAGATCTCCTTTTCAAATTCTTCACATCCTGGTGTCTTCGCATCGTACCTGCCCTTTTTTTGAGGGATATGTACCGTGCGCTCAGCGTACCACCTTCCCAAACTCCTCCCAAGACTCCACATTACTCACCCATGCTCCATAACGCACTGGTAGCTCTGGCCTTGGCTTTTCTGGATGACCCAAAATTTACGGATCTCAAGTCACGGCAGTACTTTGCGAACACTGCGAAGAGTTTCATTGAAGCTGAATGCCAGAAACCTAATCTGAGCGTTGTACATGCTCTTTCCGTACTTTCCAGCTTCCATAGCTCGCAAGGCGACCAAACCCTTGGGTACCTGTACTTCGGTTTGACATCTGCTTTTCTCGGTCGAAGGGATGCTGACACTCAACTATCTCTGGTTTAGGTATGAGTGCACGCATGAGCCAAGCTCGTGAGCATCTTTTGCCTTTCCTCCTCACTCAAGGGGTTGTATTGAGTTGTTCCTAGTTGGCTTGAATATCGATTGCTCAGAGTGGGTAAAGCTTGGGATTATGGACGAGGCCGATAGACTTGACCGTCACTGGGCAAATTTGACCACTTTTGCGCAGGCTAGTGACTTTCTGCATCCATGTTCTGTATTCTTTTACTTATATTCTTTACAGGATGTGTGCTGGTCTCTCTATGTCGGAAGAGACTTCTGCGTCGCAGCACCAATTGAAGCAGACACACCAAAGGTGATCTCTATGTCTCACATCGACACTGAGTTCGACGAAATGCCCTGGTTTTACCCACCAGCGGGGCTTGCTCCACAACCCAACCATCTAACGAAGACTTTTGAGGCGACGTGTCGGCTCCTTATGATCGCCCGTCGTATCATGGGTGTTGTGTGAGTCTACGATGAATCCTTTGGTTGTCTGGACCCGCATCGCTGACTAGGATATCTTGGTTTTCAGCAACGGGTTAAACAAAGCCCGCAGTCGCCCATTGTCTCTCGATTCTTTGATCATTGATATCGAGTGCGTCTTTTCTTTTGCATGTTGCTTCTGTCGTTGACCTCGGGACTAGTGTCCAATTAAACGTGTGGAGAGACTCTCTTACTAACACTGACCTTGAGATCACGCCACTCACTGCGACCCCACACAAACTGATGCTCCATTTGGCCTACTGGTGGCTCTTCATCCTCCTACATAGACCGTTCTTTCACCGTAAATCACGGCCGATCCATAGTACGGATCGTGAGATCGATCATGTGAAGGTAAGCAAACTTATTGAGTCTTCCTGCGAGAAACTTATACAACCCCCACCTGCCTTAGTTGTGTCGTCGTGCCGCAGAAGGTATCATGGACCTGCTATTAACGTGGCGCAATCTCTACACACTCCGCTACTGCCCAATCACTCTCATTCAAACCGTCTTTTCCGCTGGTACTGTGTACCTTCTTACAGCCATGCAAGCTAGCTCCGGAATTCGTATCGCTCAGAAGGAACTTCGACATTCCTTGGACCAGGAAACGCTGGTGCTGCAATACCTCCAAGAAATCGGGGTGTCTTGGAAATGTGCCACGAACATCTCAGGCATCCTGAGAAGCCTGGTGGACGAACAAGTCAGGCCCCTTCTAATACGAAAGACCATTCCCATCGCTGCTGCAGGTCTGCACATTTCTGGCGATAATGGTGATGATGAAGGGGAAAATGGCTCCACTCTCTCCCGTTCATCTTCGAAGAGTTCGCATATAGGCAAACGGTCCTCTATCACCAAGAAATATCGTCATCACCTTAATCATCCCCGCACTAAATCTTCTGGATCCTCTCTTTCGACTTCGCCTACCCATATTTTGACTTCTCCAACTTCTCCGACTCAGGTTTCACCCTTTCAGGCTCAGGCTTTGAATTCCCCTACTTTTACTATTTCCTCGGCTCAACAGACTTCGTCAACCTATGCTGCCCCTTCTGCTCCGATTGCGATTCAGTCTCATCCAAGGTCCACTCCCTCTTTCTCCTCCAGCCCTTCCAGTTTTCCCGATCCACGAGGTCTTCAACCCAGCAGCACTCACAGCGGCAGCCCCATTCCCAGTCCTGGTTCCAGTCCTATCTTCACTACTAATTATTCGCAATCCTTCTCGCATCGTGGTATTCAAGATCACTCTCAGCCTTCTTCTAATTATACGGACGATCTTTTTTCTGGTAATGGTAGTGGTAGTGGTGAGGATGTCGGACATGCTTTTGGAGGTCAAGGTTCGTTCTTGACATATAACTTCCAACTTTCATCAAACCAGCCATCAAATTATGCTGGCGGGTGCCTTGGCATGTTGGGTGGTCAAACTCTCTCAGAAGCTCCTTTCGTGGGCGCTTTTAGTGAGGGAGATACTCACAATCTTCATTTTCCATATTCCTCTCAAGCACTGTTCGGAACTAGCTTCGTCAATCGTGGAGGCGAACATGTTCCTTCCTCCTCCCACGGCGACAATGACAACATGGACCTCGACAACGTGCCGTGGGAGCAATATTTTGTTCATAATACTGGTTGATCCTTTTTCATCAACCTCCGTCCTCGTCAATCCCCCTCCCTTTACTTTTCGACCATCGTCCTTTCAAGCCTCAGGAATGCATCGGCAGGTTCCATTATCCTTGTCACGTTACTTTTTGATCCTTTCCTATTGTCATGGCAGGTTCACGCTCCAAACCCTCCTCCCCCCCCCCTACCTATACTCCAGTGCTTCACTTACCATTTGTAATGGACAGTAAAGCCTGTCATGGACTGGTATTTAGCAGTCATGCTTGCAGTGCAAATTGATTCTGGTAATACAGATGTTTTT